>ENA-OQAZ01000007-OQAZ01000007.1-human-gut-metagenome-genome-assembly--contig:-NODE-7-length-83635-cov-9.321143_pt1 | contig 83635 bp, 74 predicted proteins | sample MGYA00242737_ERZ504531 | MGnify/ENA primary metagenome ERZ504531 (study PRJEB26092, sample SAMD00036244) | human gut metagenome | host: Homo sapiens | study: EMG produced TPA metagenomics assembly of the... | reverse complement strand
CGCCCAAAGGGGAACCTTCTTCTCGGCAATCTGCCAGCCGGCATCTGTACCACTGCTGCCGCCATATCTACCTGCGGATACTTACGGGCCTGCAAAGCTAATGTACGTACATCTTCCGTACGATGTGCACAGATAAACTGCCATGTGTCAGGTGAAAGTATTGCCATTTCTCTATTCTTTTCTATCTGTAAACAAGGGGGTATTTTTCTTTTGCTTAGATAAAGACATAAAAAAAGGAGTTCCGCTGAACTCCAACCTTTGTTAACCTTAAATCTAATACTATGAAAAACACGATGCAAAGGTACGGACTTTCTGGAATTATGCAAGTTTTGTGTGCGCTTACATGTGTTTTATAACATAGATTAAGAAGTACATATCCGGTTTTAAAGGGCATTAAGAAAATGTGATTAGTATATCCGCACACCCAAAAAAGAAGAAATGTGGATTTTCCGTATGACAAAGCATTTTCCAATCACAGACTTCATGTTAAAAAGACATAGGAATCCCCTGCAACGCCCCAGTATTCCAACAAAATATTGTATCTTTGCTCCGATTATATACTTGACACAACATGATAACTTTAAAAGAATTCTTTTCATTTAAAAAGAACCGCTTTTTCTGGCTGAATCTCATAGCCATGATTGTCGTAATAATTGGTGTATGCTGGGGCACTTTGCTCTGGCTGGACAGTTATACACACCATGGAGAAGCTTACATGGTGCCGAATGTGAAGAACAAAACATTGAACGAAGCTCAGCAGGCTCTCAGCAACCAGAAGTTGAAAGGGCTGGTTATCGATTCCAGCTATGTGAAAGGTGTGCCCGACGGCATGGTATTAGACCAAAATCCGGCAGGGGGAGCACGCGTGAAGGAGGGAAGAACAATTTACCTGACCGTCACCACTTCTAAGGTTCCTTTGGTAAAGTTGCCGGACTTGATAGACAACAGTTCTTTGCGTCAGGCGGAAGCCAAATTAAAGGCGATGGGCTTCAAACTGACGGAACCGGAATACGTTTCGGGAGAGCAGGACTGGATTTACGGCATCAAATACCGCGGAAGAAACCTAGCTAGCGGAGATAAAGTTCCCCACGAGGCCATGCTGACTCTCTGCGTAGCAACACGGCGATTCGTGACTCTCTTGCTATGGATTCTACACAGATTACTATCGATATGAATTCGTCTGCCAACAGTGAAGCAGAGGTAGATGACTCTTGGTTCTAAATCTAACCCCCTAAAGAAAAAGATGGCAGAAGATTTGATTGATTACGAACTGGACGGAGAGGCGCCAGACGATATTGAGCCGATTCAGGGTGAGCCTGAATTGTATGAGCATTTCCGTACGGTAGTAGATAAAGGACAGGCTCCTGTCCGCATTGACAAGTATTTATTTGAGCGAATTGTCAACGCCTCGCGCAACCGGATTCAGATGGCTGCCGACAACGGATTCGTCATGGCCAATGGGAAACCGGTGAAAAGCAGTTACAAGGTCAAGCCGCTGGATGTGCTGACTGTCATGATGGACCGCCCGCGCTATGAGAATGACATTATTCCGGAAGATATTCCACTGAACATTGTATATGAAGACGATGACCTAATGGTCATCAACAAGCCTGCGGGACTGGTGGTACACCCGGGATGTGGAAATTACCACGGTACCCTGGTCAACGCCATCGCATGGCATCTGCGTGACGTCCCGACCTATAACCCGAATGACCCGCAAGTGGGATTGGTGCACCGCATTGACAAGGATACCTCAGGACTTTTGGTGGTAGCTAAAACCCCCGATGCGAAAACCAGCCTGGGACTTCAGTTTTACAACAAGACAACCAAGCGTGAATACAACGCGCTGGTCTGGGGGATTGTAGAACAAGATGAAGGAACCATCACCGGCAACATCGGACGTAATCCGCGCGACCGGATGCAGATGGCTGTCATGTCCGACCCGGAACAAGGTAAACACGCCGTGACACATTATCAGGTATTGGAACGATTGGGGTATGTCACACTGGTAAAGTGCGTACTAGAAACCGGGCGTACCCATCAGATTCGTGTACACATGAAACACATCGGTCATACCTTGTTTAATGATGAACGTTACGGTGGTCACGAAATCTTAAAAGGAACTCATTTCAGCAAATACAAACAATTTGTAAACAACTGTTTCGAAATCTGTCCCCGTCAGGCACTGCATGCCAAGACACTGGCTTTGTACACCCTCGCACAGGAGAGGAAATGTTCTTCACTTCCGAACTGCCCGAGGATATGACCTGCCTGCTGGAACGATGGAGAACGTATATCAGTAACAGAGAATAACAACTATGAAACGTACAATTGCGATTGTAGCAGGAGGAGACTCATCTGAACATGGAGTCTCCATGAAAAGTGCAGAGGGTATCTACTCTTTTATCGATCAGGACAAATATACCCTCTATATCGTGGAACTGACTAAAGCATGCTGGGAAGCGATTCTTTCCGACGGCAGCCGTGCACAAGTGGATAAGAATGACTTCAGTTTCATGGATCATGGACAGAAAATCATACCCGACTTTGCCTATATCACCATCACGGAACTCCGGGAGAGAACGGTATCCTGCAGGGATATTTTGAACTGTTAGGTATTCCTTATTCTACCTGCGACGTACTGGTTTCTGCACTGACTTTCAGCAAATTCACCTTAAACCAGTACCTGAAGGGATTCGGTGTACGGGTAGCTGAATCCATGCTGGTAAACAAACGTCACGGTATCAGCGATGAGGATGTCATCGCAAAAATCGGCTTGCCTTGCTTCATCAAGCCTAATGCCAGCGGTTCCAGCTTCGGTGTGACAAAGGTGAAAACAAAGGAACAGATTCAGCCGGCTTTGGAAGCTGCTTTCAAGGAGTCGGATGATGTGATGATTGAAGCTTTCATGGACGGTATCGAACTGGCCAACGGATGCTACAAGACCAAGAAAAATGAAGTGGTGTTCCCTATCACGGAAGTAGTCAGCCAGAACGAATTCTTCGATTACAACGCCAAATACAAAGGCGAAGTGACAGAAATCACACCGGCTCGTCTCAGTCCGGAATTGACCAGCCGCGTACAGCAATTGACATCTGCCATCTACGACATACTGGGATGCAAGGGTATCGTGCGCGTGGATTACATCATACAGAAGGTGAAAAAATCAATATGCTCGAAATCAATACCACGCCGGGAATGACGGCTACCAGCTTCATTCCGCAACAGGTACGGGCTGCCGGTCTGGATATTAAGGACGTTATGACCGATATTATTGAAGACCATTTCAATTAATTTTGTATCTTTGGAAAGAACAAGCCACTCAACATCATGAACATACCTGCAGAATTTGACGACATTCGTCCGTATACCCCCGAAGAACTTCCACAGATATTCGAGGAATTACTTTCTGACAAAGACTTTCAGGCTGTCATCCAATCGGTGATGCCGAATGTTCCTTTGGAAATGATTGCCGCACAATTGCGCCACTGCAAGACCAATCTGGACGTACAGAAAACGTTTTTCCACAAGCTGCTGCACGACATCATGCAACAGCACAGTGACGGTTTCGACATGGATGCTTCTTCGCTTCCTGACAAGAACCAGAGCTATACGTTTATTTCCAATCACCGGGACATTGTACTCGACCCGGGATTTCTTTCAGTAGGCTTGCTGGACAACGGCTTTCCTACCACCGTAGAAATCGCCATCGGAGATAACCTGCTTATTTATCCGTGGATAAAGAAGCTGGTGCGAGTGAACAAGTCGTTCATCGTACAGCGTGCCCTGAGCATGCGGCAAATGCTGGAATCATCTGCACGCATGTCACGTTACATTCACTTTGCCGTAACACAAAAGCAAGAGAATGTGTGGATTGCACAACGTGAAGGCCGTGCGAAAGACTCCAACGACCGCACACAGGACAGCGTACTGAAGATGCTGGCCATGGGAGGAGAAGGTGACATCATCGACCGCCTGAAGGAACTGCACATCGTACCGGTTGCCTTGTCGTACGAATACGATCCGTGTGATTTCCTGAAAGCCAAGGAAATGCAGCAGAAGAGAGACTCGGAGACATTCAAGAAGAGCCAGGCAGACGACCTGACCAATATGCAAACAGGTATCTTCGGTTACAAGGGACGCGTACACTTCCAGACTGGACCTTGCATCAACGAAGAACTGGAAGCACTCAGAGGATTGCCTAAGACAGAAGTTTTCACTCAGGTATCTACACTGATTGACAAGCATATCCACCGTAACTACCGACTTTATCCGGGTAATTATGTGGCTTGCGACCTGCTAAATGGCACAGAAATATTTGCCGGGAAGTATACTCCGGAAGAAAAGAAGCGCTTTGAAGCTTACCTGCAAAAGAAGCTGGACTTGATTCAGCTTCCGAACAAGGACGAAGACTTCCTGCGCCAGCGAATCCTGACCATGTACGCCAATCCGGCTATCAATCACTTGAAGGCCATCGCACAATGAAGAAATTCGGCGTCATCGTATACAGTCTTCTTTGCATACTCCTTTTAGGGGCATGCAAAGAAGATGAATATGTCTATCCCAATGTAATCACCACTTTTATTGATGCGGCCACAGATGAAAGCGGTACACTACAGAAACTGATTACAGACAAAGGAGAGAGCCTGCAAATTCTCAATCGGGAAGGGCTGGACGGACTGACTCCTGACTCTATCTACAGGAGTGTGTCCATCTATGAACCGAAAGAATCGGCAGATGAGGGACAAGCGACTGCCCTGCTCTATTCCTGCCAGCTTATTATTGCCGTGAAACCGGTTACAGTGGACAAGCTGCCGGAAGCGACCGCCAAGACCGACCCGCTGGATATTCAGAGTGTATGGAAATCGGGGAACTATATCAACCTGATTCTGTTGCCTATGGCTAAAGAGAAAAGCCACATTTTCCACTTCATCGACGAAGGTATCTCGGATAACGGCGACGGAAGCCGGACACTTCATCTGACCCTCTACCACAACCAGAACGGAGATTATGAGGCATTCACCCGCAAGAGCTATCTTTCCATTCCTCTATGGGCCTACGAAGGACAACTGACTCAGGGCGACAAGGTCGTGCTCCGTATCAACACCTACGAAAAAGGCTTTGTAAGCTATGAATTTACTTACTAAAACTACATTTATGATCAAGACTATTTACTTCATGTTCTTTATATGCATGTTTGCCGTAGCCATGGTGGCATGCAAAGGGAAATCAAACGACGACTTCAAGAACGTATCTGCTGATGAATTCGAAGGTTTTATCGGAAATGAACAGATACAGATTGTGGACGTAAGAACCGTAGCGGAATACAGCGAAGGACATATTCCCGGAAGCCTCAACATCAACGTACTGGATGAAAGTTTCTCAGCCAATGCCGATGAGTTGCTGAACCCGGAACAAACCATTGCTGTATATTGCAAAAGCGGTCGCCGAAGCCGGAATGCCGCAAAGATACTGGTCAAAAAAGGATTCAAGGTGTACAACCTAGACAAAGGTTTCGACAACTGGAAAGAGTTGGGTAAAGAAATCGAACAATAACCTCCTTATTTACAACAAGAATGCCGTGATATAAAAGAGTCCTGCTCTCTATATCACGGCATTTTTATGTAAACTCTATCTGATTACAAATTTTGCAGCATACGTTTCAATACTACCGTAGCAGAAATTTCACGGTTGGCTGCTTCCGGAATTACCAGTGAAGTTGGTGCTTCAATCACATCGTCCGTTACAATCATGTTACGACGTACCGGCAGGCAATGCATAAAGAACGCATTGTTAGTCCACGACATGTGTTCGGTATCTACCGTCCAACTCATATCCTTGCTCAGAATCTTTCCGTAATCTTCCGGACAAGTCACACCCGGGCAAGCCCAGTTCTTCGCATAAATAAAGTCCGCACCTTCAAAAGCTTTCTTCTGATCGTACTCCACCTTTGCTCCACGCACGAATTTCGGATCAAGTTCATAGCCCTGCGGATGAGTAATCACAAAGTCCACATCTGCCTCATTCATGAAATCGGCAAAAGAGTTGGGTACAGCCTGCGGAAGCGCACGTGGATGAGGTGCCCATGTCAAAACCACTTTCGGACGTTCGGTGCGCTTGTACTCTTCAATCGTAATCAAGTCAGCAAATGCCTGCAAAGGATGTCCCGTAGCCGCCTCCATAGAGAAAACCGGTTTACCGGAATACTGAATAAACTGATTCAGAATCTTTTCCGTATAATCATCTTCCCGACTTTCAAATCGCGCGAAAGAACGTACACCAATCACATCACAATAAGAAGCCATTACCGGAATAGCCTCCAGCAGATGCTCACTCTTGTCACCATCCATAATCACGCCACGCTCAGTTTCCAGCTTCCAGGCACCCTGATTCACATCCAGCACAATGACATCCATACCCAAATTACGGGCAGCCTTCTGCGTGCTCAGGCGTGTACGTAAACTATTATTAAAGAAAATAAGCAGACAAGTCTTATGCCTGCCCAACGCTTCATATTTATAACGGTCGTTCTTGATTTCAAACGCTTCTGCCAGGGCAGTCTTCAAATCGCCCAAATCGAATACATTGGTATAAGTTTTCATACGCAAAATTGTATATTAATTTATTTTTCCTCGCAAATATACTATAAAAATACAATACACCACTTATTTTATTCATTTTTTTCGTACCTGTCCGTCACCTTCCACAATCCACTTGTAGGTAGTCATCTCCCTTAATCCCATCGGACCACGAGCATGCAGTTTCTGGGTACTGATACCAATTTCTGCTCCCAAACCAAACTGAGCCCCATCGGTAAACGAAGTCGGCGCATTGACATAGACACAGGCGGCATCCACTGCCCGGGTAAAGAAAGCAGCCGCCTCTTTATCCTCTGTCACGATACACTCACTATGCCCGGAACCGTATGTATAAATATGCGTTACAGCTTCTACTACATCATTCACCGTTTTGATGGCCATCTTATAGTCTAAGAACTCGGTGCCATAACTTTCCAAAGTAGCAGGCTGCAACAATTCTGCCGGATAGTTTCCTTCCAAAGCCTGATAAGCCGGTTCATCTGCATATAGAATTACCCGGCTTTCCGCCAAAGGAGCACACAATGCCGGCAAATCTGCCAAACGTGCCGATGCAACAGCAGACAGTCCATAGCATTGCAGACACTCACCCTGCGCGTCTTGGCATTATTGACAATGGCAGTTCCTTTGGTTAAATCACCCGCCTTGTCGAAATACGTATGACAGATTCCGGCTCCCGTCTCAATAACCGGTACAGTCGCTTCATGACGTACATACTGAATCAGGTTACTGCTGCCACGAGGAATAATTAAATCCACCCAACCTTCTGCATGCAGAAGCGCTTCTGTCGCCTCGCGAGTAGAAGGCAACAATTCCACGACGTGCGAATCGATACCAAACTCCTCCAATACCTCATGAATCAGCTGCACAATGGCACGGTTGGAGGCATCGGCATCACTTCCACCCTTCAGAATAGACGCATTTCCACTCTTCAGGCACAAGGAAAACACATCAAAACTGACATTCGGACGTGCCTCATAGATTACTCCTACCACCCCAAACGGCACGCTCACCTTCTGTAAACGAAGTCCGCTGGGTACCGTATAAGCTTCTCTCACTATTCCTAACGGTGAAGGCAAAGAAGCCACCTGACGCATATCGGCTGCTATTCCTTCCAAACGTTCCTGCGTCAGCTTCAAGCGGTCGTATTTCGGATTGGACGTTTCCATTCGCAGCAAGTCTTCCTGATTGGCTTTCAGCAGCACATCCGTTTTTTCTTCTATCTTGTCGGCTACGGCACATAACACTGTATTAATGGTCTGTGCATCCATCATCGCCAACTTACGAGATGCTGCTCGAACCGCCTTAAAAGTTTCATTCAGATTCATAATTGTTTTATTCAGATTGCAAATTATCGCAAAAATACAATTTCAAACAAAGTTTCAAAGCACAAACGTCAAAATAATCTGCCATTTCATAAGAAATATATTCCCAAACTGAATATTTATTCCCGAAAGTTTCTTATCTTTGAAATAAATAAGAGAGAGAGAAAACTTCTGATTTATTAACCCTTAAAACATGTGACTATGGAAGCGAAAAATTACGATTCATTGATTGAAGTTTTCAGAGGAGATCTCTGGGAAGCTGAGTTGATAAAGGCTTATTAAAGTCTGCCGGTGTGGATGCCATGCTAAAAGATGAAACGCCATTGTCTGCCGTAACTTCTTCCTATGGAGGAGGTTCCGTATGCGTGCTGGTTAATAAGGAAGAAGAAGTATATGCACGAAAAGTAGTAGCCGAACGAAAAGTATGAAACATTTATTCTTAACCCTGATTGCATTTTTTTCAGTAGTCATTCCCGCGTTTGCACAAAACCTGAAAACAACCACATGGAGTTCGTATGGAGTTTCTTTCCAGCTCCAGCCGACTTAGTAGTAGAAGATGATTCTTCCGAAGGATACATTGCCGGGAACGATACCTATTACCTCACCATCCAGCTTTTAGAGGGAGAAGGGCTGAAAAAAGAAGAATTAGGACAGGAATTAAAGCTATTGCCACAGACGATGAAGTGACATCGCAAAGCAGCGTACAATCTTTTGAGCTGCCCCAGTTCCATGGTGTGCAGCTCAAAGGAAACTGTGAAGAAGAAAAATGCGTTTACAGTTACCTGCTAGCAAAAGACGGAAGCTGCGGCTTCTATGTTTCCATTGTATACCGTCAGGAAAATGACAAAACGCCAGAAACAATCCTGAAAAGTTTCCACATGGAAGAATAATCTTTTATGAGGAATATCATTTTGTGAAATAAATTAAAAAGGTAGCGTTTTCCCAAAGTTTATTTCGTATTTTAGAGCGATTTTTAAACAAAGAGCTGTTGATTTTTTGTGTCCTAAAGGCTCAAAACAGAAAAGGCATGTACATAACCAAACGGGGAATCAAGTAAGTTCAGACTTATTTTGAACGATTTTTACTTGACTTTTGCCTAATTTATGCCTCTGGCTTATATGAATAAGTCTTTATTTTTGCCACAGATTCACAAGAAATCGATAGTTACAAGAAGACCTTGAATATGAAATTGACAAAACGCTTATATACTTTATCGCTTACAGTTACTTTATTCGTAACCGGTTTTTTGTTACCCGGATTTTCCACTTCCTGCACCGCGCAGACCGAAACAAACTCATCTCCTGCTTACAGCTGTATCGAAGTCCCTAAAAGTATCAATTTTTGCGGCACGGAAATAGACCTGACGCGCTATGACCGGCGCGAACGAGTGGATAGGGAACTGATGGCATTTACTTACATGCACAGCACTTCCCTGCAAATCATCAAAAGAGCCAACCGCTATTTCCCCATCATTGAATCAATCTTAAAGGAACAAGGTGTACCCGATGACTTCAAGTACCTGATGGTCATCGAAAGCAATGTGAACCCGCTGGCACGGTCGGGAGCCGGAGCCGCCGGATTGTGGCAGTTCATGAGCGGCACCGCCCGTGAGTTCGGTCTGGAGGTCAATCATCATGTGGACGAACGTTATCATGTGGAGAAATCTACCGTAGCCGCCTGCAAGTACCTGAAACAAGCTTACCGTAAATTCGGTAATTGGGAAACCGTAGCTGCCTCCTACAATGCCGGACAAGGAAGAATCAGCCAGCAGCAGGAAAAACAATATACAGATAATGCACTAGACCTGTATTTAGTGGAAGAAACCTCCCGCTATGTATACCGGATACTAGCAGCCAAGCTTCTGCTTACCGACCCTACCCGTTTCGGTTTTCACCTGAGAGCCAGCGACCTGTATCCTCCTATTCCTTATCGTACCATAAAAGTGACAGAAGATATTGACGACCTGGCACGCTTTTCCAAAGGCCAGGGCATCAACTACAGTTTGCTCAAGAGCATGAATCCCTGGCTTAGAGGAAGTTCTCTTCCCAACCATGGAGGAAAAGAATACCAGATTCGTATCCCCGACTCTACGGAGATGTATTACAATCCGAGGGTGACACACCCTCATAACCCCGCGTGGGTGAGTGAATAAAGACACATAGTTATCATTTTTTATTATAATCATTAATCCATGAAAAAACAATTAGTGTTAGGACTCTTAGGTGCCTGTGTGCTTTCGGGCAATGCACAGACATTTAAAGAATGGCAGGACCCGGAAATAAATGCCATCAACCGGGCACCGATGCACGCAAACTTCTTTGCGTACGAAAATGCAGAAATGGCTGCCAAGGCAGTCAAGGAAGACTCCAAGAACTTTATGAGCCTGAACGGAACCTGGAAATTCTTCTGGGTGCGGAATGCAGATGCACGCCCCACAGATTTCTGGAAAACCGGCTTCAACGATAAAGGTTGGGACAACCTTCAGGTGCCAGGAGTATGGGAAACTCACGGATACGGCGACCCTATCTACATCAACGTAGGTTATGGATGGCGCAGCCGTTTCGAAAACAATCCTCCTTACGTACCGACTGAAGAAAACCACGTAGGTTCTTACCGTCGTGAAATCATGGTTCCGGCCGACTGGAAAGGCAAAGACATCATCGCTCATTTTGGAGCAGTCAGCTCGAACATGTACCTGTGGGTAAACGGTAAGTTCGTTGGCTACAGCGAAGACAGCAAGCTGGAAGCTGAATTCAATCTTACTCCGTACCTGAAACCGGGACAGAAAAACCTGATTGCTTTCCAGGTGTTCCGCTGGTGTGACGGTTCATACCTGGAAGACCAGGACTTCTTCCGTTATACCGGAGTGGCACGCGACTGCTATCTTTATACCCGCAACAAGAAACGCATCGATGACATCCGCGTGACTCCCGACCTGGACAGCGAATACAAGAACGGTTCACTGGCCATCAACCTGAATTTGAAAGGAAGCGGAAATGTCAGCCTGGAACTGCTGGATGCCCAGAGCCAGACCGTAGCTTCTACCGAAGTAAAAGGTTCAGGCAATGTTTCTACTACACTTCAGGTAGAAAATCCGAAAAAATGGAGCGCAGAAACTCCTTACTTATACACACTGCGTGCTACACTGAAAGACGGCAGCCAGGCCAGCGAAGTTGTACCTGTGAAAGTAGGTTTCCGCAAGATTGAACTCAAAAACGCACAGATTCTGGTCAACGGCCAGCCAGTACTCTTCAAAGGTGCCGACCGTCATGAACTGGATCCGGACGGTGGATACGTGGTTTCACGCGACCGCATGATTCAGGACATTCAGATTATGAAGCAGTTCAACATCAACGCCGTAAGAACCTGTCACTATCCGGACGACAACTTCTGGTACGAACTCTGCGACAAATACGGTATTTATGTAGTGGCCGAAGCCAACATCGAATCTCACGGAATGGGATACGGCGACAAGACACTGGCCAAGGAACCGACTTACAAGAAGGCACACATGGAACGCAACCAGCGCAACGTACAGCGTGGTTTCAACCATCCGAGCATCATCTTCTGGTCATTGGGTAACGAGGCCGGATACGGTCCGAACTTCGAAGCTGCTTACGACTGGATCAAGGCAGAAGACCCCAGCCGTGCCGTACAATACGAACAAGCCCGCATCGAAGGAAAGACTGATATCTACTGCCCGATGTATGCCAACTACAAATGGTGCGAAGAATACAGCAAGGACGACAAATACCAGAAACCGCTGATTCAGTGTGAATATGCACACGCCATGGGAAATTCACAAGGTGGATTCAAGGAATACTGGGACTTGATTCGCAAGTATCCGAAATATCAGGGTGGATTCATCTGGGACTTCGTAGACCAGTCTATCCGCTGGACAGGCAAGAACGGCAAGATGATTTATGCTTATGCCGGCGACTTCAACCGCATGGATGATTCTGGCGACAAGAACTTCTGTAACAACGGACTTATCAGCCCTGACCGCAAACCGAATCCGCATGCATACGAAGTACAGTACTTCTATCAGAACATCTGGACTACTCCGGGCGATTTGGCAAAGGGAGAAATCAAGGTATACAACGAAAACTTCTTCCGTGACCTGTCTGCATACGCACTGGAATGGGAAGTACTGAAAGATGGTAAGGCTATCCGTAGCGGACGCGTTGAAAACCTGAACGTGGCACCTCATCAGACAGCCAGCGTGAAACTTGATCTGGGCAAGACCTGCCAGTGCGGTGAATGGCTGCTCAACGTGAAATACATCCAGAAGAACCGTGAAGGTTTGATTCCGGCCGGTTTCGTAGTAGCTAAAGACCAGCTTGTGCTGAATCCGTACAAAGCACCGGCTATGGAACTGAAGAACGTAGCTGAAACCAACCAGCAGGTAGTTGAACCGCAAATCAACCCGAACTATCCGGACTACATCACTGTAGAAGGCGACGGATTCTATCTGGAATTCAGCAAACGCAACGGTTATCTTGACAGATACGATGTAAACGGAGTAAGCATGTTGAAAGAAGGCGAAGCACTGACACCGAACTTCTGGCGTGCCCCGACCGACAACGACTTCGGTGCTGGTCTGCAGAACAAATATGCTGCATGGAAGAACCCGGGCATCAAACTGACTGACTTCAACTACAAGGTAGAAAACGGACAGGCCATCGTAAACTCTACTTACGACCTCAAGGAAGTATCTGCCAAGTTATATCTCACTTACCAGATCAACAACCAGGGAGCAGTGAAGGTGACACAGAAGATGGTAGCCGACAAGAATGCCAAAGTATCACCGATGTTCCGTTTCGGTATGCAGATGGTAATGCCGAAGTCATTTGAGAAGATTTCTTACTACGGACGTGGTCCGATAGAAAACTACAGCGACCGTAACCATTGCACTGACTTAGGTATTTACAACCAGAATGTAAGCGACCAGTTCTATCCGTACATCCGTCCGCAGGAAAACGGCAACAAGACTGATATCCGCTGGTGGAAACAGGTGAACATGGCTGGAAACGGACTGATGTTCGTAGCTGAAGCACCGTTCTCTGCTTCTGCTCTCCACTACACCATCGCTTCACTGGACGACGGTACTGAAAAGAAACAGAGCCACTCATTCGAAGTAGAAGAAGCCGACCTGACCAACCTGTTGATTGACAAGGCACAGATGGGCTTAGGTTGTGTCAACAGCTGGGGTGCCCTGCCGGAAGACAAGTACATGCTTCCTTACGGAGATTATGAATTTACGTTCATCATGACTCCGGTGAAAGGCTATATCGCACACGAATAAATCAGTACAACATATCTGATTCACTGTAACGAGGGTGTCTCAAAATAGAATTGCAAAAGTAAAAATATTACAGATTGAAACTTAGAAATAAAAAATCTCCTGTTTCAGCCTTAGTTTACTCTAATGATATGGCTAAAAGCAGGAGATTTTTATACTATAACTTATAAATTATAAGTATGTCTGTCCAATTTCTCTATTTTGAGACAGCCTCGTTCTTTTTTCTCCTTACGCTACACCATCTCTTATTGCACGAATAGCTTTCCATCAAGAAAGAAACGCCTCAGGAAAGAAATTACAATCTATTTTCACTTTCTACGTTTTCCACGCCGGAGCCTTACGTTTCCGCCTGCGGAAACATACGGTTCCGCTCCCAGAAACCTACGTTTTCGCCTTGGAAAACATAAAAAACGGGCCGAAGTTTATCCCAAAACTCCAGCCCTTATCATAAAATAGAAAATGTATGCAGAATAATTATCCTTCCTTGTCCGCTCCTTCCTTTGGAGGTATGGTAGACGCATTTCCATCGCGTACAGCCATGTAATGCGGCGACATAATTTCCACGCCCTCTTCGTTGAAGCGATCCTGAATGTTCTGATGCAATGCCGAATAAATATCAGCCAGCCGGTCTGCATCCTTGATATACGCATTCACCTGATACACCGGATACCAGTCGCTGAGCGAGGTGGAAAGTACAAATGGACGCGGGTCGTCCACCACTCCGGGAGTATTCAAGGCAGCTTCAATCAGAAGTTTGTTGACCACTCGCCACGGCACGTCATAACCGATGCTTACCTCCGAATGGATAATCAGTCCATGTTCCTCCTTCATCACTTTCAATTTTTCGATAATGACCAACCGATTCTTCGCAGCCAGCTGGTCGCGTGTACAGCTTTCCCACAAGCCGTCCTGGTCTGTAAAGGAAACAAGAACTTTATTATCATACATCACATCCGTCACGATGTCACTGGTCTCAATGTATACAGAATCAGGTTTCAGGTTAAAGCGTTTGCCCAAGGCCGTAATATCATTCGCCACGTTCTCTGCACGCTGCTGGGGAGTATGTCTCCTCCTCGCTTGGCATAAAAATAAAACAGCGTATCCCCATCTACCACAACCGGAACACCCCGTGTTTCATGACGCAAGGAGTCAATACGCCGTCTCTGACTGGCCAGTTTCACCGAATCGGCAGTATATGCAGCCAACTTCATCTGCTCAATCTCCATCCGGAGATTGGCTTCATTCAACCGGGCAGCCGCCAGTTCCTTTTTCACAGTCGACAAGTGAACCGAATCTGAGTCCGCCGTTACCGCCACGTTTGAACCGGGCAGACTGTCTGCTCCGAAAATATCAAGTACCTTTTCCACTACCTGAGCCGATGCTCCCCACACAGAGAAGCCAAGCAGGCACAGACAGAATAAACAAAATCTTTTCATGATGCCATAAATTGTTATTTCCGGCGATAAAAATACGAATAAAAGACACAAAATAAAATGGTCCATGAACAGAAAAAAACTTCCTTCATGAACCATTTCTTTGCTGCGACAATTTCAGTTTATCGAATATGCGCTATACACTTCCTTAATTTTGCTCTTCCATAGACTTGGCAATACCCATTTCCAGCCCTCTCAGCTCAGCCAGCCCTCTCAGACGGCCCAGACAAGAATAGCCTGGATTGGTCTTCTTCTTCAAGTCGTCAATCATCTGATGACCATGGTCCGGACGCATCGGAATAGACACCTTGCGGCGCTGCTGCATGAGCAGGAAGTTCTTCATCACATGATACATGTCTACGTCACCCTCCAGGTGATTCGCTTCATGGAAGTTGCCTTCTGCATCGCGCTGTGTGCTGCGCAGGTGTACGAAGTTGATGCGGTCGCCCCAACGTTCCATCATGCCGGCCAAGTCGTTCTTGGCACTGACACCCAGTGAACCAGTGCAAAGACACAAACCGTTGGATTCATTAGGTACGGCTTCCACCAGCTTGCGGAAATCTTCTTCCGTACTCATGATACGCGGCAAGCCCAAAATTGACTGAGGCGGATCATCCGGATGAATCACCAGTTTGACACCTACTTCATCAGCCACCGGACAGATTTCTTTCAGGAAGAAAATCAGGTTGGCACGCAACTGTTCTGCGTCAATATCCTTGTAACGGTCCAGTTCATGCTGGAACTGCTCCAGCGTAAAGCTTTCTTCCGAGCCCGGCAGTCCGGCAATCATGTTACGGGTCAGGCGATGAATTTCTTCTTCGTCCATCTGCTCGTAACGTGCCTTTGCCTTGGCCTTTTCTTCTTCCGAGTAATCCTTTTCAGCTCCCGGACGTTTCAGGATAAACAAGTCGAAAGCCACAAACGCCGCACGTTCAAAGCGCAGAGCCTTGGAACCGTCGGGCATGGTATAAGCCAAGTCCGTACGTGTCCAGTCGAGCACCGGCATAAAGTTGTAAGTCACAATGTAAATGCCACATTTGGCCAGATTACGCAGACTTTCCTTATAATTCTCGATATACTTCATGAAATCGCCGGTCTGCGTCTTGATATGTTCATGCACCGGCACACTCTCGACCACGCTCCATGTCAAGCCCACTTCTTCAATCATCTGCTTGCGTTTCATGATTTCTTCTACCGTCCAGACTTCGCCGTTCGGAATATGGTGCAGCGCATTGACGATACCCGTAGCACCTGCCTGCTTGATGTCCCACAAAGACACCGGATCGTTCGGGCCGTACCAGCGCCAGGTTTGTTCACATAAATACATAACGTTTCTTTTTAAAGGTTCATACTTCAATTAAATAGAGAAGGCATCAAATCCACCGTCGATGACAGCTACCGTACCTGTCACAAAGTTAGAAGCGTCACTGATCAGGTAGTGAATGGTGCCATACAAATCTTCCGGTTCGCCGAAACGGCCGAACGGAGTGTGAGCCAGAATCGTTCTGGAACGGTCGGTCAGTGAGCCGTCTGGATTAGTCAGCAACGTACGGTTCTGCTCGGTCAGGAAGAAACCCGGAGCAATGGCATTCACACGCAAGCCATCACCAAACTTGATAGCCAGTTCGCCTGCCATGTATTTTGTAAAGTTGGCAATGGCTGCCTTTGCTGCACCGTAACCTACCACACGTGTCAACGGACGTAAGGCAGATTCAGAGCAGAAGTTCACGATAGAACCTTTTTTCTGTTTCACCATTACATCGGCAAATACCATCGTAGGCAGTACTGTTCCGAAAAGGTTCAAATCGACTACTTTCTTGAAAGCATCCACCTGCAAGTCGAAGAAAGTCTTGTCCGGTGCAATGGTTGCACCAGCCATATTTCCACCAGCAGCATTCAGCAAGACGTCAATGCGTCCGTACTTTTCCAGAATATCTTTCTTGTTCTGTTCCAGCACTTCCTTATTCATTACGTCCGTATAGAGGAAAGTAGCTTCATGTCCCTGAGCTACAATCTCATCTACCAGTGCTTTACCAGCTTCTTCACTGCGGTCGAGTACGACCATTTTTGCACCTTGTGCAGCCAAATACTTGGAAATACCTTTTCCCAACACACCGGCTCCCCCAGTCATTACAACGACCTTGCCGGCCACGTTAAATAATTCGTTTGCCATAATAATCAGATTAGCAATAAATTGGATACTTTATTATAAAATTGATAATTCTCTTTCAACAGAATGTCTATCGGCAGCAGATTCACCACCTGCGGTTTTTCATCGAACAGCAACAGCCGGCTCAAAGCCTTCACTCCGTTATAGCCCTGGAGTTCCGGACGCTGTGCAATCAGTGCCTGCACATACCCCTCGTTCAGTAACCGCACATTCGGGTCAATCAAATCATAGCCTACCAGCCGAATCTCGTGCTTCTGCCGCTTTTCCAGATAATCTCCCAAAATGTAGCAGGAAGAGTTGAACGTAACCGCTCCACGAATGCCCGGATGATTTCGGAAAGCCTCGTCCAGCACCTGCTCGTTGTGAGCCTCATCGCCTATCCATAAATCTACCTCCACCAGATTCACCTCATAGCCCTGTTGTTTCAGGTATTGCAGGAAGCCGGAATAGCGTTTCTGTCCTTGCGTGGACATACTGCCTTTGTCATGCTGAATATGAGCGACCAGAATATCTCCCTGAAAGGCCATGGAAGCCAATAGCATACGGGCTCCAATCTCTCCTCCGGCCACAGAATCCGTGCCATAATAAGCCAGACGGCCCTGCTCTTCTATATCCGAGTCGACATACACATAAGGAATCTCACGCGCATCCAGATGTTCGGAAAGCTGGATAACAGCCTCCTTGAAGAGCGTACCGACAATGACTCCGTCCACCGTTTCAGGCATCCCCTGCAAATGGGAAACAGCCTGCTCAAAGCTGGCCTTGCTGTACTGGTCAAAAGTCAGCACAGAAACTTTCACTCCATAGCTTTCCCACTCTTCTTCTGCCCGACGAATACCATATTCCATCGCACTCCAGTAATCTCCCGGACGGAAATCCGGAATCAGTGCCACCAGATGACACGGCTTCTTCACCGCCAACGAACGCGCTATCAGGTTAGGCTTATACCCCACCTGCTCCATGATTTCCTTCACGCGCCGGATGTTTTCTTCCGACACGCGTCCACGGTTATGAATCACTCTGTCGACGGTACCGACCGATACATTTGCCATGCGGGCAATGTCGGTAAGACGTATGTTTTTGTTTTTCTGCATAGCACTTCACAAAGGCACGTGTGTGCGTACACGCATTTACTGAAAAAGAAAACGCGTTACCGCGCACACTTGAATAAGAAATATCCTCGATTTCATTGCAAAGAAGGGATTTATTCATGAATTATACAAATGGATTTCTTCTTTTAACAGTTTTTTCAGTCATGTATCTGGAGTTTTTCGTTCCTTTGTGCAACTAACACAAACACAATAACATGAACCCAGAAAATCACTACACAGAAAGACTATCCCTCACCGAAGGACAATTGCAACAGGTAAAGAAGCAAATCTTCCGCATCAGCATGCTACGCCTTGCTTTGTTCATAGCAGGAATAGCAGGACTTTACTTTTTCTTTAATCAAACTACTCTGCTAATTGTCTGTATCTGTCTTACCTTCCTTCCGCTCTTTATTTTGGTAAAAATACACAACCGCTTTTTTATCCGCAAAGAATGGCTGGAAACACAGGCACGTATTATACAAGAAGAGCTGCAAGCTTTCCGGGGATTACAGTTCTTTTGAGGACGGGAAAGAATACGTCAATCCGGAGCATCCTTATTCATTCGACCTGGATATATTTGGACGACGCTCCCTGTTCCAGTCAATCAACCGTACCTGTACTTTTTTCGGAAAAGTCCGTCTGGCAGAATGGCTGCAAAATCACCTGCATGAAAAAACTTCCATCGAAAAACGGCAGGAAATGATACGGGAAATCAGCGAACATACCTTGTTCCGCGAACAGTTCCGTGTGGCAGGACTAGTACACCACGGTCAGTCATCCGATGGCGAAAAAATACAGGCATGGAGTCAGAGTCCCGCACAATACCTGCACGCCGGATGGGTGAAAGCCTTTATCTGGGGAGTACCGGTTATTAACAGCCTCCTGTTGATAACTTCACTGGCAGGATGGACTTCATTTTCCTGGTTGGGGCTTTCATTCGGTATCTTCCTGGTTCTCAGTTTTGGAATTATCAAACGGGCCACCTACATACAGGAGACCTACGGAAAGCAATTGAAAAGTCTGAACGGATATGCCCGGCTCATCGCCTGGCAAAAGCAGAAGAGTGGAAGTCAGCCGGCATGCAGGAACTGATGGAACGGTTCAACCTGAACGGCCAGTCACCTGTACAGGCTTTACAACAATTATCCAAAGAGCTTGACCGGCTGGATTTACGCAACAACCAGTTTCTTTATGTGTTATTGGAAGGAAGCATCTTTTTCCAGCTTCAGGAAATCGTCCGCATAGAACGATGGAAAGTACGCTACGGACAGCATATCAGCGAATGGCTGGAAACTGTGGGCGAACTGGATGCCCTATGTTCACTGGGTACCTTTGCCTACAATCATCCGCAATACACCTACCCGGAACTGACAGAAAAGCCTTTCTGCTTTCTGGCCACACAAATGGGGCATCCCCTTATGCCAGCTTCACAATGCGTGAAAAACGATGCCACCATTCCGTCGCGTCCGTTTTTCCTGATTATTACCGGAGCCAATATGGCCGGAAAAAGCACTTACCTGAGAACTATCGGCGTGAATTACCTGCTGGCCTGCATCGGAGCTCCTGTATGCTGCGAGAGACTCAGGCTTCACCCCAATCAGCTCATTACCAGCCTGCGCACCTCTGACTCACTTTCCGATAATGAATCATACTTCTTTGCCGAACTGAAACGGCTGAAACGCATTATCGACCTGCTGAATCAAGGACAACAGCTATTTATTATTCTGGATGAAATATTGAAAGGGACCAACTCCATGGACAAACAGAAAGGGTCTTTTGATTTGATTCGTCAGTTTATGCAGCTGAAGGCCAACGGCATTATAGCCACGCACGACCTTCTGTTAGGAAGCCTCATCAAACAGTTCCCTGAAGAAATACGGAATTACTGTTTCGAAGCTGATATAAAGGAGAATGAACTGACTTTCTCCTATAAACTGCGCGAAGGAGTGGCTCAAAACATGAACGCCTGTTTCCTGATGAAAAAAATGGGAATTATTCTACAAGAATAAAGATATGAAAACAGCCTTCTAAAAGTATATGGCATACTTTTTAGAAGGCCGTCCTTATCAAGAAAAGTTTATTAATCTTCTACTACCTGGAAATCTTCTTTTCCAACTCCGCAAACCGGACAAACCCAGTCTTCTGGAATATCTTCAAAAGCTGTACCCGGAGCAATTCCACCTTCTGGATCCCCTACTTCCGGATCGTAAACCCAATCACATACTGTGCAAATGTACTTTTTCATAATCAGTCAGTTTATTAAAACAATAATTAGTATCTATTCTCAGTTTAAAATGATAACAAATATAGAAAGAATTTGTTTAATCTCGTATTTCCAATAACATTTTTTTTAATTCTTCCATTCCTTCGGAAGCTCCTTTCTGAATCACATGTACCGCGCGTCCGGAAGCAATGCGCACTTCCTTAGGGTCTATCAGATAGACTGGTACCCCGGAATGTACGTAGTTCAGCAAGCCGGCAGCAGGATATACATTCAGCGAAGTACCGATTATTACAAATATATCCGCTTTATCCACATAATCAATAGCGGTTTCAATCATGGGTACCGCTTCTCCGAACCAGACAATAAAAGGACGGAACTGCGAACCGTCGGGCGCCTTGTCTCCCATCCGCACCTCATATTCCCCCGGCTTAAGCTCTTTTATAAAACGTGGATTATTGGGTTGAAAGCTGGAAGTCACTTTCGTAAGTTCCCCATGCAGATGAATTACCTCTGTACTCCCTGCACGTTCGTGCAGATTATCCACATTCTGGGTAATCACGGTCACATGAAAATATTTCTCCAGCTCTGCTAAAAGTTCATGCCCCCTGTTCGGCTTCACCTCAAGCAGTTGCTTTCTGCGTTCATTGTAAAAATTAATCACTAACTTCGGATTGGCAGCATATCCTTCAGGGGTAGCCACCTGCTCCACCGGATACTGGTCCCAAAGCCCTCCTGCATCGCGAAACGTACTGATTCCACTTTCCGCACTCATGCCGGCTCCTGTCAATACTACCAGATTTTTCATCTTCTTATCCTCCTGATTTTAGATACATTATCATTAAAAAGTTTCATCGTCCAAAAATAAGAAATTTTATCAATCAAAATTCCTCACATTCACAGAAAAAAGATACCTTTGCTCCCCGTTAATCATTTATTAATACAAAATCTGTTTATGGATAAATTTAGCTACGCCATTGGTCTGGGGATTGGCCAAAATCTATTGAGCATGGGTGCTCGTTCAATTGATGTAAATGACTTTGCACAGGCTATCAAAGACGTATTGGAAGGAAACCAAACTGCAATTTCTCACAATGAAGCACGTGAAATCGTCAACAAATATTTCACTGAATTAGAAGAGAAAATGAACGCAGAAAACATAGAAAAGGGAAAGGCTTTCCTGGAAGAAAACAAGAAAAACCCGAACATCGTAACCTTGCCAAGCGGATTGCAGTACGAAGTAATCACTGAAGGGAACGGTAAAAAACCGAAAGCAACCGACCGCGTACGTTGCCACTATGAAGGTACACTGATTGACGGTACATTGTTCGACAGCTCTATCAAACGTGGTGAGCCTGCTGTGTTCGGTGTGAACCAGGTAATCAAAGGATGGGTGGAAGCACTGCAGCTGATGTCAGAAGGTGCCAAATGGAAACTCTACATTCCGTCAGATCTGGCATACGGTGCACAAGGTGCAGGCGAAATGATTCCGCCTCACAGCACACTGATTTTCGAAGTAGAATTAATTGAAGTATTATAAAACATAAAGCAAATGAAAAAAGGTACATTCTTTATGATGCTTGCCGCTGCAGCCAGCCTGGCATCATGTACAGCACAGGGACCGAAAGCAAACCTGAAAAGCGATGTAGACTCTTTGTCTTATATGATGGGTGTAACAAACACTCAGGGATTGATGGAATATGTACAGGGTCGTCTGGGAGTAGATTCAGCATACGTAGCAGACTTCATCAAAGGTCTGGAACAAGGCTGCAAGGAAACTGACGCTAAGCAGAAAGCTTATCTGGCAGGTATGCAGATTGGCCAGCAGGTAAGCGGTGACATGTTCGACTACAACAACCGTCAGATCTTTGGACAGGATTCTACTCAGGCTTTGAACAAAGATAACTTCCTGGCTGGATTCATCGCTGCTGTAAAGAAACAGAGCATCGTAACAACTGACTCTGCAAGTGCTTATGTACGTCTGAAAGCAGAATTGATCAAGTCAAAAGCATTGGAAGCTAAATATGCAGACTACAAGAAACAGAATGAAGAATTCCTGGCTAACAACAAGAGCAAGGAAGGTATTCAGACAACTGCCAGCGGTTTGCAATACAAAATCATCACTAAGGTACAGGAGCTTTGCCTGCTGACACTTCACGTGTAAAAGTAAACTACAAAGGTACAATGATTGACGGTACTGAATTCGACTCTTCTAAAGAGCCTATTACATTGGCCGTTAACCGTGTAATTCCGGGATGGACTGAAGCACTGAAGATGATGCCGGTAGGTTCTAAATGGGAATTGTATATTCCTCAGGAACTGGGATACGGTGCACAGGAAGCTGGTAAAATCAAACCTTTCTCTACTTTGATTTTTGAAGTAGAACTGGTAGACATTGAAAAATAATTTCACTGTATAACTGAAACAGGATCCCCGCTTTGTTCAACAAGCAAGGCGGGGATTTTTATTTCTGACAGGTTTTTGATCTCCATACCAAAAAGAGAGGCAACTCTCCACAAGATAAAAGAAAATCACTTATTTTGCCCTACGAATCACTTTTACACTTATAAATGTAACACTATGAAAATAAGACTGAAATTCATGGCATTGTTTACCGTATTCTGCCTCCCTCTATACGCACAACATGTGTATGACATGGCACGCTTCGGTATTCAACCGGGAAAGAAGAGCAATATGTCTGCCCGCATGGAGAAGGCACTTGCAAAAATTAAGAATGAAGTAAAGGACGGAGAAACGGTAACCTTATGCTTTCAAAGCGGGACCTATCATTTCTATCCTGAAGGAGCTGCAGAACGTACTTACTACATCTCCAACCACGACCAGGATAATCCTAAAAAAGTAGGTCTGGCACTGGAGGATATGAAATCGCTGACAATAGAAGGCAACGGAGCGGAATTTATCTTCCATGGACAAATGATTCCGATATCTCTGCTTAGAAGTACAGACTGCACGTTGCAAAATTTCAGCATTGATTTTGCTAACCCACACATAGCTCAAGTGGAAATTATAAAAAATGAAGGAGAAAAAGGAATTACCTTTCAACCTGCTCCATGGGTAGAATACCACCTGACAAAAGACTCTGTTTTCGAAACAAAGGGAGAAGGTTGGAAACTTCGCCCGATGTCGGGTATCGCTTTTGAAAAGGCCAGCCGGCACATTGTATACAACACCAGCGACATCAGCTGCCCAACCAAAGGTTGTTCTCTGGTAGGAAAGAATTTGATACATGCCCCTAAATGGAAAGACAAACGACTTCCGGCAGGGACTATTGTCGCCATGCGCTCATGGGACCGTCCGACTCCCGGTATCTTCCTGTCACATAATACCCGAACCACAATAAAGAATGTCAAGGTACACTATGCACAAGGCATGGGACTGTTAGCCCAGCTATGTGATGACATCACGATGGATGGTTTTGGTGTATGTTTGAAAGGAGAAAACGACTCCCGCTATTTCACTACTCAGGCCGATGCAACCCATTTTTCTCAGTGTAAAGGAAAAATCACCTCTGTCAACGGATTGTATGAAGGTATGATGGACGATGCCATCAATATACATGGAACCTACTTGAAAGTACTCCAACAAATTGATACCCACACCCTCAAAGCACGTTACATGCACGACCAGTCATGGGGATTTGACTGGGGATTTCCCGGCGACAGCGTACAGTTCATTCGTTCACAAACCATGGAACTGCTGGATGAAAAGAATTGTATTGAACGCATTACAGCCTCAGATAAACCGACAGCAGACGGCGCCCGTGAATTTATCATCCGTTTCAGTCAGCCACTTCCTGAAGGTTTAAACGAACAGACTGACTTCGGCATTGAAAACCTGACATGGACACCAGAGGTTTATTTTGCCGGTAATACCATCCGCAACAACCGCGCCAGAGGCTCTCTGTTCAGTACACCTAAAAAAACAATCGTAGAAAACAACCTGTTTGACCATACTTCAGGAACAGCTATTTTGTTGTGTGGTGACTGCAACGGCTGGTATGAAACCGGTGCCTGCCGAGAGGTAATCATCCGTCACAACCGGTTCATCAATGCACTGACCAATATGTTCCAATTTACCAACGCCGTAATTTCCATTTATCCGGAAATTCCCGATTTGGAGCATCAGGTAAAATATTTCCACGGAGGAAAACCAGGCGCCATCCAGATTACAGACAATGAATTTGACACATTCGATGCGCCCATCCTATACGCCAAGTCAGTAGACGGACTAATCTTTAAGCAAAACAAGATTAAAACGAATAATGCCTACCGACCTTTTCACTGGAATCAAAACCGATTCTTACTGGAAAAAGTAAACCGGGTAGAAATCAGCGAATAACATAAAAAAACGGGGCCTTAAAAGCCCCGTTTTTTATTACCATCCTGCATGCTCTTTCTTATTCTCATGCACAATAGTCCCCCTATTCTTTTCACCAGTATAGTTCCATTCTATCTCATCTACATATTCTTTTCCCTGATAGCTGACTACAGCCTTCAATATATTTTTTCCTTGAGCCAGCGTCACTTTATCAAATACATAGTGTACCTCTGTATATCCTTGACGGATGCCTTCCAAAGGTTTCCCGTTCAGGTATACCACCGGAGTTCCAATATTGGAATACACAGTTACGGAAGTTTCTTTTCTTTCTCTGTCCACATTACGGCGCTGTGTCTGATAAAGTACAGGTTCCTTACTCCAATTAGCTTTATACCAATAATAGGAATCCTTCTTAATCTTACGGTCGAAAGTCACCATTCCCTTCAAGTTACGTGCAGGAACTCCTCCACGCTCCCACATAGGCACAGCAAAATCAAACATATTCCACAAGTAAGAAGCAATAATGTAAGGATGTTCGGCAATCACGCTCCACTGATACTCATGCACTTTTGTCTGGAAAGTTTCAGGATAAAAAGGTTTTCCCCAGTTCAAGGCATCTCCTAGGTATTCAGTTTGATGCTCCAAGTTCGCATCCGCCCCATACTCTGTCAACATCAGTTTCTGCCAGGGATAATTTTTTTCCAGACCTTCCACCCAAGGCTTAATATCCTGTATCTTTCGTTCATACCAGCCAAAGTAGCGGTTCATTCCTTGAACATCTGCATTCTGGTTCACCGGATGTTCTGCATGTCCATACCCGTTTACAGCTGCTGTATAACGGTCCGGATCATCCGTCTTACATACATCATGCAACGAACGGGTCAATGCAGCTGTGTAACCATGCGGATGATACACCTCATTATGAATTCCCCAAATATAAATGGAAGGGTGATTAAAATTCTGTCGGACCAATTCTCTCATCTGCTGATGGGCATTATCCCATTCCTGCCCCGTCACCCGATTTACAAAAGGAATCTCAGCCCAGACTATCAGTCCCAGACTATCGCATTTGGCATACATATACTCTGCCTGCTGATAATGTGCCAAGCGAATGGTAGTAGCTCCAATATCCATAATCATAGCCAAATCCGCGTCATGTTCCTGATTTGTCAACGCACTGCCTTTTCCCCACCAGTCCTGATGGCGGGTTACTCCATACATGGGATATTTCTCTCCATTCAGGAAGAAACCTTTCCCGGCTACAATTTCATATTTACGGATACCCAACGGCTGTACCACTTCATCAATCACCCGTCCCTCCTGCTTCAGACGGGATACTACCTTATATAAATAAGGATCTTTCCGTCCCTGCCACAAATGCGGACGTTTTAATTGGAAAGAAGCCGTATACGACTGCATTCCTTGCGGGGTCAGTTCCAAACTGCGTACATGCTTCTTCACCAGCTTGCCTTCCGCATCATAGATTGCATTCTCCAGTTCCAGTGCTTCCGGTTGCAAGGAAGCGTTGTCCAGCTTCACCTTTACATTCACTTCTGCTGCACTTTTCGACACATTTTTCTGTGTAACATAAACTCCCGGAGAAGCATAATCTTCCACCGCAATATGGCAAGGCTCTGTCACTACCAACGACACCGGGCGATAGATACCTCCGTATACTCCAAAAAGACTGTGGTTCACCGGAATGACATCTGGACGAGCTGTATTGTCAGCCTTCACCACAATCTCATTGCTTTCTCCATATTTTACCTGCTCACCAATCTCACAGACAAAGGCGGAATATCCTCCCTTGTGTGTACCCACTAGATAACCGTTGACATACACTTCCGTACAAGTACCTACACCTTCAAAGCGCAAGAACAAACGTTTCCCCTTCATGGTCTCAGGAATCAAATAAGTCTTCCGATAATAAGCCGCCCCCTCATAAAAGGAGTTTGTCTTCACCTGCATATCCTTCGCATTCCAAGTATGAGGAATGGTAACTTCTGTCCACTTACCTTCCCACTGGGCAGCTGCTTCATCATGTCTGTAGCAAACGGCCCTTTTTTAAACAGCCAGCCGTCATTAAAGCTGATTACCTCTCTTGAAAAAGCACCTGTCGCACACAGACCAGACAACAGGCACGCTCCTATAATCTTATGTAGTTTCATTTTTCTGACATTTTATACAATTCACATCCGGCCATCAGGAAAGCTCCCACACCATACACTTCCGTCATGTCGCGAGTCACTTTCCTGGGGTCGGCGCCAATAGGCTGTACATATCCCAACTTCCCATTCTTTTCTACCGCATCGGTCAAAGCTTTCCAGCCTTTTTCCAAAACCGGCAAAAAAGCATCTTTGCCCAGTAAATGCTGGTTTACCCCATAAGCAAGTGCATATACGATGAATCCTGTCGCACTGGTTTCCGGTGAGGGATAAGATGCCGGATCCAACAGACTGGCATGCCAGTAACCGTCAGCACTTTGCAATTCGGCTACTCTCGTAGCCAGTGTCACAAATAATTCCTGATAAAATTTCCGGGAAGGTTCATCTGCAGGCAATGCTTTCAGAATTTCAGCCAATCCACCAAGTACCCATCCGTTTCCACGCCCCCAGAATACCTTCTTCCCGTTTGCTTCCTGTTTACCTATATAGCGAGTGTCACGATAAAAGAGATTTTCTTCTTTGTCAAAAAGCAAATCGTAGGTAGCCTTGTATTCCCGGTTCATAAAATCAAGGTACTTTCTGTCTAAAGTCTGCCCGTAAAGCTTGGCATACACAGGAGGCGCCATAAACAGCGCATCACACCATGACCAGCGTGTCAAGGTTCCATCTTGCCATAATCCAACTGCATGGAAGCCATCGGCATATTCTCTACCACCCAGTTGCTCGTGCCATTACAGGTGTAATCATCTTCTGTTCCTTATACTTCTGATACAGATCAATGAAAGGCTGCCCCACGGCAATAAAGTCGGCATGGTACATCCATTTCCCCATCTGAAAATGATTGCGTCTTCCTATCTTCAGAAGCCAGTCATAATATGTTCGGTTACCATCCTCCCCTTCTGTCAGCTCTGCCCAGTCTATCATACCCATGTACAACGCCGCATTGGTCCAATCCAAATCACCATGTTCATGACGTTGGTCCGGATTGGCTATCTGCCAGTCAGCCACACGCTTCATTACTTCCTTTATTTCCGATTTTCTGAAATTCGTCTGCCCCCAAACTGTGAGGGTTGAAAACAACAGACAGGCACACATCCAAAAATGTTTCATAGTTTTTCTTTAAGTTAAAGCAACCTTTACTTACTGTCGGCTCCTTTTTACGGTTTTAATTCGGTTTTTAGTTTCTCGTATTCTTTAATTAATGAGCAAATCCCATTCTGCTCATCACAAAAATAGTAAGGAAAAGTCTCTCTATCCCTTACTCTCCGTATAGAATCTGCTAACATTTTCTCCGTTTGGACGAATAGTGCACATTCTTCGGACGAATCTAACCTTCATTTTTTTCGTCCCATCAAAAGCTTGTCTCTTTTTTCATTGAAAATCCTTTTTCAACTACTTTTTTCTTACTTTTGCATTTATGTAAAAGTCATTCACAAAATTATGAAGAACATCGTATCAGGAATTATCGGATTGCTATTCATTTTTACATGCCAGGCTCAAAATCTTTACTTCAAACATTTAGGTATTGCAGACGGACTTTCACAAGTTCGCATACAAACCATTTACCAAGACGAAATTGGAGCCGTATGGCTGGGAACCAGTGAGGGATTAAATCGTTACAACGGTACCAGCGTCAGCACCTATGCCATTCCTGAAGATTTCCAAACTTTTTCCACAGATGGAATCGATCAAATATGCGGTAATAAAAAAGGAAAGCTCTATTTGCTGGCACAAGGAAAAGTGTGCAGCTTCGACCTGTATCAAGAGAAATTCACCATCCTGATAGAGAAAGATGTCAGAAGTCTTTTTTGTGAACAAGACACTTTATGGGCCGCTTGCAAAGACGGCATCTATTATTACACCGAACAAGAAAAAAAGCTGGTACGGTTCACACAATTCCCGCCCCAGTTCTATCAAGCCACTCATCTCTATGTAAAAAATGATACAATCTGGGCCATCAGTCCGGCACGTCTTTCTGCTATTCCTCGGAAAGAACCATCCGGACAAACGAAGTTGGCAAGTTTCAATAACGATGCCAAATGCTTATTTGTAGACCATTCTAATAATGTCTGGATAGGAAGCTGGAGTGGAGTATACCGCTTCTCTCCTTCACAGAATATCATCACTCACTACACGAATGCCCGGGGTGAACTGTCACATAATCAGATACGCTGTATCAACGAGGACAATTCCGGGAATATCTGGATTGGAACTTTCAGAGGTATTGACTGTTATCATCCCCAAACTAATTCGTGGAGTCATTACACCGAATATGGAGATTCTCCTAATACATTAAGCCATAATTCCATTCTTGCCCTTCATAAAGACAAACAAGGTAATATCTGGGCTGGTACGTATTTCGGAGGAGTCAATATTTTTAATCCGGAAGTCGAAAGAAACTATTTCTATCATGCCAACCCGCTTCGAACAGACTGGCTTAACTTCCCCGTTGTCAGTAAAATGACTGAAGATTTGTCCGGCAATCTATGGATCTGTACCGAAGGAGGTGGACTTAATCAGCTAAACCTACAGACTGGCAAGTTCACTCATTACACACACCAGCCTGGGAACCCCCAAAGCATAGGAAGCAACAACTTAAAATCCATTTACTTCGACCCTGAAACAGAGATATTGTATGTAGGAACACATTTTGGAGGACTTTATATCTTTGACACCCGAACTAAAAAAGGACATAGCTTGCACCACCAGAAAGACGATCCGTCTTCTCTTCCCCATGACATTGTAAACAGTATTCAACCTTATCGGGAAGGGTTATTGCTGCTCACACAAGGAGGAGCGGTATACATGGATAAAAAAACAGAAACGTTTTCCGAAATCAGTCAAAATCCGGAGGTAAATCAGTTGGTAAAAAAATATTTTACCTACGAAACCATTTTACTCGACAGTCACAACCGCTTATGGCTGGGATTATCACGGGGAGGAGTCATTTGTATAGACCTCACGACCTCACATATTACAAAATACCTGTCAGCTCCTTTGTCTTTGGGAGGAGTATCGCACATTTTTGAAGACAGATATGGAGAAATTTATGTAGGCACTACTGGAGCAGGTATGTTCCATTATCAGAGAAAAGAAGATTCGTTTAAACAATATAGTACACAGAATCTGTCACTTCCAAGCAATTTTTGTTATTATATAGGAGACTCTAAAGAAAAGAACTGTCTGTATCTGATTCATGGAAATGGCATTTCCTTATTTAACACACAAACAGAAACAATAGAAAATACCTACAGACTATTCAATCAAAGCTATAGTCTAGGCTCTTGCCTGTTTAGAGATAAAAAAGGATATTTATATATAGGAGGAACCAATGGTATGGCCGTTCTTGAAAAAGAAACTACCGAAACCCTGCCTCCACATCCACATTTTGACCAGCTTTCTATCTTTAATAAGACCATACAGCCTGGAGATGAAACCGGCATACTATCTTCTATACTAGACAAGACTCAAGAGATTCATTTAAAGCACAATCAAAATAACCTTACAATTGAAATAGCCACATTCAGCTACATAGACGATGTGCATTCCAGTTTTGAATACACTCTGGAAGGATTCGACCATAGCTGGAACCGCATGCTAGGCAAACATATCACCTACACCAACCTTTCACCGGGCAACTATACCTTAAAGGTTCGTCCGATTATTTCCGGAAAAGGTAAAGTAGAAGAAACCTGTCTGAATATTCATGTAGCGCCTCCTTTCTATGCCAGCATTTGGGCTTATCTATTATATACATGTATTACAGGAGGTATAATATTTATCATCCTTCCTTTGTCATCCGGCAAACCAGACTACGTGCTTCGCTAGCCTCAGCACAAAAGGAAAAAGAACATATTGAGGCCATCAATCAAATGAAAATTGACTTTTTCACCAATGTATCTCATGAATTCAGAACTCCGCTGACTTTAATCTTAGGGCAACTGGAAACCTTGATACAAACGGACAACTTACAGAATACCATCCATAACCGGCTGGTGCGCATCTATAAGAATGCATGGGATATGCGAAGACTGATATCTGAACTCTTAGACTTCCGCAAACAGGAACAAGGATGCGTCACACTACGAGTGGAAGAACAAGAACTGGTAGAATTTATCAAACAGACTTGTCTGCCATTTATTGAATATGCACACCAAAAAGAAATAAACTTCAAGATAGATGCACTAACAGAGCATTTACCGACATGGATTGATCCTTTACAAATGCAAAAAGTAATATCCAATCTTCTATTAAATGCCTTAAAATACACTCCACCCAAAGGAAGTATCACCGTAAACATCCGGAAAATCAAGAACCAGGCTGTCATTACCGTGGCCGACACAGGGTGTGGAATGGCAGAAAAAGACCTTACACAAATATTTGATCTGTTCTATCAAGCTAAAAACAATTCAGGAAACGTACCTACAGGTACGGGACTCGGATTGTTTATCGCCAAAAATATCATAGAACTACACCACGGAACTATTCAGGTAGCCAGCAAACTCGGAGAAGGAAGCCAGTTTACCATCAGTTTGCCACTTGGTCAATCACATTTCACTTCTGATGAACTGGTTCAAGCCACAGAAGAATCGGTCATTCTTCCACAGGAAGCCGAACAGTCGCCGGTTCCAGCCTTTGCAGAAGAAACTGATAAAAAAGAAGCGGAACCTTCAGAAGAACATAACGAAAAAGAGAAACCCATACTGCTACTAGTCGAAGACAATGAAGAGTTATGCGCCATCTTAAAAGAAACTTTGGAAGCGACCTATGAGGTACACGTAACCCATAACGGAAAAGATGGCTGGGAGAAAGCTCAGGAAATTCAACCTGAACTGGTCATTACTGACCTGATTATTCCTGAAATGTCCGGAAAAGAATTGTGCTATAAAATAAAAAACAACATTGAGCTGGCTCAGGTATCTGTCATTCTCATCACAGCTCAGATGTCTACCGAACAGATGATAGAAGCGTTCCGTTTCGGAGCTGATGACTACATCATCAAGCCGTTCGACATCCGGATGCTACTGGCACGTTGCCGCAATTTATTGAAAAACAAAAGTCGTTTGAAGGCTTATTACACCAATAAGGCAATACCCGAAACAAGTGCCGAAGATGCTATCAGTGAAAGTGACAGAAAGCTATTGCAAAAATGCATTGACATTATACGCGAGAACTTTACAAATCCAGATTTTGATGTAGCAAGCTTGGCCAACGCTCTTTGCATGGGTCGTAGCAAACTATATACTAAATTCAAGCAGTTGGTTGGTCTTCCACCCAACGAATTTATTCTAAAAATCAAACTAGAAGAAGCTATGTCCCTTCTGAAAGAACATCCGGAACTAAATATTTCAGAAGTATCCATGCAAGTGGGATTCTCATCTCCACGTTACTTCAGCAAATTATTCAAGAACTTTTTCGGAATTACTCCGCAAAGTGTACGAGGAAAAGGAGAAAGAACGGATTCTATTTAAACACCTTTTTCCTTTATAATATAGTTAGCAAAGCTCCTTGGAAAAGAATGCACCTCTCCAAGGAGTTTTCTATGTTTTCCTTATCGGAAACAAAGAGCTCCGCACTGTGAAACTTACGGTTCCGCAATGCGAAACATTTGTTTCCAGACAAGGGAACATAAAACATGATTCACCGTTTTCTCAAAAAACGGTTTATATCCGAGAAACAAGTCTTTACTCCTAAAATCATTCAATTTACCTTTTGCTTATACACTAAACGTCCAAATTAAGGTATAATATCGTCCGCCAATATTAAAACAGAATCATCTCAGAAATTTAAAGAATGTAAAACAAAATCAAAGATTCTACATTTGCGACACATTAATGGTCAGTTCCTATATCGAGCTAGCCATTTAGAGAATTGTTTACTTTTTGTTAATACTAAAATTTCTGTTATGAAAAACGAAAACCTTCACACGCAGAAAAAGAAACTAACACAATCAGTTTTCTTTTTACTAACCGTAATGATTTTTTCTCTTTTCGGGTGTTCTGATGATTCCGAAGAATTACGAAGGACAGACTGGGTACGCGTATTACCTCTGCAAATTGAATTTCCTTCCAGCGGAGGTGAGCAGGAAGTTACGCTTATTTTTTCAGAAGACATAGATCCCAGCCTTCTGCAATGTGCTGTACCAGAAAGCGGGAACTGGTGTACTTTCGAGTTAAAAGATAAAGTATTAAAAGTAACCGCAACACCCACAGCCTATCTAACATCTAGAAGCACTGTATTATCACTTACCTACAAAACCTTGCGCCGTGATATCAGCGTAAGTCAAGCCGCTTCTACAGGCTCAGATGATATTAAGATTGAAGTAGCAAGTGCTACCGCCACTACGGAAGAAACAGAACAAGAAGACCGTGGCATTGAAAAATCTTTCGATGGCGATTATTCAAGCTATTTCAACTCTAAATTCGGTGCTTTCTCTGATTGGCCATTTATCATTGATTATACATTCAAATCTCTTGCCCAGTTGGATTATATTGTCTACACCCCTAGAACAGACAATGGCACACGCTATGGAGCTTTCAACGAGTTCAATGTCTATGTCATGACCAATGGAAGCTCTGAATGGACAAAAGTAGCAGAATGTGCTCGTGGGGACAAGAACTATACTCCGACCACCATCCAGCTTGAACAAAGTTATACAGACGTTAAGCAGGTACGTTTTGAAATCCAGTCAGCCCACAACAACCGAATCAGCTGTGCAGAAATGGATTTCTACCAGACAAATCAAAACAAATTTGATTATACGACCATATTTACCGACGAAACTTGTTCTGCCTTACGAGAAGGAGTCACAGAAAAAGAAATTACAAAAATGCCGGGAGAAACTTATCAGAAGCTGGCTTTGGCTCTATTAAAAGGAACTTACGACAAAGCATACCGTATTGCCGACTACAGACCTTACCAAACTCCATCCATCATGGCTTCCATATTGAAGACTTCCGAATATGGATTAAGAGACAACCCTACCGGTATCTATGTAGAACAAGGCGAGGAAGTACTGGTTCTTGTGGGAGATACTCACGGACAGAATGTGTCTATGATAGTACAGGATTTGGTAAATGGTGGCTACAACGGAGCTAGAACATACGCTTTGAAACAAGGTGAGAACAAAGTCAAAGTAGAAACAGGGGGATTGGTATACATTCAAAACCTCACACAAGACTACATTCCTCTGGAACTAAGCGAAGCAGACAAAGAAGCCGCTGAAGCAAAGACCGTAACTGTCCACTTCCCGTTTGGAAAAGTAAATGGATATTATGACGTACGCAACAACACAACCCAGGAAGAATGGGAAGAGATGCTTCGCAATACTCGCTGGCAAGATATCGATGTAGTTGGAAAATACGTCGTCATCACATGGGCCGTACAAGACTATATGAGTTACCAGACTCCCATCAAAGAAATGGTAGACCTTTTCGACACGGTAGTAGAAAGAGAATGGGCACTGATGGGGCTGTTCAAATATCATAACAACCCTGACAAACGCTTGTTTGCCAACCGAATGTATCTCCATATCGAACATCAGAGCAAGAATCCTTACTCTTCTACTAACCACACTGCATATGTGCCCAGTTATGCTGAAGTGTTCTGTAGCCCTGAAAGAATGAAAGCACGCTCATGGGTACTCGGACATGAAATCGGTCATAGCAATCAGACTCGTCCGGGACTCAAATGGACTGGTACGACAGAAGTTACCAACAACATTATGTCAATGGATGTATCAATATACCTGAGTGGAGAATCTAAGTTAAACAGCGTACAAACTTCTACAGGAAAAACCTACTACCAAGAAGCAATTGACTACATCGTTACAGGAAATAACCCACACTGCATGTGGAACTGGAAAGCCGACGGCATTACCGAAGAACACATGTACACTTGCAAACTGGTTCCTTTCTGGCAATTGAAATTATTTATGGATGCAAACGGCTATACAGATTTCTATCCTGATTTATACGAACACTTCCGTGTAACTCCTAACTTGGATACTACAGTAAAAACGCAAGGCATTTTACAGTTGGATTTTGTACGCCAATCGTGCAAATACTCCAAGATAAATCTCCTTCAATTCTTTGAAGACTGGGGCTTCCTGACTCCGGTCGATACAGAAATCAACGATTATGGAACCAAACCTTTTATCGTATATCAAGAAGATATTGATGCATTGAAGGCAGAAATCAACGCTTTAGGTTATCCGGCAACACCCGCTGAGTTATACAACATAACTGACAGCAACTGAAGATGAAAAATGGAAAATGAATCGATAGTCTAACCAACTTAAAATTGTAAACTATGAAATTATTAAAACCTATCATATTATATAGCAGTTTATTTATCTGTGCAGCCCTAGCTGCCACAAGTTGCAGTGAAGAAAATGTAGATAATAGTATAAAAGTAACTTCCATGGCTTTCACTGAGACAGGAGAAACCAATCATGTATCCCTTTACCCAGGGGATACGTGGACTGCTCAAATCACTTTATTCCCCGAAGATGCCATTGATAAAGACGAATATGCTTACCGCTATACAAGTAGTAATGAATCTGTGTTTACCGTAAATGAGTCAGGAGAAGTAACAGCTGTAGGTGAAGGAGAAGCCACACTCACTACATGGTCTACCAACAATACAGACATGTGGGCATCTTGCATCATCGAAGTTAATAAACAAATTTATTCTGTCAGCTCAATTGAAATATCAAAAGCCTACCGAACATTAACACTTGCATCGGGTGTGGAAATCGATTTAGGAAAAGAAATTTCTGTCTTCCCGGAAAATGCATGGAATACAGATGTCACTTTCTCATCTTCTGACCCACAAGTAGTATATGTAGACAACTACGGAAAAATCACGACAAAATCCCAAGGGAATGCCACCATTACCGTATCATCAACTGACGGTAGTAACGTAAGTACCACTTCAGAGATTCATGTGCGCGACATTGCAGGCTATACTGATTTAGACCGTAACAATTGGACAATCAGCACCTCACATCCAACACCTACAGATGGTACCGTAGGAGGAAGTGCAGAATCACTAATAGACGGAGATGAAAAATCCTGCATTTTGTTAGTAAAACCAGGTAAATCATTAAGTGGAATTACTGTAGGAAAGGACGAAGAAGTTTATTTCATCATCGATATGAAAGAGCCTAAAGAATTCGACTTTTTCCGCTTACGACATAGAACATTTAGCAATACAACAGACTGGATTCGCATGAATAAAGTTTCAGTATATGGAAGTAATGACGGCACAAACTTTACACCTATTTCAATTGGCATAAACATTCCTACGGCGGCTGATATAGCAGAAGTAAGCATTCCATTACCCATGAAACAAACCTATCAATATTTCAAACTGACGTGTGACGGCTGGCATTCAAGCGGAAATACGGTGCAGGCGTCTGAATTCAATCTCGGAACACTTCAGTTTGCAGAAAATTAATGAATATACTCAGTCAAGAACAACTTATTTAAATATCTTTTTATGAATATAAATAAAGCATTTTTGGCAACTACATTACTATTATCACTCTGTGGTAATTCAGTTGTTGCACAAAGTACACAAGCCTCACAATCCAGTGTAACCACTGCAGTTAAAGGTAAACCCATTAAAGTAACCGGTACTGTATTGGATGCAGCCGGCGAACCCATTATCGGTGCAAACGTAGTGGTAGAAGGTACAACCATTGGTGTAATTACAGACATCGACGGGAAATATGAACTAGAAGCTCCTAAAGGATCTAGCTTGGTTATATCTTATATCGGATTCTCTTCTAAGACCGTAAAAGCAACTACACAGCCAGCTACCATCAAACTGACAGAAGATACACAACTGTTAAGTGAAGTAGTCGTTGTAGGTTATGGTACAATGAAAAAGACCGACCTGACTGGTGCCGTAGCTTCTCTGAAAGCATCTGATATGGAAAAAGAACAGCGTCAGACTCTACAAGATATGCTTCGTGCAGGTACTGCTGGACTTTCTATCGGAATGGAAACAGACGCCAAAGGAAATACCAGCATGATGATTCGCGGAAAAAGTACCATGGCTGCAAGCACTGACCCTCTGATTGTATTGGATGGAGTAATTTACCCAGGCGAAATGACCGATATCAACCCTAACGACGTAGAACGTATCGATGTATTGAAAGATGCCAGTTCGGCTGCCGTATATGGTGCACAAGCTGCCAACGGTGTTATCCTTGTCACAACGAAGAAAGGTAACAACAATGGAAAACCGACTATTAACTTTAACGCCACGGTAGGTGCTTCTTTTGTAAACCAGTTGCCTGAAGTTTATCAGGGCATGGATTACATTAATTTCCGTAGAGATGTAGAAAAAAGTATCCACCGCGATGATACCAGCAACAAATACGATAACCCGTCAAATTTAACCAATACCGAACTGGCTCAGTGGATGGGAACGGATACCGGAGACCCTATGGCTGTATGGATGCGTCGTCTGGAGTACAACCAGATAGAAATTGATAACTTCCTGGCAGGAAATGAAGTAGACTGGAAAGACTGGATTTATCAAAACGCCGCTTTACGACAAGACTATACTGTCAGCATTTCCGGGAAAAAAGACGACATGTCATACTATTCTTCTCTGAATTACCTGAAGAACGAAAGTAACATAATTGGAGGAGGATATAGCGCCATCCGTGCCCGAGTAAACCTGGAAAACAAAGTTGCCGGTTTCTTGTCTTACGGTATCAACACACAGTTCACAGCTCGTGACGAAGGTTACATTGGCCGCGACAACTCTTATACCACCCTATCACCATTTGGAAGCGTATACGAGGAAGACGGAACTACGCCTAAATATTTCCCGAATGACAACAATAATGCTACGAACCCGTTGATTTCTCAAACTTATACGGACAAGATGAAGAAAATCTACAACATGAATGCTTCCATCTTCCTGAAAGCTGAATTGCCATTCGGATTTTCTTTACAAACTACTTATTCTCCTCGCTTTGAATGGATTAATGATTACAGCCAGCGTTCAGCAGATCATCCCGCCTATAAGACAGAAGGTGGATATGCCAAACGTAGCGATTCTACACTATTCTATTGGCAGTGGGATAACATGTTGAAATGGAACAAGACATTCGGCAAACATGCATTCGATTTCACAGGACTGTTGAACTGGGAACAGCGTAAATACTGGTCTAGCACTGGAGAAAACTCAGCTTTCCAGCCAAGCGACTTATTAGGAATCCATGGTATGGGCTTCGGTACCTCACCAGTTTTAGGTGCAAATGACACTTATCGCACAGGTTCTGCCCTGATGGCACGTCTGCATTATGCATACGACAACCGTTATATGATTACCGCCACTGTACGCCGGGATGGATATTCTGCTTTCGGACAAGAAAATCCTTATGCAGTGTTCCCTTCTGTAGCATTAGGATGGGTATTCAGTGAAGAAAAATTCATGAAAAATATCAGCTGGCTGGAATATGGTAAACTCCGTTTGTCATGGGGACAGAACGGTAACCGTTCTATCGGAGAATATGCCGCATTGATGAAACTTGAACCGAGAAAATATTTCTATTATGACCCGTTAACAGGTGAAATCATCCAAGCTAATTCATTCTATAGTTACAACATGGCCAACTCAAGTTTAAAATGGGAAAACACAGAATCATGGAACATCGGTGTTGACTTCACTTTACTGAATGGACGTTTGGGTGGAAGCATTGACGTGTATACTAAGAAAACAAACAACTTGCTTAACGACCGTAAACTTCCCGACTTGATTGGTTACGCTTCTGTGACTTCCAACATTGGTGAGGTAAACAATAAAGGTGTAGAAATTTCTCTTCGTTCTACCAATATTCAAAGAGAAAACTTTGAATGGTCTACGACCTTCAATCTGGCTTATAACAAAAATACTATCAAACACTTATATGGCTTAATGGAAGATGTATTAGATGAAGAAGGAAATGTAATCGGTCAAAAAGAAGCTGATGATATTTCCAAAGGATATTTCATCGGACATGCATTGGATGAAAAATGGGGATATAAGTTCTTGGGAGTATGGCAGGAAAACGAAGCTGAAGAAGCAGCCAAATATAATCAAGTGCCCGGTGACCCTAAGCTGTTGGATGTAGACCAGAATTATAAATACAATAATGATGACAAAGTTTTCTTAGGTAATACTACTCCAAAAGTACGCTGGAATATGCGCAACGAGTTTACTTTATTCAAGAACTGGAATTTCTCTTTCAGTATGTATTCTTATTTGGGACATGTCAAAACAATGGATCGTTTCACCAACAGCAATGCACTACTGAATGTAACTAACTCCATTGTACGTGAATACTGGACTCCAGAAAATCCTATCAACGAATATCCTCGCTTGAAAGCTCAGGCACCTGTTTCATACAGCATCTATAAGAATGCCTCATTCTTACGATTCGATAACATATCATTGGGATATTCATTCCCGAAAGCCATGATTCAAAGATTAAAGATACAAGCTTTAAGCCTGAATCTGACATTAAAGAATGTAGGAGTTATCTCTGGATGGCCGGCTTATGACCCGGAAAACAGCGATGCAAATACTCCGAGAACCTTATTATTTGGATTGAACATGACACTTTAAAAATAGTTGAACCGTTATGAAAACAAAAAATATAAAATTATTCATGGCTGGTGCTGCCAGCATACTATTCACCGGATGTAGCGACTGGCTGGACCCGAAACCATTGTCCTTTTTCACCCCGGAGAATACCTACAACAGCTACGATGGGCTGAAACTGGTACAGACATGCTAAACCGTGACGTACGTTATTTCGATTACTATCCAACTTCATTTTCGGCAGATCCCTGCATCCTAAGTGAATACTTCTTCTCCGAAATGGCTGTAAACGGACGTACAGATGCAGGAAACACACCTGTCGACCTGACTGCCTGATTACTCCCAGTGCTAACTTAAAAGGTAATAACAGTCAGATTAACAACTACTGGACTTACCTGTATAAAGGTATCAAAGATGCCAATACATTGCTTACACGCTCTGAAACCGCAGAATTTGAAAATGAAGACCAACGTAAGGAAATTGAAGCACTGGCTCATTTCCACCGTGCATTCCGTTATTACCGCCTGGTACATCAATACGGTGACGTTCCTTTTATCGTAGAAGAAGTAACTGGTCCACGCTATGATTTTTATTCTACCAAACGAGAAGCCATCTTGCGCTGGTTAAAGAATGACCTGGAAACCACAGCACCCTATCTTTCGAATGATGTAAATATCGGTCAAGTTACTCAAGCAGCTGCCTATCATTTGCTTGCCAAAATAGATCTGGCTCTTGGAGAATTCGATGCAGCCATAGAGGCTTGTAACAAAGTTATCGGTGACGGAGTGCACCACTTGATGAAAGAACGCTTCGGAGTAGACAAGAATGACCCGACCAAGAATGTGGTATGGGATTTACATCAATCTGAGAACAAGCACTTACCTGAAAACAAAGAAGTTCTTTATATTGTACTAGACAATTATGATGAAACGGATGCTCGTTCAGCTACCGGTCTGGAAATCAAACGGCAAATCCTGCCTATGTACTCAGCTACCACAAGCAATATCAAAACGCCAAATGGCAAAAAGGCTTTCGTAGACAATGATGAAAAGAAAAATCCATACCTGTTAGAATATGGTCGAGGCATCTGTACGCTTCGACAGACATGGTATGCCACTCACATGATCTGGACATTAGACAATACAGACTTACGTCATGCTCCCGGAAACTGGATGCGAATGGAAGATTTGACTTATAACAATCCGGCACTGGCAACAGAAGACCCTGAATGGTATGGAAAACCTCTTCAGAAATATGATAGCAAAGGTAATCTGCTTGTAAACGATACAATCCGAGCATGGTCTGAATGGCCACACTACAAAACCAACGTAGCAGACCAGAAAGCAAACAACTGGCGTGGAGGATGGGCAGACTGGTACATTTTCCGCCTGGCTGAAACCTATTTGTTGAGAGCTGAAGCTTATATTTGGAAAGGAGAAACTGGAGCTGCCGCTGCAGACATCAACGAAGTACGCCGCCGTGCACAAGCACGTGAAATCAGTGCCAGTGAAGCCACCATTTCGATGATATTGGATGAACGCGCCAGAGAGTTGTTCTACGAAGAACCACGTAAGTGTGAGTTAACACGTATTGCTTACATCTACGCACAGACCGGAAAAGCTGACGATAAAGGAAGAACTTATTCAATGGATAAATTCTCTCAAGAGAACTTCTTCTATAATCGCATCATGGACGTAACAGACTTCTACAACAAGGGAGTTAAAAACGCGTATGGTCTGACCTATACAATACAACCTTACCATGTATTGTGGCCAATAGCAGAAACTGCTACATCTGTGAATGTACAAGGTCACATCAACCAGAATTATGGTTATGATGGTTACGAAGACAACATAGCTCCACTGGACGGTCCGAACGAATAAACGTATAACAAGATCAGAGAAAAGGAAAATACTTAGTCAATATATCTTTATAGAGCTGTACTTAACAGAGAATATCTTTGAGGTACAGCTCTATTTTATTTATCTTTACATCATAAAACTACAATTCTATACAGACTATGAAAAAACTTTCATTGCTTTTTGGGCTAATATTGTCAGGATTGTGCCATTTTAACTTACTCCAGGCCCAACACATCTCGCAAGAAAATGAGTTTGAAGCATTAATGCAAAAAATACGACAGGATTTTGCGCAAAATCCTGACATCACACAAGGACTGGAAAAGTATAACGTCCAAGACGGTTCCTTCACCGATGTGGATTATGCCAGCATCCAGCGTACCAACTGGCCTCCACTGGTACATATCAACCGCATTTCGGACTTCGTTTTTGCCTATACTAATCCCGAAAACAGATATTATCAGAATGAAGATTTATATAATAAGATAGAAAAAGGACTTGAATACTGGCATGAACGAAATCCATGGTGCCATAACTGGTGGTACAACCAGATTGCAGAACCGCAGGCTTTAGGTGTGTTACTCATCCAGATGCGTACCGGCAAGAAACAACTTCCTCATGAATTGGAAAATAAACTATTGGAACGTATAAAAAAGGATGGTGGGAATCCGGCCAAATGGACAGGAGCCAACCGTACAGACATTGCCCTCCACTGGATTTATCGCGCATGCCTTTCTAAAGATGCCGAAACGCTAGAGTTTGCACTGGAAAATGTCTATAACCCGGTAATCTACACTACAAAAGAGGGATTTCAGCATGACAACAGCAACTTTCAGCACGGACAACAATTGTATATCGGCGGATATGGAGACGAAATACTGAAAGGAGTCACTCAGGTAGCCATGTACACACGAGGCACACGCTTTGCCATGCCTCAGGAGAGACTGAACCTTATCAGCAAATTCATGCGAGAAACCTATTATCCGACCATACGAGGAAAATACATGCTGTTTGATGTCATGGGACGCAGTGTGAGTCGACCGGGTGTTCCCGACAAATCGCATACAGCCTTATTTGCACAACGTATGGAAATTCTGGATACAGCTCATGCACAGGAATTCAAAGAAATTATTTCACGCTTGAAAGAGGAAAAACCGGCTGATTATACCATCAAGCCTCAACATACACATTATTTCCGCGGAGATTATTCACTACATGTGCGTCCTGAATATACCTTCGATGTGCGACTGGTTTCCAATCGTACCGCCCGTTGCGAATATGGCAATGGGGAAAACCTGAAAACTTACTTCATGTCCGACGGATGTACCAATATCGTACAGAGGGGAAATGAATATGAGGGTATTTTCCCATCATGGAACTGGAGCCGTATTCCAGGTACTACAGCTCCGCAACTGAAAGAAATTCCACTTGCAGCCAGCGACTGGCAAACACCGGGAACTTCCGATTTCGCCGGAGGGGTGTCCGACAGTTTATACGGAATTACGACCTACCGCTACATGGATAATTACAAAAACATACAGACTGGAGCACACAAAGCCTGGTTTTTCTTTGATGAAGAAATCGTATGCCTGGGAGCAAACATTGCTTCTACAGCTTCTGAAAAAGTATATACCACGGTCAACCAATGCCTTGCATCGTCTGAACCGGCATCTATTTCTCTTTCTGGAAAGATGCAATCCATGGAACGAGGAGAAAAACATTATAAAAATCCTGAATGGATATGGCATGATGGCATAGGTTATCTGTTCCCGAAAGGAGGAAACATTGTGGCCGGTCAGCAAATACAGAGTGGAACTTGGTACGATATCAACCATAGTATTAACCGGAAAGAAGAAATACAAAACGATATTTTCACCGTATGTATAGACCACGGTCTGCAACCTAAATCCGGAAGCTATGCATATATAGTACTACCTGATAAAAATACTCCCGAAGCAGTAAAAAAATATAGTCGTAATAATCTTGTGGAAATTCTTCAAAATGATGCTGATATACAGGCTGTCAGACACAAAGGACTTCATATCTGGCAGATAGTGTTCTACCGCGCCGGTCGTTTTCAGCACAAGGAGATATCCATTGAAGTAGACAAACCTTGCGCGTTAATGATTAAGCAAACCCAAGGACACGCTCCTGTTCTGCACATAGCCGACCCAGGACAAACAGGGCAAGCTATTAATGTCATCATACAGCCTCGGAAGAAAAAAGCATATACCATTCGCATGCAGCCTGCAGAAAATCCGATTTATGCAGGAGCTACTCAATCATTTACTTTACAATAAGCCATGAAAACAAACCGAATTTTCTATTCCGCAATCGTACTGGGCACAGGAGCATGCAGTCTTCCTCATACCCTTATGGCCCAGCAACAGCCACACATCATCCTGATAGTATCGGACCAACATCGAGGTGACGCCCTGAACTGCATGGGTAATCCCTCCGTCATCACTCCGAATCTGGACGCACTGGCGCAAGATGGTACCTTGTTTACTAACGGCTACTCCTCTGCTCCCAGCAGTACACCGGCCCGTTCCGGTCTGCTCACAGGCCTGTCTCCCTGGCATCATGGTATGCTGGGATATGGAAGAGTAGGCAGCCAGTACCGTTATGAAATGCCCCAGATGTTACGCGACTTGAATTATTTTACTTTCGGCATCGGAAAGATGCACTGGTTCCCACAAAAAGCATTACATGGATTCCATGGTACACTCGTCGATGAAAGCGGCCGCGTAGAAACAAAAGACTTTATCAGCGATTACCGCCTGTGGTTTCAGATGCAGGCTCCGGGACTTAACCCAGACAGTACAGGTATCGGATGGAATGACCATGGCGCAGCAGAATATAAACTGCCCGAAAAACTTCATCCTACCGCATGAACCGGAGAGATGGCTTGTGAGATGATTCATAACCATAAGAAGGGCAACAGACAGCCTCTTTTCCTGAAGGTTTCTTTTGCCCGCCCACATAGTCCGTATGATCCGCCCCAGCGTCTGTCTGATTTATACAAAGGACGTGACGTACCGGCTCATTCATTGGAGAATGGTGCAAAGAGAAAGACTATGCCCGTCTGACAAAAGTAGAAGATGCCCCCAAGGATGCTGCCTTCGGAAACTTTGGTGAAGAATATGCAAAAAACTCACGCCGTCACTATTACGCCAATGTGACTTTCATTGATGAAGAAATCGGGAAAGTAATCGAAGCCTTGAAAGAAGAAGGTATGTATGACAATGCACTCATCTGTTACGTATCAGATCATGGCGACATGCTGGGCGACCATTTCCACTGGCGCAAGACTTATCCTTATGAAGGTTCCGTACACATCCCCTATATTGTGAAATGGCCCGCTGGATATCAGTTTGATAAAGGAGGAAAAATAGATGCACCGGTTGAGCTTCGCGATTTACTTCCCACTTTTCTGGAAGCTGCCGGTGGTACAGTTCCCAGTGACATGGACGGACAATCTCTGTTCCGTCTGATGAAAGGGGAAACATGGCGTACATACATCGACCTGGAACATGCCACTTGCTATAGTCCGGATAATTACTGGTGTGCCCTGACTGACGGTAAAATAAAATATGTATGGCGTTTCCATACCGGAGAAGAAGAACTGTTTGACCTGGTAAATGACCCTCATGAATTAAAGAATGTGGTACATGAAAAGAAATACTGCAAAAAATTACAGGAACTTCGCCAGGCAATGATCAGTCATTTGTCTGAACGCGGAGAAGAGTTCGTGAAGGATGGAAAACTTCAAATACTGAAACGTACTGTACTATACAGTCCGTTATTCCCGGACAAGAATCCGGTGGATACGGGAATCTGATTATTATAATGTTATTTAATATGAAAAGAAAACTATTTTTTATTCTAAGCTGCCTGATTTTTACAGCAGCTTTTCCATGCCAGGCTGCCAAATGGAAAGCTCAGCATGCAGTTATGATTGGCATTGACGGATGGGGTGCTTACAGTGTACCTAAAGCTCTATTCCTCACATTAAAGAGGTAATGCAGAAAGGATGCTACACCCTAAAAAAACGTTCCGTATTACCCTCTTCTTCTGCCGTAAACTGGGCTTCCATGTTCAATGGAGCAGGCCCTGAAATCCATGGCTACACCGAATGGGGATCACGCACCCCCGAAATACCATCCATGGTTACTAACGAACACGGAATCTTTCCGACCATATACTCTGTCTGCGAGAAGCAAAGCCAAACGCTGAAACAGGATGTATGTATGAATGGGAAGGCATCAAGTACCTGGTAGACACATTGTCAATTACTCATTATGCACAGGCTATCGGATATGACAAACAACCCGACTTGCTATGCAGTATGGCCGAAACATATATTATGAACAAAAAACCAACTTTCCTTGCTGTTTGCTTTGATCAGCTTGACCATACGGGCCACCACGACGGGCACGACACTCCTGCTTATTATCAAAAGCTCGAGGAACTGGATACTTATGTAGGACGCATTGTAGAAGCTATCAAAAAAGCCGGCATTTATGATGACACCATTATCATACTCACAGCCGACCACGGAGGTATCAAGAAAGGACATGGAGGAAAAACCTTGCAAGAAATGGAAATCCCCTTTATCATTGCAGGTAAGAACGTAAAACAATACGGAGAATTTAAAGAATGTATGATGCAGTTCGACACGGCCTCTACCATTGCCTACATCTTTGGACTCACACAGCCACAAGCATGGATTGGTCGCCCAATGAAGCAAGTTTTTAAATAATCAGGAACCTTGCTTTTATATCCCAATTTGATACAAAAAACCTCGACGTTCCTATCCAATTTTAGAGAACGCCGAGGTTCTTTTTTCAAGCTTTCTTTTCCTTCACATCCCGGTGGGCTTCCACCACATTCACGGCATAATCACCCAGCTTCTCACACTCGGCAATGATGTCCATATAGTGCACTCCCATCTGATAATCATATTTCTTTTCGTTGACGTCAATCACATTCTGGTTTTTCAACTGGTTGCGGTAGTTGTTGATTTCCATCTCGATGTTGAATGATTTGTTGACATCCACCTGCTGATGCATGTCTTCCACCAGTGCAATCATCTGTGTCAGGGCATCGTCCGTCAGTTGGAACATCTGTGAGATATGCTCATATTGCGCACCCGTGAAGTCTTCATTTCCACGTCGTTTCCGGTTGATGGTACGGGCCAGATTATAGCAACTGTCGCCAATGCTTTCTATCTCTGTGACTTCGCGGAGCATACCTCGAATCTGTACCTTACTTTCAGAACTTAATCTGCCTTCCGATACCAATGTCAGGTAGTTGGCAATCTCCACTTCCATGTTGTCGCTGATATTCTCATACTTCTCAATCCGGCTGAACAGCTTGTTGAAATCATTTTCATTCTCCGTATGCAACAAGTCACGCACCATGCGGAACATACGCTGTATGCGTTCGGCAAACAGATTGATTTCCTTCCGTGCCTGAAGGATAGACAACTCTGCCGTAGAAAGCATGCCCCCCGTAATGAACTGCAAGCGGTATTCTTCCTCCTGCTCTTTCTGGGGAACAATCTTGCAGACCGTTTTCTCGATAAGATGTACGAACCATATCAGAATCAGCACATTGCAGACGTTGAAGCAAGTGTGGAACGCAGACAATTTGAAAGAGACAGCCACCCCGTCGGCCTCACTTACCTTCATAAAATCGGAGATAATCCAGTCTACCATCGACAAGAAAGGCTCAAACAACATCAGTACCCAGATTACACCGAACACATTAAACATCAGATGAGCATTGCCGCCCGGCGTGCCTGCGTATTGGCAGTCAAGGCCGCCAGGTTGGCCGTAATCGTGGTTCCTATATTTTCTCCCAGCACCAAAGCGGCTCCCAGTTCAAAACTAATCCATCCGTTGGCACACATAATCAACGTAATGGCCATGGTAGCCGCCGAAGCCTGTACAATCATGGTCAGTACAGTACCAATCAGGACGAACAGCAGGACAGAAAAAAAGCCCATGTCCGTATAATTCTGAACAAAGGCCAGCATATCCGGATTCTGACTGAGGTCCGGAGCGTTCGTCTTCAGGAGATTCAATCCCATGAACAGAAATGCAAACCCGAAGATAAACTCACCCACAGATTTACGTGAACTTTTTTGAGAGAAAAGCAGTGGAATACCAATCGCCAGAAGCGGCAGAGAAAATGCAGATATATCTACTTTAAAACCGAGAGCTGAAATAATCCACGCCGTCACCGTGGTTCCGATATTCGCTCCCATAATCACCCCGATAGACTGAGAAAGCGTCAGCAAGCCGGCGTTTACAAAGCTGACCACCATTACTGTTGTAGCAGAAGAGGACTGAATCAGAGCGGTAATCAACATACCTGTCAGCACCCCCGTCACACGGTTCGTGGTCATTGCGGTTAAAATACTACGAAGGCGGTCACCCGCAAACTTCTGAAGTCCCTCACTCATGATTTTCATTCCATAAAGGAACAGCGCCAGTGATCCAAGAAGCGCTAAAAAATCATAAAAATAATATTCCATTTGTAATTAGTTAAGTTGGAAAGAGGCTTTTAATTGTTTAATGAGTAAATTAACTGCCTATTCACAAGGTTAGTAACACATATTACATTTATGCTACAAATATATTGCAAAAATAATAATTCGACAAGAGAATTCCCGGAGGGAAGCTCACTTTTGGATATTTATAACGGTTTTAATCTGGCCATGCCCTACGGTCCGGTCAGTGCCAAAGTCAACAATAAGGTAGAGAGTCTCGACTTCCGGGTGTACTACAATAAAGACATTGAATTTCTTGACATTACCAGCTCTTCCGGTATGCGAACTTATGTCCGTTCGCTCTTTTTCATCCTGGTCAAAGCGGTAGAAGAGCTCTATCCGCAAGGCAGTATTTCACTGGAACATCCCATCTCAAAGGGATATTTCTGCAAACTGCATATCGACCGTACCATCGGACTGGATGACGTGCAGCGCATCAAACAGAAAATGCAGGAAATCATCGCGGCCGATATTCCCTACACACGCACTGAAAGTCACACGGAAGAAGTAGTTCGTCTGTTCGAAAAACGGGGAATGATGGACAAGGCACGACTGTTGGACACTTACGGTCAGCTTTATTCTTACTACTATCAATTGGGCGACACGGTGGACTGCTACTATAGCAGCCTGGTTCCGAGTACAGGATACATCCGCCTGTTCGACATTGTGAAATACTACGACGGACTGTTGCTGCGTATCCCCAGCCGTGAAAACCCGACCAAACTGGAAGAGGTGGTGAAGCAGGAAAAAATGCTGGAAGTGTTCCAGGAATATCACCGCTGGAACCAGATTTTGGGCATCAGTACGGTGGGCGATTTGAATGTGGCCTGCAACCACGGACATGCTACCGACCTGATTAACGTATCGGAAGCCTTGCAGGAAAAGAAAATTGCCCAGATAGCCGATGAAATTACCCACCGCAACCAAGACGGAAAACGGGTAAAACTCGTACTTATATCAGGTCCGTCCTCTTCCGGAAAAACCACTTTCAGCAAGCGACTGAGTATTCAGCTCATGACTAACGGTCTGAAGCCCTACCCCATTTCACTGGATGACTATTTCGTCAACCGGAACGATACCCCGCTGGATGAGAACGGCAAACACGACTTCGAATCCTTGTATGCCGTAGACCTCCCCTTCTTCGAAGAACAGTTGACCACCTTGCTCAACGGAGGAGAGGTAGAACTGCCACGCTATAACTTTACCACCGGAAAAAGAGAAATGAGCGGTAAGAAACTCCGGATAGATGAACACATGATACTGATTATTGAAGGTATTCATGCACTGAATCCGGCACTGACCCCGCACATTCCCAACGAGAACAAATACAAGGTGTACGTGTCGGCACTCACCACCATCCTGCTGGACAACCATAATTACATTCCTACCACCGACAACCGCCTGCTGCGACGCATCATCCGCGATTACAAGTACCGCAACTACTCGGCCGAGGAAACCATCGCACGCTGGCCAAGTGTCCGCGCCGGAGAAGAAAAATGGATTTTCCCCTATCAGGAAAATGCCGATGCCATGTTCAACTCGGCCCTGCTGTTCGAACTGGCTGTATTAAAAGACTACGTGGAACCCGTTTTGCGCAAGGTGCCCAACCGTTGTCCGGAATACTCCGAAGCGCACCGTCTGCTCCGCTTCCTGAACTATTTTGTTTCCGTACAAGACAAGGAATTGCCCCCTACTTCCCTGCTACGAGAGTTCTTAGGAGGCAGCAGTTTCCAATATTAAAAATTTTGCCTTTTTCTTTGAAGTTCATTTTAATTATTATTTTTGCACGCTGTTAACTCAAGACAACAATAAAAATGGTACAAGGTTCACGTCAGGTACAGACACAGGCGCAACAACAAGTACAGACCCTGTCTCCTCAACAGATACTGGCTGTCAAGTTGCTGGAACTTCCGACTCTGGAGTTGGAAGAACGGATTCACGCTGAATTGCTGGATAATCCGGCACTCGAAGAAGGAAAAGAAACTTCCGACGCTTCCGATGCCCTCAACGATGAGTACAATACGACTGACCAAGACGGAGAACCTAATACCGATTCAGGTGAAGACATCGAACTAGGCGATTACCGCACGGAAGACGATATTCCGGATTACAAATTACAGGAAAACAACCGCTCCAAAGAAGACCGGGCGGAAGACATTCCTTTTTCGGACAACGTATCCTTCTACGAAACGCTGAAAGAACAGCTCGACATGCAACACCTCACTCCGGAACAGAAGCAATTAGGTGAATACCTTATCGGCTCTCTCGACGACGACGGACTGTTGCGTAAATCCACAGAAACGATTCTTGATGAACTGGCTATTTACCAGGGAGTCTACACTTCCGCTGAAGAACTGGAGCATGTGCTCTCAGTGATTCAGGACTTTGACCCTGCCGGCATCGGTGCCAGAAGTCTGCAAGAGTGTCTGCTCATCCAGATTCGCCGGAAAGAAGATTCTCCGCTCAAGCAGATTGAGCTGGACATCATCGGAAAGTGCTGTGAGGACTTCACCCGCAAAAATAAAGACAAGATTATTCAGAAACTGAATATTACAGAAGAACAATATAATGCGGCTGCCGCCGAACTGACCAAGCTGAATCCGCGTCCGGGAAGTTCCATGGGAGAAGCCATCGGGAAAAACCTGCAACAGATTATCCCTGATTTTCTGGTAGAGACGGAAGACGACGGCACGATTAACCTCAGCCTCAACAACCGGAACGTGCCGGAACTGAGGCTGAGCCGGGAATTTACCGAGCTGCTGGACGAACACACCCGCAACAAGCAGAACCAGAGCAAAGAATCAAAAGATGCCCTGATATTCCTCAAGCAGAAGGTAGATGCGGCACAAGGATTCATCAACGCCGTGAAACAACGCCAGCAAACGCTGCTCAGCACCATGCAGGCCATCATCGACTTGCAACGCCCGTTCTTCGAAGAAGGGGACGAGTCTCTGCTTCGTCCGATGATTCTGAAAGACGTGGCTGAACGTACAAAGCTGGACATCTCCACCATTTCCCGTGTGAGCAACAGCAAATATGTACAGACCAACTACGGCATTTACCCGTTGAAATTCTTCTTCAGCGATGGCTACACGACTGAAAACGGTGAAGAACTGTCCGTCCGTGAAATCAAGCGCATCCTGAAAGAATGCGTGGCCAGTGAGAACAAGGAAAAGCCTTACACTGACGATGAGCTGGCCGATATGCTGAAGGAAAAAGGGTACCCCATTGCCCGCCGCACTGTGGCCAAGTACCGCCAGCAGTTGAATATCCCCGTAGCAAGATTAAGAAGATAACATATTGATATGGAAGAAACCAGTATCCCCGATGAACTGACTTATCATGAACCCGCTCCCAGCCATGCTGGGGAACCCCGCGATGCCCTGTTTATGACTGCCCGCATCGTATCGCTCATCTTTACGCCGTTCATGGTACCGTTTGTGGCATTCTGCCTGCTTTTTTTCTTTACTTATCTGAACATCATGCCCCTGCAGTACAAACTGACGGTTTTAGGCTGGTGTATTGCTTCACCATCCTGCTACCGATGCTGGGCATCTATCTGTTTCAGAAAATCAACGGCTGGACACTCCACGAACTGGGACACCGCGAAAAGCGTTTTATCCCTTACGGAATGACCATATTGAGCTACATGGCCTGCCTGCTGACCATGTACCGCATACACCTGCCGCGCTACATGAGCGGCATCATCGTGGCCACACTGATTTGCATGGTCATCTGCACAGTCATCAACACACGCTGGAAAATCAGCACCCACATGGCCAGCAGCGGCATGATGGTGGGCGGATTACTGTCCTACAGCTTCATCTTCCAGTTCAATCCGGTGGAATGGCTCTGCTTCTTCATCCTGCTTGCCGGCATGTTAGGTTCAGCCCGTATCATCGTCAAGCAACATACTTTAAATGAAGTGACAGGCGGGTTTTTCGTCGGTTTATTTTGTGGTATCACGGAATTTTGTTTATTTGAAAACTGATTATCTTAAACTTTAAATTTATTCAATATGGAATTCCCGACTAACATCAAGTACACCAACGAACACGAATGGATTCGTTTGGAAGGCGACACTGCCTATGTAGGTATCACAGACTATGCACAGCAACAGCTGGGCGACATCGTTTTCATCGACGTAACCACAGAAGGTGAAACGCTGGATAAAGGCGAAGTATTCGGTACCATCGAGGTAGTGAAAACAGTTTCAGACCTGTTCCTCCCCATCGGAGGCGAGATTCTGGAAGTCAACCCGCAACTGGAAGAACATCCGGAACTGGTAAACCAGGATCCTTACGGCGAAGGCTGGATTATCAAGCTGAAACCTACCGATGCCAGCGAACTGGACGATTTGCTGGACGCTGCAGGCTACAAAGAGATTATTAACGAATAACTAAAATAAAAACAACGAATGAAACCAATTGTAAGTATCATTATGGGCAGTACTTCTGACCTTCCGGTAATGGAAAAGGCCGCCAAGCTGCTCGATGAAATGCAAGTCCCGTTTGAAATGAATGCCCTGTCGGCTCACCGCACTCCTGCTGAAGTAGAGAAGTTTGCGAAAGAAGCAGCCGGACGTGGCATCAAGGTAATCATCGCGGCTGCCGGAATGGCTGCTGCACTGCCGGGAGTAATTGCAGCCAACACCACCCTTCCGGTTATCGGAGTACCTGTAAAAGGTTCTGTACTCGACGGTGTAGACGCACTCTACTCTATCATCCAGATGCCTCCCGGAATACCTGTGGCTACAGTAGCCATCAACGGTGCCATGAATGCCGCTATCCTGGCCGTACAGATGCTGGCCCTGAGCGATGCAGAACTGGCTCAAAAGTTTGCAGCTTACAAGGAAGGTTTGAAAAACAAAATCGTAAAAGCCAACGAAGAGCTGAAAGAAGTCAAATACGCTTATAAGACAAACTAACTGAATGAATTACTTCAACTATTCTCGCCGACAGGCGAACGAGGTATATGTAGGCGCCACTCCTATGGGTGGCGCTTATCCTATCCGTATACAGAGTATGACGAATACCGTCACCATGGACACTGAAGCTTGTGTGGAACAGGCCAAGCGTATCATTGAGGCGGGAGGAGAATACGTACGTCTCACCACTCAAGGAGTACGTGAAGCAGAGAACCTGCAGCATATCAATGCCTCTCTGCGTGCCCAGGGATACCAGACTCCATTAGTGGCCGATGTACATTTCAATCCGAAAGTAGCTGAGGTTGCGGCCTTGTACGCTGAAAAGGTACGTATCAACCCGGGTAACTACGTAAATGCTGCCCGTACCTTCAAGCAACTGGAGTATACGGATGAAGAGTATGCAAAAGAAATCCAGAAGATACGCGACCGTTTCATCCCCTTCCTGAACATCTGTAAGGAAAACCACACAGCCATCCGCATCGGAGTGAACCACGGTTCGCTGTCCGACCGCATCATGTCGCGCTACGGAGATACCCCGGAGGGCATGGTAGAATCGTGCATGGAGTTCCTGCGCATCTGTGTGGAACAGAATTTCATGAACGTGGTCATCTCTATCAAGGCTTCCAATACGGTCATCATGGTACGCACCGTTCGCCTGCTGGTAGAACAGATGGAAAAAGACAACATGGCTTTCCCGCTCCACTTAGGAGTGACAGAAGCTGGTGACGGAGAAGACGGCCGTATCAAATCAGCCTTGGGTATCGGTGCCCTGCTGTGCGACGGACTGGGTGACACCATCCGCGTATCACTGAGTGAAGCGCCCGAAGCCGAAATTCCCGTAGCCCGCAAACTGGTAGATTATGTATTGAAACGCGAAGGACATCCCTATATTCCAGCTACCGAAGCTCCGGAGTTTAACTACACGCACCCCAGCCGAAGACAAACCGTGCCCGTAGGTAACATCGGAGGCGACCAGCTTCCGGTAGTTATCTCAGCCCGTCTGAACAACGACCTGGAAGTAAGCGAACAGTTCAAGCCCGACTACCTGTACTGCGGCCAACGCTTGCCCGAAAACCGCAGAGCAGACATCGGTTACATCGTGGATGCCTGTGCCTGGGACGGCAGCGAGCACACCTATCCGGCTTTCAACTACCAGCAGTTGATTGAGCTGCATCACCATCCGGCAAAAATGAAGTTCCTCTTTACTTCTTATTTAGGACTGCATGAAGAGGTAATGGCTTGCCTGCGTCTGCATCCGGAAGTGGTTATCGTGGCTCAAAGCAACCACTACAACCGCTTAGGTGAGTTCCGTGCATTGGCACACCAGCTGATGAACCAGGGACTGAAAAACCCATTGGTATTCTTCCAGCTGTATCAGGAAACCGAAACAGAGGACTTGCAAATCAAGTCGGCTGCCGACATGGGTGCCCTGATTATCGACGGGCTGTGCGACGGTATCCTGCTCTATAACCACGGCAATCAAATCAGTAACCTGAAAGTGGACGAAACCGCCTTTGGTATCCTGCAGGCAGGACGTATCCGTACTTCCAAAACCGAATACATCTCTTGTCCGGGTTGCGGACGTACATTGTACGACCTGGAATCGACCATCGCCCGCATCAAGTCTGCTACGGCTCACCTCAAGGGACTGAAAATCGGTATCATGGGCTGTATCGTCAATGGCCCGGGTGAAATGGCCGATGCCGACTATGGCTATGTAGGTGCCGGAAGAGGCAAAATCAGTCTGTACAAAAAGAAGGAATGTATTGAAAAGAACATTCCGGAAGAACAGGCTGTAGAAAAACTGATTGAGCTGATTAAGGCAAACGGAGATTATAAAGACTGATTCTCCGGCTCGGATATAAAAACCGTCTGCATGAGTTTTGAAGACTAGCTTCAAAGCATGCAGGCGGTTTTGTTTTACTCGTCTCAAAACACCAAACCATTTCAAATCAAACGCCTTTGCGTTTTCTCCAAAACGCAAGTACATTTTACTAAAAACGCAAGTACGTTTCACTTCAAATGCACTTGCGTTTGAAACAAAACGTACTTGCGTTTTCCGAGCCTTACTTGAAAGCTCTCCAGAAGCCTCTCTGAGGCCTTATTTTTTCGGTTCTTCCTTCTTGATAGGTTCGTCTTTCTTTACCGGTGCCGAAAGAATCTCCCGGTAACGGACAGGATTCTGCAATATCTTGATGGCTTCTTCCAAATCAGTATCATCTTTCAACCGTTCCATCGCCGCACCACGCTGATAGAAATAGCGGGTCACGATTTCCTGTGAGATATATTCTTTTATCGGTTTGGCAAAATAGTCCAAGTCGCGGTCCAAGTTATGGTTGAGCTTCTTTTCCAGCGCCTTGAATTCCTCTGCTGCCTCAGTCATGTAACCCTCAAATTCGGCTATTTCCTTCAGGCTTTTCAGCATCTTCTCACTCTGGCGGTCGTAAGTAAAGTTACGTGATTTCACCAGTTTCTTGAAAGCCTCATAATCGGCATCGGTCAGTTTGAAGTCGTCTACCGAAGCAATGTAGGATGATCCCAGCAATATTGGGTAGCGTAATCGAAAATCAGATCGTCGTTCATCAGGTAAAACACGATGTTCGGAATCTTGTCTCCCTTCACTTCGATGTCCGGACGAATACCTCCTCCGTCACGCACCTCACGTCCGGCAGCAGTATGGAATACGGTGGTCAGACTGTCGGGTGTACGGGCTACTGAACCGTCGGCATTCTTCTTGGCATAATCAATAGCCTGGATACAACGTCCGCTGGGAATATAGTATTTGGAAGTGGTCACTTTCAGCGTGCCGTTGTAGGGCAACGGACGGATGGTCTGCACCAGTCCTTTTCCGAAGGTGCGCGAACCGATGACTACCGCACGATCCAAGTCCTGCAACGAACCACTCACGATTTCAGAAGCCGAAGCTGTGGCACCGTTCACGAGTACCGCCAGCGGAATCTGTGTATCGACCGGTTCATTCTGGGTTTTGTAAGAACCTTGTGCCTGACGTACCTTTCCTTTTGTCACCACAATCTCCTGTCCCTTCGGTACGTAGAGATTGACAATGTCTACCGCTTCCGACAAGGAACCTCCTCCATTGTCGCGCAAGTCGATAATCAGCGACTTGGCACCTTTCTGTTTCAGTTCGATGAAAGCTTTTTTGAAATCCTTGGCAGAATTTTCCGTAAAGCTGGACAAAGCTAAATAACCGATACTGTCTTTCACCATGCCGTAATAAGGCACCGGATTGGTACGGATGTTCTTACGTGTGATTTTAAATTCCATCACCGTACTGTCGTTCTTGAGTGGACGCAGCACTTTGAGCACGAACGAAGTACCCGGTTCTCCACGCAGCGCTTCGCTGACCTTGGAAGAAAATTCCTGGGGTTTCATGTCACCACGTACCATTTCCTTTCCTCCTACCGAGAGAATGATGTCGCCTGCCTTGACTCCGGCTTCGGCTGCCGGCATGCCTTCGGTAGGTTCTACCACCGCAATACGGTCTTTGGCCTCATAGTAACGGATGGCCGCACCGATACCGCCGTATTTTCCGGTAGTCATTTCCTTGAGACTGCTCACCTCTTCTTCCGGATAGTACTCCGTATAAGGTCGGTCAGTGAAAGCATACCTTCCACTCCGGTCTGAATCATTTTTTCGGCATTCACGGTATCTACATAAAACATATCCAGTTCCTTGAAAATGGAGTTGAATATGTCCAGATTCTTTGATATCTGAAAATTACGGTCGTCTTCCTTGAAGCTGGTCATGCCCATCCCCAACATCACGATAAAGGCTCCGGCCAGCATTTTTCTTGCATTCATATATAGTCTGTTTACAAAATTGTTCTTCCTTGCAAATAAACACATTATTCCGGTTAGACTTGCAGAAGTGATTCAATATTTAACTTAATTTCGTCCCATTTCTTGGCAGGTAAAGTAGTGCCGACTTCCTGAATGACAGCTGTGGCCAGAATGGTACTGATTTGCACGCATTTCTCCAGCGAATAACCGCACGTCAGGCCGTACATGAAACCGGCGGCATAGAAATCGCCTGCACCGGTGGTGTCCAGCACATTATCGACCGGACAAGACAGCAGTTGAATGACTTCTGTTCCTTTCTTCACGAGGGAGCCTTCTTTTCCGGTTTTCACCACAGCAATGCTGCATTTGGACGCAATTTCTTCCAGAGCTTCATGAGGGGTTTTTCCCGTATAGGCCAGTGCTTCGCTCTCATTGGCAAACACGATGTCCACATATTTCACAATCAACTGGTCGAAGAAGTCACGTTCGGCTTCCACCACATTGTAGCTTGCCATGTCGAGACAAACCTGAAGTCCTTCTTCCTTGGCCAGCTGTACGGCGCGCAGCATCAGGTCATGGTCTTGCAAAAGATAGCCTTCAATATAGAGATAATTATATCCGGCAAACATTTTACGCGACAAGTCTTCTGCTCTCAGTGTGGCAGCTGCTCCCAGATAAGTACCGAACGTACGCTCTCCATCGGTAGAAATGAAAGTCGACGCAATGCCCGACGGCAAATCGCAGGTGGCCAGCAAGGCATTTACCCCGCGCTGACGAAGGGTATCGCCAAAGAAAGCTCCTGTCTCGTCCTGACCTACCTTTCCGATAAATCCGGGATTGGCTCCCAATGCGGCCAGTGCACAGACCGTATTGCCGGCCGAACCACCGGTAGAGCGATGAATCTTCATCCCTGAGGTATATTTACGTATTTCAGACAAGGTGTCTTCTTGTATCAACTGCATGCTTCCTTTGGGCAAATGTAGCTTTTCCAGCAAGGAATCGTCATCAATTCTTACCAGCACATCGACCAATGCATTGCCCATTCCTATAATTTTATCCATTTTACTTCATTTTTTTTGCAAAGATATTGCATAATTCAAAATATCCTACTACCTTTGCATCGCAATTAAAGGAAAACCTTCTTCAGTAGCTCAGTCGGTTAGAGCATCTGACTGTTAATCAGAGGGTCGTTGGTTCAAGTCCAACCTGAAGAGCTTGAGAGTTCGTTGAATAAACGAACTTTTTTTATATCCTAAAACGAACTAATATGGACGATTATTACTCGCGAACGTATTACAATTATTTTAACCACTTCCTGAAGGGGTGTCGTGAGTAATCCTGTCTTTTACTCTGAAGATGCTCCTCCGGGCTTAAAATGAAGGAAAGGAGCAGACAGATGAGAAAGTATCTTTTTTGTGAAGCTGGCTTTGTAGAGAAAGCCAACTGGCAACCTAACTGCTGGATTAACATTGAATGTCCGGATGCCGCGGACTTCCACTTCCTGCAAGAACAATTAAAAGTTCCCCAGTCTTTTTTGAATGACATTGCCGATACCGACGAACGTCCGCGTACGGATACGGAAGGTAACTGGCTGCTGACCATTCTGCGTATTCCCGTACAGACTCCTGATGCAAAAGTGCCGTATGCCACGGTGCCTATCGGTATCATTACGAACAATGAACTGGTAATTTCGGTGTGCTATCACTCTACGGAGATGCTGCCGGATTTCATCGAACATACGCAGCGTAAAGGTATCAACGTACCCAATAAATACGAACTGATTCTACGACTGATTTACTCGTCGGCTGTATGGTTCCTGAAATACCTGAAACAAATCAACAACGAAGTAAACAATGCGGAAAAGGAGTTGGAACGTAGCATCCGTAACGAGGACTTACTCCGACTGATGAACCTGCAGAAGAGTCTGGTATATTTCAATACGTCTATCCGTGGCAACGAGGTCATGATAGGCAAATTGCAGAATATCTTTAACGAGAAGGACTATCAGAATACGGAACTGACAGAAGATGTGCTCATCGAACTGAAGCAGGCACACAATCAGGTAAACATCTACAGCGACATTCTTACAGGTACCATGGATGCTTTTGCTTCCATCATCTCCAATAACGTGAACACCATAATGAAACGCATGACCAGTCTGTCTATCGTGCTGATGGTACCGACGCTGATTGCCAGTTTCTATGGTATGAACGTGGATATTCACATCGAAGGACTGCCGCACGCCTTTGCCTTGATTGTATGTTTCTCCATCTTCCTCTCGGCAACGGCCTTTGTTATTTTCCGGAAAATAAAGTGGTTCTAAGCTGAGAATATATGAAATACGGAGTATCTTCCAATACGCTGCTGCTTACGGCCGGAATCGTATGGCTGGTTGCCGGTATCAACATTCTCCGTATCGGCATTTCCTGCTGGATAACGGACGCGCACTACTGGCTGCTCAAGGTCTGCGAGGCCAGTCTGATATTCCTGCTGTTTTTCTGCATGATTTTCCACAAGCTTTACCGCAAGCATGCACAGCGTATCACAGCCGGTAACCCCAACAAACGCTGTCCATTCTCGTTTTTTGACGTGAAGGGTTGGCTGATGATGGCTTTCATGATTGCACTGGGTATAACTATCCGTACCGCACGCCTGCTACCGGAAAGTTTTATTGCGGTCTTTTATACCGGACTTTCCCTCGCCTTAATGGCCACAGGAGGACGTTTCATCCTGCTATATTGGAAAAGGAAATAAAACCGGGCTACGCATCAGCAAAGTACTATTTCCCCTCCTATAATGTGGAAATGACAGGTACTACACAATTATAATAGTCAATTATCAGAGTAACGAAAAACTTTAAATATACGATGCTTGCTTACATCGAATAAGCACATAAAAAAAGCCGCCTCAAATGAGACGGCTCTTTTTATGATAGTAATTGAGATTATTCAACTCCACTGTAATCTAATACATTCTTCTTGTTAGCCAAGATGCGATCGTATTCTTCTTTAGAACCTACCACAATCTTTTCAAACTCACGCTGACCTGTACCAGCAGGAATCAAGTGACCGCAGATTACGTTCTCTTTCATACCTTCCAGTTTATCAACCTTACCGTTGATAGCAGCTTCGTTCAATACCTTGGTAGTTTCCTGGAATGATGCAGCAGACATGAAGCTTGATGTCTGCAATGCAGCACGTGTAATACCCTGCAGAATCTGAGTAGAAGTAGCAGGAACAGCATCACGTACTTCAACCAGTTTCAAGTCACGGCGTTTCAGCATACTGTTTTCATCACGGAGCTTACGAGCTGTAACAATCTGTCCCGGCTGCAAGTTCTGAGAATCACCAGCGTCTACAACCACTTTCTTACCCCAGATACGGTCGTTTTCCTCATTGAATTCAATGCGGTCTACAACCTGCTGTTCCAAGAAGCGAGTATCACCCGGTTCGTCAATCTGTACCTTACGCATCATCTGACGAACGATGATTTCGAAGTGCTTATCGTTAATCTTCACACCCTGCAGACGGTAAACGTCCTGGATTTCATTTACGATATATTCCTGAACGGCTGTAGGACCTTTGATGGCCAAGATGTCGGCAGGAGTAATAGCACCGTCAGACAACGGAGTTCCGGCACGTACATAGTCGTTTTCCTGAACCAGAATCTGCTTAGACAAAGCAACCAGTACTTACGAACGTCACCAGTCTTCGATGTAACGATGATTTCACGGTTACCACGTTTAATCTTACCCATCGTAATTTCACCATCGATTTCAGAAACGACAGCCGGATTAGACGGATTACGAGCTTCGAACAACTCAGTTACACGTGGAAGACCACCGGTGATATCACCCGCCTTACCTACGGCACGCGGAATCTTCACCAGAATATCACCCGACTTCACGGTTTGTTTGTCTTCTACTACTACGTGACCACCTACCGGTAAGTTGTATGTACGGATAATTCCACCGTTCTCATCCAAGATGTGCAATGACGGAATCTTCGTCTTATCCTTAGATTCAGTAATAATGATTTCACGCAAACCAGTAGCTTCATCTGATTCTACCTTATAGGTTACGTTTTCAATTACTGATTCAAAGTCAATCTTACCAGCAGCTTCTGTTACGATAACGGCGTTGAACGGATCCCACTTAGCAATCAGCTTGCCCTTTTCTACCACCTCACCGTCTGAAGCATACAACTTAGAACCGTAAGGAACGTTGTGAGTAGAAAGGATGATACCTGTATTCACATCCACAAAGCGAACCTCGGCCAAACGACCTACTACAATCTTCACTGGTTCACCAGTTTCTTCTACTGCATCAACCGTACGCAATTCTTCGAATTCCAGACGAGCATCATTCTTAGCCACGATACTTGCATTGGCAGCCATGTTACCTGCGATACCTCCGGCGTGGAATGTACGCAGAGTCAACTGAGTACCCGGTTCACCGATTGACTGAGCAGCGATTACGCCGACAGCTTCACCCTTCTGTACCATACGACTGGTAGCCAGGTTACGTCCGTAACATTTCGCACATACACCCTTCTTCGATTCACAAGTCAATACAGAGCGGATTTCTACGCTTTCAATCGGAGATTTTTCGATTTCTTCTGCAATGTCTTCTGTAATCTCTTCACCAGCAGCCACAATCAGCTTACCAGTTGTCGGGTGGATAATATCATGAACAGATACACGACCCAGTATACGTTCGTACAAAGTAGCGATAACTTCATCGTTGTTCTTCAGGGCTGTACAAACCAGACCACGCAATGTACCACAGTCTTCTTCGTTGATAATCACGTCATGAGAAACGTCAACCAAACGACGAGTCAAGTATCCGGCATCGGCAGTCTTCAACGCGGTATCGGCAAGACCCTTACGAGCACCGTGGGTAGAGATAAAGTATTCCAACACCGAAAGACCTTCCTTAAAGTTAGAAAGAATCGGGTTTTCAATAATCTGTGCACCCTCAGCACCAGCTTTCTGCGGTTTAGCCATCAAACCACGCATACCAGACAACTGACGAATCTGTTCCTTAGAACCACGGGCACCAGAATCCAACATCATAAATACAGAGTTAAATCCTTGGTCGTCGTTCTTAATAGTCTTATATAGAATGTCTGACAAGTCACTGTTTACGTGAGTCCAAGTATCAATTACCTGGTTGTAACGTTCGTTATCGGTGATGAATCCCATGTTATAGTTCATCATAATCTGTTCGATTTCTTCGTTACCACGTTTTACCAGTTCTTCCTTCTCCTTCGGGATAATGATATCACCCAAGTTGAATGACAGACCACCTTCGAATGCTTTCTTATAACCTAAGTTCTTGATACCATCCAAAAATTCGCAAGCACGAGCCACACCGACAGCTTTAATAACGTCGCTGATGATGTCACGCAGAGACTTCTTAGAAATAACGGTATTCAAATAACCACATTCATCTGGAACCAGTTCATTTACAATGACACGACCTACAGAAGTTTCCTTAATCAGCTTCTTCACAATATTGCCGTTTTCATCAAGGTCATTAGCCACTACGCTGATAATAGCGTGAATGTCTACCTTACCTTCATTGTAAGCAATCATTGCTTCTTCCGGTCCATAGAAAATCAAACCTTCACCTTTGGCACCCTTACGTAATTTGGTGATGTAATACAATCCCAATACCATATCCTGTGCAGGCACAGTGATAGGCGCACCATTGGCAGGGTTCAAAATATTGTGTGACTGAAGCATCAACATCTGAGCTTCCAGTACAGCTTCGTTACTCAAAGGCAAGTGTACGGCCATCTGGTCACCATCAAAGTCAGCGTTGAACGCGGTACAAGCCAACGGGTGCAACTGAATAGCTTTTCCTTCGATCATCTTCGGTTGGAAAGCCTGGATACCCAAGCGGTGAAGTGTCGGAGCACGGTTCAGCAATACCGGATGTCCCTTCATTACATGTTCCAGGATATCCCAGATAACAGATTCCTTGCGGTCTACAATCTTCTTCGCTGATTTCACTGTCTTCACAATACCACGTTCAATCAACTTACGGATGATGAACGGTTTGTACAATTCTGCAGCCATCAGCTTAGGAATACCACATTCACCCATCTTCAGTTCCGGACCTACAACAATTACAGAACGAGCAGAGTAGTCAACACGTTTACCCAACAAGTTCTGACGGAAACGTCCTTGCTTACCTTTCAAACTGTCTGACAAAGATTTCAACGGACGGTTGGCATCTGTCTTCACTGCACTCGACTTACGAGAGTTGTCGAACAATGAATCGACAGCTTCCTGAAGCATACGTTTTTCATTACGCAAAATCACTTCCGGAGCCTTGATTTCAATCAGACGTTTTAAACGGTTGTTACGGATAATCACACGACGATACAAATCGTTCAAGTCTGAAGTAGCAAAGCGACCACCATCCAGCGGAACCAACGGACGCAATTCAGGCGGAATAACCGGTACAATACGTACAATCATCCATTCCGGTTTGTTGCGGCCACGAGATGCACGGAAAGATTCTACTACCTGCAAGCGCTTCAAGGCTTCGTTCTTACGCTGCTGTGAAGAATCATTGTTTGCCTTATGACGCAGTTCGTATGACAGAGCATCCAAATCAATTCCTACCAGCAAATCATAGATTGCTTCAGCACCCATCTTGGCGATGAACTTATTCGGATCGCTGTCTTCCAGGTATTGATTTTCTTTCGGAAGAGTTTCCATAATATCCAGGTACTCTTCTTCAGACAACAAGTCATATTTACTGATACCATCTTCAGCCTTCACACCCGGCTGGATAACTACATAACGTTCATAATAAATGATAGCATCCAGCTTCTTTGTCGCAATCCCAGCAAATAACCAATCTTATTAGGCAATGAACGGAAATACCAAATATGAGCTACAGGTACCACCAACTGAATGTGACCACTACGCTCACGACGTACTTTCTTTTCTGTTACTTCCACACCGCATCGGTCGCAGACAATGCCTTTGTAGCGAATACGTTTGTACTTACCGCAATGACATTCGTAGTCTTTCACCGGACCGAAGATACGTTCGCAGAACAAACCGTCACGTTCCGGTTTATAAGTACGATAGTTGATGGTTTCCGGTTTCAGAACCTCACCATAAGAATTTTCCAGAATCTCTTCGGGTGATGCCAGACCGATCGTAATCTTTGAGAAATTACTTTTTATCTTAGTATCTTTTCTAAAAGCCATACTTTTTATTTTATGATAATGAAGAATTTAATCATGAAGAATGGAAGTTATCTTTTCCATTCTTCATTTGAAAAAGTTATTCCAGCGTAATGCTCAAGCACAAACCTCTAAGTTCATGCAACAATACGTTGAGAGATTCAGGAATACCCGGAGTCGGCATAGGTTCACCTTTCACAATTGCTTCGTATGCCTTAGAACGTCCTACTACATCATCAGACTTGATAGTCAAGATTTCCTGAAGTACATGAGCAGCACCGAATGCTTCGATTGCCCAAACCTCCATTTCTCCGAAACGCTGACCACCGAACTGAGCCTTACCACCAAGTGGCTGTTGAGTAATCAATGAGTACGGACCGATTGAACGGGCATGCATTTTGTCTTCAACCATGTGACCCAGTTTCAACATGTAAGTCACACCGACTGTAGCCGGCTGGTCAAACTGATCACCTGTACCACCATCATACAAGTAAGTCTTACAATAACGTGGCAGACCAGCTTTGTCAGTCCATTCATCCAAGTCATCCAAAGTAGCACCATCGAAAATCGGAGTCGCAAACTTCACACCCAATTCTTTTCCGGCACGTCCCAGTACAGCTTCGAAAATCTGACCGATGTTCATACGAGAAGGCACACCCAACGGGTTCAATACGATATCAACCGGTGTACCGTCAGCCAAGAACGGCATATCTTCCTGACGAACCACACGTGAAACGATACCCTTGTTACCGTGACGACCGGCCATCTTATCACCCACACCAATCTTACGTTTCTTAGCAATGTAAACCTTCGCCATCTGAATAATACCTGAAGGCAACTCATCACCGATTGTCAACGCAAACTTCTTACGTTTCAATTCAGCATCCAATTCCTTGTACTTCTTCAGATAGTTTACGATAAGATCACGAATCATGTCATTCTTATGAGCATCAGCAGTCCACTTGCTCAACTGAATTACGGTATAATCCAATGATTCCAAATCGTATTTAGTAAACTTAGCTCCCTTGGCAATCACTTCAGTTCCCAGATAATCCTTCACACCCTGAGAAACCTTATCAGCTGTCAATACCAGCAACTTGTCAATCAAGATTGCTTTCAGAGCTGCAGCTTTTTCTTCAAATTCTTCATTCAGTTTCGGCAGAATAGCCTTATCTGCATTTTTCTCGCTACGAGTCTTGATTACACGAGAATATAATTTCTTATCAATAACCACACCGCGCAATGATGGAGAAGCTTTCAATGAAGCATCCTTCACATCTCCAGCCTTGTCACCAAAAATAGCACGCAACAGTTTTTCTTCTGGAGAAGGATCAGATTCTCCCTTCGGAGTAATCTTACCAATCAGGATATCACCCGGTTCAATACGTGCACCAATACGTACGATACCATTTTCATCCAAATCTTTGGTTGCTTCTTCGCTCACATTCGGAATATCAGAAGTCAATTCCTCCATACCGCGTTTAGTTTCGCGTACTTCCAGAATATATTCATCTACGTGAACAGATGTCAGAATATCTTCACGAACCACACGCTCGTTCAATACAATAGCATCCTCGTAGTTATAACCCTTCCAAGGCATGTAAGCTACCAGCAGGTTTTTACCCAGTGCCAGCTCTCCATTTGCAGTAGAATAACCTTCAGTCAGGATATCTCCCTTCTTCACGCGCTGTCCCTTATTACAAATCGGACGCAAGTCGATGGTCATGCTCTGGTTTGTCTTACGGAACTTCGGAATACGATATTCCTTCAATGCCGGTTCGAAGCTTACAAACTCTTCATCTTCTGTACGGTCGTACAAAATACGAATTGTAGTAGCATCCACAAAGTCAATCACACCATCACCTTCTGCAGCAATCTGTGTACGTGAATCTTCACACAATTGTTTTTCAATACCTGTACCTACAATCGGAGCTTCAGTCTTCAACAAAGGAACTGCCTGGCGCATCATGTTAGATCCCATCAACGCACGGTTCGCATCGTCATGTTCAAGGAACGGAATCAATGAAGCCGCAATAGATGCAATCTGCTGAGGAGCGACGTCCATCAATTCTACCTGGTCCGGAGTAACTACCGGATAATCCGCATCACGACGTGCTTTTACCTTTTCACGAATAAATGTACCGTCATCATTCAGCGGAGCATTACCCTGAGCGATAATCTTGTCTTCTTCTTCTTCTGCAGAAAGGTATTCAATACCTTCATTTGACAAGTCTACTACTCCGTCCTTTACTTTACGGTAAGGAGTAACGATAAAGCCCAGTTCATTAATCTTTGCGTAAACACACAAAGAAGAAATCAAACCGATGTTCGGACCTTCAGGAGTTTCAATCGGACACAAACGACCATAGTGAGTATAGTGTACGTCTCGAACCTCGAAACCAGCACGGTCACGTGACAAACCACCAGGTCCCAAAGCTGACAAACGACGCTTATGCGTAATTTCAGCCAACGGGTTAGTCTGGTCCATGAACTGTGACAAAGCATTCGTTCCAAAGAATGAGTTGATTACAGACGAAATAGTTTTCGCGTTAATCAAATCAATCGGAGTAAATACTTCGTTGTCGCGTACGTTCATACGTTCACGGATTGTACGTGACATACGAGCCAGACCAATTGCAAACTGATTAGACAACTGTTCACCCACTGTACGTACACGACGGTTACTCAAGTGGTCAATATCATCCACATCAGCCTTTGAGTTAATCAACTCAATGAGATATTTAATAATCTCGATAATATCTTGTTTCGTCAATACTCTGACATCCATAGGAGTATCCAGGTTCAACTTCTTGTTGATACGATAACGTCCTACATCACCCAAGTCATAACGTTTTTCTGAGAAGAACAAGTTGTTGATAACTTCGCGTGCACTTGCATCATCAGCAGGGTCTGCATTACGCAGCTGGCGATAGATATACAATACAGCTTCCTTTTCAGAGTTACTTGGGTCTTTCTGTAAAGTATTGAAGATAATAGAATAGTCAGAGGCATTTGCTTCTTCGTTGTGAACGAGGATATTCTGTACACCAGACTCGATAATCAAGTCGATATGTTCAGGTTCAATGACAGTTTCACGGTCAATTACTACCTCGTTACGTTCGATAGAAACAACTTCACCAGTATCTTCATCCACAAAATCTTCTGTCCATGTTTTCAATACACGAGCAGCCAATTTGCGTCCAATAATCTTTTTCAGGTTAGTTTTGTTAACCTTTACATCCTCAGCCAGATTGAAAATTTCAAGAATATCCTTATCATTTTCAAATCCTACAGCTCTCAACAAAGTTGTTACCGGAAGCTTCTTCTTACGGTCGATGTACGCATACATCACATTGTTGATATCCGTAGCGAACTCAATCCAAGATCCTTTAAACGGGATAATACGAGCCGAATACAATTTGGTACCATTGGCATGGATGCTCTGACCAAAGAATACACCCGGAGAACGGTGCAGCTGAGAAACAACTACACGTTCAGCACCATTAATTACAAAGGTGCCTTTCGGAGTCATATAAGGAATTGGTCCCAGATACACATCCTGAATCACTGTATCAAAATCTTCGTGATCGGGGTCGGTACAATAAAGCTTCAATTTAGCTTTCAAAGGTACACTATATGTCAAGCCACGTTCCAAACAATCATCAATTGTATAGTGAGGCGGATCAATATAGTAGTCAAGGAACTCGAGCACGAAGTTATTGCGTGTATCAGCTATAGGGAAGTTTTCCGCAAAAACCTTATACAAGCCATCATTCTTTCGTTTTTCGGGTGGGGTATCTAATTGCAAGAAGTCCTGAAATGACTTCAACTGTACTTCCAGGAAATCCGGATACTGCATCGGATTCTTAATAGAAGCAAAATTAATTCGTTGATTTTGAGTTTCTGAAGACATCTGTATGGAGTTTAAAATGTAAAAACTAGGATAATAACAGTCGGTCACTCTCACAGTTCCGACAGATGAAACCTAGTGAACTTAATATAGACGCAAAAAGTTAAGAATCCTCTTTACAGAGGACTCTTAACCGAACTACCTGATTTACAGGATAATCTTATTTAAGTTCAACTTCAGCTCCAGCTTCTTCCAAAGTTTTCTTCAAAGATTCAGCTTCGTCTTTAGCCAAACCTTCTTTTACTGTGCTAGGAGCACCGTCAACCAAGTCTTTTGCTTCTTTCAAGCCAAGACCACAAGCTTCTTTAACGGCCTTAACAACCTGCAATTTAGCAGCACCTGCGCTCTTCAAAACTACATCGAATGAAGTTTTTTCTTCAGCAGCAGCTGCACCAGCAGCAGCAGGACCAGCAGCAACAGCTACAGCTGCAGCAGCAGGTTCAATACCGTATTCTTCTTTAAGGATAGTTGCAAGTTCATTAACTTCTTTTACTGTCAAGTTAACTAATTGTTCTGCAAAAGCTTTCAAATCTGCCATTTTTGTATGAAATTTAATTGTTTGTACTATTTAAATATTAAAGTTGTTTGGTATATTCTCGACTAGGCACAGAGTGCAATTATTCTGCACGTTCTGCCAAAGTCTGAAGAACTCCGTGAATGGTGTTGCCACCTGATTGAAGAGCCGAGATAACGTTCTTTGCAGGAGACTGCAGCAAAGCCACGATTTCTGCAATAACTTCGTTCTTGCTCTTGATTGTTGCGAGAGCTTCCAACTGGTCTGCACCCACGTAGAATCCTTCTTCTGCATAAGCAGCTTTCAGGGCAGGAACTCCATCTTTGTATTCCTTCAACAGTTTTGCCGGAGCATTAGCTGTTTCACAGAACATTACAGAAGTAGTACCCTTCAAAGAATCAAACAATGGTGAGTAATCCACATCCAAGCTCATCAAAGCCTTGTGAAGCAAAGAATTCTTCACAACTATCAGCTTGATACCAGCCTTGAAACATTTTTTACGAAGGTCACTTGTAGCAGCTGCATCCATTGCAGTTGTATCAACCAAGTAAAAATGTCCGTATTGCTTTACAGTATCTGCTAACTGACCAATAATTACGCCTTTATCTTCCTTTCTCATGATTCCTCCTTAATTATTAGATTTCGTCTACTGATTTAGGGTCAATCTTAATACCCTTACTCATAGTACTTGAAAGATAAATACTCTTGATATAAGTACCTTTAGCTGTGGTCGGTTTCAGCTTAATGATAGTAGCGATAAATTCTTTCGCATTTTCACGGATCTGCTCAGCAGAGAAAGAAACCTTACCGATTGAAGTATGAACGATACCGCTCTTATCAACCTTAAAGTCAATCTTACCTTGCTTAACTTCCTTAACAGCCTTAGCTACATCCATAGTTACAGTACCGCTTTTCGGGTTCGGCATCAATCCACGAGGACCAAGCACACGACCCAGCGCACCAATCTTACCCATGATAGACGGCATAGTGATAATCACATCAATATCAGTCCATCCACCTTTGATCTTTTCAATATATTCATCAAGACCAACATAGTCAGCTCCAGCTTCTTTTGCAGCAGCTTCAGCATCCGGTGTACACAGAACAAGCACACGTACCTGTTTTCCAGTTCCATGAGGAAGAGAAACAACGCCTCTTACCATCTGGTTAGCCTTACGAGGGTCTACACCTAAACGTACGTCAATATCTAATGAAGCATCAAACTTTGTAAAAGTAATTTCCTTTACCAATTCAGAAGCTTCCTTCAGTGAGTATGCTTTCCCTGCTTCAATCTTTTCTGCAGCCAACTTTTGATTTTTTGTCAGTTTACCCATTATCAATTGAAGTTAATTAGTTATTACCCGGGAAGTCACCTTTTACAGCGATACCCATACTTCTAGCTGTTCCTGCTACCATTGACATAGCAGATTCGATAGTAAAGCAGTTCAAGTCAACCATCTTATCCTGAGCAATTGCACGAATCTGATCCCAAGTCAGTTCAGCGACTTTCTTACGGTTAGGTTCTGCAGATCCACTCTTGATTTTGGCAGCCTCAAGCAACTGAATAGCTACAGGAGGAGTTTTGATTACGAAATCAAAAGACTTGTCTGTGTAGTAGGTAATGATTACAGGTAATACTTTACCTGCCTTGTCCTGGGTTCTGGCGTTGAATTGCTTGCAAAATTCCATGATATTGATACCCTTAGAACCCAGAGCAGGTCCAACGGGAGGTGATGGATTTGCAGCGCCTCCTTTAATCTGTAATTTGATTAGTCCAGCAACTTCTTTAGCCATTTTCTTTTGTAATTTTTATATAAGTATTTAACGAATAGAACAATTGCACGTAACAAAATGCATTATTCCTTTTCCACATCCGTAAAGCCTAATTCCAACGGAGTTTTCCGTCCGAATATTTTGACCATTACTTTCAGCTTACGTTTTTCCGCATTTACTTCTTCAATGAGACCACTGAATCCGCTGAACGGGCCAACGCTTACTTTCACTGTTTCTCCTACGGTATAAGGGATATTCAAATCCTCTCCGCTTTCCTGAAGTTCATCTACCGTACCCAGAATACGATTCACTTCCGATTGTCTCAGAGGAACCGGGTGATCCAGTCCTCCTAAGAAGCCAATAACGTTAGGAGTATTTCTCAAATGATGAGCAACCTCTCCAACCAAAGCGGCTTCTACCAAAACGTAACCAGGAAGATAAGTTCTCTCTTTTACGATTTTCTTACCGTTACGAACCTGATACGTCTTTTCGGTAGGAATCAACACCTGAGACACGTAGTCGCTAAGGTTACCATGCTTGATGTCTGCATCAAGATATTCTTTCACCTTGTTTTCCTTTCCACTCACGGCACGTAATACGTACCATTTTTTTTCAATCTCAGACATGTTTTCTTACTGTTTATTAGTGCGGATAGATAACATCTTCCATGATAAACTGGAAGGCAGAATCCATTAGAAAAACAACGAGTGCAATGAGGAGGGAAGCAGTTAAAACAACCACTGCACTACTAGAAAGTTCTGAACGAGTAGGCCATGATACTTTATGGACTAGTTCGTCATAAGATTCCTTACAATAATTTGTTATCTTTGTAAACATATTCTTTTAATTTTAGCACGGGAAGAGAGGCTCGAACTCCCGACACTCGGTTTTGGAGACCGATGCTCTACCAACTGAGCTATTCCCGTAAAAATAGTTCCCGAATTCCTCCGGGAACTATCAGTCTATCTATTATAAGATATTATTAGTCAAGAAGTTCAGTAATCTGACCAGCACCTACTGTACGACCACCTTCACGGATAGCGAAGCGCAGACCTACGTTCAATGCAACCGGATAGATCAACTCAACGTTGATTGTTACGTTATCACCCGGCATTACCATGTCTGTTCCTTCCGGCAAAGTGATTTCACCTGTACAGTCCATAGTACGCAGATAGAACTGAGGACGATATTTGTTGTGGAACGGAGTGTGACGACCACCTTCTTCTTTCTTCAGGATATAAACCTCAGCTTTGAATTTAGAGTGAGCTTTAACCTGACCCGGGTGACACAAAATCATACCACGTTTGATTTCGTTCTTGTCGATACCACGAAGCAACAAACCTACGTTATCACCAGCTTCACCCTGATCCAGCAATTTGCGGAACATTTCAACACCAGTTACAACTGATTTCTTGTCTTCACCAAGACCCAAGATTTCAACTTCGTCACCTACCTTGATAACACCAGCTTCGATACGACCTGTAGCTACAGTACCACGACCAGTGATTGAGAATACGTCTTCAACCGGCATCAAGAACGGTTTATCTACATCACGCGGAGGCAGAGGAATCCAGTTATCAACTGCATCCATCAATTCCATAACTTTTTCTTCCCACTGAGGAACACCATTCAATGCACCCAAAGCAGAACCACGGATGATAGGAGTATTGTCACCGTCGAAGTCATAGAATGACAGCAGTTCACGCATTTCCATTTCAACCAGCTCCAACATTTCTTCGTCATCAACCATGTCGCATTTGTTCAAGAATACGACCAGACGAGGAACGTTTACCTGACGAGCCAACAAGATGTGTTCACGAGTCTGAGGCATCGGACCATCAGTAGCAGCAACTACGATGATAGCACCATCCATCTGAGCAGCACCAGTAACCATGTTCTTAACGTAGTCGGCGTGTCCCGGACAGTCTACGTGAGCATAGTGACGGTTAGCAGTCTGATATTCTACGTGAGAAGTGTTGATAGTAATACCTCTTTCCTTTTCTTCAGGAGCGTTATCGATAGAATCGAAAGAACGCAATTCTGACAGACCTTTCTTTGCCAATACAGTTGTGATGGCAGCAGTCAAAGTGGTTTTACCGTGGTCAACGTGACCGATAGTACCAATGTTAACGTGCGGTTTCGAACGTTCAAATTTCTCTTTAGCCATAGCTTTACTTGTTATTTATTTTGATTAATAATCAGCTTTACAAATTCACGAGCTGTTACCGGGACTTGAACCCGGGACCTCTTCCTTACCAAGGAAGTGCTCTACCGCTGAGCTATAACAGCAAAAAGAAAAAAGAGCGGAAGACGGGACTCAAACCCGCGACCCTCAGCTTGGAAGGCTAATGCTCTATCAACTGAGCTACTTCCGCAATTTAGGTGGGCAAAGATGGATTCGAACCACCGAAGGCGTAAGCCAGCAGATTTACAGTCTGCCCCATTTGGCCACTCTGGTATTTGCCCAACTTTTTTAGAATCAGATTAAGATCTTTCTTCTTGAGCCTCTTGTCGGATTCGAACCAACGACCCCGAGATTACAAATCACGTGCTCTGGCCAACTGAGCTAAAGAGGCAAAATCAAACTTTGCAGCCTCGTCATTTTCCATAACTTAGCGGCTGCAAAGTTAGATATTATTTTTTAATCACAAAACTTTTACGCAACTTTTTTATTTACCTTGAAGTTTTTCTTTTGCCTTCAACAGTTGCTTAGACAGTGCCTCCATGCACACATCTATCGATTCTTCGAATGTATCACTTATTTTTTCCGCATAAAACTCTGAATTCAGCGCCAGCACGCGCACCCCTGCTTCTTTATTCATTGCAGTTTCAGGTTTTACAACTTTCAAAGACACCTCTACTTTCATTATATTATCGCAAAACTTCTCGAGCTTCTCAGCTTTTTTCTGGATAAAAGCTTCCAGTTTGTCAGATGCATCGAAATGAATGGATTGAATTCTTACTTCCATAAATACCTCCTTTTCTTTACGCTCTAGGATGAGCTTGTTCATAAACTTGTTTTAACTCCTCAAAAGTTGTATGAGTATAGACTTCTGTCGTCGTCAAGCTTTCATGCCCCAGCAATTCTTTTACCGCCTCCAGCTCTGCCTGATGGTTTAACATAGATGTAGCAAAAGTATGCCGCAACACATGAGGCTTTTCTTCTTCAGCGTCACAACCTTTGAAAGGTATCGCTTCACAATATAGTTCACAGATGAAGGAGAAAGCCTTACCCCACCCTTTCGAATAAAGAAAGCTTCACATTCACCCGAATAAAAACGAGTTCTTTCCTGTAGATACACACTCAAAGCCTCTTGCAGTCTATCTCCAAAAGGAATTAAGCGCTGTTTATTTCTCTTTCCCGTTACTTTTATCACCAATGCCGAAAAATCAACATCTCCATCCCTCAAAGCAATCAATTCAGCACGCCGCATGCCCGTAGAATAAAACACCTCAAGCATAGTCTTATCACGCACCCCCTCAAAAGTTTGCGGAAATTCGAAACCATCAAGAAGTTGACTCATTGCCTCATCTCTTACAAAAACCGGCAAAGGCTTCTTTTTTTTCGGACCGACAACTTTTGCCACCGGATCCACCGCCACCAACTTCTGACGTAGCAAATAATGATAAAAAGAGCGAAGCGAACTAAGCTTCCTATTTACCGTTGTTTCAGCGCGACCTTCATCCATTAATGAGAGTACCCATCCACGAACCACATCCGCATCCACGCTGGTAAACTCAAGTTCTACATCCACACCCTTAAAGTATGCTTCAAACTCATCCAGATCTATCCCGTAACTAAGAATTGTCTTTTCGGAATAATTCCGTTCAAGAAGCAAATACTTCAGAAAAGAATCTTTCAACATAGAAACATCGCTTTTATTCTCAGCAACGAATTTATGAAAAAGAATTCAATAATTCAAGAGTTTTGCAGAATTATTAATCTTCGTTCTGCTGCATTTTCTGAACGTAAATAGCACGTTCCATTTTAAGTCTCTTCAAAACAGACGGTTTGTCATACTGCTGTCTGCTTCTCAGTTCTTTTACAACACCTGTTTTTTCAAATTTTCTTTTGAATTTCTTCAGCGCTTTTTCAATGTTTTCGCCTTCTTTTACTGGTACTACAATCATGTTTTTAAAATTAAGTATGTTGTTATTAAATTATTTCGCAGTCAATTTGCGGCGCAAAATTACACATACTTTCTTTATTTACAAAACTTTCCGAAAGATTTTATTCAAAAAATCAACTTCAGACAAAATCAAGCCTCCCCTTTCTATACCATTTATTATTTTTGTCATGTTAGTTTAGAATCTTCTTAAATTCATTTACATCATGAACCGTATATCTGATAGAATTGAAGCCTTACGCAGATTTATGCAGACCAAAGGCATATCTGCATTTATCGTACCCAGTACCGACCCTCATTCTGGAGAATATGTACCTGCTCATTGGGAGTCTCGGAAATGGATTTCCGGATTCACCGGTTCGGCCGGTACAGCTGTAATCACCATGTCACAAGGAGGATTATGGACCGACTCCCGTTATTTTTTACAAGCAGAAGAACAACTTCAAGGAAGCGGACTAATTTTATTCAAAGACCGGCTTCCGGAAACTCCTTCCATTGCCGACTGGTTAGGGAGCATATTGAAACCTGGAGAAAAAGTCGGTATTGACGGGTGGGTAAACAGCACATCCGAAGCCCTACAATTACAAAAAGCACTTGAAAAATACCATTTAGAGCTGGTTAATGTAGAAGCCCCATTCCATTTATTATGGAGAGACCGCCCCTCACTGCCTCTGAACCCTCCATTCATTTTGCCATTGGAATACAGCGGAGAGGCATGTAATCAAAAAATCAGTCGGATACAAGCTATTCTTAAAGAAAATCAAGTCAATGGCATCTTAATTTCCGCCTTGGATGAAATAGCCTGGACTTTAAACTTAAGAGGCACTGACGTACATTGCAATCCGGTATTCGTTTCCTATCTTTTCATCACCTCTACTTCAAGTACATTGTACATCCAGCCGGATAAACTAACAGATGAGGTACGTCGCTATTTAGAAACAAACCACGTTTCTATTAAAGACTATACACAAATAGCCCAAGAACTGGAGGAACATAAAGAAGGCTGCTTACAGCTACCCAGTTCAACCAATTATACCCTTTATCAGGCTGCCAGCAAAAGCAGTCAGGTAAAGTTACTCGAATCTCCGGTATTATATTTGAAATCTATCAAAAACGCTACAGAAATAGCCGGATTCAAACAAGCCATGACACGCGATGGAGTGGCTATGGTTCGTTTCCTTTACTGGTTAGAAAACGCTGTAAAAAGCGGGACAGAAACAGAATTATCCATTGACCAGAAGCTATACGAATTCCGCTCTGCACAAGAAAACTTCCAAGGTATCAGCTTTGATACCATAGCCGGTTACCAGGAACATGGCGCAATTGTACATTACGAAGCAACTGAAGAAACTGCAGCAACCCTGAAACCAGAAGGCTTTCTCCTTCTTGACAGTGGAGGACAATATCTCGATGGAACAACCGACATCACTCGTACCATCGCATTAGGGCACGTCACAGAAGAGCAGAAGAAAGATTATACCTTATCTTAAAAGGGTTTATACAGCTCTCCATGGCTCACTTCCCGTATGGCACCTGTGGCACTCAGCTCGACGTATTGGCACGACAGTTTATATGGAAAGAAGGTATGAACTACGGACATGGTACAGGACATGGCGTCGGACATTTTCTGAATGTGCACGAAGGACCTCATCAGTTCCGCATGAACCACATGCCTGCTCTTCTCCTTCCTGGCATGACGGTCACCAATGAGCCAGGAGTATACAAAGCCGGGGAATATGGTGTACGCACAGAAAACACCATGCTGATTGTAGACGACCAGACGACTGACTTTGGCGAATTCTATAAATTTGAAGCATTGACTCTATGCCCTATCGATCTCAAACCAATTCTACCTGATTTACTCAGTCCGGAAGAAAAGGCATGGTTAAACGATTATCACCAGAAAGTGTATACCACACTTAACCCATACCTCAGCGAGGAAGAAAAGAACTGGTTGAAAGAAGCGACAAAGGCCATCCACTAACCAGTCTATAAACAAAAATCTCCCGGTCAGTATTCTCTGTATGAAAATCCTGACCGGGAATTTTTTTAATCACTTTTATTTAAGCAAACATTCTACTTACTCGAAGCACGCCTTCCACCAGCGCATCTATTTCTTCTTTCGTATTATACAATCCCAAAGAAGCACGTACTGTACCCTCAATGCCCAAACGGTGCATCAAAGGTTCCGCACAATGATGTCCGGTACGAACAGCTATACCTAAGCGGTCAAGCAAGGTCCCCATATCAAAATGGTGTATATCCCCTACCAAGAAAGAAATGACTCCTCCTTTCTGCTCCGCTTCACCCAAAATCCTCATTCCCGGGATTTCTTTTAAACGGTTCATGGCATACTGAGTCAGGTCATGTTCGTAGGCAAAAATGTTATCCATTCCTATTGCTGAAACATAATCTAACGCTTTTGCCAATGCTGTAGATCCGATGTAATCGGGAGTGCCGGCCTCAAACTTAAAAGGAAGTTCATTAAATGTCGTCTTTTCAAAAGAGACATTCTTGATCATCTCCCTCCTCCTGATAAGGGGGCAGTTTTTCCAGCCAAGCTTCCTTTCCATACAATACACCGATACCCGTAGGGCCGTACACTTTGTGACCACTGAACACATAAAAGTCAGCATCCAAATCATGTACATCCACCTTCATGTGTGGAATGCTCTGCGCCCCATCTACCAGTACCGGAACACCTTGCGAATGTGCAAAAGCAATCATATCCTTTACCGGATTGATTGTTCCCAACACATTGGATACATGAGCCACAGAAACAAGCTTCGTCTTTTCCGAAAAAAGCTTTTTGTATTCATCCAACAAAAGCTCCCCCCGGTCGTTCATCGGAATTACTTTCAGCACGATTCCTTTCCGTGCTGCCTGAAGCTGCCAAGAAACAATATTACTGTGGTGCTCCATCACAGAAACAATAACCTCATCCCCTTCCTTCATCTGACTATCGGCAAATGAAGAAGCAACTAAGTTAATGCTCTCGGTCGTTCCACGAGTAAAAACGATTTCCGAAATACTGCGTGCATTAATAAACCGACGTACCGTCTCACGTGAAGCCTCATGCAAATTCGTTGCCTGCTGCGACAAGAAATGCACTCCACGGTGTACATTCGCATTGACCGAATAATACTCGTCTGTAATAGATTCCACCACGCAACGAGGCTTCTGAGTCGTAGCCCCGTTATCTAAATAAACCAGCGGTTTTCCATACACCGACCGCGCAAGAATCGGGAAGTCTTCTCTTATCTTATTGACATCGTATTGCATAAATTCTCTGTTAAAATATGACTATTTACAAATCGCACAGCCCTGGCATTTATTCAGTTCTCCACGGAAGCGTTTTTCTACCAGCAGATGCAAGCGATCTTTCAAGGCATCCATCCGGATATGTCAATCACTTCGTTGACAAAAGCAAACATCAACAGCAAACGTGCTTCCTTCAGACTGATACCACGCTGCTGCATATAGAACAATGCATTTTCGTCCAACTGCCCTACTGTAGCTCCATGAGAACACTTCACATCATCTGCATAGATTTCCAGCTGTGGCTGAGTGTACATACGTGCTTCACGGGTCGCACACAGATTCCGGTTTGTCTGCTGAGAAGAGGTATGCTGTGCTCCTTCTCTCACAAGTACCTTTCCGGCAAAAGCTCCCACAGCCTGGTCGTCAAGCACATACTTAAACAATTCATTACTTGTGCAATCGGGTACTTTATGATCAATAAAAGTATGGTTATCCACCTGCTCATTCTGATCGGCAATGGCCATTCCGCACAAACTGATTTCTGCCCCCCGACCAGCCAATGTCACTTCTGTGGTATTACGAGTCGTTCCATTGTGCAGTGTCATCCCGTTCAACAACACATTACTGCCAGCCTCCTGATTCACATATAAGTTATTGAAACGTACCGTACTGTTATGAGTCTCTTCCAGTTCATACAAGTCGAATACAGCATTTTCTCCTGCAAAGACTTCCACCACCTGAGTAGAAAGGAAATTCACGTCGTCCATCGCATGTCGCATACCAGCAACTTGGCCTGTGCACCATCCTCCAATATAATCAGGACACGACGGTTTACCATGAAATCCACATCCGCACGCAAGATATTCACCAACTGGATTGGACGTTCCAACACCACATTCTTCGGTACATACATGCACACACCGTCCTGTGCAAACATCGTATTAAATGCCGCCAGAGCATCCTTCGACGTATCAGCCAGCTTTCCGTAATATTTTCTGACCAAATCAGGGCGCTGTTCAGCCATATCCTTCAAGCTACCGAAGTAAACTCCCTCCGGCAACTGAGCAGAAGGATGCACATGCTTGTCAAACGTATCATTTACCACAAAATAAAGTGAGGTACTCATATTGGGCACATCACACTTGAACACTTCATACGGATTAACCGGAAATTCCAGGCGATTCAAGTTCAACCCATAATCCGGAGCAAAATACTTGCTCACCTCCGTATATTTATATTTTTCCTGCTTGCGAGTCGGGAAGCTCAGCTTCTCAAAATCAGCAAATGCCTTCGCACGGGGCGCATTCAGCACATCCGCACTTTGCCGACAAATAATAGCCTCGCACTGCGTGAAAAGATCAATATATTGCTGTTCTGCTTTCATGCTCATTCTCCCAGTTCTTTCTTAATCCAATCGTATCCTTTTTCTTCCAGTTCCAATGCCAGTTCCGGACCTGCAGTTTTCACGATACGGCCTTTATAAAGTACATGTACAATATCCGGTTTAATGTAATCCAGCAAACGCTGATAGTGCGTAATCACAATACAGCTCGTTTCCGGAGTTTTCAGTTTATTCACTCCTTCAGCCACAATACGCAACGCATCAATATCCAGTCCGGAGTCAGTTTCGTCCAAGATGCTCAGCTTCGGTTCCAGCATAGCCATCTGGAATATTTCATTACGCTTCTTCTCACCTCCAGAGAATCCCTCATTTACCGAACGGTTAGCCAACTTGCTGTCCAGCTCCACAATCTCTCTCTTTTGGCGCATCAGTTTCAAGAACTCACTGGCCGTCAAAGCTGGAAGTCCTTTGTACTTACGCTGTTCATTCACGGCCGCACGCATGAAGTTCACCATGCTCACTCCCGGAATTTCTACCGGATACTGGAATGACAGGAACAATCCTTCATGACTACGGTCTGCCGGACTCAAAGCCAATAAATCCTTTCCATCAAACGTTACGGTTCCTTTCGTCACCTCATAAGCTGGATGACCGACCAATACATTACTCAATGTACTCTTTCCCGAACCGTTAGGCCCCATAATCGCATGAACTTCGCCTGCCTTTACAGTCAGGTTAATACCTTTCAATATCTCTTTGCCATTAATGTTGGCATGTAAATTCTTTATCTCTAGCATAACAATCTATTTTTATCGTTTATCCTACACTGCCCTCCAACGACACAGACAGCAATTTCTGAGCCTCTACGGCAAACTCCATCGGAAGTTTGTTCAGAACCTCCTTTGCATACCCATTCACAATCAATCCTACGGCATCCTCAGTAGAGATACCACGCTGGTTGCAATAGAAAATCTGGTCTTCCGAAATCTTGGAAGTCGTAGCCTCATGTTCCACCACAGCCGTTTCATTGTGAATGTCCATATAAGGGAATGTATGCGCTCCGCAGTGGCTACCCAGCAACAGAGAATCACACTGACTGTAGTTTCTTGCATTATCTGCCTTTTCAGCCACACGCACCAGCCCGCGATAAGAGTTCTGACTCTTTCCGGCACTGATACCCTTACTTACGATAGTAGAACGAGTGTTTTTACCCAGATGAATCATCTTCGTACCAGTATCTGCCTGCTGATAATTATTGGTTACCGCTACAGAATAGAACTCTGCGGTAGAATTGTCTCCACTCAAAATACAGCTTGGATACTTCCATGTAATGGCCGAGCCAGTCTCTACCTGTGTCCAGGAAAGTTTACTGTCCACCCCTTTGCAGTTACCTCTTTTGGTTACAAAGTTATACACACCACCTTTACCTTCAGCATCACCAGGATACCAGTTCTGCACAGTAGAATATTTCACTTCCGCACGGTCAAGCACCACGATTTCCACAATTGCCGCGTGCAACTGGTTTTCATCACGCATCGGTGCCGTACATCCTTCCAGGTAAGAGACATAACTGTCATCATCTGCAACAATCAGCGTACGTTCAAACTGTCCGGTATTGGCCGCATTGATACGGAAGTACGTAGACAACTCCATCGGACAGCGAACCCCCTTCGGAATATACACAAACGAACCATCACTAAACACAGCCGAGTTCAATGCGGCAAAGAAATTATCACGATAGCCCACTACCGAACCTAAATACTTCTTCACCAAATCCGGATGTTCACGCACCGCTTCACTGATAGAGCAGAATATAATTCCCTTTTCCATCAGTATCTCCTTAAAAGTTGTCTTCACAGAGACGGAGTCCATAACCGCATCTACCGCCATACCGCTCAGCGCCATACGTTCTTCCAAAGGAATACCCAGCTTGTCAAAGGTTTTCAACAGTTCCGGATCCACTTCATCCAGACTCTTCGGCCTTCTTTTTTCTTTGTCGGGTCTGCATAATATGAAATAGCCTGATAATCAATCTCCGGAATATTCAAATGTGCCCATGTAGGCATTTCCAGCGTTTGCCAATAGCGAAACGCCTTCAAACGGAACTCAAGCAACCAGTCGGGCTCACCTTTCTTTGAAGAAATCAGCCGCACGACATCCTCATTCAGTCCCTTCTCTATAATATCTGTGTGAACATCCGTAGTGAAGCCATATTTATACTTCGCCTGCGTCAGTTCCTTCACATATTTATTGGGTTCTATTTGCATATCAATTCTGAATATTATCTGTTTCTATAAATTTCTCTGTTACAGTTTTCACCACAGGATAAAAGAAAGCGGAAAAATCCTTTATCGGATAATATAACAACGAACTTCCCTTAGTGGTTGAATGTATTAAGTTATCTTTAGAGTCGGCAAAATCAATAAAATGGATGACCAGGCTGATTACAAGCGCATATTTTATCGCTCCAAGCACTGCCCCCAAAAGGCGGTTGATAAAACCTAATCCTGTCATATCCACGATTTTCGTCAAGGCAGAAGCCAAAAGAGACAACACCAAAGGTACTATCAAACCTATCAACAGAAAAGCCAGTATCTGCCCGAATGTCACAGAAGTACCTACCGCTACGGCCAATTGCTCACCTAAACCGGCAAACAAAGCACGTGCTACCAGCAGTCCGGCTATCAGCCCTACAACCGCTGCCAGTTGTTTGAAAAATCCTTTCATAAAACCAGAGACAGCTCCTAAAGCCAATAAGATGATAATCACCCAGTCTATTGTTGCCATTTATCCGAAATATATATTAAAAACAAAGCGAAGAACTTGTTCCCCTGTCTGATGGGTGAATACAAGAATCTTCGCTTTGCTCTGAATGACAAATGTATTTATTTGCACCCAAACAATGGTCAGACGTTACGTCCTTACAATGTCTGTTTTACTTCCACTTCTTCATACGTTTCAATCACGTCACCCACTTTCAAGTCGTTGCAGTTCGTCAAGCTGATACCACATTCAAAGTTAGTACCCACTTCTTTCACATCGTCCTTGAAGCGCTTCAATGCATTGATTGAACCCGTAAAGATTACGATACCGTCGCGAATCAAGCGAGCCTTGTCCGTACGTTTTACTTTTCCGGTCTTCACCATCGCACCGGCAACCATACCCACCTTGCTGATGTTGAACACTTCACGCACTTCGATTGTAGAGGTAACCTGTTCTTTCAATGTCGGAGCCAACATGCCTTCCATTGCCGACTTCACTTCTTCAATCGCATCGTAAATAATAGAATACTTACGAATATCCACACCTTCCTGTTCAGCAAGCTTAGCCGCATTTCCTGAAGGACGTACCTGGAAACCTACGATGATTGCATCCGATGCCGCAGCCAACGATACATCCGATTCTGAAATCTGTCCGACACCCTTATGGATTACATTCACCTGAATCTGTTCGGTAGACAACTTGATCAATGAGTCGCTCAAAGCTTCTACAGAACCATCCACGTCACCTTTCACAATCACATTCAATTCATGGAAGTCACCCAATGCCAGACGACGTCCCACTTCATCCAGTGTCAACATCTTCTGAGTACGCAAGCCCTGTTCACGAGCCAGCTGTTCACGCTTGTTGGCAATCTCACGTGCTTCCTGATCCGTATCAAACACATGGAATGTATCACCCGCAGCCGGCGCTCCGTTCAATCCTAAAATCAATACCGGTTCAGAAGGTCCAGCCTCTTTCAGGCGCTGGTTACGTTCGTTGAACATCGCCTTCACCTTACCGTATGAAGTTCCGGCCAACACAATATCCCCTACATGCAGTGTTCCATTAGAAACCAGCACCGTAGCCACATATCCACGTCCTTTATCCAAAGAAGATTCAATAATTGAACCGGTAGCCTTACGGTTCGGATTTGCTTTCAAATCCAACATTTCAGCTTCCAGCAATACCTTTTCAAGCAATTCAGGAACACCGGTACCTTTCTTGGCTGAAATATCCTGAGACTGGTATTTTCCACCCCATTCTTCCACCAGGAAGTTCATGGCAGCCAGCTCTTCCTTAATCTTATCCGGGTTTGCATTCGGTTTATCTACCTTATTGATAGCAAACACAATAGGTACCCCCGCAGCCATCGCATGGTTGATAGCTTCTTTTGTCTGCGGCATCACGTTGTCATCCGCAGCTACGATAATGATTACCACGTCAGTTACTTTCGCACCACGTGCACGCATAGCTGTAAATGCTTCGTGTCCCGGAGTATCCAGGAACGTAATGCGACGTCCATCCTCCAGTTTCACGTTATATGCACCAATGTGCTGTGTGATACCTCCGGCCTCACCCGCAATTACATTTGCTTTACGGATATAGTCCAGCAAAGAAGTCTTACCGTGGTCTACGTGACCCATCACGGTAACAATCGGTGCACGCGGTTGCAAATCTTCTTCCGCATCAGCCTCTTCCTCTACAGCCTGTGCAACTTCCGCACTTACATATTCTGTCTTGTAGCCAAATTCTTCTGCCACAAGGTTAATCGTTTCTGCATCCAGACGCTGGTTGATAGACACCATGATACCCACACTCATACAAGTTGAGATAACCTGAGTCACCGGAATATCCATCATGTTAGCCAGCTCATTTGCTGTTACAAATTCAGTCAGCTTCAATACCTTGCTTTCTTCCTGTTCCAGTTCCTCCTGTTCCAGCTGACGGTTCTGAATATTTTCACGTTTCTCCTTACGATACTTGGCAGCTTTATTCTTTCCTTTATTTGTCAGGCGGGCAAGTGTTTCTTTCACCTGTTTTGCTACATCTTCGTCGCTCACCTCCTGTTTTACCACCGGTTTCTTAAAGCGGTCCTTGTTATGTTTTCCGCCCTGTCCCTGGTTCTGGTTATTCTTTCCAGATTTCTCATTTCGTGAAGCTCCAGATGCGTTGGAGGTTGCATTAATATCAACTCGTTCCTTATTAATACGGTTGCGTTTTTTCTTTTTCGCAGCCTCATCACTCAGGCCACCCTTATCCGTCTTTTCATCACTCTTACGAATTTCCTTGATAATCGCATCTTTCATCTGCTTACGCTGTTCCTGACGCTGCTTATCCTTTTCCTCTCTTTCTTT
>ENA-OQAZ01000006-OQAZ01000006.1-human-gut-metagenome-genome-assembly--contig:-NODE-6-length-84749-cov-4.650292_pt1 | contig 84749 bp, 100 predicted proteins | sample MGYA00242737_ERZ504531 | MGnify/ENA primary metagenome ERZ504531 (study PRJEB26092, sample SAMD00036244) | human gut metagenome | host: Homo sapiens | study: EMG produced TPA metagenomics assembly of... | reverse complement strand
AGAAAAACTAACGACACTGAATGAATTGAAACCTTTCGGACTTAATCAAGCTATTAATCATCTTAAGTGGAAAAGCAACAGGCAAGAAACTAATTCTGAAATCTGATTATGCACGCCTCACATTCAGAAAGTTCTAAAAAAATATACCACAGGCTATACAAACTGTCTGCCGATAAAATATCGGCAAAACAATTTATACGCTATAGCAGTGGCAAACCACTATACCGGATTTCCAGAAATCAATTTATCAGCAGAAATAAAACTGGTGCCACCACTCATGGAGCCGGCTTTACAAATATTGAAGCCGGCTTCATGAAACAAGTTCTTTACCTTCCTGTAGTCTGTGGTGAAATAAATTTATCTTCTAGGCTTGATATCCAATTTTACCGGCTTCAACATGTTTTCCGGACTTAGGATTGTATCCAACTCTTCCTTATTTAAAATACCATGTTCCAAGACCAGTTCATAAACACTTCTACCTGTTTCCAACGCTTCTTTTGCAATCTTTGTAGAGTTTTTATAACCAATAATCGGATTCAATGCGGTTACTACACCAATACTGTTATGCACTTCAATCTTGCAACGTTCCGCATTAGCAGTAATACCTTCTACACAACGTGTACGCAAGGTTTCAAAACCATTGATCATTAAATCTACAGATTCAAAACAACACTGTGCCATCACCGGTTCCATAGCATTCAGTTCCATTTGGGCAGCTTCGCCAGCCATAGTCACACATAGTTCGTTACCCATTACCTTATAACAAATCTGATTCATCACTTCAGGAATCACCGGATTCACCTTACCTGGCATTATAGAAGATCCCGGTTGCATAGCCGGAAGGTTGAATTCTCCTAAGCCACAACGCGGTCCGCTGGCCAGCAAACGTAAATCATTACATATTTTATTTACCTTTACGGCTATCCTTTTTAAAGCTGAAGCATAACCTACCAAGCAGGAAGTATCTGAAGTAGCTCCTACCAAATCTGACGACAATTTGAAATCAAAACCTGTAATTTCACACAATGCTTTCACACATTTTTCCGCATATCCCGGTTCCGCACAAATGCCTGTACCAATAGCGGTAGCACCCATATTTACTGTCAGGAAGTCTGCCGCAGCTTCATTCAAATGACGAATTTCATCTCTCAATATACTGGCAAAACCATTGAATGTCTGACCTAAAGTCATAGGAACGGCATCTTCCAACTGAGTACGCCCCATTTTGATGATATGCGCAAACTCTTCTCCTTTCTTATGGAATGCACCAATCAGCGATTCCAAATAAGGCAGAAAACGAAGATGAGAATAATACATGCCAATATGGATTGCAGTGGGATAAGCATCATTCGTTGATTGCGAGCAGTTCACATGGTCATTAGGAGAGCAATATTGATACTCGCCACGTTTGTGTCCCATAATCTCCAAAGCACGGTTAGCAATGACTTCATTAGCATTCATATTGGTAGAAGTACCGGCACCTCCCTGAATCATGTCTACCGGGAATTGCTCATGATGCTCACCATTTAAGATTTCCTGACACGCCAACACTATGGCATCTTTTTGTTCTTTAGTCAATAAACCTAACTCATAGTTAGCCATTGCAGCTGCCATTTTCGTAATGGCAAGACCGTTGATAAACAACGGATATTCATTTAGATGAAATTTACTTATTGGGAAATTTTCTATGCCTCTTAGAGTCTGCACACCATACAATGCACTGGCCGGAATTTCGCGGGCACCAATTAAATCACTTTCTACTCGGGTTTCTTCTGTAAGTTTTGTTTCCATGATCAGGTTATTTATTAGTTTATCATTTCTTATTTTATACAGCAAAGGTATAAACTAACATTTGATATCAAAATATAATCTGATATAATTTCAAAATATTATTTTATACTTATTTTTCGAGATAAAACGGATAACACACTTACATTATGAAAGTTCATTCAGTTAACAAAGTCTTATATCCTTTGAAGTTCATTCAAAAAACAGACATAAAAAAAGGCGTCCATTCAGAACGCCCTTATTCTATTTTTTAACTTCGGAACTCTTATTTAACCTTTATTCTATCAAAGCCTTCTCCAAATACACCAATGACAGCACTTTGTGATACAAATGCATTCGGATCTATATCTTTTATCAAACGGAATATAGTAGTAGACTCACGTTTTTTTGCCAGCACAAACATCATTTTCACACCCGCACCGGTATAACAACCTACTCCGTCAATGAACGTCACTCCTCGATGAAGGTCTTTATTTATGCGATGCCCTATTTCTTCATGCTTCTTAGAAATAATAAAGAATTGCACTGACTGACGGGCACTATTTACTACCTGATCCAAGACAAAGCTGGATATAAACAAGACAACATATCCATATACCACCTTCTCCCAATCATGCAATACAAAATAACTGGAAGAGATAATAACCAAATCACACATCAAAATAACCCGGCCCAAAGTAATATCACGATACTTATTGACAATAGCAGCTATAATATCCGTACCTCCTGTGCTACCATTGGCAGAAAAAGCGACACCAATACCACCTCCGCAGAAAAAGGCTCCCAAGACACAAGCCATGAAAGGTTGGTCATGTATTAAAGACTCTCCCCCGGTCAAATCCTGTATGATAGGCAGAATAGAACTCAGCACAAATACAGCATAGATGGTTTTCACACTAAACTTCCATCCCAAAATAACCAAAGAAAGTATCAACAATGCTCCGTTTATTCCCAAATAGGTGTACTGAACCGGCAAACCGGTAGCCCAATAAACAATAGAAGCAATACCTGGCACCGCACCCGAAGGAAGGTCATTAGGTAACAAAAAGACGGTCCATCCAATAGCATACATCAGCATACCAAGAGCAATCAACATATAATCCCTTAGTTCTCTGATAATCCGTTGCTTACGCGTCGTAATAAAGACTGAATCCATGTGAGTTTTCCTTTATAAAATCATATTGTCCGCAAAAGTACAAAAAGATTGAATCACTTGGCTTCAAAAGGTGACATTTTTTCAAGTAAAAAGTCCTGTTAGTCCGATTTATCAAAAACAACAGTGCCTTTCACCCTTTATTATTCTTTAGGATGTAAATACCAATCTTTATAATCCGCGCCAAAAGAATCTCTCACTGTTTAAACTCGGGATAATAGGTAGTAATAGACACCTTCTCTGAAGGCCATCTAAATTCACTGTTACTGATATTTATAGCGAAAGGCATATTATCTTCTGCTATATAATACATTGGGATACCATTGGAGTCTTGACTCAAATCACTACCCGTACCACGTAAACTCTCATCAGCTACGCTTGTCGCTTATAGCCTGACAAATGTACTTCATGAGAACGTTTATTCACAAAAATGAAAGAATTGTAAGGCGGATAGCATCCATGTCGCTTACTTTATCATATTTTTTAAATCCGATCACTACAGTCACAGGCTTTTTGAGAACAGGCTTTATATCAGAAAAAAGTATTAATACAGGCTTTTCTATTCCCGGCTCAAAGTTTTTTCCGATCACATTACCTTCTTGACTCACCTGCACCAAATCTATATGCTCCTTCCCTACGTAATCCAACTGAAAACCAAACCCATTTGTATAAGTAGCACCATCATTCATCGGAGTAAAAGTAGTAGTGGTGCGCACCAATGCGTTAGAAGATTTATCTTTCACAACTGTACTGGAATAATATATCACAACATCATTCATATCGTAATCATTCTTATCAGGCCAATTGTCCTCATAAGCCAAAGACCCTTTGACTACATACGAAATTTCACCCTTATTTACTTCATCCGGTATATTAGGAGTAGGTTCTACAGAAGAAGAAGCAGACGCCATAATAGCAAACTGTACATCATTAAAACGCATGTCCACATTATCTTCCATAGCCATAAAGAAACAATTGTCCAGTTCCGGATCACTTAACAAAACTGAACGTTGCTCTTTATTATCGTTATATGCAGGATTAGAATAACGAGGAAAAACACCCTTTTCTTTTCCAAATCCCATTCCCAATAAAATCCATCCAATATGAGTGCCTTGGGGAAATTCATCTTCATACTTGCTTTGTTCCTTATTCCAATATTTTAGTTTTATTTGCTCACCGACTAAAGATTTAGGAGCATTCCTACTGGAACGTGGAATCAGGATGGTCTTTTTTATGGTAGCTATGTCCACAGACTCTCCTTCTTTATAAGTATAATAAGCAACCATATCCTCCCACGCAGTAGACGAGAAATCAAAATAAGTCGCAACCAAACCTGTAGATTTAGTTATTACCATATCATTACTCCCTGAAGTACGTAGTTCCGGAAACCTTTCCAGCAAATTACGATTATCTACTACTATAGAACGGCTTAAATTACTGCATCTCTCTAAAAAAGCACCGGGTATATCCAACTTTTCAGGCAACAAATAATCAGGAACCCCATTTTCATTCCAATTACCCAATACATCATATCCGTCAGGATAACTCACTCCTCCCATTACCGCTCTAGAATGCCCGTTGGCAGACAGTTGTGCCTTATAATCAACATAATTAAAGGTTAGTCCGTCAGATAGAAATTCCAATTCAACAGGTGATACGACCAACACATTATCAGTTACCAGCCATACCTTTTTCAAATAAGCCGGCAAAGATACTTTTGAAAAAAATCTACCATTCATATCAGTCGAAGCGGCATAAATGGGATTTATATCTTTAAATTCCCAAGTATTTCCAACTAATTCCATAGGATATTCATCATACAGATAAAAAGCAGTCTGTACTTTCATGCCATAATCAATGATAAGTTGACTATTACGGACAGTAGTAAAATCAAAAAAATCGTCTTTATTGATTTTTTCCTCCTCTTCTTCCTCTCCCCCCGTATATATATCATGCATATTACGCAAGCAAGACACAAAGAAACTGATAAGCAGATGATCCAAAATTTTGTTTTCATAAAGTAGTGCGTGATTATTTTCGACAAATATAGCCATAAATAACTAAAAAACAACTAAATAGTCAGAAAAAAAACTGTCCCCCGACTCACGTCGGAGAACAGCCACAACACAAACACAAAATAAAACACGACAAAACTACTATGCAATTTTTTAGCCTGCTCTATGTTTTGAGTAACATAACTACCGCCAATCAGGTATTCACATATCCAAGAGGGGTTTCAGGTTATTTGCATCTATAAAACGCCACACTAGCGTCCTTTGTTCATCGGTCTTTCTAAAAATATCTTAATTCTTATTGAATTCCTCTTTCTCTTAGTTTCAGCTGCCAGTTCCAAGCCGAACGTAGAGTATCCTCCAAATTGGCTTCTGCTTCCATCCCAACTCCTTATTAGCAAAATCAGGATTAGCCCATACCTTCTCAATATCTCCGGCACGACGACCCACGATCTGATAATTAAGTTTCACACCGGTAGCTTTTTCAAACGTATTGATCAGTTCCAATACAGAAACGCCTTTACCCGTTCCAATATTAAAGACTTCCACCTTCTCCTTCTGCTTGTTATTCAAAATGCGATCCATTGCGATAACGTGAGCCTTCGCCAAATCCACTACATATATATAGTCACGGATGCAAGAACCGTCCGGTGTATCATAATCATCCCCGAACACACTCAGTTTTTCACGAATACCCATCGCTGTCTGAGTAACATAAGGTAGCAAATTTTGTGGAACCCCATTAGGTAATTCACCTATTAATGCAGTGGGATGTGCGCCAATAGGATTAAAGTAACGCAACATAATAGCATTGATAGGCGATCCCGAAGCAACTGTATCACGAATAATTTCTTCATTGATCTGTTTTGTATTACCGTACGGAGACTCAGCCTTCTTAATCGGAGCCTCTTCCGTTACAGGAAGAACATCGGGCTGACCATACACCGTACATGATGATGAAAAAATAATACCTTCTACTCCATGTTTCGGCATTAACTCCAACAGGTTAATCAATGAAACCAAGTTATTGCGATAATACAACAACGGTTTTTGTACCGATTCACCCACAGCCTTGCTAGCCGCAAAATGAATAATACCTTTTATACCCGGATATTTAGTAAACAGCTTATCCATTCCCTCAAGATCCAAGCAATCCAACTTTTCAAATGCAGGACGGATTCCTGAAACCTTTTCTATATTATCTACCACATCGGCGCTTGAGTTGGACAAATTGTCCACAATCACTACGTCGTAACCGCTATTTTGCAGCTCTACTACCGTATGAGAACCGATGTAGCCGGTTCCTCCTGTTACTAAAATTCTTTCTTTCATAATACTTAATATTCTGTCGTTTTCTAATAGGTTCAAAACAACTTCGACGGGTAGATCCCTTTTCGTATCATATCATTGATACGAAGCAGGACTTGTATCTTGTCATCATGCGATACCAATCCCATCCATCTGGCAGGTGTCTCAATCACTTTCACCCTGACTCCGTCAGCAATACGCTCATTCATAAAAGCCGGAATAGAATAATGGGCTTTCATATCCATTCCATTCTCATCTATGAACTTATCGAACGCCTTCTTCATCTCACCGAATACCTGCGGAGTAAATCCCCACATATTCATTGAAACCAAGCTGTTGTCATCCAAAGCCACCCATTTATGTAATTCATTAGGATACATCGGATTTCCACTTATCCGTTCTACTCCTACACGGTCTGTAACGGACAACAGATATCCCTTTTCATCCACTTCACAAATACCACGGGTAACCCCTCCGCTTTCCGCCAATACATTTCTCAGCCTGTAGCAAATATTGAAACTATGGTAGTCAGCTTCTCCCAACATCACCAGATTATTATATAACAATTCAAAACTTTCTCTTTGGTAAAAGTTCACGGCATTTATCACACCGAATGGAGAGTCAATCAACTCTTCTCCCATCAGAACAGCTCTTACCGAACCGTACAGTGCTTTGCGCTTCGGATTACGCTTTTCTTCAGGAATCGTTTCCACATCCTGATAAACATACTCCACTTCTACCACATGTTCGTATTTGCCTGATACCAGTTTCTTGAATTCTTGTTCAAAATGTCTGCTTATGACAAATACGATCTTATTAAATCCGACTCTTACGGCATCATATATGGAAAAATCTAATATTGTTTCGCCATTAGGACCTATTCCCTCCAGCTGTTTCAATCCACCATATTTATTCCCCATAGTGGCCGCGAGTACAATCAAGGTCATAGCCATTTAATCTCTCTATTAATTCTAATGCAAAAATAAGCATAAAAATTGAATTTACGGACAAGAACAATGGATTTCTTTCTAATAAAAAAGTCCGAAGCTGTGCTCCGGACTTCTGAATCGGTTTATTTTAACGATGAAGTGAATTTATTCTATTCCAAACAAAACACCCAAGCCTTTGTCTACACCTGAAAATCCCATGAATGCCATTGCCAGCAGACCGGCAGTAACCAATGCGATAGCCATTCCCTGCATTCCTTTAGGTATATTCACCAAACTTAATTGTTCACGGACACCTGCAAACAACACCATAGCCAAAGCAAAACCAAGAGCTGTAGAGAAGGCATAAACCACCCCCGTCAACAAATCAAAGTCTTTCTGGATTACCAAAATAGCCACACCCAGAATACAGCAGTTAGTAGTAATCAACGGAAGAAAGACTCCTAATGCCTGATAAAGGGCGGGAGATACCTTCTTCAAAATGATTTCCACCATCTGTACCAATGCTGCAATGACAAGGATAAATGCAATGGTCTGCAAATATTCCAACCCGAAAGCATCGAGCACGAATTTCTGGATAAGATAGGTAACAATGGTAGCGATGGTAAGCACGAATGCAACAGCCGCTCCCATACCCGTAGCTGTCTCAACTTTCTTGGATACACCGAGGAATGGACAAATACCCAAGAATTGTGACAACACAATGTTGTTCACAAATATAGCGGTGATAAATATCAATATATATTCCATTTTCTTACTTTTTACGGGTTATGCTTTCTTCAGTTTATTCACAATCGCAATGAGGTAACCCAATGCAATGAAGGCTCCCGGTGCGAGAACGAAAATCAACATTCCGTATTGCTCCGGCATAATAGCGATATCAAACAATTTACCTGTACCAAGGAACTCACGTACACCACCAAGGATGGTCAATGCAAGTGTAAATCCTAGTCCCATACCCAATCCGTCAAAGAATGAAGGAACAGGACCGTTCTTTGCGGCAAACGCTTCGGCGCGTCCCAGCAAGATACAGTTTACCACAATCAACGGAATAAACAATCCCAAAGTAGCATACAGCGCCGGCACATATGCCTGCATAATCATCTGCAACAAGGTTACAAATGATGCAATAACCACAATGAATGCAGGAATACGCACCATATCAGGAATCAGATTCTTGATAGATGAAATTACCACATTCGAACAAATCAACACAAACATGGTTGCCAGTCCCATACCCATACCATTGATGGCAGAAGAAGTGGTTCCCAATGTAGGACACATACCCAAAAGGAGTACAAACGTAGGATTCTCTTTGACAATCCCGTTCATCAATACTTTAAAATTATTCATAGTCTGCTCCTTCCTTATTTTTTGTTTTTACAATCTTGCTTTGGGCATTCTGCTTTTTTACAGTCCGCCTTGTCGCAGTTAGCAGGATCACATTTACCACCACAAGCAGCTTTGCAGGCAGCAGAGTCACAGGCTTGTCCGCAACAATCCTGAGTTCCCTCACATTGTGCCTTAGCTGCTTTGGGGGCATCGGCAGCAGTTTCAGACACCTGCTGTGTCGCACCGCTGGAACCATCCACATTTTGGCCACTATATGCCGCATAAGCATTATTCACAGCTTTCAGAAAAGCACGTGTCGTGATAGTAGAAGCAGTGATTGCATCTATCTGACCGCCATCTTTATTTACAACCAATGCTTTCTGTCCCGGATTCATACCAGTAATATCGCCTTTGCCGCCTTTCTTAAACCAATCGGCTGCCTTTGATCCCAGTCCCGGAGTTTCTGCATGACTCAACAAAGAATAGTCTATAATATTGCCCTCTTTATCGAAACCTACCAATACATTCAACGCACCACCAAAACCATTTGCAGAAGACTCTACGGCTGCACCAATAAATTCTCCTCCTTTGGTTGCTTTATATATCTTATAAGTAACGCCTTCCAATTCTATGGTTTCAGGAGCTTCGGCAGGATTATTGTCAAATCCCGGAACTACGATAGCAATGGCATCACTCAAAGCCTTGGCATTAGCCTGTGCAATGGGTTCCTTTGTCAACTCATTCACATAACCCAGCAATGCTCCGGCTACCACGTTACGCCTGTCAGCACGATAACCATGTTTTTCAAAGATGATTCTAGTTTTTTCATTTCTTCACGACCTCCCCGAATCTTTTAGGTTTACAATAAGTATTGATTAACGGAGTGAATGCGTTCATAATGAATATAGCGAAAGACATACCTTCGGGATATGCACCGAACAAACGGATAACCACCGTCAGGAAGCCGATAGCCACACCGTAAATAATCATACCTTTATGAGTCATAGGCGAAGTAACATAGTCGGTTGCCATGAAAATAGCTCCCAACATCAAACCACCTGTAAACAAGTGAGCCAACGGAGATGCGTAAGCAACCGGATCAACCAAATGCATCAGCCCGGCAAATACAAATACTGTCACCAGAATAGATACAGGAATATGCCAGGAAATAATCTTTTTCCATAGCATATATCCCAGACCAAGCAATAAAGCCAATGCACTCACCTCACCTAGTGAACCCGGGTTATTACCCAGAAACAGACTTAATGTATCGGGCAACTGACCTAAAGCATTTGCATCACCCTTTACAGCCATTTTCATCAATGCCAGCGGAGTAGCACCGGTTTCAGCATCGGTATAACTTTCCCATTGTTGAACCAACGGCCATGAAGTCATCTGCACAGGAAAAGAAATCAGCAGGAAGATACGACCTACCAGCGCGGGATTGAAAGGATTACAACCCAATCCGCCGAAAGTCATCTTGCCCACACCGATTGCCACCAACGCACCGATGATAATAATCCAAAGCGGCAAGTTGGAAGGCAGATTGAATGCCAGCAACACACCGGTTATAATAGCCGAACCATCACAGATGGTAGAGCGTTCTCTCTTCAAAATAAACTTGGTAATCGCCCATTCGAAGAATACACAGGCGGCAACCGAGGTCAAGGTCACCACCACGGCGCCCAGTCCGAACATATAAAATGACACCAGCAACGCAGGTATCAACGCAATGAGTACACCATACATATTCTTCTGTATGCTGTCACCGCTATGAACGTGAGGCGATAATGATACTATTAATTTATTAGCCATACTATTTTGTCGAATTATTTTTTAGCATTACGTGCACGGATGATACCGCCTACTGTGCCCTTACCCAAACGGATATAGTCCAGCAAATAACGATGAGACGGACATGTAAACTGACACGAACCGCACTCGATGCACGACATTACATCTTCTTTTTCTACTCTCTCCCAGTCCTTATGAGCTGAAAGTGTCGCCAACAAGAAAGGCTCCAATCCCATAGGACACACACTGACGCACTTGGCACAGCGGATACAGGCTGAGCTTCCGCACGGGCAGCTTCCTTATCATTCATAATCAGCACACCCGAACTACCTTTACAAATGGGAACTTCCGTATTAACCAGTGCTTTACCCATCATCGGACCGCCACCAATCACTTTTCCCGTATCTTCGGGCAAACCGCCAGCCGCATCAATCAGCTGGCTCATCGGGGTACCCATACGGGTGAGGAAGTTGGAGGGGTTCTTGACAGACTTACCCGTAACAGTCACGATACGTTCAAACAAAGGTTTGTTTTTCTGAACGGCTTCATAAACGGCAAATGCAGTACCTACATTCTGAACTACCGCACCCACATTGATAGGAATAGCGGGAGGAGCAGGAACCTGGCGACCGATCACAGCATCTATCAACTGTTTCTCACCACCTTGCGGATATTTCACCTGCAAAGGAACTACCTCTATACCGGGATACTGAGCAGCCTTTTCAGTCATCAACTTAATAGCATCCGGTTTATTATTTTCAATACCGATATATCCTTGGTCACTTTTGCAGCTTTCATCAGGATGCTTACACCCACCAGTACTTCGTCTGCCTTTTCCAGCATCAAACGATGGTCGGCAGTGAGGTAAGGCTCACACTCTACAGCATTGATAATTACACATTCCGCCTTGCAGCCCGGAGGAGGAGAAAGTTTCACATGAGTAGGGAAACAAGCACCGCCCATACCTACTACACCTGCATTTTTCACTTTAGCAACGATTTCTTCGGGTGTGAGAGCACACTCTTTCACCAATGTCGAACTGCGGTCTATTGATTCTTCCCATTCGTCACCATCCACATCGATAAAGATAGCCGGCTTGCGGTAACCGCTAGCATCGATTACGGCGTCTACCTTGTTCACTTTACCGGATACAGACGAGAAGATGGCTGCTGAAACAAAGCCACCCGCCTCAGCAATCTTCGTACCTACCTTCACCACATCGCCTTTTTTCACGATGGCAGTAGCAGGAGCACCGATATGCTGTGACAAAGGAAATACCGCTTGCTTAGGAAGTGCAAGTGTTTCAATGGCTTTGCCTGCTGACAATTTATTTTCTGCTGGATGTACTCCACCAATTCTAAATGTCTTCACTGTTATATCTTTTTAATTTTTTACTTACTTTGAATTTTGATTATGCTTCCGTTTTCGGAGCCTCAGCTTTCACCGCTTCCGCTTTCGGAGTTTCCACCTTTGAAGCCTCTACTTTTACAGCAGGTTTTGCAGCAGCCTCACCAGCCGGCACTTCTACTTTCGGTTTACGTGGCGGGAAATTGATAGCTTGGATAGCCCCTTTCGGACATTCCGATTCGCATTTACGGCAAGACTTACACTTAGCCGGATCAATGTATGCCAAATTATTTTCCAACGTAATGGCTTCGAACGGACACACTTTCACACACTTTCCACAACCAATACAACTAGCCTTGCAAGCTTTGTTGGCAACAGCTCCCTTATCCTTGTTCACACACATCACCACTACGCGGCGGTTGTTCTTTCCTTTCGGACGAATTTCAATGATCTTACGCGGACAAGCTTTGCTGCAAGCCCCACAAGCTGTACATTTTTCTTCGTCCACTTCCGGAAGACCGGTTTCAGGATTCATGTGAATAGCATCAAACTGACACGCTTCCACACAATCACCACAACCCAGACAACCGAATGTACAACCCGTCTCACCACCTGAAGTGGCATGAGCGATGGCACACGATTTAGCTCCATCGTACAGAGCAGTACGAGGGCGATTTTCACAACTACCGTTACATCTTACCACCGCAACTTTCGGTTCAGCAGCAACGGCTTCCAATCCCAAAATGGCAGCTACTTTCTCCATTACCGGAGCACCACCAACCGGACATAACTTACCCTCCAGCGAACCGGCATCGGCAGCCTTCACGCAGGCACCGGCAAAACCAGAGCAACCGGGATAACCACATCCACCGCAATTCGCCTGAGGAAGCACTTCGCTCACCTTGGCAATCCGCGGATCTTCATACACAGCAAACTTCTTAGAAGCGGCATACAAGATTACCGCGGCAATCAAGCCAATCGCTCCCAACGAAATTACTGCAACCAGAATTAAATCCATAAATTTTAGTTAGTTATTTATTAATTATTTTTTATTGGTTCAAGCGTAAATGAAAACTTCTTGCTCAACTTATTCCTGCATACATATATAATAAGGTAATACGGGAGCAAGGCTGACAAAGCAACAAGCGCCGACCTTAACTCATCCCCCCCCGTAAGACGCATGGAAATAAATAAAGTAATCAGCAATACCAAGAAAGGGATACCAAAAGCCAGCAATACGGCTTGCATCCCCATGGAAGTAGTACCATAAATCATCACCTCCTCACCTATGCGGTAAGAAGATGCCTTCATGTCAAAAACATCAATCAGTTTCTCTTTACTTTCAGATGCATTGCAATGCCCTTTCACACTACAAGCCGAACAGGCAGAAGTTTGTACGATTCTCACCCGCACGTGAGAACCTTCAATGTTTTCCACAATACCACGATGTTTGATTATATCGGTCATTTTTGCAAACTCTACATTACAAAACTGCGACAAATGTACGACTTTAATTGGATTCTAAGAAGTATAAAATGATATTTTCACTATAAAAATCGATTTTTTGTGTGGAGAAATTAAAATTAGAAGCAAGAAAAGGAAGAAATATTTAATTTTCCTCCTTTCTACTTGTAAGGTATATAATTTATTTCATTATCACATAGCCTGCATCCAACAGTTTTTGACGAATGGATGCTATATGTTCCTCGTTTCTGGTTTCCATAACGACACGAAGGGCACATCCGGTGACATCTGCACTCTCACTATTTCGCTCATGATGTACAGAAATTACATTTCCTCCCTGCTCTGCGACAATTTTGCTGACTCCCAACAGCTGCCCCGGCTTGTCTATCAAGTCCAAAGTTACTGCATAGGTACGTCCCGACTTCGCCATACCGCGACTGATGACACGGCTCAATATCGTCACATCAATATTGCCTCCGGACACCAGGCAGACAGTTTTCTTACCCTTTACCGGTACTTTATTGAACATGGCTGCAGCAACGGACACAGCTCCCGCCCCCTCTGCAACAATCCGCTGGCGTTCTATCAATGCCAGAATAGCTGCGGCAATCTCGTCCTCAGTCACAGTTACAACTCCGTCCACATACTGATTTACCAAGTCAAAAGTATTTGTTCCCGGCTCTTTCACCGCGATTCCATCGGCAAAAGTGGAAACAGAGTGAAGACGCTCAATACGCGAATGAAGAATAGAATTTGCCATACTGGCCGCACCCAACGCCTGTACGCCATATACCTTGACAGATGGTTTCAAAGCCTTCAACGCATAAGCCACTCCCGAAATCAGTCCTCCCCCACCAATGGGAACAATGACTACCTCCACATCCGGCATTTCCTCCAATAATTCCAAACCGATAGTACCTTGTCCGGCTATCACGTTCTCGTCATCAAAGGGATGAACAAAAGTATATCCCTTTTCATCACGCAATTGCAGGGCTTTCTGATAAGCATCATCATAGACTCCCGGAACCAAACAAACTTCCGCCCCATAATGCTTCGTAGCCTCAACTTTAGATATAGGCGCTCCTTCCGGAAGACAAATCAACGACTTGATACCGCACTTAGTGGCAGCCAATGCCACCCCTTGCGCATGATTACCGGCAGAACAGGCTATCACGCCTCTCGCCTTTTCTTCATCGGACAATTGGGAAATCTTGTAATAAGCACCACGCACTTTAAACGATCCTGTGAGTTGCAGGTTTTCGGGCTTCAGATAAACTGTACTCTCAGGATTTATCTGAGGAGCATAAATCAAATCAGTGCGACGGACAACCTCTTTCAGGACATGAGCCGCTTTGTATATTGCATCTAATTGTAGCATAGGTATAACACTCTTGTTTTTAAATTGGGTGCAAAGCTACAAATAAAATTGATTCCTTACACTCACATACAACGTAAAATTGTATTCTTTTCTCTTTGTTCTCCTTTTCACTTGTCGACAGAGTTCACACTCAAGGAAGTATGTAAAAGCCCCGGCAGCACTATCGTTTTCATTTTGACACTCCTTATCTGCTGTCTTATTTTAATTTCGACGTAATCTGTTTATTGCTCTCGGCTACTTCCACCAGATAAACACTGGCACAAATAAGAACAATCGCCGCCAACTGTGTCCATGAGAAGCGATCCTGCCCCAAAACAAAAGAAGTCACCGTAGCAACAATCAATATTAAATACCCGTAAATGGCTACTAATGTCGTTTTCAGATATTTCAGCCCGAGAGGAAGTAATAAATAACTAATGGTGGTAGGAAATACCAAAACAAAAAGCAAGACCAACATAGGCGTAGAGAAAAGTGACATTTTCAGTATAGGAGCATCAAAGCCATAAATCGTATTGACAACAACAGCCATAACAGCCGCCCCTAAAAAAGTATATTTTAACATCGTCATATCTCCCACTCCTTTTAACAGACGGTTACTGAAAACAAGATAGACGGCATAAACCAATGAACTGGCCAAACACATCAAATTACCTAACGGAGCATTGGAGCAAGATCGTCACTAGGTTGTGTGGATATGCATAGAACAGCTCCTCCCAATCCCATTCCAATGCCAAGTACTTTCATCCAGGTTACTTTTTCCTTATAAAACAATACAGAGATAATGAATACCCATATAGGCTCCAAACTGACAAAAATAGAACTGGAAACCGGAGTAGTCTTACTGATACCCAACAAATAAAAAAACATATATCCATAAATACCTAAAGCCCCTAAAATAAAGAGCTGCCATTTCTGACGGATAGTGGAGTTTTCGGGCTTGCAAAATATATCAATAAGCCAAAAAGCGGCGGCCCCAAATACCAATCGGAAAGTAACCCCTGTCACAGGAGCTATCCACAAAGGTAAAAGATACTTCAGTGCGTTCATATTAAGGCCTCCCAACGCTTTGGAGACAACCATGCTAAGGTTTGCTTCAACTTGTCTATTCATACTTCATGCTGTTATGTTATTACGTGGGTATTTTTCTTATAAACTCAGTTTTCCTGCTTCATCACAATAAACATCCCCATCAAGGCTACCATCAGATTAAGCCAGAAGGCAAAGGTTTGCGAATGAGAATGGAACAGATTCTGAAAAGCATCCACAATAAACGGACAAAGCAGTATGGCCACATAATTCATCGCCATGACAAAAGCAAATGCCAACGTCACTTTGTGAGGAACCGCCACATCAGAAGTCTTATCATAAATCAACGGTTGGATAATACCGTATGAAAGCCCGTTCAGAATACATCCCAAAGCAATCAGTATTTCGGAACGACTAAGCAGAATAATCCCCATTCCGCAGGCTATCATCAACAAACAAACCATATAGATACGGCGGCCCAAGACCTGCACTATCTTATTCAGGACAAAACCCGGTGCCATAATAGCGAGAAAAAACAAAGATATCAAGATGCCTGCCCTACCACTGGACAGTCCATATTCTTCCATCAGGAAAGGCAGATTGAAACTAATAATAATCACCAGATAAGTAGCCAATCCGTAAAAAGCCATCAGCTTGACCAAAGCCTTGACATTAATTCCCCGCTTACCCATTTCTCTGGCAGTATCGGCTGGAATATCATCAGAGGAATGATAATTGGAGAGATCTTTTTTCAGATAACGAGTAAGGAAAACGGATACAAAAGGAAACAGATAGACCAAAAACGGCAAATGCCAGTTCACTTCTGCCAGATATCCTGTCAGTGTAGTGGCAAGCACCAGCGTGATATTGGTGATGGCAGAACTGTAACCAAATTGCTTTGTACGGTAACTTCCCACAAAATAACGGGATATCAATCCGGTAGAAAGCGGAACAATCAATCCCGACCCCATCCCCAACATGGCGCTGACGGCTATCAACTGCCACATTTTATCAGAAAGCAGATAAAGAATGCCACTCGCCCCGAAAAGAGCCAGCCCTATCTGCAACAACAAAAGGTTGTTCACTTTCTCTGTCAATTTACCTGATAACAAGATAAAGGGTATGATAAGAAGTGACGGCAACGAAGACAACATCTGGATCTCCAGATCTGTAGCAGAGGGAAATATTTTATTCAAATCTCCCAAAATGGGCGACACCGCCAGTCCCGGCAATGCATTGAGTGCGAGATGGAAAATATACCTACTAACGTAATGAGGGGAATGGTCCCCTGCCCTGTTTGTACTTTCATAATGAAATCGGTTTAGATTGTGATAGAAACAAAGTGTAAAAGAATTGGTTCAAAGCCGGTTTATAATTGGTCAATGCAATCATGTGCCCATATGCTACTATGCCAATTGGCTGCGCTATGTTCCGCATGACACATTATCCCCCATAAATTAAAAAACATAAAATCAAGAAACTTTTCTCCAAACCTCCTGTTGAGGGAGAAAAACGCGGGAAACTCCCATGTTTTCCATTGTATTACTAATCTAAACTTTAAGTAAAATGAAAGAATGTAATTGTGATTTGAGAGACGGTGACGCAAAGACAGCCGTGTTTGGTTCAAACGAAATGCTACAGCCTGCCCCGGTAGATACCATCCCTATGGAACCTACCACCCCACAGATTGCTTATCAAATGGTAAAAGACGAAACATTCGCCCAAACCCAGCCACGCCTTAACCTGGCCACTTTCGTTACCACCTACATGGACGACTATGCCACCAAACTGATGAACGAAGCCATCAGCATCAACTACATTGATGAAACAGAATATCCTCGTATTGCAGTGATGAATGCCAAATGTATCAATATCATGGCTAATTTGTGGAATTCGCCCGAACAGGCAAAATGGAAAACCGGCGCACTGGCTATCGGCTCCAGCGAGGCTTGTATGCTGGGAGGAGTAGCCGCCTGGTTACGCTGGAAAGACAGACGTAAAGCTCAGGGAAAACCGACTGACAAGCCTAACTTTGTCATTTCAAGCGGTTTTCAGGTTGTTTGGGAAAAGTTCGCCCAACTTTGGCAAATTGAAATGCGCCAAGTACCTCTCACCTTGGACAAAACCACTCTGGACCCCGAAGAAGCACTGAAGATGTGTGACGAGAACACCATCTGCATCGTCCCCATCCAAGGTGTGACATGGACAGGTTTGAACGATGACGTGGAAGCGTTGGACAAAGCACTGGATGCCTACAACGCCAAAACCGGCTATGATATTCCTATCCATGTAGATGCTGCAACCGGCGGTTTCATCCTGCCGTTCCTCAATCCCGACACAAAATGGGACTTCCGCTTGAAATGGGTTCTCTCCATCAGCACTTCCGGGCACAAGTTCGGACTGGTTTATCCGGGACTGGGATGGGTAGTATGGAAAGACAAGAAATACCTTCCGGATGCCATGTCGTTCAGTGTAAATTATCTGGGTGCGAACATCACACAGGTTGGTTTGAACTTCAGCCGTCCCGCCGCACAGATTCTGGGACAGTACTACCAATTTATCCGTCTGGGATTCCAAGGATACAAAGCCATCCAATACAATTCCATGGAAATCACCAAGTACATCCACAGCGAAATAGCCAAGATGGCTCCGTTCGTAAATTACAGCGATGACGTAGTAAATCCTTTGTTCATCTGGTACATGAAACCCGAATATGCAAAGAATGCCAAATGGACTCTGTACGATTTGCAGGCTAAATTGCAGCAAAGCGGCTGGATGGTTCCTGCCTACACCTTGCCGGAAAATATCCAGAATTACGTAGTTATGCGTGTTGTAGTACGTCAGGGATTCAGCCGTGACATGGCGGATATGTTGTTGAACGACATCAAGAATGCCATCTGCGAGTTCGAAAAACTGGAATATCCCACTCCTACCCGCATCGCCCAAGACAAGAATATCGCTGTAAAAGGTTCTGTGTTTACTCACAATGCCCATAGCAACGCCGCTAAAAATAAGCATAGATAACAATAATGCAACCATCCGCCGTTAAGGCAGATGGTTACTTCAATCAAATTAATTTATGGAAAGAACTATAACTATCCAGCAAATAAAGGATGTTGCCCAGGAGGCTTACAATCTGTACAAGGACAATACAGACGGTAAGAACGCCGACTACATCCCTTATCTGGCAAATATTGATCCCAAACTGTTCGGGATCAGTATCTGTCTGATGAACGGAGAAATCATCCAACTGGGTGACTCTCAGTACCGTTTCGGTATCGAGTCCGTTTCCAAGGTGCTGACCGCCATTCTGGTACTCCGCCAATACGGTGCTCCCAAGGTGCTCGAAATGATTGGCGCCGATGCTACCGGACTGCCGTTCAACTCCATCATGGCCATCTTGTTGGAAAACGACCATCCGTCCACCCCACTGGTAAACGCCGGGGCCATCTCGGCAGACAGCATGGTACAACCCCTAGGCAACAGCGACGGCAAGTGGAAAGCCATCGTAGACAATATGACCGAACTATGCGGAAGTACCCCGCAACTGATCGACGAACTGTACCGGTCAGAGTCGGCGACAAATTTCAACAACCGTTCCATCGCCTGGCTATTGAAAAATTATAACCGTATCTACGATGACCCCGATATGTCGCTCGACCTCTACACCCGCCAGTGTTCCATGGGCATCACTGCAGAACAGTTGTCCATCTGTGGAGCCACCATCGCCAACGAAGGATTGAACCCGAACACCAACAAGCAAGTGTTCGACAAAGCCCTCTCCCCGAAAATCACCTCCATGATAGCTACCGTAGGTTTCTATCAGCACACAGGCGACTGGCTTTACACTTCGGGAATTCCTGCCAAGACAGGCGTAGGAGGCGGTGTCATGGGCGTAATGCCGGGTGTCATGGGCATTGCAGCCTTCGCGCCTCCTCTGGATGACGCCGGCAACTCCGTGAAAGCACAGCTTGCCATCAAGCATATTATGAACAAACTGGGCATGAACGTATTCAATGGCCATCGCATCCACGTGCAATAATCCATTTCGTTCCCATAGGAAAACCGGTATTTCTCTCACTCCGAGAGGAGTACCGGCTTTTTAATTAAAAATTTTTTCCGCTAAAATTTCTCACACTCTTACATTATGCCTATCTTTGCACTGACAAATTCATCATATTATGAAGAACAAAGTCATCCGTAAAGAACCGGACCAATGACGAACTCACGCAGAGAAACCATTGGAGTTCCCTTGGCGGAATATTTGAAAGAGAAATGCTGGAACAGCCCAAAGCGCCCGATGACGTTGATTATGGAATTGAATTAACTATTAAATAACTTTATGAGTAACAAATCAAAAATCGAGATTTGCGCCAACTCCGTGGAAAGTGCTGTGAAGGCACAACAAGCCGGTGCTTATCGTGTAGAACTATGTGCAGGTATTCCGGAAGGCGGAACAACCCCGTCTTTTGGTGAAATCCGTATGGCACGCCAATTATTGAACCAAACAAAACTGCATGTCATTATCCGTCCCCGTGGCGGAGATTTCCTATATTCTCCTATTGAACAAGAAATCATGCTGCATGATATTAAAGTGGCACGCCAGCTGGGTGCGGACGGTGTGGTATTCGGCTGTCTTACAGCAGAAGGCTATGTCGATGTGCCTCTGATGCAGAAACTGATGAATGCGGTAGGCGAGATGAGTGTCACCTTCCACCGTGCTTTTGATATGTGCAGCAATCCCAAAGAGGCCTTGGAACAGATTATCGGACTGGGTATAGACCGGGTTCTTACTTCCGGACAGGAAGCTACCGCCGAAAAGGGAATCCCTCTTCTGAAAGAATTGGTGGAACAGGCCGACGGACGGATCATCATCATGCCGGGATGCGGTGTGAATGCCGGTAATATCCGTAAGATTGCCGAAGAAACCGGAACTTCGGAATTTCATTTCTCCGGACGGAGCAGCGTAGACAGCGGCATGATTTATCGTAACTCAAAAGTATCCATGGGAGGTACTGTAAAGATAGAAGAGTATCTGAAAGACGTTACCGATCCTGACAAAGTAAAAGCCGCCTTGTCCGAACTGGCAATGAAAGACGAAAACGACAAAGCACTGGAAAAGAAAAACAAAAGTCTCAACCCCAAGAAATCAAAGAAAGAGGATGACTGGGACGATGAGGACGATGACTTGGATGATGACAAGTAAACAACAGGTAAGCATAAACGCTATCAATATATTTAACGCGGATATTCAGTTTGCAAACTTGAATATCCGCGTTACTTTTTGTTTATACTGAATCCTACAGCTTATGTATCACCTTCATCAGCTGCTCACCCAGTCCGATGGTATATCCTTGTGACACGAATACCACCCGGTTAAAGGTATCCCCAATGATAAACATAGGCAGGATAGTCTTGTTAGACAACTTCATCCCTTCTGCAATCTGCTTCTGGATGGAACCGTCCACATCAATACCGTAAGTAATGGTAGCCGGTAATCCGGGGAATTCCTGCGGGCGGAACTTCTTGTACTGCTCCTCGTTGGGGAACAACAGCACGATTTCTCTGCCCCATTCATCAAACTCCTTACCCAATGCCGCAATATCACGCAAGGCATGGTTCGTAGGTTCTTGTCCGGCACCCAGTACGGCTACAATGTAGTAACCACGTCCTGTAGTGGCAAGAATAGACTTCAATTCATCGCTATCTATCGGTTTATAAGTAGATTCCGAGTTGAAATTACCGATTACCTGAATATCATCCTTACTTTCACGCATCACCAATCCACCGTAGTCGTTTCCCCCGGCTTGATGGTAAAGAAAGTCAGCTGGGACAATACGCCGCCGTTGGCCAGACGAGTACCGGTCACCATCACATAATTGCCGGCATCCAGTGCCGTTCCGTTCTTCAACAGATTAGCCAAGTAGCGCCGCCACCCATATCAATATCGCCTTCATCATAATTCAGCAATTTCAAGGTTCCGGCAGGAGTCAGTCTGGAAATAGAGAAATGAGAATAATACTTCGGGTCGGCCAAAGACTTGATCGGCGTATATCTGGCAATAAACTTGCCGGTAGGCGCACTGGCCTGTTCCATCGCCTCAAAGTTCACATCAACAGCACCTTCATCACCCATCAACTGCACTTTTCCGGTCACTTCGTCTATACGTGCAGGAATACCCATGCTGCGTGCCATGGAAACAAAGAAGATATCACGGCTGTGCGCATCGGCTGTACGGGCCTTCCACACCCCCTCCGGAGTAATCGGAGAACCGCCCAGGTTGCAATCCTTGTCCACACGGATATTTTCGGCAACCCATGCAACCAGCTTCATCGGATCGGCAAGGTAAGCCTCACGCTCCTGTTCGGGCACTGCTTTCTCAAAGAATCCTTTGTACGGAGTAATCATTTCGTTGCTCACACGCGGATTACGCACAAATCTGCGGAAATAATCGGCATTGGCGCACAGATGTGAATTCATCATGTGGTCTATCAACACTTCGGAACTTACATCGCGAAGGTCTTTGGCGGAAATCTGCTGAAGCAGGTCAATGCGCCCTTCTTTGACTTCTCCGAACGGAGACGGGCCATAAAGTCACGGATGGTTTCGTGGTTACCACGTGATGCCACCAGCAATTTGGCAACAACATCCTCATCCAACTGATACTCTTTAGCGAAATGACGGGCCGATTCATCCGTCATGAACGTAGCCACGTAGGCATTGCGGATAGAGTCCTCCAAGGCCATGCGGCGATTGTTCTCCGCACGTTGTTCGGGAGTCACTTCGGGCATATTGGCGCCTTCCACCGGAGGAATGATATCCATATCCAGTGTATAAGCCTCGCCGGCCGTCTTGTCCAGTTTCACGGTCAAGGCATTGTCTTTTCCGAAAGACAGTTTGGAGTAACCGAATTTTCCATCTTTGGAAGCCCATACCAGCATATCCCCTTTTCCGGCTGTCAGGAACGTCTTGCCGTCCGCATCCGTCTGTTTGGAAGCTACGGTATAAAATTCGGCATAGTTATACACCTTGAATTCCACTTTGGCATCAGCACCGGTTTGCCATCCGCATCCACGATGGTCACATCGGCTTTTGCCGTAGGGGCATAGTTGTCAATCACATTGATTTCCGTATACCGGGGAGTGCGGTACATCACTTCTTCCGGTCCGTTATAACGTCCGAACACCTTGGTGTGCATCAGCATACCCCGTGAAGCGGGAGCGTTGAACCAACCCAGATTCAGTACCGGTTCGGGTTCGCAAGCACCAGGAAGTACCATTTGCCATCCACCCAGCTTCCACCCAGGCATGATTATCATCGGTATGTGCCCAACGCGGCGTATATACCTGGCGGGCAGGGATGCCTACCGAACGCAAGGCGGCTACCGTGAACGTAGATTCCTCGCCGCAACGTCCGTAGGCTGTCTTTACGGAAGCCAGCGGACTACTGGTACGGGCATCAGAGGAGTATAAATCACCTTCTCATGACACCAGTGGTTCACTTCCAGCACGGCATCATATAAAGAAAGGTTTTTCACTCTGTCCTTCAGTTCCTCGTAGAATACCTTACGGCTGTCGTCCAGATTCTCGTTGTTTACGCGGATGGGCAATACAAAGTGGCGGAACTCGCGTTCGGGAACCACTTTTCCCCACGGCATCTCCTCACGCGCCTTGAAAGCGTAATCCACGTTTTCCAGATAGAATTCACCGGGATGATCCGCTATATCCGCCAAAGGCATATAGGCGTAAAGGAAAGTCATCGCCTCCTTCTGCTCATCGCTCATGGGTTGTTCGAATACCTGGAAGAGGTCACCTTGGGCCAGCGTATCACGCCGTGCCTCAAAATCCTGCTGAACAGCGGCACGTTCAGCCTCATCACTGATCAAATGTTTGTTGTTTGTACACGAGGCACACAGCATCAAGCCTATCCCCGCCGCACACAGAGCCAATAATTTCATCTTGTTGTTTATTTAGGTTAGCAATTTGTTATTGGCTACGAAGATAAGACTTTTTTCTTATTTTTGACGAAGTTCAAGCTATTATTTAGTATCCGCCGGCTCCGATTGTTGCGATTGATAATATTCCTCCTTCCGCTTGTTGGCCTGCTGCACCAGACTGGTGACGTATACCGTGAAAATGGGGAACATCATCATTCCCAGGGCGGCCAGCACCACCGACAGTATTTTCCCCGTAGGAGTGACGGCATAAATATTGCTCCCTACGGTAGTGACATCCATAAACGCCCACCACAGCGCACTCCAGTAGTCCGTCACCATAGGGTTCACCTTATGTTCCAGCACAAAGAAGATAAGGCTGGCAAAATACACGGTGGCCATCAGCATGGTGATGTACGAGGTAAACAGCCCGGACGCCTTGCTGCCCGACAGCCAGCCCACCACGATGGCCAGCGCATACCCTCCCCTCAGCAAAGGGATAAAGCGCAGGAAATAACTGATTTCGGGCGAGAAAGTGATGTGATAGAAATCAATGATATTTAAATAAGGTATAGATACCAGCAGGAAAATAAAATGGCTGGTGAAGTATCTTCCTTTTTCTTTCGAGAGGAAAAACTCCAGCAGGAAATCGAACAGGAAAAACATACATATCCAGAACTGAATCTTCAGATAAGAACCTTGATTCAGGAAAGGGATGTTATGAAAAGTATCTATCGAGATACTTATAACCAGAAAAAGGGACATCAACAGGATGAGTATATGCAAGATCCCGTAAATCCCCCTGCGGGAATAGATGAATGAGGAGAAAGCTGTTTTCATAAACGATACTGATTATATTGTTTTTTCTAGAAACACCCTTCCGGGTACGATTGTTTCATTCCGGATACCTTCCGGGTTAATAAACCTAAACGGATAAACATCATTTCCAGGGAGTTGTTATAAACTCCGTAAACAAAAAACATACATTTTTTAAAACCTAAACTTTATGGCAAACATTAGTAAATCAGTCAAGCTAGGGGTATTTACCCTCGCTATTATGAACGTGACTGCGGTAGTATCCCTGCGCGGGCTGCCTGCTGAAGCCGAATACGGACTGAGTTCGGCATTTTATTATTTATTCGCGGCCATCGTCTTCCTGATACCTACCTCGTTGGTAGCGGCGGAACTGGCGGCCATGTTCCAGGACAAGCAAGGCGGTGTGTTCCGATGGGTGGGTGAAGCCTACGGAAAGAAATTCGGCTTCCTCGCCATCTTCCTGCAATGGGTGGAAAGCACCATCTGGTATCCCACCGTCCTGACTTTCGGAGCCGTGGCACTGGCATTTATCGGCATGAGTGACACCCATGATATGGCCTTGGCATCCAACCGCTATTACTCACTGGCGGTGGTCTTGATTATCTACTGGCTGGCCACCTTCATTTCGCTGAAAGGCATGGGCTGGGTAGCAAAGTGGCCAAAGTAGCGGTATGGTAGGTACGATCATTCCTGCCGGCCTGCTGATGGTGCTGGCGGTGATTTACCTTGCTTCCGGCGGACAGAGCCAGATGAACTTTGACGGCAACTTCTTCCCCGACTTCAGCAACTTCGACAACCTGGTACTGGCTTCCAGCATCTTCCTGTTCTATGCCGGTATGGAAATGGGCGGTATCCACGTAAAAGACATGGAAAATCCTGCCAAGAACTATCCGAAAGCCGTATTCATCGGTGCGGCTATCACCGTAATCATCTTCGTGCTCGGCACCTTCGCACTGGGGATCATCATTCCCGAAAAGGACATCAACCTGACACAGAGTCTGCTGGTAGGCTTTGATAATTACTTCAAGTATGTCCATGCTTCGTGGTTGTCGCCTATCATCGCCGTGGCTTTGGCATTCGGTGTGCTGGCAGGCGTGTTGACCTGGGTGGCAGGTCCGTCCAAAGGTATCTTCGCAGTGGGCAAAGCAGGTTATCTGCCTCCCTTCTTCCAGAAGACCAACGCCAACGGCGTACAGAAAAACATTCTGCTGATCCAAGGCCTTGCCGTAACCTTGCTCAGCCTGCTGTTCGTTGTGATGCCTTCCGTACAGAGTTTCTACCAAATCCTGTCACAACTCACCGTATTGCTTTACCTCATCATGTATCTGCTGATGTTCAGCGGCGCCATCTATCTGCGTTACAATATGAAAAAGGCCCCGCGCCCGTTCCGCATCGGCAGCAAAGGCAACGGACTGATGTGGCTCATCGGCGGTCTGGGTTTCTGCGGTTCGCTGCTGGCATTCGTGCTCAGCTTCATCCCCCAGCCAGATTGCGGTAGGCAGCAACACCGTATGGTTTGCCGTTTTGATTATCGGCTGCGTCGTGGTAGTCGCAGCTCCGTTCATTATCTATGCATCACGCAAACCGTCATGGGTAGACAAGGATACACAGTTCGAACCGTTCCACTGGGAAGAACAGGCCACAACGGCACAGACAGCGGCTCCGGTTTCCGGCGCGGCTAAAAGTTCCGCTTCAAGCGCCTCTACAAACGCTGCCGCCGGACCGGCCTCTCAAAGCACCCCGACCCCGGAGCAACACAAATAACCCCCGCTGATGGGTTGGCCCATTCCCTTTTTATCACAGGCAATTCCGGTTCCTTGAAAAGCAAGAAGCATGTTTTTCAAGAAGCCGGAATTGCTGTTTTCCACAAACCGGGATGGTTACTTTCCCTCTCTCTTCCAATAATTTCCTGTAAATCATAGCCGGAATTAAAGAAACATTCCTATCTTTGTCCCTTGGTTCACTTAATAATCACGTTTGACATGAAGCATAAGGCCTTTTTCATTTTTATGACAGCCCTTTTTATAGGGAGTCCGCTTTATGCACAAAAATATAAAATAGCCCTTATCCATTCCTACCAGGAAGGGTACAGCGGTGCAGGCATTGTAAACAAACTGTTTGTCAAAGGACTGAAAGACCAGCAAATAGACTTCCAGCTGCGCACCTTTTATCTGGATTGCGAGAAATATGAATCCGTAGAAGAAGAGCGACGGATTTCCGAGTTTGCAGATTCCATCCGCTCATGGGGAGGGGATTTGATTGCCGTGCTCGATGATCAGGCAACCTACTCTGTCATGGCTTGCGGAAACCCGTATGTCAGGCAGGTTCCCGTCGTATTCAGCGGAGTGAATTATCCCAACCAAGAGTTGCTGGCACAATATCCCAACATTACGGGCTACATAGACAAACCCGATTACCTCACCACCTGCCGGATGATAGAACGCATCATGGGCAAAGTCCGCATCCACATCCTGAACGGGCGGACCGTGCTTGACCGCCTTATCCGGAAAGACCTGAGCGAACAATGCAAAGGATCGGAAATCGCCCTCCACCAATGGAAAAGACAAGAGGCCCTGCCCGACAAGCTGAATATCCCCATCAGTGACAAAGATGATACCGAATATGAATCCCTGCACGAAAAGCTGAACGAATACAACCACTTGGACTCCACCGTCATAGTCCGCCTGTCCAGTGATTCCGTAGCTGCCCGCGACCTGATGTGGCTGTCCAGCGGGGTCTTCAAATACTCCCTGTTCCTGTATACCAAACGGGACTATACCACCCTGCGCATCGGCAGCCTGTTCGACAATCCCGGATTCGAAACCATCAACGAAGGATTCGGGATAAAGGAATACATGCTGGGAGGTTATTTCGCCCCCATCGAAACACAGCTAAGCGACATGACCGCCGGCATCAAAGAAAGACTGCAAGGAAAGATACCCGTCCCGGCGGTAAAACAAATCGCCAAACAGCACCTGGTCAACTGGCAGGTCATGAAGAGATACCAAATCCCCCCTGAAAGCATTCCACCGGAATATACCATCATGTACAGGCCGTGGGAGGAAAAATACGCAACCCCCATCCTGATTCTTGAAAGCCTCCTGGTCTTCACACTCCTTTTGGGGATAGCCTACCTTATTTATATCTATACACTGGAAAAAGGACGTAAAAAAGAAGCCTTGCGCAACCTCAGGTTCGAACACGAAGCATTAACGCTTGCACTGGAGGGAGGAAAAACCTATGCCTGGTGTTTCGACGGAAAAACCGCCGTGTTCGACCAAGCTTTCTGCGAACTGACCAACCGTTCCCAAAACGTGTTGGAAATAGGGGAAATATCCCACTATGTGCACCCCGACGACCAAGCCCGGTTCAGAAAAAACGTATCCAACATACTACACCGGCAACGAAGAACATCCCAATACCGTTGCCAATTCGACGACACCGGTTACCAATGGTGGGAATTCAGATACAGCGTGTTGCAGAATAATGAACAAAATCCTATCATCACCGGACTTCTGGTAAACATTCAGGAGATCAAAGACAAGGAAGAAGAACTGATACGCGCCCGCAAACTGGCGGAACAGGCGGAACTGAAACAATCCTTCCTGGCCAACATGAGCCATGAAATCCGTACTCCGCTTAATGCCATCGTGGGATTCTCCAACCTGCTCACTACCGAGAAAAACATCTCGGAAGAAGAGAAAAAAGAGTTTGCCTCCATCATAGACAACAATACCAGACTCTTGTTGAAGCTGGTCAATGATGTGCTGGAACTATCCCGTATAGAATCCGGCAATATGTCCTTTCATTGCGAGGATTGCAGCGCGCATCATTTCGCCGAAACGGTCTATCAGACCCATCAGGTAATTATTCTCCCTCCAGTGGAATTCATCAAAGAATTTCCCGACGAGGATGTGACCATACACATAGACCGTATGCGCCTCACCCAAGTCATCACCAACTTTTTGGGAAACGCCAAGAAGTTCACCTCCCAAGGACACATCAAACTGGGTTATTTCTGCGACAAAGAGAAAAAGGAAATCCATTTCTTCGTAGAAGATACCGGTGCGGGAATCCCTAAAGAAGAATTACAAATGATATTCGAGCGGTTCTACAAGCGGAATGAGTTTGTACAGGGGGTAGGGCTGGGACTCGCCATCAGCAAGGTCATTGTAGAAAAAATGAACGGACACATCGATGTGCAATCCGAGGTGAACAAGGGCAGCCGTTTCACCGCCGTACTGCCCTATCTGTAATTTTATTCCTGTGCAGGCTGTTTAGGCAGGGCGAACTGCAAGACCAGATACGCCAGCACACCCGCCAGCACCGTTCCCAGTATGACACCCATCTTTGCCTGCGTCAGCAACACCGGCGAATCCCCGAAAGAGAGGTTGGCTATAAACAAAGAAACCGTAAAACCGATACCTCCCAAAAGACAGATACCTGTCAGGTTCACCCAGGTCATGCCTTTCAGCAGTCCGGCGAACCCCATCTTTATCACCAGCCAGGTAAAGAAATAAATGCCGGCAAACTTACCCGCCAGCAATCCCGCCAGCACCGCCCAGGTAGCCATCCCCACTTCCAGACCGCCATGATCCGCCGTGAGCGAGACACCCGCATTGGCAAAGGCGAACAAGGAAGAATAATATAATTCACCATTCCATGCAGACTGTCTTCCAATGACTGCAAGGGAGATATGACACGGTCCGAGGAAGACTCGATGCTTTTCAGCACATTGATCTGCATCTTGCTTAACACAACACTTTCCTTGTCACTGGCAGGAAAGACAGCAATGTTCTCGCGGATACGGTTAATGTACTTACCTATCTTGTAATGAGGAGTGGCGGGAACCGTGAAGGCTGCGACAACTCCCGCAATGGTAGCGTGGATGCCGCTCTGCAAAAACAGATACCACATAATCACTCCCCAGAAAATATAAAACCAACGGTTGCGCACCCGGAAGAAATTCCCGCCGCAAAGTATCAGCAGGATACCCGCCGAAGCAATCAGGTAGTTCACCGACAGATGAGAGGTGTAAAAAAGGGCGATGACCAGAATGCCGCCGATATCATCGACCACAGCGAAAGCGGTCAGAAAGACTTTCAAGCTCAGCGGAACCCGCTTGCCGAACAGGCTGAGCACTCCCAGCGAAAAGGCGATATCCGTAGCCATCGGTATGGCCAGACCACTTTGGGCCGGAGTTCCCGCCGTCATGAAATAATAGATCAGCACCGGAACCAGCATACCGCCGCACGCCGCCACGATGGGCAAAAGCGCCTGCCGGAAACTGGACAATTCGCCCACCAGTATCTCACGCTTTATCTCCAGTCCCACACTGAAGAAAAAGACAGCCATCAAAGCATCGTTGATAAAAGTCATCAAGGTCATGTGATGCCCGTTATGACTAAAGAAATTAAATTCTCCTATCTGAAGATGCACTTCGTAATTCCAAAAGGAGGCATAAATATCCCCCCACGGAGAATTGGCCAGGAACATAGCCAGCAAGACTACCCCCATCAGCAACATCCCTCCATTAATATGATAGTGCGCCGCCCGCTGGAAGGAAAAGTTCAAGTTCAGAATTTTCAGTTTTTCCATATCAATTGAATTTAAGAGTTTGTGATAAATTGCCATCAAAACACAAGCCCTTCCTGTTATTGACTTTTTAATTTCAACTAACAGAAAGAGCCCGCTTATTGTTTGCTCCCCAGAGCTTGTTTATTCTTGAATTAATCCAGCTTCAGAACGGCCAAGAACGCCTTTTGCGGTACTTCCACATTACCGATCTGTTTCATTCGTTTCTTACCTCTTTTTTGTTTTTCCAACAATTTACGCTTACGGCTCACGTCACCGCCATAACACTTCGCGGTCACATCCTTGCGCACCGCCTTGATGGTTTCCCTTGAGATAATCTTCGCCCCGATAGCTGCCTGAATGGCAATATCAAACTGCTGGCGCGGAATCAGCTCTTTCAGTTTCTCGCACATACGCTTGCCCAGGTTATAGGCATTGTCCACATGTGTCAGGGTAGAAAGCGCATCCACCGGCTCACCGTTCAACAAGATATCCAGCTTCACCAGTTTGGAAGGGCGGAAACCCGACTGATGGTAGTCAAAGGAAGCATATCCTTTCGAGATACTCTTCAGCTTGTCATAAAAGTCAATCACGATTTCACCCAGCGGCATCTTGTAGTGAATCTCCACCCGGTTGCCCGACACATAATTCTGCCGCACCAGTTCGCCGCGCTTGCCCAGACACAGCGTCATGATAGGGCCGATGTAATCGGTGGCGGTAATAATCGTGGCATCAATGAAAGGTTCCTCGATGTGGTCAATCAGCGTCGGATCGGGCATACCGCCGGGATTATGCACCTCGTTGGCATGTCCCTGCTTGTCATACACCATGTACGACACGTTGGGCACGGTCGTAATCACATTCATATCAAACTCGCGGTCCAGACGTTCCTGAACAATCTCCATGTGAAGCAATCCCAGAAAACCGCAACGGAATCCGAAGCCCAGAGCCAGTGAGGACTCCGGCTGGAAAGTCAGCGAGGCATCATTCAGCTGAAGTTTCTCCAGCGAAGCGCGGAGGTTCTCGTAATCTTCCGCCTCGATAGGATAAACCCCGGCAAACACCATCGGCTTCACTTCCTCGAATCCGGCAATCGCTTTTCACACGGACGGGCGATGTGAGTGATGGTATCCCCCACCTTCACCTCGCGCGAGGTCTTGATGCCCGAAATGATATACCCCACATCTCCTGTGCGCAGTTCCGCACGGGGAATCATATCCATTTTCAGCACACCGATCTCATCTGCATCATACTCCTTGCCGGTATTGAAGAATTTCACCTTGTCCCCTTTGCGGATCACCCCGTTCTCTATTTTAAAATACGCGATGATTCCACGGAAAGAATTGAATACCGAGTCGAAAATCAAAGCCTGTAGCGGCGCCTCTTCGTCACCCGTCGGGTGCGGGATACGTTCCACCACCGCCTTCAATATCTCCTCCACACCCATTCCGGTCTTGCCGGAGGCACGGATAATATCCTCATGTTTGCAGCCCAGCAGGTCGATGATTTCATCTTCCACCTCATCGGGCATGGCACTCGCCATATCACATTTGTTCAGCACGGGAATGATTTCCAGGTCATGCTCCAACGCCATGTACAGATTCGAGATAGTCTGCGCCTGCACTCCCTGCGAAGCGTCCACAATGAGCAGCGCCCCTTCACAGGCGGCTATGGAACGGGATACCTCGTATGAAAAGTCCACGTGTCCCGGAGTGTCAATCAGATTCAGTACATACTTCTCTCCCCCATACTCGTACTCCATCTGGATGGCATGGCTCTTGATTGTAATACCTCTCTCCTTTTCCAGGTCCATATCGTCAAGCATCTGCCCTTCGGTTACCTGGATGGTTTTTGTAAACTCCAACAAACGGTCGGCCAAGGTCGATTTCCCGTGGTCTATATGTGCTATAATGCAAAAATTACGGATATTCTTCATCTTTAACAGCTATCTATTTAAAAACAAACAAGTTTCTTGCTTTTCGGGCGCAAAGATACGCAAAAAGAACAAGATTTTAAAGACTACAATAAATTTATAGCAGACAATTCCCTGCTCAAAGACTGTATGCCTTTCTGGATCTTTTCCAACTGCCGCCTGCGAGGTTTATGCACTCCGGCTGCATAATGCCACAACTGGCGTTCATTGATTCCGGTAATCCGGCTCAAAGCAGCCTTGGTGAAGATGCTGCTATAATAGTTGATAAAAGTAGCGGCATCTATCTTAAATTTCAATTCAAACTCTCCCGACAAGACTTCACAAGGATTCGGATTATCTTCCAGATACAACTCTATTGCCTCCTTCATGTTATCCTCAATCTCCTTCATGTCATTGCCTACGGTAATAACGGGAGCACCTTCGATATAAGCACTCAAGTTCTTTCCTGCGTGTTCTACAATCACTTCCACTGTTTTCATATTGCCTCCTGTCCTAAAATATCAAGAGAACAAGGGGGGCTACTTTAACCCCGCTTGTCTCAGAATGCTGTAATAAGTGCCTTTCTCAACGCCTTTGCTGTTGTGATCCGGTACGATAACAATCATGCCATCCTTCTCAAATTTCATGTGGCTACCCTTCTGACTCTTCAATACAAAACCGTTTTCCAGCAACATCGTTACAACGTCTTTCACTGATTTGTAACTCATAACGTTTTGGACTTAATTACCCTGCAAATATAGTAATAATATGAATACTATTCAAAAAGATGATTCATATTATTACTATAATACAAAAAAAAATGCGTTGACAACATACCAAACAATGTGCCAACGCATTTTTTATGAGTTTAAAATCTTCTTCTTACACCAATTTTACAAAGATCTCGCCTTCCACTTCAGAAGTAACGACCTTATCTTCTCTCAGCAGCCAGCCCAGCCCCAGGAAGAAATCCTTGTCAGCTTTCAGTTTGGTTGCTTTCTTGATTTGTTTTTGTGTCAAACCTTCAGTTCCATTCAATGCTTCCCAGATTTGTCCGGCCAAAGCACCTGCTTTTTCTTTCAACATTTTCAATTTGCTTTTAGTTAAACGTTAACCGCACCCACACATTCCGATGTGAATGTTTGTGTTTCTTATCGCTTGCAAAGATACACAAAATTATGTTATTCAACACTTTTGCATCGAAAAAGTTTGTATTTCTATAAGAAAAAGCGATTTTTCAACCTATTTTTTTTGTTTTTCGAGGTGTTCGCTCCAAATCCGGGCCGCTTCCTCCACCATTCTTGCACAAGGACGCTTGGCGTAATACCGTTCCGTCCTTGCTTCCGGTGTGGATACTACCGGCTCTTTTCCGGACAATCCCAGCAAATCGGCACACCGCAGGGCGCCGTTCCGCTTCTTGAATTCTTCGGCCAGTTCCTGCACCAGAGCGTAATTCGCCGCCTTGCTCTCACGGTCTTTCCCCTCGATGGCGCACTTCTCCAGCCCGGCCAGCAGGAACATGCCGCAAGCAGCACCGCAGGTTTCACGCATCCGCCTATGCCGCCGCCGAAAGAGGCGGACATGTGCAGGGCCTGTTCACGGGTGAAACCATACAGATCGGCAAAAGCCGTCACTACGGACTGGGAGCAGTTATATCCTTCCTTGAACAAGGCAACGGCCTTTGCCACCCTGTCCTCTTCCCTAACTTCCGTATGCAAATCCAACGTATTCTTGTCTTCTTCCATTTTTCTTACCTCCTTCTTTTCTTTCCGTCTTTTTCCTTTGTTCTCATTCCGCCACATTGTTTACAATCTCACCCTTGATGAATCCTTTCAAGTTCCCCACCGCAATCCGCATCAGCCGGACACGGGCTTCTTTCGTGGCCCAGGCGATATGCGGCGTAATGAAGCAGTTCTTCGCCGTCAGCAGGGGGTTGGTATATTGGGGAGCTCGGAAGAAAGCACATCCAGTCCGGCAGCCGCTATCACACCCTTGTTCAGTGCGTCGGCCAGGTCTTTCTCGTTCACCAAGGGACCGCGGCCGGTATTTATCAGAATGGCCGTCGGTTTCATAAGGGCCAGGCGGGCGGCATTGACCAGCTCTTTGGTATCGGGTGTAAGGGGGCAGTGCAGGCTCACCACGTCACATTCGCGGAACAGCTCATCCAGCTCCATTTTCCGGATTCCTCCGGGAAGTTGTGACTGCGGCCTGGAAGTATAGGCGCATACCTGCATTCCGAAAGCGGCAGCGATGCGCGCCGTCGCCTGTCCGGTGTTTCCCAAGCCGATGATTCCCAGTTTCTTCCCGTCCAGTTCCACCAGGTCGGTATCCCAGTAGCAGAAGTCGGGATTGTTCGCCCAACGCCCGTGACGGTTGGCATAGGCATAATGGCCTACACGCTGGGTGATGTTCAGTATATGCGCAAAGACCATCTGGCAACGGAAGCGGTGCTGTAGGCAGGTATGTTGGTGACAATGATGCCCCGCGCTTTCGCAGCCTGGATGTCCACAATATTATATCCCGTAGCCAGCACGCCGATGTATTTCAAGGCAGGCAGAGCGGCCATATCCTCCGCCGTAATCACCGTTTTATTTGTAATCAGCACTTCCGCTCCGGCAGAACGCTCCAATAACTCGGCAGGGGCCGTGCGGTCGTACACCGTCAGCTCGCCCAACGCCCTCATCTCCTCCCATGACAAATCACCGGGATTCAATCCGTAACCGTCTAAAACTACTATTTTCATATGCTCAAAAGTTAAATTCCATATTTTGTCCATTTATTCGGTTAGATTGGAACGCGAATGACGCAAATTAACAGCTGCACAGCATGGATATAAACCGGCCGGAAGGTTGGATTTATGTCATTTGCGTTCCAATTTTTAATTTTATAGCACAGGATCAATGCAATTCATTTTCATTCCTTGAACCGTTCCCCCCAGAGGCTCTGCATCCGTTCCTTTATCTTCGCTTCCTGCGCATTGTTCTGCGGATGCCAGATGCGGCTGCCCTTCACCTCGTCCGGCAGGAACTGCTGCTGCACGAAATTGCCCTGATAGGCATGTGCATACTTGTAATCCTTGCCATAGCCCAACTGTTTCATCAGCTTGTGGGTGCGTTGCGCAAATGCAAGGGGACAGGCAGGTTGCCCGTCTGCCGCACCAGTTCCAGGGCACTGTTGATCCCCTCGTATGCCGAGTTGCTCTTGGGGCTGGTGGCCAGATACACCGTAGCTTCCGCCAGCGGGATACGCCCCTCAGGCCATCCTATCTTCATCACGGCATCAAAAGCGGCGTTCGCCAGGAGCAATGCGTTGGGATTGGCCAGACCGATATCCTCGGCTGCCGAAATGACCAGTCTGCGGGCTATGAAAGCCGGGTCCTCTCCGGCCTCCACCATACGCGCCAGCCAGTAGAGCGCCCCGTCCGGATCACTTCCGCGGATGGACTTGATAAAGGCGGAAATGATATCATAATGCATCTCTCCATCCTTGTCATATGCCAACGGATTCTGCTGCAAACGCTCGGTCACCTTCTCATCCGTAATCACCACGGGTCCGGCATCCGCATCCGCCTCCACCACCAGTTCCAGTATGTTCAGCAGCTTGCGGGCATCGCCTCCCGAAAAGCGGAGCATGGCATCCGTCTCCTTCAGCTCTATCTTCTTTTCTTTCAGTATCACGTCCTTTGCGATGGCATTATGCAGCAGTTCCAGCAAATCCTCCTTCTCCAATGATTTCAGCACATACAGCTGGCAGCGGGAGAGCAAGGGCCGGATCACCTCGAACGAGGGATTCTCGGTGGTGGCGCCTATCAGGGTCACCACTCCCGTCTCCACCGCCCCCAACAGGGAATCCTGCTGGGACTTGCTGAACCGGTGGATTTCATCAATGAACAGGATGGGGCTGGCCTGCGAGAAAAAACGGTTGCTTCTCGCCTTCTCTATCACATCGCGCACATCCTTCACACCGGAAGTGACCGCACTCAGTGTATAAAAAGGAGTTTCCAGCTTGTTGGCTATGATCTGCGCCAGCGTGGTCTTCCCCACCCCCGGAGGCCCCCAGAGGATAAAGGAGGAGATGCGTCCCGCGTCGATCATCTTGCGCAAGACAGCCCCCGGCCCCACCAGGTGTTTCTGACCTATATAATCGTCCAATGTCTTCGGACGCAAACGTTCTGCTAAAGGTTGTGCCATATCTTCATCTTTATTTCGGATAACAAAAATACAGCATATTTTCCTATGAACAAAGTTCAGGGCAACAATATAGGATTTATTTTTTTGAGGCAGAAAAACAAAAGAACATAAAAAACAGGGACTCATACAAAATGAAATACAGGTTCTTTGTCCGTCTGATCCAAAACAATTATTTTTGCAACCCTTTTCCAAAAGAGTGATTATTTCAAATTTAAATGTAATTCTAATAAAGACAGACGATGAAAAAACTTTTTTCCACCAGCCTGTTGATTTTAGCAGGTATGCTTTTACTGCTGGGCGGCTGCAAAGAGGACGAACTTCCGGTTTCCGGAGAAGGAAACGTGGCAAACAACGAATTGCCCGTCCGGCTGGCCGAAACGGATTATAACCCGGACAACACGTATTACCTGCTGAATGACAATGAATCCCAGGATGTTTATTTCGACTCCGGCCAGCGCAGCTTCTACGTCAGCCGGCCTCTTCAGTTCGGAATGGACGACGAGCACTGTTTCCAACTCCGTTTCTATAGTCCCAGAGCCTTGAAAAACGTGACTTTCTGGGCCAGGATAGACGGTTACGAGGAAGAATTCAAGTTCATGTCGCTGGAAAAGATCATGCCTTTCCAGCAACTCCGGGTACACATACCGTTCGCCACCAAGGATCTGACCGCCTATACCCGCAGCGGAAAGAAAATACGGATCATGGCAAACCCCTACCTCACGGAAGAAAACCTGACCTTCACCGTAGAGTGTGACGACCCGTACTGGGCAAGGCTGCAATCCATCCGTTGCAAATGGTACATCGCCTTCGGCAGATACAGTGACACCCAGGACAGCTGGAAGTACAAGATGAAGGCTTCGCACACGCGTGAGGCGGTGGCCATCGCGCTGAACATGGCGTATATGTTCTCGTCGGAACGGTTCAAGACCGCCCTGTACGAGTTCGGCCCGCTGCACAGCAACAATGACAAGGCGGAAATAGACAAGACCGCCCTGCTGGCCAACGTGCTCAACCACCGCGGACTGACCTTCGGCTATACCACCGGCGTGATGGGACTGGGCGGAGGAACCACCTTCGGCATGCATGAAGTGTGTTATCTGGAACACTATGCCGATGACAAAAGCATCACCGAAACCATATTCCACGAGTTTGCCCACTGTGTGGGCTACGGCCATGCGGGAAACATGACCTACGAACAGACGGGACCGGGGTGGATCACCCTGTGCAACAACGTATATGTGGCGCTGTCGCTGGACAAGGAGCTGCCCGTCTATTCCCGCCGCTTCCTGCACACCCGCTGGAGCAGGAACCGTTATTTTGATGATATATACGTGGCTTCGAAACACATTATCGAAGACCCGGAACTCGATGCGCTGGACGGCGGTCTGTCTCCCTGCGCGGAGAGACCGACCGGGGAGGAAACGACGGGGAGCCGGTGGCGTTCAAGCTGGATTATACCGACTTGCCCGGCGCTACGGGAACCACCTTCCGCCCCAAGGATGTATATGTGTACGGAGATACCCTGTATGCCGTGAACGATGCGGACAACCAGTACAGCGTAGAGGTGTTCGGCCTTGCCGGCGGCGGCAAGAAGCACTTGGGAAGCATCAAGGAATGGAAGCACGGAGAAGCTACCGGGAAATTCGGCGGCCGCCCGAACGGTATCACCCGTGCCCACGACAAGATTTATGTCACCCACGAAGGAAGCCGTACCGAGATTTTTGATGCGAAGAGCCATCAGTTCCTTACCTGCATAGGCAATGGAAGCTGGGGAACGGGGCCCTCGCAGACCGTACATGCCTTCGATGTGCTGCTCTACAAAGGCTGGTCATGATACACGACAAACGCTACGTCAACTTTGTAGAAGAGCAGGCTATACAGTCCGGAGTGACTCCGCGGATTTATGTACGTTCCGAACATCTGGGCGAGACAAACGGCACTTACGGCATGGCGGTGGACGAACAGACCGGCCTGCTCTACTCCACCCATCCCGCCAAACGCATAGACCTGTTCGCCCCCGACGGGATACGGGAAGGAGTTTCACCCAAACGCACCGGGCAACTGGCTTATAAAAATGTACCCTACGACTTGGATTTCTACGAAGGAAGGCTGTTTGTAAGTTCCGACGGCACAGAAAAGTTCTGTGAGGTCAATCCCCGGACGGGAGAGATCATGAAGGACCATACCACCATCGGCGGCATCACCCTGCAAGCACCTGAGAAGTTCTGCATCCGCCGCCACACGCTGTTCATCACCGACCGCGTGAAAAACGGGACATGCGTTTACGCCATCCCCATGAGTGAGCTGAAATAAATGTATACCTATATAATATAGTAAGAACAACATGAAAATATACGCTTATATCCTGATAGTGCTGTCCGGAATCCTGACGGCACAATGCAGCAAAGTCACCCTGGATGAAATCTGCGGCTACCCCTCCGCTCCCGGCGGAGGAAACGGGGAAGGAGAAGGAAACGGGGATTATACCAGTTACTGGTATTACTCGTATGAGGCGGCGCAACTGATTGATGCGGAAACCCTGGGCATGGAAACGGCCGAGGATTTCACCCCTTATACCGTCGCTCATCTGGGGGATACCCTTTTCATCGCAAACATCGGAAAGGCAGGCAGCAGCCTGTTGCTGTTCAGTATAAAGAAAGGTGAACGGCTGGGAACTTGCAGAGCTGGCAGCACGACGGCGGGGAGAAGAGTTTCGGAAGTCAGATAGAGCCATCGTCCGTCGGGCAACCGGCTGTATGTGGCCGAACGCCAGTCGCGCATCCATGTATTCCGGTTGCCGGAACTGTCCTACCTCACCTGCATAGGCAACGGGCAATGGAGCGGCCCCGTATTCCAGCACAGGCCATGACGGTAAAGGACGGGCTGATTTTCGCACGCGACAAGAACGGAATGGTCAGCATTTACAAAGAGGAGGATGCCACCCCGGAAAATTACCAGAAGGTGAACCGCTACCGCCGGGCATCCGGCAACGGCAGTCCGGACAACAACGGCTTTGCCAGCCATTCCATGCAGCCCGATGCGGAAGGGCATCTGCTGCTCACGGATTATGAAGGGAAGAAAATACGGGTGCTCGATCCGGCACTGGTCAACGATGATATGGCAAACGACGCTTCCATCGATCTGGACGACCTTTCCCTGTCGCCCGGCTTCAAGCCCAAGACACTGGCGTTGTGCGGCGACCGCTGGTATGCTACCGGCGACAATGATGCCATCAACATATACGAACGCCAGTCCAACGAATGGAGCAAGAAAATAAAAACTGTAAAAGGATATGCTTTTTCCCAGCCTGCCCGCATCTATGCGCAAAACGACTCTGTGCTATGGGTTTCGGACACGCACAGTTCCAAACGGACACTGGTGAAAATGCTGGTGCATAAAGGAGAAATACGGGAATAGAGGTTCTATTCCGTTCTTTATCCAGAATGCGAATGACACGAATGGCGCAAATTGGGTTTATATCTCTGATTGGCGTCATTCGTGTCATTTTCATTCACATATATCAACCTTGCCAATCTTTCAATGCGACTGTCAACAGGAGCCGGTCGTTCACTTGCCATATCGATTACGTAATCGGGGAAGCCATTCTTTTTATCTGGCCGCACTCCATCACAATCCCCTTTCAAGGCTCCCCTATCGCCCCCACAATCAGCTGTACCTGAGCCGGCATATAGGTACGGCAGCTCAAGCCACTGCCCATCTTCTCCAGTTGCTCCCTGAGGTGAGGATAATAGTCAATCCAATACTGCAACTTACGGTAAGCCACCTGCGGATTCAAATCCGGGAAATAACACAGGGCCAGTTCGGTGCGGCCATACGTGCGTATCTCAAAATTCTCCATACATTCCATACTTTTTATTTACTTCCATAAAAGTACGAAAAACGGACGAGAAGAAAGAATGTTTTTCCAACAATAATCAACTAGAATCAACTGTTATCAACTACAATCCACCGGAATCAACTTTCCGGAATCCGCACATCGTATCTTTGTAATATCGGGACGATGAAGGCGAAAGATCTATAATCTTACAGCTGTAAGATATAGGATCTTACACGTGAAAGATAGGGTTCTTTCAGCAGTCGGCAACCAGTGGCTGACGGTTAATGGACAGTGACTGACGGCTGACTTGCTTCATTCCCCGGCAACAGTGTTTCTTAATTTTCAATTATCAACTTTTAATTTTAACAGACTATGGTAAATTACAGTATCGTTATGCGTAGCAATCCGATGGACGCGGATGCCGCCAAGAAGGCTTACGCCAGTGCACAGTATTCGGAAGTGATGGACATCAACCGCTTTGCCGAGCACATCGCCAGCCACGGCTGTGTGTACAAGCGCGCGGACATCGTGGCCATCCTCACCATGGCGGTGGACTGCATGAGGGAACAGCTTCTGGGAGGACAGAAGATACAGCTGGGCGACTTGGGGGATTTCTCCATCAGCATCAACAGTATAGGTGCGGAAAGCGCTGCCGACTACAATCCTGCCATCCACGTCAGAAAGCTGAATGTGAACTGGAGTGCCGGAACACGTTTCCAGAACTTGCAGGAGGAAGCCGTGTTCAACCTGGTGGCCACGCGCAAGGCGGCCCGACTGGTGGTGAAGGCGCTGAAAGCCGGAAAGACCAGTGTGGATCTTACCGGAGAGGCGAAAGAGCCGGAAAACGGAGGACAGGCCTAACGGAACCCCAGTATGACGGAAGCAAGGCACGACGCTAAAGGGCTGAATGTGCCCCTGTGACAAGCCGTTTTCATTGGGGTACATTCAGCCCTTGGCTTCCATTACAATTCATTTATTATCAACCTCTAAAACAAAATTCCAATGAGTTCAAGAACAAAGAAAAACACCTGGACAATGATTCTGAAAGTAATTATCACCGTAGCCACCGCCGTTGCCGGCGCACTCGGCCTGAACGCCTGTATCTGATGATCATGAGAACCATCACCCTGATTATTATCCACTGCTCCGCCACCCCTGAGGGGCGGAGGCTGGATTTTGAAACTTGCCGCCGGGACCACATCCGCCACCGGGGCTTCACGGACATAGGATATCATTTCTATATCACCCGTGACGGAGAGATTCACCGCGGACGACCTCTGGAAAAGGTGGGAGCGCATTGCAAGAACCATAACCGGCATTCTATCGGCATCTGCTATGAGGGAGGACTCTCGGAGGACTGCACACCTGCCGATACGCGTACTCTGATGCAGAAGGGAAGTATGCTGGCACTGTTGCGCGAGCTGCGCCTCCTGTTCCCCAAAGCGTTGATAGTGGGGCATCATGACTTGAATCCCGTGAAGCCGTGCCCTTGTTTTGATGCTGTAAAGGAATACCGCTTTTAAGGGATGATTTCTCCAAAGATAGGGTTTCCAATGAGAACCGTTTGTTTTCAAAGAGGTTTCTTCAAAGATAACGTATCCAAGGATGATTTCTCCAAAGATAGGGTTTCCAATGAGAACTGTTTGTTTTCAAAGAGGCTTCTTCAAAGATACTGTATTCAAGGATGATTTCTCCAAAGATAGCGTTCCTTTCCTTCGCTTTGATTTCCTGACCCTTCATTCAACTAATCTTTTCATTTAACAATAATAAAAATGAACTATCTGATAAACCAACTCATGACCGTGGACAAAGCCTTCTACCGTCATTATCTGGAAATGCTGCTCACCCTGAACCGCATCCAAGCCCTCACCCCCTGGCAGATGTCCATGCTGCTGTGGAGAGCCAAGATTTTCCATATACAGGTGCTCTACCCCGAACTGCTGCGCATCAGCCTGTGCACGGAGCAGGAAAAGGACGAGATACGCTTTATGAAGGATGGAAACTGAAAGAGCTGGAGAAAATAATGCCCGCATGGCAGCGACGGCAGTGCGAGGAGATAAAACGGGAACGGTGGAGAGGATTTTAATGGCTAGCGGTTAATGAGGAATGACCAGTGATCATTGGGGAATGACCAGTAATCAGTAAAGCCTGCCGGCAACATGATCTACTTGTAAGCAACTTTTAAAGGGGGTATGTCAAAATAAAATGACTACTCCGAGAAGTTACAGACTGTAACTACAAGACCTAAAAGGCGAGTGTCAAAACTCAGTTTTTGAAAACATGAACTTACAATCTGAAATTTGAGCATCCTAAAAGACTAAAGAAAGGGTCGTATCATTACTCCATACAGAGCTTGATACGATCCTTTCACGTGTTATAATTACTATCTGTAACTTTTCGGGGTTGTCCTTTTTGTTTTGACATCTCCCTTCTCCTATCCCCAAGTTATTCAGGAACAGCAACATTCAACTACTTCATTCCCCCTCATTAAACCCCAGGCCCTGCTGTTCGGGCTTCAGCTTCTCTGTCAGGAAATTGGTATGCTCCCACTTCGGTTCGGGCGGATTATGATCCAAGGTCCTCTCCTCGGTAGGCGTGTAGCGTCCGTTGTAAGTGCTGAAGGCGAAAAAAGCATCTCCCGGTCCGCCAGATGGTCGAAACGTACCTTGGCCACACGCACCAGCACCTGCCCCAGTTCATCGTTACGGTCTACCACCATTCCATAATCCGTCTTGTTGAAAAAGGCCGCCGAGCCGTTGATATCATACAGCGTGGGCACAGGCCAGCGTTTGCTTCCCGGTTCGCGGCGCAACTTGGTGGGGTGCGCCACCAAAATGAGCAACACCTTGTGCTTCACGGCAAAATTGGAGAACTCGTCGAAGATGCGGCTGATGTACTGCGTTTCCGTTTCCCAGTCGGGAATCTGATGCTCGAAGCGGTTGAAGGGGTCCACCACCAGCACCTTCACTCCTTTCCGGCTCACCAGTTGGGCGGCAATGCGGAGCACGCTCTCTACCGAGAAGTCCTCTTTCGGCATAATGGAGAAGACACTCTGTGCCAGGTAACGGATGGCCTGTCCGGCTTCCGGCAACGGCATCCCCTTGTGTTCGAAACGCTTGCCCACCACGCGGCGTATCAGCTTGCGGTAGTGATAGGCCAGCGGGGTATTCTCCGGGCTGAAATAGCCCACCTTCCAATCGTGGCGCAGGAGCAGGCGCATGGCAATTTCGTCCACAAACTCGCTTTTTCCGCTACCGGGAACGCCTGTGACCGTGAGCACAAAACCACGCTCGAACTTGATCAGCCGGTCCAGATTCTCCAGTCCCGTATCGGCTCCTTCCGGCATTCCGTTGTAATAAATATCCATCAGCGTATCCCATTCGTCCATGGGGCAGAAGACTCCTTCCAACGGGATTTCCGCCGCCTGCTCCACCTGCTGGCGGAGCCTCGGAAGATCGTACTTCAACAGATACTCGTTGGCATCCTTGCAGCCTTCTCCCAGGCCACCACCTTGCAGCGGTCCACGCCCAGGCGGCGCACCAGTTCGTCGCGCAACTCCACTCCGCGCTTGTCGGTATCCATGGCCAGGATGATTTCCGTCTTGTCATCGAAGTGCGACTCCACGAAGCGGTCCAGCCACTGAAGGTTCGCGCCTCCGGCTCCGTTGGTACGGACACCACCTCTTCCAGTCCTGCGGCTATCAGGCTGAGGGCATCTATCTCGCCTTCGGTGATGTAGCACTTTTCCTTCCCTTTTATGGCGTCTATGTTCCAAGGAATCAGCTCGGCTCCTTTCACCATCTTGAAATGCTTTGCGGCATCCCGGAATTTCATGTTTTTCATTACTCCGTCCTCCAGGTAAGGGAAGCAGATGCAGGCTTCTTCCTTGCCGGTCTGCGGCAGGAATTCCAAGCGTTCCTCTATCTTCATCCTTGTCAGGACGTCCATCGGAATACCTCGTCTGCCGACCATGTATTCCATCATTTTTCCATTCATAATTTGTTTGTTTTTATTGATTACCGGGCATATGTAATGTACAGGCGGTTGCAGGGGGATGTGCGGCTTGCGTTGCGACGTGTTATGGTGCTGCGATGCTGCATCGTGGTACTGCGACGTGTTGCGGTACTGCGATGCTGCATATGGTACTGCGACGTGTTGCGGTGCTGCGGTGCTGCATCGTGGTGCTGCGACGTGTTGCGGTGCTGCGACGTGTTGCGGTGCTGCGATGCTGCATCATGGTGCTGCGACGTGTTACGGTGCTGCGGTGCATCCTTCTGCTGTTTCTGCCGTTCCCGGTCTTGTTGTTTCTGTTCTCTTTTCCACATCTCGTCCTCGTTCCACGCTATGGCGAAATCACAATGAAAGCATTTCGCCCATCCCCCTTCACGGGTGATATGCACACTGAACGAAGGATCTTTGGGATTGCTTCGCGTTGCGGAACATTCGGGACAAGGCATACGGAAATGGTCCTTTCTGCGCGGCAGGCTTTTCAGCCACCGCACATAATCTGCATGTTCTTCGCGCGTCATATCCAGCTCTGTTTCAGATTATCCCAGGTGGCACGTCCGTTGGGGCGCGGGGGTGCATCGGCAGGAAGAGGAACTCCGCAATACGAACGTTCGCCGGTCAGCGGATTGTACGTTTCGTAGGGCGAGAGCGATGTCGATTCATTCTGCATCCGGCTCCTTTCTTTCAGCTTTTCTTCCAGAAAAAGACGGGTGGGCCTTTCCCGGCGGATGTAGTTGGCAAAATAAGCTTCGGCTTCGGACACGGAAGTGATTCCTCCTGTGTTTCCTTGTGCCACGACATGTTTCTTGAACAGATCACGAATAAAAGGAAGATTGTTCAAAAAGAGTTCCTTCAAACCTGACATCATCCCCACAGCCTCCAGCCAACTCTGGGTAATGAAAGCTTCATTGATGCATTGTTCCCATCGGGGTATCGTTTCGGACAATTCGGAAAATCGGGGAAGTTTATCAACAACAGCAACAGCAATTATTTCTTTTTCTTTGTTATTGTTGTTTTTCTTCTCTCCTCTATTCTTTTCTTCTCTTATAAAGCTTTGCTTAAAGCTTGCTTGCAAGTTCTTTCCATAACACTCATTATCAACACTTTGAATCACATTTTTGACTGAATTTTCATTTATATTTTTTGCAGTCGTATTTTTCATACTTTCCGCACTACTTTTCACGTTGCTTTCCGTGCTGTTTTCCTTGTAGATTTCCTTATTATAATCCGAATGGATTGGCTTGCTGCTCTCCATGCAGACAGTCTTGTTACTATCTACATTGCTGCTTTCCATATAAATTCTCTCCTTGCTATCCATCCTAGGTGCACCACTGCTTTTCAGGTAGACTTCCTTGTTATTATCCATGCAAGGTACACCACCACTTTCCATGTAGGCTTCCCCGTTATTATCCACGCAGAACGCATCACCGTTTTTCAGGTAGACTTCCTCGTTATTATCCATGCAAGGTGCATCATTACTTTTCGTGTAGGCTTCCCCGTTATTATCCATGCAGGACGCATCATTACTTTTTCGTGTAGATTTCCTCGTTACGATCCATGCAAGGTACACCACCATTTTTCAGGTAGGCTTCCCCGTTTTTATCCATGCAAGATGTATCATCGCTTTTCAGGTAGATTTCCTCGTTACGATCCATGCAGGACGTATCACCGTTTTTCCCTTCATTGATTCTGCCCCTTCCTATTGTAGACGCAGTTGCTTTTGCAGATGCTTTCACCGTACTTTTCTTACTGCTTCTCCCTCCCTTACTGCCGGCAGCGGCACGTTGCTCGGAAAGTTTGCTCTGATATCCCATCACCTCGTCCAGATACAGACATCGGAAATACCCGTCCTCTGTAATGAGAAACAAATCGAAGTCCTTAATAAGATGTTGCAGATTTTCCACGGTAGCTCCCCACTGATCGGCCAGCAAATCCAGTTCGTTAAAATCATGTTTGTATTCCTGCTGTTTTCGCAGAAACAATATCGTTTCAAGATACAAACCCAGCCCCATGCATTTCATGTCGGCATTCAGCTTCATCATTTTGTAATCCGACATCAAGCTGCAATTCAGCCGGATAAACTGCTCTGTATAATCCATTTCTTTTGTGTGTTAGTATAAATATAACGCAAAGGAACGCAAAATATAAATAGGGCGTTGCTCACAAAAACAGGCAATTGTTAATAAATATTTCCTATCTTTGCCGAGACATTTTGTAAGTAGCTATGATTATGCTATTTACAAATTATTATTTAATAATTTAATTTTTAGTAACATGAAAAAAATTTGAGATTATCAGCACTTGCATCAGTAATGCCGTGCGAAGAAGCGATTTAAACCCCAGCAACTTGAACGACAAAGGTGCGATAGGCCGGTCCACCGCCACCAAAATTCGAGACGGAAAGATTGTGACTCCAAATTCTTACTTCAAACTGATGAAATGGATGGAAAAGGAGAAACCGGAGGTTTACAAAGAAGCCATGGAGCACATCCTGAAAGAACTGGGCAAGCTCAAAATGGAAGAGTAACCTCCCGGCTTCCCGGAAACGGGAATTTTCCCCGGTAAACGTGGGGAAACGGGAAACCGCCATAGAGCGCCTCTGTATGGAGACTGCCTCTATGGCGGTTTTTGCACCCGGAATAGCTGTTTTATTATCTTTGCAACAGTTGGATATAAGAAAGGTAAACCCTCAAATTAGGGCTTACGTAAATCATCTGCATATTCCTCAGCCGACATATTTCCGCCCCAATCGCCTTCGTAACAAGCAAAAGGATCTTCTGTTTCAATATCCTGTTCCTTTGTATACGTATTTCTGATGGAATTTGGCAGTTTTGCAATTAAATCTAGCTTTTCATCTACACTCAGTGAAGACAATACACTCATATACATATCTGTTATACTTATATTTCTAACTATAAATCCTCCTTTTTTCTGAAAAATTATTTTTCTTGTGACAGATAAATACAGAATTGTTGAATATTTACAATATTCACTTTAGGAAAATCTATATCTTTCAGCACATCATAATGATGGTCGTTGGTAACAATGTAGTGCGCATTGGCCGAAATGGCACAATCCACAAACTTATTGTCATCAGGATCGACTGTAATCAGATTAAAGTGATAGAATGGAGTTATCAATTCAACAAACGGACTGTTCAATATGGTTTTCACCACATATTCCGCCGTTTCATTGTCGGTAAGTCTTTGCAGAATTTCTATATATTCCTCCAATATTTCATTGGATACACAGAGCTTGTTCTTTCCGTCCACAAAGGATTGCCACAAGACATGGTAACGACTCCTTTGAGGAATGCTTTGAATAAGACAATTCGTACCAAGAACCAGCTAGCCATTGACGTTATTTTAATGAATGGATATCCATTTCAGCTATTTCATCCAGCTTTTTCTGGTCAAGAATTCCCTTATCCCAAAGTTCATCCAACTTTGTATTCATCCGTTTGGAATAATATTGAAAGAGCACCTCTTTCAATTCTTCCAGACCTTCCTGAGATTTATCGTAAGAAAACATTTCCAACAAATGCCTCTGTATGGGGTTGAATACTGTAGTTTCCATAATTATATCGGTTATAAATCTATGCGAATATAGAATTTATAATGATAATATCCAAAATGTTTCTCATTGATTAACGCCTATGAAATATGGCTCGATAAATCTTGCAACAATATCTCCCTTACATCCGATGTTCAAAATGTTGTAGAGTAAAATCTATTCCAGAGATCCTAATCGGATAATCTTTTTATCATTTCAGATGGATTTTGAAATAAATGCCACCAGAGAAGTATTTCCCGTTGTTCAGTTCGGCAATCAGATTGATGTGGTCTTTCCAAAGCTGGTAGTGCGCCCGATGTTCACTGTGCGGGCGTCATATTCGGCCATCAGATCCAAGCCGTTCAAAGCTTTCACTGCCAGGTTGTCTTCCGGCAATAGATTGAATTTGAAATTCACACCCGCGGCAGGCCTTCTGTAATGAGGAAACCAGCAGGCACGATAATCCACGTATGCGGCATGAACGCCCAGTGTCCCTACCCCGGCGAAACAGAAATGCTTGGTTGCCGCCAGATAATATCGTGTAAAATGATTGTTCTGCATACCGTCCTCATCGAACTTGATGGCCCCACCACCGTATGCTTCATGCGAGGTAGGATCGTCCAAACCAAGGACTATCTGCGGAGTCCAGGGCTTCCACCAGCCTTCTTTCCACAACCGCAGGCGAGCATTGAAGGCACGGTCCTGATTGGTGTACTTTCCCCAAGACTGTTCCGGAAAATAAGTGGAACCATGCTCTGCATAATTGATGGTACAGGTATATCCCACTTCAAGCCAAGGAAAGATGGTTATGTTCAGATAATAATTGAATGTGTATTTTATCTCATTGCTATTGAAATACTGCAATGGAACAAGATGCAACACATTCCCTCCCGCCATAAATGTCTTGTCTTTTTGCATCTCGGCAGTGGGGGCATGAAGAAGTCCCGTTGTACCATATAGTGCCTGTGCTTGACTCTGTAACGAACTAATCGCAATAAGGCATACTAATATTAATCGTATTTTTCTACACATTATTATGAGAATTCCATCTATCTTTGCTTCCATGAAACGTTTGCAAGCAATAATGTTATTAGTATTGAATGGGATGGTCTGGCTGGTGTCTTTCATTCTGCTCCTACCCATTGTTTCCTTACATAGTTTATGGAAACTATGCAAAAGGATCTTTGTAAAGCCCCAATAATTGTTTGGCAAAATAATAAAAGAACTGAATATCATCTATAAAATAGCGCCTGAACAGTCGCCTGGGTTCTTTTAGGAAGCGATAGAACCATTCCATCGCCAAGATTTGGAATATTCTGGGAGCACGCTTTATGTTGCCGGCTTCGAAGTCGATGGTAGCGCCAAGAGCCATCCATATATCTACTTCAGGCATTTTATCTTTATGGGTAAATATCCATTTTTCTTGTTTGGGACAACCTACGCCTACCAACACAACATTGGCACCACTTTCATTTATCATTTTATAAATTTCCTCGTTCTCATTCTGTTCCTTCTCAAAGCCATAAGAAGGAGAATAAGCTCCCACTACAATTTTTCTCCCTACTTTTTGATTAATATTCTCCATTGCCTTAACGGCCACACCTTCCATAGCACCAAGTAAGAATATCCTACAATCCATATCATCCTTATGATACATATAAAACTTCGGAAAAAAACTACTACCAGGAATCACGTCCCTTAATGAACACTGTAATAATCTGGAAAATAAATAAATAACTTTGCTATCACATACAATCCATTCCGCTTTACTATACAAATTATATAGTTCTTTGTTTTTCTGCAATTTCACCAAATGATCTATATTTGGAGTCACAAGTACACCTTGTTTCAAACTCCTCAACAATTCGAGAGAAGAAACATTATCAATGCCTATATTTAATATTTTGATTTTTTGCATAAGCTATTTTACTAATAGTATCTATGCTTATATCTTTTTACATAAATCCATAGCCATTCTCATAGCAATATCCATATTATAATATTCCCAATCCGCAAAACGTCCTGTAAAATAGAATCCTACAGGAAAAAGATCGGCTTTTAACCTTTTAATCATATCACGAGTATGAACATTCTGAATAGGGTAAGTATAAGGATTATACTTATGAGCCAAATATTTAGGATGAAGCGAAATACGGGAAAGATTATCTATAATATCTTCTTTAGATATTTCATCAGTAAATTCTATAGTAGCCGTTATGCGTCCCTCTGGAACACAATTACCATTGTTTGATTTTGCAAAATTACCAGTACAAATAATGCGATGACTTTCATGCTGTTTGCTTGGCTGATAAATCCATGAATATGGATTCTTATCAATTTCGCAAAACACAGCTGTAGTACCATGATATTCCAATTTTACAATTTCGTCTTCATATTCCCGAATATCAAAGCCTTCAACTATTTTAACCATATCTTTAATATTCCCACAGAATATCACTTTATCAAAATATTCCTCTTCTATTAACCATTTATTATGAGCATACTTAATATTTTTAATATCAGTATCATAACAAATATGAAGTTCTTCAGCCAACTTATCAGCAATATATTGAGAGCCATTCATATTTTCATACCAAAAAGTTGAATGAACAAATGACTTTTCCTTCACATGATTAATATTATTATAAACCATTTCTTCCACTGTTGGCATAGGCAATTTACCTTCCAACCATGAAAGTGGTACTTGTTTTAAATCACGCCTCCATACTTTTTCATTATAAGGCTGAAAATATATTTTATAAAGAGTATCTCCAAATCGTGACTTTAAAAACTCCTCAAAATTATGAGCCTTATCGCCCTCTTTTCTTACTATTTCAACAAGATCTTTAATAACCCTCTTTTGAATATCAGAGTTCAAAAGATATACGTGGTTTTCAATTGGATAAGGAATTTCGTCCCCCTCCTCCATAAAAATGGCTGAATTACGATCTGTTTTTGAGAATTCTTTATTACGATCAAATTTTGTCCAAAACCAGTCTAACACATCTGAATGTTTTGAATTAAAGACATGCCCACCACAAGTATGAAAAAGGCTTCCGTTAATACGGCAACATTTAATAAGACCTCCAGGAGTCTTTTCTTTCTCAAAAACAGTAACATTATAACGGTCTTTAAGAAAATGAGCAGCACTCATACCAGACACACCCGCTCCTATAATCGCTATTTTTTGCATATTAATTTATTATTATCAAACAAAAAAATCACCAATCAATTTCATTTAAAATTACCTGCAACTCCTCTACTCTTTTTGAGGTATAATGTTTTTTAAGATAAGACGAGTAAAAAGTCATATCAGGCCCTTTTATCCTACATTTATCCATTTCTTTCTCAAACTCTTCATAAGTATTGATACTTTGACAAAATTTCTCCAGTTCATAATAATCAGTGTCAGCATTAGTCTTATATCTTGCAATGATATTACACCCTGACGCTACCATTTCCAAGAAACGTGGTGTAACTTGTGAAAAGCCATTAGTACGTTTTTCTCCTCCATCAATCCCAGGAGTTGCATATAATGCTATTCTACTTTTTTTCATTGAGTCCAAATATCCATCTCTTGAAGCAAGTTCCTGCTTTGAAGGAATAAATATTGTCAAATCCGGATGCGTCTTTTTATATTGATCCAAAAAATCTTTTAGTACAAGATTTTGCCTTCCTATTAATATGACATCATATTTTTTCTCATAACAAGTATTAGAAGTGATTTTATATCTATCGGATAAAGACAAAGCTAAATGTCTTATATTCAACCGTGTATTTTTAGCCAGCAAATATTCATAAACTTCTTTACTAGAAACCAATATAAGCTTATGTCTCTTATACAGCCAATTATACCACCATTGATTATTAGGATTCACATACCAATCAATAATCCAAGGAATCAAATAATTCAAATTTTTCCACAAATGAAACGCATTAGCTTTCATTTCAAAAAATAAAACAGGCTTTCCTCCATTTTTTAACATCAACATAAAATGATAAACCAATGGAAGGAATTCATAATATCTGTTTTTAAAGATTGTTGGTTCATATATTAATTTACAATTTAAAAGTTCTTTTATCTCATCCTCCCATTCATATACCAAATCAAACCATGGTCTTTTTTCATGTTTTCTGCTAGTAAGAATATCTATTTTTAAATCCATAATTAGACTTTTTTTTCAACTATCTTTACTTTCTATTTCTATTCTGCCAACACTCAATATCTTTCAAAAATAAAGGCACTCTATTTTCCAAAACATTAAATGGTATTTTAAAATCTCGATCAACTAAAGGAATGGAACCATCCATAAGAGAAGATATACATGAGCTTTCAGCATCTAAAGGAAGAAATAAAGCATGATTATTAAACGTTTCTCTAAAAATAGGAATATCACTAAGAATAATTCTTTGACAACCACACGCAACAGCTTCAAAAGGAGTACGCCCAAACCCTTCGTATATTGAAAGTAAAGCAAAAGCGTGAGCATAATGATAAAGAGATACTAAACACTCATGAGTGACATATTCTGTGAATACGATTATGTCACTCATATCATTGATTAAACATAACAATTCTTTATCTTTCCCCCATCCTTTCCTACCCACAAGTACCAATTTCATATTTTTTTCTCTCAAAATGGGCTTTATAACTTTAAGCAAATATTTAAAATTCTTTCTTGGTTCAAGAGTGGATACGGAAATTATATATTTACTACGTTCAAGGTCAAACTTCTTTAAATATTCAACCGAGACATTATTCAAACATTCTGCAAATTCTGAAGAAATATTTTCACCACAATTAAAAACGGGAAGTGTTGTAACTTCAAATAATCCTTCTTCACTGTTTCGGATATGGTTATTATTGCATCTGAATGTTTCAACGAAACATAGGTTTTGGGGGTATAATAATATTTTGCCGCAAAATTCTGCGTAGCTCTGAACTTTTTAAAAGTCAGATCATGAATGACAGGAACTATTTTCGCCCGTCCACCATATATATCTAAAGGAGGAGGAAATATGGGGAAAATTACCATATCAGCATCCACTCGTTTTATAAACTTAGTCAGCCTTGTGTTTTCCAATAATAAACGAAAAGTTCTCTCTATTATCACAGCATCCGGATTACTATCTATCTCATTCTCTACATGAAATATTGGTACAATTTTATGCCCTGTGCTTAACAATGCTTTGTACAGATCTATTGCATACATCTCCACTCCTGTACGTTTTCGCCCGTAGAGTGAAGTAAGGTCTATTGCGATTTTCATTTTGTATATTTAATGACTACCTCTTTTTTATAAATCAAATAGCTGAAAAGTTTTGGCGAAATATTAAAGATATACAAAAGTATTTTTCGCTTACCATGCATTCCTATTTTAATCTTATTAAACTCCCTTTTTACATAATCACCATGCTCTGCCATAAACTCATCATATTCCTTCTTCCCAAGAAAAGGATAGATACGTAAGAATATCTCATAAAAATAATCATACATTAAGTTCAAGAACCACGGCTCTTCTTCGGGAGCTATATTGACTTTTTTAAATTCCACTATATGCTTGTAACTTTCTACTAACGAATAACAACTCTTTATACATGGAGTCGTTGTTATAGACCCCTCTCGAATCCGATATATGTAAGTCGGTTCAGGCAGTACTGCTATGTTTTTTGCAAGCCCCATAAGCATATGAGTAAACGGTATATCCTCGTGTAATACTCCTTTAATAAATTGCAATTTACATTTCCTATACATAGATAATTTCACAATATACTTGACTGATGGCATTACCGCATATCCTTTTAATACATAATCCGAGTTTGACAGAACTACCATCGTTGAACTAACTACACTGTTATGTAAACTGTATTTCCCATCTTGCCATAATAATATTTGGTTGATAACATATCAGCCTGCGGAAACGTCAAAATACATTCTCTTATATTTTGTAATGCATTTTTGGTTATTAAATCATCACTATCAACAAACCAAACATAATCACCTATTGCAGCTCCATTCCACAATTTCTCGCATCACTTAACCCTCCATTCTTTTTATGAATCACTTTGACCCGCAAATCCTTTTTAGCCCATTCATCACATATCCGAGGAGATTCGTCAGGGCTACCATCATCCACCAATATCAATTCAAAATCAGTCATTTCTTGACACAATATAGATTTCACACAATCGTCAAGATATCTTTGCACATTATAAACTGGAACAATAATAGATAATAACATTCTCTTTTCGTTTTATAATTGCCATTATATATCCCATAGAAATTTTGTCATACCTATAGGAGGAGCAAATAAATATTTTGCATAATCATAGAAAAGGAAAAACATAAATAGATAAGCTACCCTCTCTATACCTTTAAGTTTATAAAATGAGTTGTATATCATAACCATAGCAAATGGAAATATCCACATTCGTTGAAACATTCCAGACATCCTATTAAGTAGTTCTAAATAGAGAAAAGCCTGTCTTGCAATGTCTCCCATTATATAGATATTAGTCATGGTTAACATCAACTGCCTATTTACTAAATCGCGTCTCTTTAATGTCTTATATGCAAAATAAAACAGTGAAGAATGAGCTATAAAATCAAGTACCTTTATTATTGGATTTCTCTCATTATCTAATTGTAACGCACTATCTCCAAACCATGCCTCTGCTGCACCTCCCTCAATGTAGTGACTAAATTTTGCGTTCGTACCACTTAATAAATTAAGTATTGGCTGCAAGAGAGAAATATCATAATAATCTGCAAAAAAATATGAAGCAAAAAATAATATAGGTACTGCAATTTTCCAAGATATTATACTTTTACAAGTATAATATATACCTAAGAAACAAATAATAAAAAAAATATTAGCTGAATGAAGACTAAAGGTCAATAGAACCCAAACACCACACCATATAATCTTCTTTCCATTTGTATCATTTGAAATAAACTCATCAAGAAACAGAAAAACAAAAGAAAAAGATAGAGCTTGTCTAATTTCATATTCTTCAAAATATAACATTGACACTAAGAATAAAGGAAAATACCATTTTGCATGTATTGCAAAATTCTTCAAGAATTTAAATCCACACAATATAAAGGGTATTGCATATATATAAAAAATAGCATATTTACCAATTGACAAAAATTCTCTAAAGAAAGTATTGATACTTCTAAAAAACGGCTGCTTAATATCTTCATCATGTATAAAAACGCTTGCATAATGTAAATAGTCATTTCCTCTCCCATATCTTGATCCGACAATGAAAATAAAGAAAATACTACAAATAAAAGCATTACCCCAAAATGACCGCCTACATGAAACATTAATACCAGCTACAGTAAATACAAACAATAGTATTAAATTCAGCAATACATAAATGATATCTATATTTATAGTTGAAGCCAAAAATAGATGAAACATACAAGAATACTCAAAAGTTAATGCCAATTAACCTCAGCCAATGACGAATATGCCATGTAACCAAAGGATGTCTTTTCACACGAAATAATCGCCAAATTTTCATTTCCAAACGATGATCCCATGCTGCCATGATTCTCCATAATGATGTATAGCGACGCTATTAACTGTCAATTCTATTTTTCCAGAGACATAATCTTTAGGACAAAAAAAAATCTTTAGGATATATCCATACATTAGCTACCAGCTGAATATTGGGAGTATATTTCATTCCATGTTTCACCAACAGTTCAGATGTGTAAGAAACCACCGTCTTTATATTTTGCGTGCCATTAGGATTAAAATATGAAAGTGTAGCATAGAGATCCAACATTTCCTTATATAGACCGAGACCAGGAGTTACACCAAGACCAAGACCAGGAGCAACCCCTAATGCCATTGCTCCTTCTTTTATCTTTAAAGAATCATACTCATTCTCACATCCCATAAATGGTCCTTTTGCTATAATATTATCCATTGGTTTTATCACTTCCACATCCGTATCAAAGTACAAACCACCATAATGATATAATATCCAAAAACGAGCATAATCACTCACAAAAGCATATTTCTTCGCTTCATACGCTTCTTTAGTATATAAAATTATATTTACATCAAAATTATCCTCATTCCATTCCTTTATCTCATAATCTGGAAGAAATCTCTTCCAAGATTCTATACACTTCATAGCTAATGGTGGAAGCGGATTCCTTCCAAACCAACAATAATTAATTACTTTTGGGATCATTTCCATTTACTATATAAATTCTTTTTGCCTTTCTAATCTGAATATAGATTCTATACAGAAGTTCAAAATAAGTTCTATTAATATGCAAAATCGATGATAAGATTTCTTTGAGCATTCTATATTTCACAGGTTTAACCACCTGAACATAAGAATGCGGTAATGTTTTTTTTAAAATTTCGTTCTTACTTTCATCCACATAAGAAGATACAGCTCTTGCTTCATTGTATATTAATCTTAATTGTTTGTTTTGAGTCAATCCTTTTTCTATAATATCTTTGTAAACAGAAAGTATATTTGTCGAATCTAATATCCGTCTTTGCATGGAAAACGAAAAATGCACAGCTATCGTATTACAATCAAAACAGTGGATTCTATTTATTTTAGAAGGATGTATTACTGTTAAGAATTCCTCATCATCTCCTACAACCTCACCACCAAACGCTGAAAAATCTTTTCCAAACCATGCTACAGCATTTATAGCATATCTATTTAATGCCACCTCATGATGCCCACAATGCAATTCTGCATATCTATTTGTTTTTAAATAATTGTCTATAAACCATTTATGAAGTTCCTCAGCAAAATAACCATTATACCATATTAAATTATAACTCTTTGCTTCAAAATATTCCTTAAATTGTATCAACCTTTAGACTGAAGTATATACGTAGAGATATCATTATTTATAACCAAAGGGGATACCATAAAATAAGATGGATTAGCTATTCGAAAAGAAACCAACTCTTCAAAGAAATTAGGCTCAAGCCATATTATATCATCATCTAATTTTATATAGATAGTATCATCATCACAGCAATAACGATAAAAGGCATCTATACTCAGGACTCCATTGATAACTCCATCCGGTTGCCATATCAAATTTATTTTCGGATATTTCTTTGACATTTCTTCCAAAAAACAGATATCTAATTTGTCAGTCGTATTAACCCATAAATCATATCTGTCCACTAATTCATTTGAAACTACAAATGGAATTAAATACTGTAAATATCTTCTACGACCAGCAGCTGTATTAACAACTATTTTATAATTTCCTTTCATAAATTATTATATTACTTACACATTAGAACTTAATATAGATGACAGAAAAGCATCATCTGTTTGGATACTATTTTATTATTCCTAAAAAACATTCCTATAATATCTTTTAATATTAATAAAACATCCATAGCTACATTTTCAGTACGCAATTAAAAAACTATCTTTCAAAAGCTGAATAAAAATATATCTACAATCTTCATTGTAAACATCAAACTATAGGTATAGGCCAAAAAGAAACAGATATGATATCAATTAAGACATATAAAAGATATAGAACATTAATATAATAGTTTATCCTACCAACTATAGACCTTGTATTTACGCCCAAATTCTCTCATTTAAAAGCGTTATTTACGTCCAAGCATTACCAGTAATACTGCCACAGTTTTTTTTATAATCGTATTCAACTATTACTTTTTCATTTTTCTCAATTGGTTATCAAATTGCAAATAACTAATAAAGTCGAAATATTTTACACTTCGTTATTGAATTCAAAATCTTATTTCACCTAATTCCTCTTTATCAAACCACACAATGTCATTCCGATAAAATTTCTCAAACACAATAATATAATTGCATATACAAATACACCAACAATTATCATCAAAAGCAAAGTAGCAATACTATTTAAATGCAATAATGATATAAGACATAAACAGCCTCCCATCACAACACTTCCTAACACATAATGCAAATGTTCTTTCTTAAAAAACTGAATAGGAATATACCTTCTCCCAATAATGAACATGGAAACAGTAACAGCTACTTCCGCCAACATATAAGCCACTGCCGTACCATTATGTCCATAAACAGGAATCAGTAATACATTCAACACCACGTTCACTACCGCACCTATGAATGTGCAAAGAATAACAATATTTATTCTACCCATCGGATAAAGCACCTGAAGCCCCATTACACCCGAGATGCCTACCATTAAAATATTCAAAGCTACTATTTGTGAAGTTAATATAGCTGGGGCAAAACTTTCACCACTTAACAATAGAATAACACTAGGACTAGTAAATATCAATCCCACAGTCAAGGGCATTGCCAAAGCTAAAATAAAATCGTATGATTTCTGAATCAAGACCTTAAATTCATCCATCTTATTTTCAGCTATCAAATTGGAAGTGCGTGGCATAATTACCGCTCCCAAAGAACTAGAAAGACTCATAGTTATGACTAGAATTTTAGTTGCAGCCGTAAAATATCCCACAGCCTCAGCATCTTTCATAAAACCCAATAATACATTGTTTAATTGAAGATAAATACTAACAATGACATTAAAAGCAAAAATATGTATAGCCGGTTTTAAATGACTGAAAGGATGCAACGCCCTAAATTCAATCATATCCTTATGCAGATATTTTCTTAAACGGACAAAATTAAAAATATTTCCTCCCAGTACGCCTAAAACAGAATAAGCTCCATACCATAAAATATCCTCTTTTGACTTTACCAGCAGAAACAGTAATATAACGGAGATGGTCTTTACTACCATCCCACGAATAGCAACATATTTAAAATCTTCTATTCCTTGATAAAACCATTCGCAACCTATCGCCGTAAAAAAAATGGTGGCACTGAGCAGAAGAAACAAAGGTATATCGGTTTGCACCTTAGTTACCGTCAAGCAAATGACAGCAACAGCCATATAACCCAAAAGAGTAAGAAAGGCATGTAACAATAATATTTCAACTGTAATCCGTGTCATTTTTTCCGGATTATCCCGTACTTTAGCTACCTCACGTATAGCATACATCGGAATACCCAAACAAGTGAACAAGCTGATATAGGAAATAATGGATTGAAAAAAGTTCACTTGTCCTATACCATCCGCCATCATTATACGAGAAGCGTAAGGAAAAGTAATGAGTGGAAATAAGAGTTGGGAAGCGGAATTTATCAGATTAAATAGATAATTCGCTTTTACTGATTTCGCCATTATAAATATATAACTGTTATTTGGGCACTGAATGCACTAGAATAAGGTCAAGAAAGCAAAAGGGAAGCAAATGCTTTGATGATTTTCATTGTTGTATTTCCCTATTCGAAGTCCTTGCACCACGTATATCCTCAATAACCTCATCTGCCGTACGATCATCTTCCCATTGTCCTGCAAATTCTGAGGTCCAATCGAGAAGAGTATCTGGCACATCATCATCAGCTAGTAAAGAAGCAGACACTTGTTTTATTGATCTTAACTTAATATCAGAACCTAAGCCTTTCAACGTATTCATTGAACAACTTTTTAACGAAATATATGAAATCAGACAATTAGCATCCAATACTATATCAATCATTATAAGGCACTCTCAAATGTTCTTTCAATATAGCCTCATTCTTATCCTGATCCCACAGACCTTCATCCCACAACTTATCCATATCCTCCTCTACTCTTTGAGCAAAGTAAGCTGTCAAAGATTTACGTATTTCTTCTAAGGCACGCTCGTCTTTAGCATAAGAAAACATCTTTAACAAGTGTAACTGAACTGGGTTAAAAGGTTCTGATTTCATATTCTTTAGTTTTTATTTGGTACAAAAGAACAAATTATATTTCACTTATCCTAGCGATTCAACCTGTTTTTAATTCACAACACTGTTCTTACCAGCTACAATGCCATTTCAATGCCTCAACCACCGATCATAATCAGCCAACCGGCTGATCAGCTGCTGCTTACTCTTTTTCGGCTTTTCCTCTTTCTTCCACGGATCAACCGCCTCGTGCGCCAAATGATAATAGATACTGCTATCCGTACAACCATAAAGTGTAACCACAGCAAGTGCACGCGACTGCTCCGCCTTGACGAGAGGAAGCATAGTCTGCATAACGCCAACCAGCTTTGCCGCCTCTTCTTCCATACCCAATATAGTATAAGCCGGCAGCAAAATGGCATAAAGCTTGCAACGCATCACATCCGTATCCATCCGGAGATTGCCATATTCTTTCAACGCCCTGGCAGCCAGAGAACGATCTTCCTCATTCACCCCCTCCGCACTGTGATAACGCTGAAGAGCACTGTGCAAACCATTCAACATACAGTCATTGTCCAGACGGGTATATACATGCTTGTCCTCATCATTCAGGGCAATTACCTCGTACTCACCCGGCATCACACGCAGCAGCGGAACCCACATCCAGTTCTCCACACATACCATCACATCCTTTCGCCCGGCTCCCGGCTGAATGACAACAGTCGCCTCCACCCCCTTAAACCGTCCCTCGGTAATGCGTATCCGGTCGCCCTGGCGCAAACCATCCGGCTGGGGTATATAAACAGGAAGTGTATTGGAATAAGAACGGGCCACCCACTGCAAATTCTCCATTGCGGCATCGGAAAGGTAGGGAAAATACTCCCGCTTCCGTTCCCTCACCCGAGGCAGGAAACTGAGTACAGGAAAACGTTGCATCAGTTGGAAAACATCACGCTCGGAGGCACGGACAAATACATAGTTGAAGAGTAAGGGACGCTGGGTATTGACGAATTTGCCGTCTATACGCCTCACTTCCTGATAGGAAGGAGCAAAAAAGCCGAATGAGGCTCGCCTGCCTGTATGCGGCGGTCCTGTTCCCGTTGCAAACCGCGCACTCCTCCCCGATGACAGTCGGGAAGCGACAACACATACCAACGCACGGCATTGTTATTCCGCAAAGCCTCCAACGCTTCGGGAGATGCCACAGAACGCTTCGGTTTATCAAACTGATGGGATAGCTTTTTCATGAGGTTTATCGTCAGAAATCCACGCTGACCGATACTGGAAGACCATATCAGCGCAGTGTTTATAACTGGCTGATAAATAGTATTTTACACAGATTTCATTTTGTATTTCTGAAATCTTTTATTTGTTGTTTCTTTCGTCCGAAGACGTCTTTTCTGTCTGCTTTTTATAGACATGTTTATACCCTCAAAAAAGGTTCTTTACCCTTTATATAAAAGGAATTTAGAAACTTTTTGAGGGCACAAAGATACACTATAATTGTGTATTACACAATAAAAGCGCTTAAAAAATAGGAAAACTTACTTTTGATAAGAAAATAAGAGATGGGTATATTTCGTAATCACAATAAAAGATTCAAGTTTTACAAATATTTATTCAATAGGACTGTAATAACCTTATCCAATTCTATAAGGTCATTCTTTATAGTAGTAAATACTATCTGCTCGTCTACATTACTATATTCATGCGAAATAAGATTGCGCATATCATAAATAGCCAACCAAGGAATTTCCTTATATTCAGAAAGCGGTGATGGTTGTAAAAACAACAACTTTCCTACCTGTTCACCTATTACTTGAAGGCGCATAACACATGCATTGAACACCATCACTTTATCCATGGAGCTAAAAAATCATCAGCACAATTTATTTCTTTACTCCATTGCTGTATATAGTAAATGGATTCTTTTATCTGGGTTAACCTGTCGCAAATGGTTAGTCGTCCTCCTTTATACATAAATGGCTTCTTTTTCAATATTCTGTTTCAAAAATGGAGGCAGTGAGGAACGGAAACGCACTAAATCAATTTCACAATGAAACATTTCCGTCAAAACAGTCTTCAAAGTGTACATAGTGGATAAAGTAGGATTATCAATATCTACAACAATATCCAAATCACTATCTTCCCTGTTCTCTTGACGTGCAACCGAACCGAAGATACCAATTGATTTAATTCCAAACTCATGCCCAAAACATTGTTTGAAACTAACTAACTTTGCCTTACATTCATCTAAGCATAACATACTTTTCACCAACTTTAGGTACTGGAACAAAGATAAACTTTTTATTTGAACGATACAAGTTCTTACCTCGGTTTCTTCATTTCACACACCATCAGAGCTCTCCTTGCATCAGAACGTCATCATCACCATAAACCGCACGCCCCATTTGTTCGCATCGGGATGATCCAGATAATTCAGACGGCGGACATAGTCTATGTGCAATATCTTGAAAATATTGTGAATACCCACAGAGCATTCCATGTACGGGGTCTTCGGGTCCATCACAAAGCTGGTAGGACGTCCGTCACGGGTCGGGAACAGGAAGAGCTCGCTGTCACCCGGATGCTTCATCGGATTGTTCTTGTCGGTTAAATGACCATACAGCATCTTGAAGCCGATAGCCTCACGCCACTTCAGTTTTTTCAGCAAAGGAATACGGTTGAAAATCTTACCGTTCAAATCCCACGATACATCCAGAGAGGCGTAACGGTCGTTCAGGAACTCCATATTATTAATCAAGTTGAAAGTCTCGCGCTGCAGGATATAGGACAAGTTGGCCGCCGGCATGATCAGCAACGGGAACGGAACTTTGTTCCACTGCGCACCGCCTTTCACGAACATGTCGATCTTACCCCATGACGAGAACCAGAAACGCTTGTACAGCCCGATCTCTGTCAAGTTATAGTTATACTCTCCGCCCAGCACGCCCTTGAAACCGGCCGTGTGCGACAGCGTAAATACCGGAGCGTCAAAAGAAACCGGAATACGGCGTTGCTTGGTATTGACAAATGTCTCACCCGGAGCGTAACGGAAGGCCAGGGAGGCTTCCATGGTCTGAATCTCAGGAACCAACGTTTTCTGGTCATCATTGGTTATATAGGCCAGACCGCCGGTAGGCTCGTCTGTGCTGTGTTTCACTTCCACCGTGGTCTTCAGGCCAAACTGTGTCTCGTTCTCGTACTTCAAGGCGATATTCCGCACGTAGGACATCTGGTCTACCGTAGAAGTCTTGAAAGATACGAACACGTTGTCTTTATCTGTCTTCAGGAACTTATCCGTGGGAGACATCACATCATACTGATAGCTGAACGTGATGGAGTTCTTCGGGAACTCGCGCGGCAGGTATTCCTTCTTGTTGAAAGAGTATTCCACCTCACCCATATACTTGGAACGATGATCCTTGAACCCGTAAGCGTAATATCCCTTGAAGAACAGATGCGGATTCAGGTTGGCCGTGGTCTGCGCGCTCATACGCAGACGCAATCCGTCGATATAGTTATTGGAGATCATGGTGTTTACCGGACCGATATCTACCTTGCTGGGATGCTCCTTGGTCCCGGTTTCCACAAAGTTCTCGATAAACGCCTTCAATACAAAAATCACATATTTGAATCCCGGCATCTGCTCCAGACGCTTTACCAGCATATCCATAGAACTCTCGGTCTGCGTAAGCGGAACCGGCCGGTATTGATTCCAGAAATCGTCTCCGCGCATCATGGCGTCCGCCTCTTTGATCTCGGCCCCCTTACGCTTGAAAAGTTGCTGCGGAAGCTCATCGAAGGCATAATCAGAGTAACGGGTAGTCCTTCGTATCTGGAATCCTTGCATGATCTTCATCAAGGTCATCTCCACAATCATGTCATCGGTTTTCAACACCCACTCCCCATTGGGCAATTGCTCGAACTCCTGAATAATATCCATATTGTCTACAAAGTTCACCCCCGATTTCTTGGGCAGGTTCATTGTACATTTCTTCACCGTATAAGACGAGTCGGCCAATACGTAAAGATGCCCCGTAAAACCGAAGTCCTGCGAGTTATTGGGAACGAAGGTGAGATGGAAACACTTGTCCTTGTCCACGAATGTGGTGTCCATAATGTAAAACTTATAAAAAGAGATGGCATCACTGGACGAAATAGGGCTGATGAAAGGATACTGCAACAGACGGATATCATTGTCGTAAATATTCACATCCGTAAATACATCCTTCAGCACCGTGCTCAGCATATCTCCCGTTGCAAACAGCTCGTTCACCCCCGTAGAGCTCATTCCTTTGATAATGGTCTTCTCACTCTTGGGATGTTTACGGTAAATTTTCTGCGAAGCGGTCTCGTCCACCGAAATAGGAAGGATGAATTTATTGGTTTCCTCACAAAGTTCGATCTGGTCTTTCAGGAAAGGCATCTTTTTATACATGCCTTTTTCCAGCATCTCGGGAGTCACATCATTCAGTGACATCGTGATCTTCTGATACTTATTGTACTGATAGTAATCGTTCTCGCTCAGCTTATTATTCTTTTTATGAGCGATCACCTTCTTCATCAGTTCCACTGCCGGATTATTCTTACGGGAGTATTTCTCTCGTTTGGGCTTCACCACCACTTCGTCCAGCATGATATCATCCGGTCTCATCCTCACATTCAGGTTCTTGGTGACGCCGGGAATTATATTCACCACTTTTGTTACATATCCCACCGCCGAAAAGGTGAGTTTATTCCAGCCTTTACGGGTTTCGACCTTATAATTTCCATCATTATCGGTAATACTCCCTACGCCTTTTCCTTCATAAAAGACTGACAAGTAGGGTATGGGTTCATTCGTCAATGAGTCTGTTACAACGCCTTGTATATTTTGGGCTGACACCGAAATGCAGCATCCTAATAACAAAAATAGTAGAAACGACTTGATATATTTTGTCTTCATTCTTTTCACCGCTATTTTTATGAGGGAACAAAGTTAAGCATTAACTTAAAAGAAAGTTGCTAATATAAGCTAATAAATACAGAAATCTTACATATTGACCAATAAATAGGTGAAATTTAACACCGGAAGAACCATTATGCAGCAAATAAAAAAGGGGTCTTTTCACAAAGCCCCCTTTTTAAGTTTTCAATAGGTATTAGTTTTTTTTTAAGGTAAAAAGATTGTTTTCAGGATAACGGTGCAAATATCGAGCCTTTTTTTAAACCAGCCAAATAAAAAACTATGCCATACAACATGTTTTTAGATTTTTCTGTCTTTTTTGGCAGATTATTATTCAAAATGCTCTTTATCGGCCTCATTGTATATACAAAGGTAGCAAAAATATAGACTAAAACAGCATTTTAATGAGTTTTTTCTTTTCCCAAGAAATGTTCATCTACCTTATCGCGATGTTTCAGCACCTTTGCATCGATGAAGAAAACAATTTCTTCGGCGATATTGGTTATATGGTCTCCGGCACGTTCCAGCTTACGGATAACGGTGCCGAGTTCCAGGCAAGTCAGGAAATTATCGGGGTGTGTTTCCAGATATTTTGTAAGGACGGCAGGAGCAGCCGCATTGATTTCGTCCAGCAAATTATCTTTACTGAATACATTGAGGCTAACTCCAGATTTCTTCATTCAACTGCGTTCTTGGTCATTTCGAGCATACCGAGCACTTGTCTCAGCATCTCTTCTATACGCAGGCTGTGGAGCAGTTCACTATCCAGCACGGTTTCCTCGCTTCTCACCACAAAACGGGCTATGCCTTCGGCAAAATCTCCCAAACGCTCCAAATCACTGTTTATCTTGAACATGGCCAGCACAAAACGCAGGTCAATGGCTACCGGATTGTATAGAGCGATAGTGTCCTCTACATCACTGTCTATTTTCAACTCGAACGCATTCACCCTTTTCTCACGGACAATGACTTGCTGTGCCTGGTCACGGTTAAAGGTCAGCACAGCCTCTCCTGCCCTGTCCAGCTGATTGTAAACCAATGTCCACATCTCGTTCACTTCCTTCTTCAGTGATACAAGTTCTGATTCTATAAATTTCACCATATTCTTAATTCTTGTTTTGTTTATCATTATTTCTTTCACCGCAGATTGCGCAGATTCACACTGATTTTAATTTTCCGGACAGAAGAATAAAAAGACAAATCCGTACCATTAGATCTGAAAAGCAAGCAAGTCCGCATCGGGTTGTGGCACATCAGTTCCAGTTTTATCTTATCTCCCATCTGTGCAACGCTGTGATGAATGCTTTACCCGAAACGCCCTGTAATATAATTCTGGGTCGCTTCCTTGCCCGGATTCGTAAATATTTTCTTCGTATCATCATATTCCACCATATTGCCCATATAGAAGAAGGCTGTCTTGTCACTGACACGCGCGGCCTGCTGCATGTTGTGGGTGACAATAACGATGGTATATTCTTTCTTCAGCTCATGAATCAACTCTTCTACCTTGGCTGTAGAGATAGGGTCCAGTGCCGAAGCCGGTTCATCCATAAGCAGAACCGAAGGAGATACGGCCATGGCACGGGCTATGCACAACCGCTGCTGCTGACCACCGGACAGGGCAAACGCAGACTCTTTCAACTTATTCTTCACCTCATCCCACAATGCGGCTCCTTTCAAGGTTTCCTCCACCCTGTGGCGGATAAACTCATTATCTTTCACCCCATTTACCCGAAGCCCGTAGGCCACATTCTCGAAAATGCTTTTCGGAAACGGGTTGGGACGCTGAAAGACCATCCTACGCTCTTGCGCAACTCGTCCACCTGCACGGACTTGTCGTATATATTTCTCCCGTCAATCAAAATCTCCCCCTCCAGACGAGAGCCGGGAATGAGGTCGTTCATGCGGTTGAACAGACGGAGGAAGGTGGACTTGCCACAACCGGACGGCCTATGAAAGCCACCACCGATTTCTCTTCAATCGTCATGCTTATATCTTTCAGTGCCTGAAAATCACCATAGAAAAAATTTACATGTTTTGCATCTATCTTATTCATATTCTTAATGTTTTAATAATTTGCTGATTTGTCTATGTGCTAATGTACCAATGTCCGTGCGGTACACAGCGCAACCCATCGGCACACCGACAAATTATTAATTCGTTTTTACTTTGTTGGAAAAATACCGGCGGAGTGCATTTGCCAACAGGTTTATAATTAAAATAATAAGGATCAGTACCAACGCCGTACCGTATGCCAAAGGAAGCTGTGACTCCATATCCGTTCCGCTGGTAGAAATCACATAAAGGTGATAAGGCAATGCCATGCATTGATCCAGAATGCTATGCGGCAGTTGCGGCAGGAAGTAAGCGGCACACGTAAACAAGATGGGCGCCGTTTCACCCGATACACGTCCCAAAGCCAGAATCAGTCCGGTAATGATGTTGGGCATCCCCATAGGCAGAATCACATGCCAGATGGTTTGCAGCTTGGTCGCGCCCAAAGCCAGACTCCCTTCACGGAAGCTGTCGGGAATCGCCTTCAAGGCTTCTTCGGTGGTGCGTATCACCAAAGGTACACAAAGCAATCCCAACGTCAAAGAACCGGCCAGGATGCTGTCGCCGAACCCCATGTATTTCACAAACAGTGCCATACCAAACAAACCGAACACAATGGACGGAATACCGCTCAGGTTATTGGTCATCATCCGGATAAAGCGGACCAGCTTGCCTTTCGGCGCATACTCGTTCATATAAATGCCACTCATCACTCCCACCGGAAAAGCGAACAGCGCACTGCCCGCCATCAGATAAAAAGTACCTACAATGGCCGGCATATACCGCCACCCGTCATGCCGTCACTGGGCGCCGTGGTCAGAAACTCCCAGCTGATTACTCCTATACCTTTATATATAATAAAACCGAGAATGGCAAACAGAATGAGGACAATACTATAACTTAACAGTTTGAAAATGCCGAATGCCAGCCATTGCGAACGTCTTTTACGCGCCCCTTGCCCGACAGGGAAAACATCTTGCTTCATATCTTAAATACTTAATTAATCATTTGTCAATCTATCCATATACCCATTGGCTACGCTGTGTGCCGCATGATCATTAGCACACCGGCAAATCAGTACATTATTTATTTGTTCTTGATGAAATATATTCTACACTAAAGTTGATAAGCATCGTGATGAAAAACAACACTACTCCCAACAGGAACAGGGCTTCATAGTGCGCGCCGCCCGCAGGTGCCTCTCCCAGTTCTGCTGCAATAGTCGCCGGAATGGTACGGAGCGGTTCCAGAATAGTGGTGGGTATCACGGCCGCATTTCCTGTAACCATCAGCACCGCCATCGTCTCGCCTATGGCACGTCCGATGCCCAGGACAACGCCCGAAGTGATTCCCGAAACAGAGAAAGGTATCACCACCTTATATATAGTCTGCCAACGGGTAGCGCCCAATGCCAGACTGGCTTCGCGCATGGCACGGGGGCAATTCCGCATCGCATCCTCGCTTACGGTAATGATAGTGGGGAGTGCCATGATAGCCAAAACAATACTTCCGGCCAATCCGGTCTCGCCCACAGGCAGATTAAAGACTTTCTGAATAAGCGGTACGATGACTATCAACCCAAAGAAACCGTAGACCACGGACGGAATACCACTGAGCAGCTCAATAACCGGCTTCAGAAAACTACGGGTCCGATGGTCGGCCACCTCGGACATATACACCGCCACCGACAAGCCGAAAGGCAAAGCGAACAGGATGGCAAAGAAACTCACCCAAAGCGTACCCGTAATCAAAGGAAGAAATCCGAACTGAGGGGCGGGAGTAGCCGTAGGGAACCATTCCTTTCCGGCAAAAACCTCGTCAAAAGAAATAGACTCGTCTTTCAGCAGGTGGCCCGGAAAATCCTTCTCTATAAATTTGGAGGGAACAAAAGCGATGATGCCTGGATTACCGGCAACGATCTCGCCGATGCACCGGGGGGCTTTCTCGTACCCGGCTCCCAACTCTTCCTCCGAGAAATAGGAGGTGATATCCTCCAACCGGAAAACTTTAACCTCCGCGTCCGGTCCTCCCAGCTCTTTCCAGTTGGTAATCTCTTCGTCAAAAACGTCTTTTATTTGTGCCGCACTCAGTTCCTGCACCGGATTGGCTTTATTCACCGCCAGCACATATCCCTCTTCTATGACTTTTTTTATTAAAAAGTCCCAAAGCTTCCGCAAACAAGAATACGACAATCAGCAAAATAGTAATGCTCGTTACAAAACCGCTGCAAGTCAATATTCCTTCTACAATCTTTTCCCAAACTCGTTTCATACAGTTTTAGTCTTCTATTTTAATAACCGATGCAAAAAAAGCCTCTTTATATTAAGGTGATATGAAAGAAGCTTGAAGTATTTGCTACAATTATATTACAAACTTGTTACAAGCAAAGACAATCCTGATCTTATTGCCATTTTCCCGCAAGGACGGATTCAATCCACCCTTGCCGGCGAATATTGCCCGTAACAGAATCGTAACACACCAGTAAAACAAATGACACAAGAAAACGTTTCTTTTGCACACGAATTAATATAAGAACTTATGAATCAATTAAAAGCTCTATTTCTTTTTATTCTATTGGCTTGTAGTCTGAATATTACCGCACAACGCATAAAAGGCAGTGACACGGTGTTGCCTGTGTCACAGGAAACAGCCGAGATTTTCATGAAAGATGATCCGACCGGCGGGTAACCGTCACCGGCGGGGGAACCGGAGTGGGGATTTCCGCCCTGATGGACAACACGACAGATATCGCTATGGCTTCCCGTCCCATCAAATTCAGCGAAAAGATGAAACTGAAAGCCGCCAAACAGGAAGTGGAGGAGGTAATCATAGCGTATGATGCCCTGGCCGTCATTGTAAACCCGTCCAACCCTGTCAGCCAACTGACACGCCAGCAACTGGAAGCCATATTCCGCGGCAAGATAACCAATTGGAAACAGCTGGGAGGACCCGATATGAAAATCATTGTCTATTCCCGCGAAACCTCTTCGGGAACTTACGAATTTTTCAAAGAAAGCGCCCTGAAGAACAAGAACTACATGAGCAGCAGCTTGTCCATGCCCGCCACCGGAGCCGTGATCCAGTCTGTAAGCCAGACCAAAGGCGCTATCGGCTATGTGGGACTGGCCTACTTGTCCCCCCGGGTGAAAGCTATCGCCGTTTCCTACGACGACGGCAAGCACTATGTACTGCCCAGCCTTGAAAACGGAAAGAAGAAACTTTACCCCGTAGTACGCCCTCTTTACTACTATTACAACGTAGCCAATAAGGAAAAAGTAACCCCGTTCATCGACTATATCCTGTCGCCCCAGGGGCAAAATATTATAAAAAACGGTGGATATATTCCTGTGAAATAAAGGATATCCCAAAAAGAATGCGTACTTTTGCAGCAAAAGTGTAAAATTGATATCACAATGACTGAAATGAACGCTACAGAAGCTACAGAGAAGAAAAGTCTGAACTTCATTGAACAGGCAGTTGAGAACGACCTGAGAGAAGGTAAAAACGGAGGGAAAGTACAAACCCGCTTTCCGCCCGAGCCGAACGGCTACCTGCACATCGGTCATGCCAAAGCCATCTGTCTGGATTTCGGGATAGCTGCACGCTATGGTGGCGTATGTAACCTGCGTTTTGACGACACCAACCCGACCAAAGAAGATATGGAATACGTGGAAGCCATCAAGGAGGACATCCAATGGCTCGGATTCCAGTGGGGAAACGAATATTATGCATCCGACTACTTCCAGCAATTATGGGATTTCGCCGTCAATCTGATAAAGGAAGGAAAGGCTTATATAGACGAACAGAACTCCGAACAAATCGCGGCACAAAAAGGCACTCCCACCCAACCCGGAACCGAGAGCCCTTACCGCAACCGTCCCATCGAGGAAAGCCTGGAACTGTTCAACAAAATGAACAGCGGTGAAATAGAAGAGGGCAAAATGGTGCTCCGTGCCAAAATAGACATGGCAAGCCCCAACATGCACTTCCGCGACCCTATTATTTATCGTGTGGTAAAGACTCCGCACCACCGTACAGGCGAAACCTGGAAAGCATACCCCATGTATGACTTCGCACACGGACAGAGCGACTACTTTGAAGGAGTGACCCATTCGCTGTGTACCCTGGAGTTCGTACCCCACCGTCCGTTGTACGACCTGTTCGTGGACTGGGTAAAAGAGGGTAAAGATCTGGACGACAACCGTCCTCATCAGTATGAGTTCAACAAACTGAACCTGAACTACACCTTGATGAGCAAGCGTAACCTGCTGATTCTGGTAAAAGAACATCTGGTAAACGGTTGGGACGACCCCCGTATGCCGACTCTCTGCGGTTTCCGCCGTCGCGGCTACTCGCCTGAGTCCATCCGCAAATTTGTAGACAAGATAGGTTATACACTTATGATGCCCTGAATGACTTCGCCCTGCTGGAAAGCGCTGTCCGCGAAGACTTGAACAGCCGTGCCACCCGTGTATCGGCAGTCATCAATCCGGTGAAACTGATCATTACCAACTATCCCGAAGGACAGGTGGAGGAAATGGAAGCTGTCAACAACCCGGAAGATCCGTCGGCAGGCACACACACCATCGAATTCAGCCGCGAACTGTGGATAGAACGCGACGACTTCATGGAAGACGCCCCGAAGAAATATTTCCGTATGACTCCGGGACAGGAAGTGCGTCTGAAAAGCGGATACATCGTGAAATGCACAGGCTGCAAGAAAGACGACAACGGCAACGTGGTGGAGGTATACTGCGAATACGATCCCGACAGCAAAACAGGTATGCCGGGCAGCAACCGCAAAATCAAAGGTACCATACACTGGGTAAGCTGCGCACACTGTCTGCCTGCCGAAGTACGCCTGTACGACCGCCTGTGGAAAGTGGAGAACCCGCGTGATGAGATGGCCGCCATCCGCGAAGCAAGAACTGCGACGCACTGGAAGCCATGAAAGAAATGATCAACCCCGATTCGTTGAATGTATTAACCAACTGCTATGTAGAGAAATATCTGGCCGATGCCAAACCGCTGGATTACTTGCAGTTCCAGCGCATCGGTTATTTCAATGTAGACAAAGACTCTACACCGGAACATCTGGTGTTCAACCGCACCGTATCTTTAAAAGATACCTGGAGCAAAATCAATAAATAAAAACAAGCTTATGAACTACGACATGTCTTCTTACTTTGAAGACCCGGAATTTAAAGAAGCATTGGCAAAATACGAGGGTATGGTGGAGAACCATACCCCCGCTTATTTTGAAGCTGATGAACTGATCGATATCGCCGAATACTACACTTTAAAAGGAAGACATAAAGATGCAGACAAGGCCATAGACCTCACTCTCCAATTACATCCCGAAAACACAGACGCCCTGGTTTTCCGGATACGCTCCCTGATGCTGCAAAACAAAAAGGAAGAAGCCAAAGTGGTAGCGCAACTCATCGCCAACAGCACCGACCGTGAATGCAGGTTCCTGCAAGCTGACATGCTGATGGAGGAGAACCGCATAGAAGAGGCCGAGGAGATATTCAAACAACTGGCCATGGACGAGGAGTACGAAGTGGATACGCTGCTGGATATCATCCAGGACTATACCAACGCCAATCAGGAAGAATATGCCGGACAATGGGTAGACTGCCTGTTTGCTCATTCCGACATGCAAACCCTGCCCAAAACCAACCAACGCCTCCGCGATGTGCTGTGCGATTATTACAGCACGTTCAACAAGCCCGACTTGGCCATCCCCTACCTGAACATGACCCTGAACGAGTATCCCTATTCCATCGAGCATTGGAACGAACTGGGGAAATGCCATCTGCAACAATGCCAATACGAAGAGGCGAACGAAGCCTTGGATTTCGCATTAGCCATTGATGATGAAAATACAGATTCATTGACTTTGAAAGCATTTGGTTACCACCAGGCAGGCAATTTAAAGGAATCCTGCGACTACTATCTCCGTCTGGCCAATGTGAGCAAGAACAAGACGAAAGCCTATCTGGCACTGGCACAAATCTATCTGGAGATGCGGACCATGCTTCGGCCATCAGCTATATAGAAAAGCTGATAAACCGGAAATCGGGCCTGACCGACTACGAATTGGCCGAGTTATATTCTGACACGGCGCTCTGTCATGCCTATCTGGGGCATACCGAAAACGGATACAAATATATCAACCAAGCATTGGAGCTGAACGAACATGATGCCGAAATACGTATCGCAGCCGGACGCTTCTTTACAATAGAAGCTCAAAAAAGCGATATCAGCGAAGAGGAACAAGAAAACAACCTCCGCAATGCGGAACATCAATTCACACGTGCATTGGAGTTTACTCCGAAGGAGGAACGGTTTGATGTGCTGTTCAAAATCGGCTCTCTATATTTTGACGAACATAATTTTGAATATGCCAACCAGTACTTCGAACTAATAAACAAAGAATTTCCGGAGGATGCCGATGCCACTTACTTTTTTCTGGCTTACGGTTATTACCACCAGCAGGAATCCGCTTCGTTCATGCACTATCTGGCTAAAATCAGAAAAGAAATTCCGGATATGTACGCCACCATGGGAACCGGCGATACCATACTGATGACCGACACCTACTTCAATGAAGCGCTGCGTGCCATTAAAGAAGATGTCAGCACAGGCAAGATTAACTTAAACAAATATTTATAATAATTTTATGGAATCAGTTGCATTTATCCAGTGGTGTCTGGACCACTTGAATTATTGGACAATAACGTTATTAATGGCCATCGAAAGCTCTTTTATCCCTTTCCCCTCGGAAGTGGTAGTACCGCCCGCCGCCTATAAGGCTGCCGGAGGAAACAGTGACCTGAATGTATTTCTGGTAGTTATATTTGCGACCATCGGAGCCAATATAGGAGCCATCATCAATTATTATATAGCCTATTTCGTAGGCCGTCCGCTGGTTTATAAATTTGCGAACAGCCGCTTCGGACACATGTGCCTGATTGATGAAGCCAAGGTTCAGAACGCGGAACACTACTTTGACAAGCATGGGGCACTCTCCACCTTTATCGGACGTCTTATTCCTGCCGTCCGCCAGCTTATCTCCATTCCTGCCGGTCTGGCCAAGATGAAATTATCCACTTTCCTGCTGTACACAACGCTGGGAGCAGGTATCTGGAATGCCATCCTGGCAGCCATCGGTTACTATCTGCAATCAGTGGTTCCCGAAGAGCAGTTATTGAGTACCGTCACCGAATACAGCCACGAGTTAGGATATTGCTTTATAGCTATCGGCGTTTTAATAGTAGGTTTCCTAATTTATAAAGGAAGAAAATAAAAAAGAATGAACTTTTTTCCATTTAAATTTGTTATCATTACAGTATCGAACTAAAATATAATAAAATTATGGCAAAAACAGCATTTAAAGGAACACCGGTAACACTAGCCGGAGAATTTGTGAAAGCAGGAACCTCAGCTCCGGAATTTACATTGGTAAAAGGAGATTTGAGCAATTATACATTAAAAGACGGGAAGGGCAAATATCTGATTCTGAACATTTTCCCCAGTATGGATACCGGCGTGTGCGCTACTTCCGTACGCAAGTTCAACCAGCTGGCTGCAAACCAGCCAATACGGTGGTGTTGGCAATCTCTAAAGACCTGCCATTCGCCCAGGGACGCTTCTGCACTACTGAAGGCATCACCAACGTTATTCCTTTGTCTGATTATCGCTATACTTCCGATTTCGCTGAAAAGTATGGTGTATTGATGACTGATGGTCCTTTGGCAGGATTATTGGCACGCTCGGTTGTAGTGATTGACCCGGAAGGAAAAGTGGTTTATACCGAACTTGTTCCCGAAATAACCCAGGAACCGAATTATGAGGCCGCACTGAAAGCGGTAAAATAAAAAGTGCTTCCCGAAAGAATAAAGAAAACGGCAGAAGATTTTTACAATCTATCCACATAGTTTTTAGGGCAGTTTCCGGCATAGCTTCTTGAAAGTTATGCCGGAAATTTTTATATGTCATGCTTGAAAGATCTATAATCTTGCATGTGAAAGATTTATAATCTTATGCCCGCAAGATCTATAATCTTACATCTTCATCCTTTAGACAAGTACCATTGGTACATTCGGTGTACTCCCTCTTCTATATCAATCTTATGCTGCCATCCCAGACTATGCAATTTGCTTACATCCGTCAGCTTACGCATAGTGCCGTCCGGTTTCGTAGCGTCAAAAGTCAGTTTGCCCTGATAACCCACCTCCTTGACAATCTTGTCCGCCAGTTGGGCAATGGTGATTTCCTTCCCCGTACCGATATTGATATGGCAGTTACGGATATCCTTGGAACCGGGTGTGTATGTATCCTTAAAGTCCACATGCTCCATGATATAGACACTGGCATCAGCCATCTCCTCACTCCATAAGAACTCACGCAACGGCTTGCCTGTTCCCCACAAAGTTACTTCCTGCCCGGTTATGCCATACTTTTTCAGAATGGAGAGAATCTCCTCATCCGTATGCGAACCGTCTATCCCCTCTACGGACGAAGATTCATATCTTTACGCACCGCGTCCCAGTTCCCCTCATTCAGGCATTTTCCCAAATGAATCTTACGAATCATGGCAGGCAGCACATGGCTGTTCTCCAAATGGAAATTATCATTGGGACCGTAAAGGTTCGTAGGCATCACGGCTATGTAATTGGTTCCATATTGCAAGTTAAAGCTTTCGCACATCTTCAACCCGGCAATCTTCGCAATAGCATACGGTTCGTTGGTATATTCCAAGGGAGAAGTCAGTAACACATCTTCCTTCATGGGTTGTACGGCATCACGAGGATAAATGCAAGTGCTTCCCAAAAACAAGAGTTTCTTTACATCATGGCGGAAACTCTCCCCTATCACATTCTGCTGAATCTGCAAGTTCTGATAAATAAAATCGGCACGGTAAAGACTGTTCGCCATGATGCCTCCACATGTGCCGCTGCCAGAATGACATACTGGGGCTGCTCTTCATCAAAAAACTTCTTCACAGCCTGCCCGTCCAGCAAATCCAGTTCTTTGTGAGAACGGCCTACCAGATTGGTATATCCCTTTTGCTGCAAATTATTCCATATAGCAGACCCCACCAGTCCGTGGTGACCTGCTACATATATCTTGGCTGTTTTTTCCATTATTCTGCTATTTGAGCCTTTAAATACAGTTTCTTCACGAACTTCATATCATGCTTCACCATGATTTTCACCAGTTCGGGGAAAGAAGTCTTACGGGGATTCCAGCCCAGCAACGTTTTGGCTTTAGTGGGATCACCCAACAACTGCTCCACTTCGGCGGGACGGAAATACTTAGGATCGACGGCAACCAGTTCCTTGCCCGTCGCCACATCGATACCTCTTTCATCCACCCCTTTGCCTTCCCAGCGCAATTCAATGCCCACTTCCTTGAAAGCCAAGGTACAGAACTCGCGCACCGTATGGTATTCGCCGGTCGCAATGACAAAATCTTCGGGAGTATCGTGCTGAAGAATCATCCACATACACTCCACATAATCCTTGGCATAGCCCCAGTCGCGCAAAGAATCCAGATTTCCCAGATACAGCTTGTCCTGATATCCCTGGCTATACGTGCGGCAGCCAAAGTAATCTTGCGTGTTACAAAGTTTTCACCACGGCGTTCACTCTCATGGTTGAACAGGATGCCGTTCACGGCAAACATACCGTAACTTTCACGATAGTTCTTGGTAATCCAGAAACCATACTGCTTGGCCACCCCATACGGAGAACGGGGATAGAAGGGAGTCGTTTCCTTCTGAGGCACTTCCTGTACCAGTCCGAACAATTCGGAAGTCGATGCCTGATAAATCTTGGTCTTCTTTTCCAGGCCCAGAATACGGACCGCTTCCAACATACGCAGCGTGCCTACCGCATCCGCTTCCGCTGTGTACTCGGGTACATCGAAACTTACTTTCACATGGCTCTGAGCAGCCAGATTATAGATTTCATCGGGCTGTACAGCCTGAATGATACGTATCAGCGAACTACTGTCGGTCATATCCCCCCAATGCAGATTCACCAGACGGGTCTTTTGCATATCACGAACCCACTCGTCCAGATAAAGATGTTCTATACGACCGGTATTGAATGAAGAAGAACGGCGCAGAATACCGTGAACCTCATATCCCTTTTCAATCAAAAACTCTGCCAGGAATGAACCGTCCTGACCTGTAATACCTGAAATTAAAGCTACTTTTTTCATTTCGTTTATTGTAAATGGCCTTATGCAAGCCTCTTGGTTATTTCATATCACATAGCTATCTACTGCTATCTGCCTTTCGGCATGGCAAAGGGCGGAATGACCAAACAGAACGGCAGATGACAGACAGCATACACTCCATGTATGCAGAAATAAAATATATACAAGAAAGAATATTTACTCCGCCGAAAATTCTTTGATGCGCTGTTCCTCGCTCAACCGGCAGATCAGCAATGTGTTATTCTTCTCAGCAACGATATATCCGTCCAGTCCCTGTACCACCACCCTCTTTTCCTGTGTAGTGTGAATCACACAGTTACGGGTTTCATACAACTTTATATTCTCACCTATCTGCGTATTATTATGGGCATCTTTCGGCAAATTCTCGTGCAATGATCCCCAAGTACCCAGATCACTCCACCCAAAGCTGGCAGGAAGGACAAAAATCTCATCCGCCTTCTCCATAATGGCATAATCCACCGAAATGTTCTCGCACAAAGGGAAATTCCGGTCAATCATTTCCTGCTCCTTGTCCGTATAATAATAAGGAAGCAAACGCTCGAACACCTTCGAAATGGCAGGCTGATATACGCGCAGGGCGTTCACCACCGTATTTACATTCCACACAAAAATACCGGCATTCCAGAAGAAATTATTTTTTTGAATATAGCGCCGGGCTGTTTCCAGATCGGGTTTCTCTTTAAAAGAATACACCCGGAATACCTCCTTATTGGCGGTAGAAGGTACACTGAGATCAGCTTCAATGTAACCGTAGCCCGTCTCAGGACGGGTAGGTTTCATGCCCAGGGTAAGGATAGCGTCCGAATCGGCCGTAAAATTCATCGCCGAATTAATCACCCGCTGAAACTCCGCGATATTCATCACAATGTGGTCGCTGGGGGTCACCACCATATTGGCCTTAGGATTACGTGCCTTTATTTTCCAACTGACGTATGCTATACAAGGAGCCGTATTGCGACGGCAAGGCTCACGCAGGATATGATCATCAGCAATATCGGGCAACTGCTCCTTTACAGTATCCGCATACTTCTCTGATGTCACCACCCAAATATTTTCCGGAGGCAGATCCCCTGAAAACGGTCAGCCGTAAGTTGGATCAATGTACGGCCGCAACCCAGTACATCAATAAATTGCTTAGGATAATCAGGAGTACTCATCGGCCAGAAACGGCTTCCAACACCTCCGGCCATTATAACGAGGTGATTATTCTTGATGTTCATATGATTCATTTTTTACGTTGTATGACCGCAAAGATAAGTATTATTTTTTAAAAAAAGTATTGCGTTTTAATTTATATGTCCTATATTTGCATACGACTAACATTTTTTTTGTCATGAAACAACCGACAACTGAAAACTCTGATATAATTAAACTAGTAGCGATATTAGGTGATTTTGCCTTGTTGAACCTTTCTATGATACTTGTGTTTTTTATTCTGAAAGGAATAGATTCACAGGCCATAGCCATATTTCATTGAAAACCTACCTGCTGACTTCCAACCTGTGCTATATTCCCTGCATATCCATCTTTGGGGTCATACTGCACAACCGCATAGTGCGTCCGGAACAGATTGTAGGCCGCCTGTTAGGAACAATCAGCTTGCATGTAGTCATCTTCCTCACGGTGCTGGCCATTATTAAGGTAGATAACTTCTCACGCATCTATCTGCTTGCTTTCTATCTGTCTTTCATACCTTTAGCTATAGGATGGCGACTGACATTGCGGTTCTTTGTGAAAATGTTCCGCCGCAGTGGCAGGAACCTGCACACCACTGTACTGATAGGCGACGGGGACAATATGGTGGAGCTGTACCATACGTTGAACGATTTGACTTACGGATACAGGGTTTTAGGCATTTTCTATGATGAGAAGGACTCTAATTACCCCGAAGGGATTCCCTTTAAAGGTCCTGTAAACCAATTATTTGAATGGTTGTCCCATAACACCGTGCACGAACTGTACTGTGGTCTGCCATCCAGCAGAAAGGATGATATTCTGGCCATCATGAACTATTGCGAGAACAATCTGATCCGCTTCTATAGCGTACCTCATGTACGTAATTACATAAAGCGTCAGCTGCAACTGGAATTATTGGGTGAAGTTCCTGTATTGTCCATCCGTACCGAGCCGTTGCAGAACCCGGTAAACAGACTGGCAAAACGGTTATTTGATTTGACATTTTCCTCTCTGTTTTTACTTACAATTTTTCCATTTATATACCTGATTGTAGGTCTTATTATTAAAATTACCTCACCTGGTCCCATATTCTTCAAACAGGAGAGAAACGGGGAAAACGGGAAAATCTTTAAATGCTATAAGTTCCGTTCCATGAAAGTGAACGCATTGTCCGATTCATTGCAGGCTACCAAGAATGATCCCCGCAAGACCAAGTTCGGCAACTTCCTGCGTAAAAGCAATCTGGACGAACTGCCGCAATTCATTAATGTATTCAAAGGAGAGATGTCCATTGTAGGTCCCAGACCCCATATGCTGAAACATACAGAGGAATATTCCCAACTGATTAACAAATACATGATGCGCCACCTTGTCAAACCCGGAATTACCGGATGGGCGCAAGTCACCGGCTACCGGGGAGAAACCAAAGAACTTTCCCAAATGGAAGGCAGGGTAAGAAGAGACTTGTGGTATATTGAGAACTGGACTTTCCTGCTCGACATCCGCATCATGATAAAAACAGTAACCAACATGTTCCGGGGCGAGAAAAACGCCTATTAATCCAAATCGTAGGGACATATAAAAAATAAAAAGATATGAAAGGTATTGTACTAGCCGGAGGTTCGGGCACGCGCCTCTATCCTATTACCAAAGGAGTATCCAAACAGTTGCTCCCTGTCTTCGACAAACCCATGATTTATTATCCTATATCGGTACTTATGCTGGCCGGCATACGGGAAATACTCATTATCTCCACCCCATACGACTTACCGAGCTTCAAAAGACTGTTAGGAGACGGAAGCGATTTCGGAGTACGCTTTGAATATGCGGAACAGCCTTCGCCCGACGGACTGGCTCAGGCTTTCATCATCGGCGAGAAATTCATCGGAAATGATTCCGTCTGCCTTGTACTGGGTGATAACATATTCCACGGCAACGGCCTGTCCGCCATGTTGAGAGAATCCGTACGTGCTGCCGAAGAGGACAAGAAAGCAACGGTATTCGGTTATTGGGTCAGTGACCCCGAAAGATATGGCGTAGCGGAATTCGACAAGGAAGGCAACTGCCTCTCTATTGAAGAAAAACCTGCCCAACCTAAGTCCAACTATGCCGTGGTGGGACTCTATTTCTATCCCAACAAGGTGGTGGAAGTAGCCAAGAATATCAAGCCTTCGGCACGGGGAGAACTGGAAATCACCACCGTAAACCAGCAATTTCTTCAGGACAAGGAATTGAAAGTACAGACATTGGGCAGAGGTTTCGCATGGCTGGATACCGGTACTCACGACTCGCTGGCCGAGGCAAGTACCTACATCGAAGTCATTGAAAAGCGCCAGGGGCTGAAAGTGGCGTCCTTGAGGGCATAGCTTTGAGAAAAGGCTGGATTACCCCGGAAAAGATGCAGGAACTGGCCCAGCCGATGCTTAAAAACCAATACGGACAATATTTACTGAAAGTTATAAAAGAACTGGGATTAGAATAATGGAAGTTATAAAAACAGCAATAGACGGGGTTTTCATTTTGGAACCCCGTATTTTTAATGATGCAAGAGGGTATTTCTTTGAAAGCTTCTCGGGACGTGAATTTGAAGAAAAAGTATGCAGGACTACATTTGTACAGGATAATGAGAGTTTCTCCACTTATGGTGTATTACGCGGCCTGCATTTCCAGAAACCTCCTTTCACACAAAGCAAACTGGTGCGTGTAATCAAGGGAGCGGTACTGGATGTGGCTGTAGATATCCGGAAAGGTTCTCCTACTTTCGGAAAGCATGTGGCTGTAGAATTGACCGGAGAGAATCACCGGCAGTTTTTTATCCCCCGCGGATTCGCACACGGCTTTGCGGTACTAAGTGACGAGGTGTTGTTCCAATACAAGTGTGACCATTATTATGCTCCGCAAAGCGAAGGAGGAATCGCATGGGACGACCCCGATCTAGGCATAGACTGGCGACTTCCGGCCGATAAGGTTATTTTGTCCGACAAGGACAAGAAACATCCGAGATTGAAAGACTATCAAACGGATTTCGACTTTAATCAAAGTTTATATTAAAGGCTGTTTTGATTCTGCGTTTGTCCGGTTTTTGCCAGTGAAATTAAAGAAACCGAAAACTGCACACCGGACTATCGTAACGTTCAGGACAACATTTCCGAAGATTGACCTATAAAAACAGGGTGCACCTCCTACGAAAGAGATGCACCTGTTTTATAGGTCAATATCTTTATATCACTTCTTCTCCATCCCCTCCTGAGGAGCATTAAGTCCTGCCTTCAGATTTTCAAAGAATTCACGTCCGAACAAGATCCATGCGGAAGCACCCGCCACTGCCAGGAAAATAAATCCGACAAGAATCACCTTCTTGCTGGTTCCCGAAGGCAGCAACGGCACACTGGCAGGTTCCACAACGGCAAATACAGGTTTGGCCTCCTGTACTTTGGCCCGTGCCACCTGCAATTGGGTAGCCACCTGGCTATACACCTGATATGCCAGATTCATATCATTCTGCAACCGTTCTCTCTCCGTCAAAGCACTTTGAAGGACAACCCCCTTGTTGGCATCCATGTAATTGGCATAATTCTGCTGGGCTACATAATACTCCTGCTGGCGTTCCTTATACAATTGTTCCAGATAAGCACAATCCTGCTGGGCTTTGGAGACCCTGTACGCTGTGATATACTCCTGAAGCTTCACCACTACCGTGTCTGTAATGGCGGCCGTAACCATCGGGTCCTGCAAAGTCACCGTCACTGTGGTGATGCCGGTTTTCTTATCCACATCAGCAGTAATCGCCTTACGCATGGCTTCCACTTTCTTCGCCTGATCTTCTGTCAGGTGGAAAGGATCCAGCCTGTTCCCTTCTTCCTCTTCCTTATCGGAGAAGAGAGATTTCACCCCGCCTATAGCCGCCCCGGGCAATCCCATAACAGCACCCCACCACGGAGCTTTCTGCTCATCGAGATAAGCTACAAAAGTAGTATCCACCTCACCGTCCAACGTAGTGACATGTGCATTAAACAGTTCCAGAATGAAAGGAGTAGACGCTACTATATCCGGGAAAAGAGATACGTTCAACGCATCCGCCTCACTGCCCAGACTCATGCCTCCGATCCCCAGCATGGCAGCCATTCCCGACAGGCTCCCCCCTCCGCTTTTACCGGATTCGGGAGACAATGTCACTTCCACCGTATATTGCTTGGGAATACTCAGAGCGATAATCACCCCTACAATAGCACCTATTCCGGCAACCTTCAGCAGCATCTTTCGGGCAGCCACAACTTACGGACATACTCCATCAAATCAATTTCCAACTCCTCGTCTTCCCGTGGTCTTTCCGTATTATTCGTATAATTCTTATCTTCCGCCATACTGTTTCTATTTTAAGATATTAGCAATAGATGCAATCATAGTAGCCAACGACGCACTGGTGGTTGCTATGGACAAGGTGTTCTGCAAAGACCAGTTGCTCTTTTCCTTCACCGGAACAATCACCTCACAGCCCGGCTGGATCAGCTCACGGCTACCTTTCTTCGCTCTCTTCACCTGACCGTTCATATATACAATATACACCTTGCTCTTCTTCGCACGGAAACCGTAACCTCCGGCCTGCTCTATATAATATTTCAACGTCTTGCCATCTTCAAATGAAACGGTATTGGGATACATCACAGCCCCGCTGATACGTACCGTGTTGTTGTATTCGGGAATTTCAATCACATCCCCCTCACGCAATACGATATCCGCACTGGAGCCGGGTTTAAGCATCGCTTTTTCCAAATCGATACCCACATAATAGATATCTCCCAAATCCAGCCGGTTGACATCAATGGAGTCCTTTCCAGTCTTGGCCATGTCCAGAACCGTTTCCATACGTTTGCGTTCATCGGCATTGATACGACGGCTTAAACGGGCCCCTTTGATATAAGCAAACGGAGTCACTCCACCTGCCTTCTTGATCAAATCGGAAAGACGTTCGCTCTTCTCTGTCAGCGCATAATCACCTTCATACAAAACCTCACCGGTCACCTGCACATTCACCTGTTCCTGATAAGCAGGGCTCTTACGCACATATACCTGATCGTATGGCTGCAACACAAAACCCGGTTCTCCGTCTATCACAAAACCGTCTTTCAGAGAAAACGAGTACATTTGTCCTATGGTGGAAACCGCTTCCGTACCTTTGCTATCCTTGATACGGCGGGAAACATCCACACGGACGGTAGAAGCCGATTCCATCAATCCGCCAGCCTGGATTATAATATCCTCCAAAGTCGTATTGTCGGCAAAAGCGAACTCACCCGGACGGGCAACCTCACCATACACCATGATGCTTCCCACATCCTCCAAGTCATGAATACTGGGAATATAAAGCACATCATTACGCTGCAAAGGTACATCGGGTGCAGTACCGTCCATGATGCCTTTTATATCTACTTGAATAACCTCTTTCTTCAGATTCTCGCGCTCGCGATGCAACACCGCACGTCCTGTAAAGGCATCACCCATAAGGCCTTCAGCCTTTTCCACCAGTTGGCGGACTGTATTCAAGGTTCCTCCGAACTGATAAATGCCCGGACGATAGACAGCCCCCTTGATTTCAAGCTTGTTCTCAAAACGGTCCAGAATAGCTTCAGCAGTCAGCGCATCACCATCTTTTACCTGGAATACGGAATAATCAATATCATCAATCGTATAAATCTGATACTCCTTTCCGTTTTGACGAATCATGCGGAGAGAACGGGTATAGGCATCCCCCGAAAATCCACCGGCATACTTCAACAACGTGGCAACACTTTCGTTGTTTTTCATCTCGTATTTCATGGGGCGTTTCACATTACCCTCTATGCTAACCAACGCCTCGTATGGAGGAACGATGATCACATCGCCTTCCTGCAAGCGGATATCATCATTGATTTTACCTTTCATAATAAAATCGTACACATCTACGGTAGCGATTTTCTGTCCTCCGCGCACTACTTGTATATTGCGCAAGCTACCGATATCGCTCACGCCACCGGCACGGTACAGTGCATGAAACACGGTAGAGAAAGAAGACAATGCATAAGTTCCCGGTTGGAACACTTCCCCCATCACGTTCACCTGGATCGTCCGGCTGTTTCCCAAAGTAACCTTGATTTGTGAGGACGGGTTCTGTTCATTATCAAGCCCTGCATAAATCTTATTCAGTTCTTTACGCAAATATTGGTTGGCTTCGGCAATAGTCATGCCGTTCAGATAAATCAATCCCAAATCGGGGATCGTGATAGATCCGTCCGGAGATACATTATCGCGGATGGTGGCCTGGTTTGTACCCCAGATGTCAATGATTACCTCATCACCCGGCCCCAGACGGTAATTAGGAGGAGTAGCCAGATTCACACTCGGCTCGAATGTAAGGTTTCTGGTTTCAAAAATGTCCCGTCCGTACACCTTATCCTTCTGCATTTCTTCCATATCGCCCATGCCCATCCCCTCGTAATAGCGATTGGCAGAAACACTGTCCGACAAGTTCTTCCCTACCACTCTGCCCGCAACCGGACGTTGGTCGAAAGTAAAATTCTCTGTTACATAGATATCTTCCTGCGTCTTTGTCTTTTCACGCAAACGGTTCCGATTTTGCATCGTTGCATTTGCGTCTTTATCAGCAGACCCATTTTGCTGTTCATAAAGTTTCTTTACACGCTTAGCCTGTTCTTGTGTCACTCCTCTACGGGCTAACTCTGTAGCAATCTGACGTTGGTCTTTTCCTTGTTGCATGCCCGTCTTCACATATTCCAACACCTGTTGGTCACTCATAGATTGCTGTGCAAGCACAGAACCTGAGAGGGCAAAAACTAAGACCAGTACGGATAATAGTTTTTTTATCATATAAATTCAATAAACTTAGTAATTTAGCAGCCGCAAAGGTAGATATTATTTTCGATATAGGCGAGTATTATTTCATAAATATCCCTCTAACAAATATAAAAACGCTGCCACCTGACGGTGTACAGCCGTTTATTCTTTAATAATCCGTTAGCAGAATTCATTCAGACTTCATTGCACAGCCCTCCTTCTTAAAAAAGGTCTGCAAGGGTAAAACTTGTGACAATACCATTCCGGCCGGATCAGCAATACATATTGACGATGGCTTCGTACAATTCCTGTTTACCGCTTACTTGCTTGGCTCACCATTCTGCTTAGCATAAGCCACTACAT
>ENA-OQAZ01000005-OQAZ01000005.1-human-gut-metagenome-genome-assembly--contig:-NODE-5-length-86034-cov-5.123075_pt1 | contig 86034 bp, 83 predicted proteins | sample MGYA00242737_ERZ504531 | MGnify/ENA primary metagenome ERZ504531 (study PRJEB26092, sample SAMD00036244) | human gut metagenome | host: Homo sapiens | study: EMG produced TPA metagenomics assembly of the... | reverse complement strand
TTCATACTTCCAGATTCCAGTTTTTCAACTCATTCATCATCCCATAAGCAGTCACATCAATTTGGTCGGAGTTACCGCCACATACCCATGCCCTAATGCCCAGTGATCCGAATCTTCCGCTTCCGGTTCATAGTTATCAAACTCTCCGGTCAGCCAGAAATACTCTCCCCCCCGAGGATGCAGACTACGCTTCCATTCATTAATCCAAGCCCCATTCGTCTGACGGCAGATGCGTACCCCTTTCAAGGAAGCTGTATCCGGAAAGTTCACATTCAAGCAAATCCCCAAAGGCAAGCCATGCTCCAGGACCTGCTCAGTAATACGGCGTATATAAGGCAGCGATGAAGAGAAATCAGCATCCGCAAAATGATTACATAATGAATATCCGATAGAAGAGATCCCCTTCAGACACCCTTCAATCACTACCCCCATCGTACCGGAATAATGCACATTCACTGAAGAATTATCACCGTGGTTTATTCCACCTATCACCACATCGGGACGACGGGGAACCACCGTATGCAATGCCAGTTTCACACAATCTACCGGTGTGCCCGTACATTTATACACAGTCAAATCCTCCTCTTCACGTACCTTGTAATACTTCACAGGATGCTCGGAAGTGATCGCCCCCGAAGCTCCCGAACGAGGACCGTCCGGTGCCATTACGATTATCTCACCCATTCCACGCAACCCGCGTATCAATTCATTCAATCCCTTAGCTTCCACGCCGTCATCATTTGACAGCAATATCAACGGTTTTTCTTTCTTCATATTTTTCCACTCTTTTTCTCGGAGCGTAAAGATACAACTCTTTGCCGGAACTACCCCTCACCGGAAAAGAAAATTATCTTAATGTTCTACAACCCAGTGCTAAAAATAGAATAGAATTGAATGAAAATTTCTATCTTTGCCGCCGTTGAGTTATTAACAAAACCAATGAGTTATCAACAGTTTTGCTAATGTCTGCCGTTTTTTATAGGTGCAATCACCTATTATTTGTTACTTCGCAGCGAGAAAAACTGATTAATATGGGAAAAATTATTGCTTTAGCCAATCAAAAAGGTGGCGTAGGTAAAACTACCACAACGATTAACCTCGCAGCTTCTCTGGCAACACTGGAGAAAAAGGTGCTGGTTATTGATGCAGACCCTCAGGCCAACGCATCATCAGGATTGGGTGTGAACATCAAAGAGGTAGAATGCTCTATCTATGAATGTATTATCAACGAAGCCGATATACGGGAAGCAATTTATACCACCGACATTGACGGACTCGACATTGTTTCTTCACACATCGACCTGGTTGGCGCAGAAATAGAAATGCTGAACCTGGAAGACCGCGAGAAGATCATGAAAAAAGTATTAGCCCCCATGCGGGACGAATATGACTATATCCTGATAGACTGCTCCCCGTCGTTAGGCTTGATAACAATCAATGCGCTGACAGCAGCCGATTCAGTGATTATCCCTGTTCAATGCGAATATTTTGCATTAGAGGGCATCAGCAAATTGCTGAATACCATTAAGATTATTAAATCGAAACTGAATCCTTCACTGGAAATAGAAGGCTTCCTGCTGACAATGTTCGATTCACGTCTGCGTCTGGCCAACCAGATTTATGATGAAGTGAAACGCCATTTTCAAGAATTGGTATTCAAGACAATTATACAGCGTAACGTCAAACTGAGCGAAGCTCCCAGCCACGGCATTCCTGCAATATTGTATGATGCCGACTCTACCGGAGCCAAGAATCATTTGGCATTGGCACAAGAAATTATAACACGTAACAGTAAGTAAACAATGGCAGTACAGAAGAAATTTGCTTTAGGACGCGGGCTTGACGCACTGATCTCGACTGAAGAAGTAAAGACAGCCGGCTCATCTTCTATCAACGAGATAGAACTGAGCAAAATATCCGTCAACCCTAACCAGCCGCGTCGTGAATTTGATCCGGTGGCGTTACAGGAGTTGGCCGACTCTATTGCCGAAATTGGTATCATCCAACCCATTACGTTGCGTCAACTGAGTGAAGACTCTTACCAGATCATAGCCGGAGAACGTCGTTACCGCGCCTCCATACAGGCAGGACTTAAATCTATTCCGGCATACATCCGCACAGCCGATGACGAGAATGTAATGGAAATGGCGTTGATTGAAAATATTCAGCGTGAAGATTTGAATTCATTGGAGATTGCACTGGCTTATCAACATTTATTGGAACAATATGCATTGACACAGGAACGGCTGAGCGAACGTGTAGGGAAAAAACGTACCACTATCGCCAATTATCTGCGCCTGCTGAAACTTCCGGCCCAGATTCAAGTAGCATTGAAAAACCGCGAAATAGACATGGGACACGCCCGTGCCTTATTGTCCTTAGATGATCCTAAGACCCAAATACGTATCTTTAATGAAATACAGTCACAAGGCTATTCTGTCCGTAAAGTGGAAGAAATTGTCAAGGCACTGAGCAGTGGCGAGACAGTGGACAGCGGTGGGAAGAAGATCAAACCGAAAGGCTCCAAACTATCCGAGGAATACACTTTGCTGCAAAGCCACCTCTGCGGATTCTTCGGTTCGAAAGTACAGCTATCATGTACAGCCAAAGGAAAAGGCAAGATCAGTATTCCGTTCAATAACGAAGAGGACTTGGAACGAATCATGGAAATACTGGATTCACTGAAAAAGAAAGAATAAAGCGTTATTACTACATTGAAAAGAAGAACATCCACATATAAACTGTTTACATTCCTGCTTTTATGCCTTATGATGCTGGAAGCATGAATGTTCACGCCCAAAAGGCACGCAACCGCCGTATGGGTATAAAGACAGATTCTATTATACAAGTCAAAGATTCACTTGTCATTGACAGCCTGAAACTGCTGGAAGAACGGCAAAAGATAGAAAATATGGAAGCACCTGTTGATACTGCCGCTTTAGTCCGTAAAAATGATTCCATACAGAAAGCAATGGCTGCCGAAACAAAACCCCGGTTTATCCCGAACTCCAACCGTGCCATCTGGCTGGCGTTGGTAATTCCCGGCGGAGGACAGATATACAACCGTAAATATTGGAAACTGCCGATAGTATATGGTGGGTTTGTGGGATGTGCATATGCGCTGACCTGGAACAACAGAATGTACAAGGACTATTCTCAAGCCTATCTGGATATTATGGACGATGACCCTGATACCAAAAGCTACGAAGACTTCCTGCCTCATGGCATGAGCGCGGAAGGTATGGAGGACACCTTTAAAAAACGAAAAGATTTCTATCGCCGAAATCGGGATTTAAGCATATTCTGTTTTATCGGTGTATATATACTGTCTGTCATAGACGCATACGTGGATGCCGAACTATCTGATTTTGACATATCCAAAGACTTAGGTCTTCAAATACAACCTGTTATTTTTAATGACGGCCGGAGCAGGATACCTAATACAATAGGCCTGCAATGCAGCTTCAAATTTTAATCGCATGAAAAACTTTTTTAATTGGTTTATTTACATTTATAGGAACAACGGGAATAAGCGCACAAACCCAAAGTATTACCGTTCACTCGCAAACTACAGGAAAAGAAGAAATTATTGATGTTCCTGAAAGTATGCAGTCAGAAATGGACAGTCTTTACTGGGACTGGCAATCTAAGAATCACATCACATTGGGAGAGAACTGCACAATGGCCTCTACCAACCCTGTTGTAAGTGATTCCATCTATATGGATCGTCTGTCACGTATTCCCTCTATCATAGAAATGCCTTACAATGAGGCAGTACGCAAATTCATTGATATGTATGCCGTCCGTCTGCGCAATAAAGTATCCTTTATGCTTGCGGCAACCAATTTTTATATGCCTATCTTTGAAGAAGCACTTGATTTATACGACCTTCCTCAAGACTGAAATATCTGCCGATTATAGAGTCCGCCTTAAATCCTGTCGCTGTTTCCCGCCAGGAGCTACCGGCTTGTGGCAGTTTATGCTGGGTACAGGAAAAATATACGGGCTGAAGAACAATAGTCTGATAGACGAAAGACGGGACCCGGTCAAATCAACTTGGGCGGCAGCACGTTACCTGAAAGACCTGTACGACATCTATCAAGACTGGAATCTGGTATTGGCAGCTTACAACTGCGGGCCGGGCACTATCAACAAAGCCATACGCCGTGCCGGAGGAGCCACGGATTATTGGACAATCTACAACTATCTGCCAAAGAAACCCGTGGGTACGTTCCTGCTTTCATAGCGGCAAACTACATCATGACCTATTATTGCGAACATGGCATCTGTCCCATGGAAACACAGCTTCCCAACGCTACAGACACCATTCACATTAACAAAGACCTCCACTTACAACAAGTGGCAGAAGTATGCAACATCAACCTAGACCAGCTTCGCAGCCTGAACCCCCAATACAAAAAGGATATTATTCCCGGTAACAGCGAGTTGTGCGCACTTCGTCTGCCCAATAACTTTGTCAGTACTTTCATTGACCGCCAAGACAGCGTGTTCGCTTATAAGCCAATGAATATCTGACCAAAAGAAAAACGGTAGCCATCAAGGAAACAACCAGTAGCAGAAACCGCTCATCCAAGGGAACTCTTTATCATAAAATCAAACAAGGAGACACATTGGGAGGAATTGCTGCCAAATACCACGTATCCATCAGCCAATTACGTAATCTAAACGGTATAAAGGGCAATAATATCAGAGCCGGAAGAAGTTTGCGGATCAGATGATTGATAAAAAATACAGATTTAACACTATACATTTTCTGAAAATACTTGCTTGAATATGTTTTTTGTATATTTTTGCAGTATAGATTATAGGAGGCAAAGATATGACGGATGAAAAGCAGACTCAGGAACAGGCGGATGAGGAAATGATAAACCAAGGGTTTCAGGAACTTTTGGACAGTTATCTAGCGACCAAGCACCGCAAAAAAGTAGAAATCATCACAAAGGCATTCAATTTTGCCAAACAAGCACATAAAGGAGTAAAACGACGCTCGGGTGAACCATACATCATGCATCCCATAGCCGTTGCTAAAATTGTATGTACCGAAATAGGACTGGGATCAACTTCCATTTGTTCGGCTTTACTGCATGATGTGGTTGAAGATACAGACTACACTGTGGAAGACATTGAAAATCTGTTTGGTCCTAAAATCGCACAGATTGTAGATGGCCTGACTAAAATATCCGGCGGCATATTCGGAGACCGGGCTTCCGCACAAGCCGAGAATTTCAAGAAATTGCTACTGACCATGAGTGATGACATCCGGGTTATCCTCATCAAAATAGCCGACCGTCTGCATAATATGCGTACACTTGGCTCCATGCTTCCCAACAAGCAATACAAAATTGCCGGAGAAACCTTATACATCTATGCGCCATTGGCTAACCGCTTGGGGTTAAACAAAATAAAGACAGAACTGGAAGATCTCAGTTTCAAATATGAGCATCCGGAAGAATATGCACAGATAGAATCCAAGCTACAAGAAACACAAGCGGAACGCGAAGAAGTATTCCGTGAATTTACAGCACCTATCCGCGCACAACTGGACAAAATGGGTATCAGCTATCAATTGATAGCACGAGTCAAATCCCCTTATTCCATCTGGAACAAGATGCAGACCAAGCATATCACATTTGAAGAAATATATGATATCCTGGCTGTCCGTATCATCTTCTGTCCCAAAAATCCGGAAGAAGAACTCAACGAGTGCTTTAACATATACGTATCCATATCCAAGATTTATAAACCGCACCCAGACCGCTTGCGCGACTGGGTAAGCCATCCTAAAGCCAACGGCTATCAGGCACTTCACGTAACTCTGATGAGCAACAAAGGCCAATGGATAGAAGTGCAGATACGCAGCGAGCGGATGAATGATGTAGCCGAACAAGGCTTTGCCGCACACTGGAAATATAAAGAAGGCGGAGGCAGTGAGGACGAGGGCGAACTGGAAAAATGGCTGCGTACCATCAAGGAAATTCTGGATGATCCGCAACCGGATGCCATGGACTTTCTGGATACCATCAAACTGAACCTGTTCGCTTCTGAAATATTTGTCTTCACTCCGAAAGGTGAAATCAAAACGATGCCGCAAAACTGTACGGCACTGGATTTTGCATTCTCCATCCATACATTCTTGGGCAGCCATTGCATCGGAGCTAAAGTCAACCACAAGCTGGTGCCCTTGAGCCACAAACTGCAAAGCGGCGACCAGGTGGAGATTCTTACTTCCAAATCACAACATGTACAGCCTTCGTGGATAAACTTTGCCACCACTGCAAAAGCCAAGGCTAAGATACAGGCCATACTGAAACGCGAACAGCGAGGTATGCAGCAGGCCGGTGAGGAAATGTTACGGGAATTCTTCTCCAGGGAGGGAGTAGAGTACACTCCCGAAAACATACGAAAGATCTGTAATCTGCATACCCTCAAGACACAGGAAGAATTGTTTGCAGCCATCGGATTCAAAACAATCATTCTAGGAGAAAACGATAAAAACGAACTGAAAGACAAACCGGTTTCCAGTAACTGGAAAAAGTATATCTCTTTCGCTTTCGGAGGCAGCAAGACAAACAAGGAGAAACCGACAGAAGAGAAGGTTCCCCTACCAAAGATAGACAGCAAGAAAATATTGAAACTGACTCCCGAAGCTATCCAAAAGAACTATGTGATAGCAGAATGCTGCAAACCTATTCCGGGAGATGACGTTTTGGGATATATAGGCGACAATAATCGTATCATCATCCACAAACGCCAATGTCCGTTGGCTACCAAACTGAAAAGCAGTTATGGCAACCGCTTGTTGGCTGTCCAATGGGAAACAGGAAAGTCCTTGTACTTCCCTGTAAATATCTACATAAAAGGTATTGACCACATCGGTCTGTTAAACAAGGTAACAGAAATCATTTCACAACAATTGAATGTAAATATCCACAAGTTGAATATTGAAAGTAACGATGGTATCTTTGAAGGAAGAATACAGCTATTTGTGCACGATGTGGATGATGTAAAATCCATCACTACCAACCTAAGGAAAATAGATGAGATAAAAACCGTCACCCGTATCGAAAAGTTCGAAGACCAGCCGAATTAACCAATACCAGTTTCACCGCAGATTACACTGATTTGTCCATAACGATTATCTGCAACTCGTTTTTAATCCGTGCAATCTGTGGTGAATATTCTTAAGTCAGGTAATCCAGTTCTTTACGCATACTGACCAATTCCTCACGTATCAGTTTCAATCTGTCCAAAATCTCCGTAGTACGGATAGTGGTTTCCCTGTTCATCTTCAGTTTCTGCTTAGCCCCCTGTAAAGTCATCCCTTTCTCTTTCACCAGATGATAGACCAGCCGGATATTCTCAATATCCTCTTTACGATACTGACGGACATTCCCTCCCGCCTTCTTGGGCGAAATAATAGGAAATTCCTTTTCCCAATAACGCAACAAGGATTCATTTACATCAAACATCTTCGCCACTTCCCCAATGGAATAGTAAAGTTTCAATTCTTTATTCGGATTATAGGCCATGGTAAATTAAAATTAAGAATTAAAAATTCACGGCTAGTCAAATACCTTACCGTGATTGGCTGCAATCTGTATCATCTTGTCATAATCTTCCGCACTCAAATCCATGAAATAATAATTCACAGGATTCTGCACTTTTCCTTTCACGTGCACTTCATAGTGCAAGTGCGGCCCGGTACTCTTGCCCGTATTTCCTACCTCCCCTATCACTTCCCCACGTACCACCTTTTGCCCCGGGCGAACCTTATACTTGCTTAAATGTGCATACCAAGTCACGTACCCGAAACCATGATCCACCTGGATCAGATTTCCATAACCGGTTTCCCATCCCGCCTTTACCACCGTTCCGTCTCCCGTAGCATAAACAGGAGTACCTATATTGGCAGAGAAATCCATTCCCGCATGAAACTTGGCTGTTTTATAAATAGGATCTATACGTACACCGTAACCTGAAGCCGTCTTCTTCAAATTCTTATTGGATACCGGCATTATGGCCGGAATACATTTCAGCATCTCGTCATGATTCTTGCACAAATCCACCACCTCGTCAAAAGACTTGGACTGGATATAAAGCTGCCGGTTCAACATATCCAGCTTCTGAGTGGTATTGATAACCAGATCGGCATTCGCCATATCCCGCAACTGTTCATAGCGGTTTGTCCCCCCATAACCGGCCTTACGGACTGCATCCGATACAGGATCGGCCTGCAACACCACCCGATACAAATTATCATCACGCTGCTGGATATCCTGCATCACCCCCATAGCCTCATCCAGACGATGGGACAACACATTATACTGGGCCAGCAAACGGGTATTCTCTATACGGAGCTCCTTCTCGGACGGAGAACCAAAGATCAATAATAAGATAATGAAACTGCCTGCCCCCAAGCCCATTCCCACAAACAAACGGCGCAAGATGCTTAAGGCACGCTGCCTCACTGTGGGGTAAATGCGGTCATAAGTTCGGGTCTTAGGATTATAAATATAGTAGACTTTACGCATCTAATTCTGCTTTTTGAAGTTTTTAATGCACAACACATCAATATTTTGCACAATTCTTGACGACAAAAATAATAAAACCAATTATCTTTGCAAATCCTTTTTGAGAATATTAACTAGAAGACAATATATTATAAGCGACATGATGACAGCTAAAGAAATTAGAGATTCTTTCAAAAGCTTTTTCGAGTCGAAAGGACACCAGATTGTCCCATCGGCTCCGATGGTCATTAAAGATGACCCCACATTGATGTTCACCAATGCAGGTATGAACCAGTTCAAAGACATTATTCTGGGCAACCACCCGGCCAAATACAAAAGAGTCGCGGACTCACAAAAATGTTTGCGTGTAAGCGGCAAGCACAATGACCTGGAAGAAGTGGGACATGATACCTACCACCATACTATGTTCGAAATGCTGGGCAACTGGTCTTTCGGAGATTACTTCAAGAAAGAAGCTATCGGCTGGGCATGGGAATATCTGGTAAATGTACTGAAGATAGATCCGAAAGATCTGTATGCCACCGTATTCGAAGGAAGTCCCGAAGAAGGACTGGAACGGGACAACGAAGCCGCCTCTTACTGGGAACAGTTCCTGCCAAAAGACCATATCCTCAATGGCAACAAACATGACAACTTCTGGGAAATGGGTGATACAGGTCCCTGCGGCCCGTGTTCCGAAATCCATATCGACTCACGTTCGGAAGAAGAAAAAGCTCAAATCCCCGGCAACCAACTGGTAAATAAGGATCATCCGCAAGTAATCGAGATCTGGAATCTTGTATTCATGCAGTTCAACCGCAAAGCAGACGGTTCACTGGAAGGTCTTCCTGCCAAAGTGATCGATACCGGTATGGGATTCGAACGTTTGGTGCGCACACTGCAAGGCAAGACATCCAACTATGACACTGATGTGTTCCAACCGATACTGAAAGCCATTGCCGAAATGGCAGGAACCACCTATGGTCAAGACAACCAGAAAGATATCGCCATGCGCGTTATAGCCGACCATATCCGTACCATCGCATTCTCAATCACCGACGGCCAGTTGCCCAGCAACGCAAAAGCCGGCTATGTAATCCGCCGTATCCTCCGCCGTGCCGTCCGTTACGGATATACTTTCCTGGGACAGAAACAAGCATTCATGTACAAGCTGCTGCCTGTATTGATTGAGAATATGGGCGAGGCCTATCCGGAGTTGAACGCACAGAAAACACTGATCGAGAAAGTGATCAAAGAAGAAGAAGAATCTTTCCTGCGCACACTGGAAACAGGTATCCGTCTGTTGGACAAGACTATGAACGATGCCAAAGCTGCCGGGAAAAAAGAGATCAGCGGTGTGGATGCCTTTACATTATATGACACTTTCGGTTTCCCCCTCGACCTGACAGACTGATTCTCCGAGAAAACGGCATGACTGTAAACGAAGAAGAGTTCAACGCCGAAATGCAGAAACAAAAAGAACGCGCCCGTAACGCGGCAGCCGTTGAAACCGGCGACTGGATCACCATAAAGGAAGGTGACACCCACTTTGTAGGTTATGACTTTACCGAATATGAAACCAGCATCCTGCGCTATCGCCAGATCAAGCAGAAAAACCAGACACTGTATCAAATTGTACTGAGCGATACTCCTTTCTATGCCGAAAGTGGTGGTCAGGTAGGTGATACAGGGGTGATCGTAAGCGAATTCGAAACCATTGAAATCATTGACACCAAGAAGGAAAACAACCTTCCTATCCATATCACCAAAAAACTGCCCGAACACCTTGACGTTCCGATGATGGCTTGTGTAGATACAGAAAAACGTGCCGCCTGTGCCGCCAACCACTCTTGTACTCACTTGCTGGACGAAGCGTTGCGCCAGGTATTAGGAACTCACGTAGAACAAAAAGGTTCTTTGGTAACCCCTGAGTCATTACGTTTCGACTTCTCTCACTTCCAGAAAGTGACTGACGAGCAACTTCGTGAAGTGGAACATTTGGTAAATGCCAAAATCCGTGAGAACATCCCTTTGACGGAATACCGCAATCTTCCTATCGAAAAGGCAAAAGAACTGGTGCTATTGCTTTGTTCGGTGAAAAATACGGTGATGAGGTACGTGTTGTCCAATTCGGAAACTCTATTGAATTCTGTGGAGGTACCCACGTTCCGGCTACAGGCAAGATCGGTATGGTCCGTATTATCAGCGAAAGCTCTGTTGCTGCCGGTGTGCGCCGTATCGAAGCTATCACGGGTGCCAAAGTAGAGGAATTGATGGATACGTCCAAGATACGCTGAATGACTTGAAGGCATTGTTCAACAATGCCCCCGATCTGAAAGTCGCCATCCGCAAGTATATTGACGAAAATGCAGGATTGAAGAAGCAGGTGGAAGAGTTCATGAAAGAAAAGGGCGCCGCACTGAAAGCCAGACTGGTAGAGAATGCCAAAGAAATAAATGGTGTGAAAGTGGTGAAAACCATCATTCCGATGTCTGCCGACGTAGTGAAAGATATTGCCTTCCAGCTGAAAGGTGAGATTCCTGCCAATCTGTTCGTTGTAATAGGTAGTGTGGACAACAACAAACCGATGCTGACTGTCATGATTAGCGAAGACCTGGTAAAAGCCGGACAGAATGCAGGCAAACTGGTCCGTGAAGCAGCCAAACTGATTCAAGGCGGCGGCGGTGGTCAGCCCCACTTCGCAACGGCAGGCGGTAAGAATCCCGACGGTCTGAATGCGGCTGTTGATAAAGTGATAGAGCTGGCTGCATTGTAATCTATTCGAATTTCGTCCATATTTCGTATATATCAAAACTCCGCCATCTGGTCTGAAAGCCGATGGCGGAGTTTTTTATCTGGTTTACTAAGCCTTTTCTTCTTTATGGATAAGGGAAATAAAAAGGAAGATTTCTATCTCCCAAGCCTTTGGAGTTATCTCCATAGCCTTTGGAGTTAACTCCATAAGCTTGGGAGTTAACTCCAAAGGTTATGGAGATAGAATACAAACGTTCAAAAAGGCTTAGCCATAAAGAAAAAAACATTAACCAAACGGTTGAAAACATATCATCAGTCATTAACACCTCACTGACTGCCCGCTCATTCCGTCTGCTCCTTCGGCCAGTTCACTAGATACAGAATTTCCGTAGCACGGGTGAAAGCCGTATACAGCCAACGGAAATAATCCGGAGTCAACATATCCTCCGTCATATAACCCTGATCCAAAAAGACCCGTTTCCACTGGCCACCCTGCGCTTTGTGACAAGTAACGGCATACGCATATTTCACCTGCAAGGCATTGTAATGAGGATCGGCTTTCATTTTCTTCATCCGCTCACGTTTCACTGTTATATCAGCATAATCCTCCAATACCGAATAAAATAACCTGTCATTCAATTCTTTAGGCAGTGCGGGTGTTTCAGTATGCAAGGTATCCAACAAAAGTTTCACCTCCAGTTCCATACCATCATAGTCGGGGAACGCCAGCACCACATCGGCAAAACGAAAGCCGTATGCCTCACGCACCCGACGGACACGGCGAACCACAGCTATATCTCCATTGGCTATAAAATCAATCTCCTTACAACCCTCCGTCCAAAAATAGTTATTCTTCGCCACCATCAGCAGGTCACCGCTGTTCAGCTCATCCTCCCGAAACAGAATCGTATTCCTAATTCCCTTATTATAAATATTCGCCCGTTTATTGGAACGGCAGACCACAATCGTTTCGTCCATACCTGCCTGACCGTAACAATCATTGATTACCTCAATCAGCTCACTACCAGAAACCATCCGGATATCCGGAAACCCTTCCACACGGACAGAAGGCAAAGTGAGAAAATTTTCCTCGGATATGTAGCGGCGCAATTCTGTCGCATTCCAAAGAATCCCCGAATCATGCATCTGACGGACCACCTCAGTGAGCTGCGCCTCATATACTTCCATGCCATACCCGCGTAACTTATCGGCCGAAAGAGCCGGACTCTCCTCCTCTCCCACCGGAGGAAGCTGCGCCGTATCTCCTATCAGCATCAGACGGCAACCTGTTCCGGCATATACATATTGAATCAAGTCGTCCAGCAAACGCCCTGTACCAAAGACCGCCCCCGCCAATCCGTCATTAGCGATCATCGACGCCTCATCCACAATAAACAAAGTATGCTGATGCAGGTTATCATCCAAAGAAAAGTTGTCCAGGTCATTTGAAAAGTTGCGCTGGCGGTAAATCTTCTTATGGATAGTATAAGCCGGATGCTGTGCATAATGTGAAAAGACTTTAGCCGCCCTTCCCGTCGGAGCAAGCAGAACACACTTTTGCTGTAACTGGTCCAAGGTCTTCACCAATGCTCCGATAAGGGATGTTTTACCCGTACCGGCATATCCCTTTAAGAGAAAAACCGAGTCCGATTGGCGGGAAAAGAGAAAATCTGCTAAAAATTTAACAGCTTTTTCTTGTTCTAAAGTTGGTTTATATAGAAAATTTCCCTTAATTTGCTGCACTAAATAACTATTAATCATAATTGCGTAATAAAAAGTTCCTTGAACTGTGCGTTATTAGATTTATTTGTTTTATTTTTGCGATGCGAATATAAACTAAAAAAAACACATATTTATCATGAAAACAGTTATTAATATTGTATTGGCTGCTTGCGTTATCGGTTTGATATACGTTTGCTACGGCAGTATCATGGGACCGATCAACTTCGATGACGCTAAAAAGACTAGAGAGAAACAAGTTATTGCACGCTTAATTGACATCCGTAAGGCACAGTTGGAATACCGTAACCTGCACAATGGACGATATACTGCAAGCTTCGACACCTTGATTGATTTCGTCAAAACTGCAAAACTTCCGTTTGTAAAGAAAGAAGGAGTTTTGTCTGATACACAACTGGAAGCCGGTATGACTGAAAAGAAAGCGATGGCAATCATCAACAAAGCCAAAAAGACCGGTAACTGGAAAGAAGTTGAAAAAGAAGGTTTGATGAACTTCAAACGTGATACTTTATGGGTTGCCGTAACAGATACAATCTATGCTCCGGGCTTCAACGCAGACTCTTTGAGATATGTTCCCTTCGGAAACGGCGTACAATTTGAGATGGTTACCCGCAGCGATACTACCAAATCGGGTGCTCCTTTGAACTTGTTCCAAGCTCAAACTCCGTATGAAACATATTTGGGCGGCTTGAATACTCAAGAATTGGCTAACCTTAAAGACCTTCAGACCAAATTGGGTAAATATTGCGGTTTAAGAGTGGGTGATATCGAACAGCCTAACAATAACGCAGGTAACTGGGAATAAGAATGACTGAACGTATCGATTTTACAAAATCGGAACAATATACATTATCCATCCGCCTCAGTGCGGATGGATTTTCTTTTTCTATCTATAACCCACTGACAGATAATGATTTCTGCTTTGTTCCGCATCCGGTCAACACCGGATATTCCATGACGGCCAATCTGAAAGATATGCTGACTAAAACAGAAGCGCTGAAGTATCCGTATAAACGGGTTAACATCTTGTATGACTCCCCCCGTTTCACCCCTGTTCCTTTGGAATTATTCGAAGACGAACAGATGGATACAATTTTCTATCATAATTTTCCTAAAGCTAAAGGAAATAACGAGATTGTACTTTGCAATGTCCTGGGAAGAAGCAATGTGGTAATACTTTTTGCTATGGACAAACATACCCATTTGTTACTGACTGAACATTTTCCTACGGCTCGTTTCTTCTCCACCGCCAGCCCGCTGACTGAATATTTCGCCCGGAAAAGCCGGTTGGGTAACAGCCGGAAACTATATACATACATACGCGAGCAACAAATGGAAGTTTTTTGTTTTGATAAGGGCAACTTATTACTGATCAACTCATTTCCATGCAAACAAACCACAGACCGTGTGTATTACCTATTATATGTATGGCAACAATTAAATTATAATCAGGAAAGAGACGAGCTGCACTTGACAGGAATATTAAAGGACAAAGAAGAATTACTGAAAGAGTTGCGCAATTATCTGCGCCAGGTATTCGTCATCAGCCCAAAGCGGAATTCAACCGCTCCGAGATAAGTAAAATAGAAGAGATACCTTTTGACATGCAAACCTTATTATTATGCGAGTAATCAGCGGTATATACAAACGGCGCCGTTTCGATGTGCCTCATACATTCAAGCACGTCCGACAACGGATTTCGCCAAAGAGAACCTTTTCAATGTATTAAGTAACAATTATTTTGACTTCGAGGACGGAGTTACAGCCTTGGACCTTTTCGCCGGTACGGGCAGCATCAGTATAGAACTGGTTTCACGCGGTTGTGACCGGGTTATTTCAGTAGAAAAAGATCCCCAGCACCTTTCTTTCATCTCACAGGTGATGCGTGAAGTGAAGACTGACAAATGTTTTCCTATCCGTGCTGATGTCTTTAGATTTATAGACAAATGCAGCGAGCAATTTGATTTCATCTTCGCCGACCCTCCATACGCCTTGAAAGAGTTGGAAAGCATCCCCACCGTATTTTTCGAAAGCGGGATTTTAAAGGAAGACGGATTACTGGTACTGGAACATGGCAAAGAGAATCATTTTGAGGATGACCCCCATTTTATTGAGCGCCGTGCATATGGCAGTGTGAACTTCTCTTTCTTCAAAGCAACGGTGCCAGCAACCGGACAATAGATTCTTGTGCTTTTTGATACCAAGGACGCTTTATCCATGTTTTTCTCTGCAACAGGATGGCGTCCTTCTGGTCTTGCAGGAAAATACCTTTCAACAGCAATGCTGAGGACGGATCATACATAAAGGCATTCACCTCAAAATTATGCTCAAAGCTACGGAAGTCCATATTTGTAGAACCTACCGTAGAAAGAGTATCATCACTGACCATCAGCTTGGAATGCAAAAAACCTTTCTGATAAAGGTAAATCCTGACACCCGCACGCATGATATCATCCAAATAAGATAACGAACCTAAATGTGTTATCCATGTATCGGCACGTGCCGGTATCATAATGCGAACATCCACGCCTGCCAAAGCTGCCGTTTTCAATGCCATCAGAATAGGTTCGGTAGGCAACAGGTAAGGTGTTTGTATATAAAAATACTTTCGGGAGCTGCTGATAGCTATCAGTAGCCCTTGCATAATATCCCGCCATTCGCCTACAGGATCGGAAGTGACAATCTGTATCAGAGCCTTTCCAAAGATTCCGACTTCGGGGAAATAACGGGAGGAAGTGATAAGGGTACGGTCTACTACATACCAATCGGTCAAAAAAGCAGTCTGTAACCCATATACCGCTTTTCCTTCTATTTTAATGTGAGTATCCCGCCATATCCCCCATGGAAAGCCTTTCATATAGCGCAAAGCAATGTTCATCCCTCCCGTATAAGCCACACGACCGTCGATTACTACTATTTTACGGTGATTACGATAATTTACCTTACTGGTAAATAAAGGAAAACGGACTTTCAAAAAACTGCGTGCCTCAATACCTGCTCCCCGCATTTCATCAAAAAAGCATGGGGAACTTTCCAGCAGCCCACATCGTCATATAGTAAACGCACTTCTACTCCCTGCCGCGCTTTATCTATCAACAAATCGCGCAGCAACCTGCCTGCCGGATCATCCTCAAAAATATAAAACTGCAAATGGATGTGATGCTTTGCCTTACTGATTTCTTTCATCAATGAATACAGCATGGAATAACCATCCGTAAAAACTTCCGTCGCATTTCCTTCAAAGGGCAAAGCATTATTCACTTTCCGGAAAAAACGCATCAACTGGTACTGTTCATCAGGACACTTAAACGCCTTTTGCGCCTGGTATTCTGCCATGGGACGTTTTATGAGACGGGTGAACCCTTTCTTGCTGATCAATTTCTCCTTACGTGTGCTTCTGCCGAAAAAGAAATAGAACACAAGCCCCACAATAGGCAGGAAAAAGAGCACAAGTACCCATGCCATTGTTTTAACGGGATTACGATTATCAAGTATCACTATAAAGATAGTTCCGATGATAATCACAAAATAAAGCACGTTAAAAGCAACAGCAAAGATTTCATTAAAGATACTCCACTCTACCATATAATTCCAGTAATTTACTTATAAGCAAACTTATAAAAAAAATCCCAACCTATAACAATATAGATTGGGAAAAGATTAAGATATAGTTTCATTTAAAAAGGACGCCGGCCATGTCTTCCCGGACCGGGACCAAAACCGGGACCGCCGAATCCCCTATGGCTATTCATCATCTTGTCACGGGCGGCTTTACTTCCAAAAATATTCAGACGATAGATAAAATGTACCATACAATAACTGTTGATACTGTTGTATTCGGTAACCGAACGTACATCCGCTGTCAAAGAACGGCTGATATTGCTCTGTTGTTTTAAGATGTCGTACATTTCAAAACTAACAGTTGCAGCTCCTTTCAATAGACTTTGTGCTATTTGGGCATTCCAAATCAGTTCATTATTGTTCAAACTGGCATCATCATATCCTCTACGGGACTGGTTGGTGATATTAGTAGACAATGTCATCTGCCATGGTAAAGTGACATTGGTACTCGCTCCATATGAGAATGTATAAGGATTCTGGTTCTTTTCAGGACGCAGCTTGCTACGTTCCGCTGTATACTCAATAGAACCATTCAATGAAAATTCAAACCAGTCATTCCGATAGGCCCATTCAGATTCTCCGCCAAAGTCAAACCGGTAGTCGTATTCTTATCATCATGCAATGTTTCCTTATTGTATAAGAACGCTACCTGATTCCGGTAGCTCACACGAGAAAAAGAATTTATAGTAAACTTTTTATTCTTCAAAGCCGAATTAAAACCGAACAATCCAAACGCATTCCAGTTCCATTGATATTCTGAGGAGTTGAAGTAGTACCACCCGTATTCTCATCATATACCGTACTATTACTGATACTATTCTGAGTAGCAGTGAAATTTACATGAGTCATTATGCCACGCTGCTTCTCGGCATTATAAGTGTTATAAAACAAACGCATGGTATGGGCAAACGAAGGCTTCAAACCTGGATTACCCACACGGATATTCAACGGATTGGAATTATCGACAATCGGCAACAGGTTTTCCATACTAGGCTGGCTACTACGCCCACGATAAGTGATACGCAACTGACTTACTTTGGAGAAGCGATAACGAAAATCCAGATTCGGAGCAAAATTAAATACCGTTCTTGTGGTATCAGTCATGTAATCTCCCTTCTTATAGGACAATTTCGTATTTTGAGGCTGTAAGGACATGCCGGCACTCAACTGATATTTCTCCCGGATAAATCGTAGTCCCAAAGAAATATCATGATTAAAGTATTTATATTCAGCATCCTTACTCAAGCTATCCACATAAGCAGTTTCATAGTTTTCGGGTAATCCGTCATTTATATCCCAAGGATACCCCAAATCGTATGTCGATTTATCACTCTTGCTATTCTTATATTGGAATCTATAACTAAATTGCAGGAAAGTAGCCCGTGCTATAGGTTCGCTATAAGTAAACTGTGCTGTATAATTATAATTTTTAGTAGGCATCGTAATGTATTGATTACGATGTTCTATAGAATCCCCTCCTAAATAGTTCTTTATCTGATAATAACGGGTTTCCGATTGAGCATACTGATCGCTGTCATCATCTCCATATCCAAATGAACCACGGAATGTAATGTTACGTCCCTCATTATTCAGTTTCCGGTTCAGCTGCAATGTTGCATTAGCCGACAAACTATTTGATTTGGACAGATTATGTTCATTGGTAGCATTAATACGAGTATCCCTTAACGGATCATCAGACCCTATATTGTCAAAGTTCAAATAATCATTGGGATTTACCACATACTGATAAGGATCCTCATTAAAAGTACCTGACTCTGCAACTGAAGCTCCCCTTGTCTTATCATAAGAAACATTCGGCCGGAAAATAATATTGGTCATTGAATCGGGACGCCATTCCATACGGAAATCTGCCTTGAAACCTGTTTCCTTATTACTATTGGCTTTGTTTGAATTGGAATAAGAATCCCCCGACTGCAAAAAACGCTGTGAAGATCCTACTGTTACTACATCCGCATCACGATAGTTGTAACGCATGCTACCTCCCACTTCCATTTTTTCTGTTTCTGTAGCAAAATTCGCTCCTAGCATTTTAGTTGCGTTCAATCCATTGTTACGCCTCCAACGAGGTCCTCCTCCCGAAAATCCCTGATCATTCACATTATTGGCGGAACCAATAATAGAACCTGAGTTTTATCATAAAAACGGTTAATCATAGCTCTTCCTGTATAACGGTCTTCCGTTCCGGCGCCTAAATCCACGTTTCCAAACCAGCCTTGATTCATCCCTTCTTCACCGTCAAATCGAGCACTGTTTCCTCCTCACCATCATCAATACCCGTAATGCGTGCCAAATCGGATTTCTTATCATAGGTTTTCAGTTTTTCCACCATATCGACTGGCAAGTTCTTCAAACCGGTCTTCACATCACCGCCAAAAAACTCTTTGCCATCTACCATAAGTTTCTTGATTTCCTTGCCGTTCATCTTTATGTTTCCGTCTTCATCTATTTCTGCTCCCGGAAGTTTTTTCACCAATTCTTCCAACATCGCCCCCTCAGGAGTACGATAAGCAGAAGCGTTATAGCCAATAGTATCTTCTGAAATGGTTACCTGCGGAGCCTCGGCTACAATAACCGCCTCACCCAACATGATAGCATCGGTGGGTAAAGTGACTGTTCCAATATTAACACTCGGTTTACCAGCTGTCAGCTGCAAAGATTTTTCCTGAGTAAGGTAACCTACAAATGAAATTTTAAGTACATATTTCCCCGGACGGGCAGCAATAGAGAATACTCCGTTGTTATTGGTAACATTTCCTACCACCATTGTACTATCGGGTAGAGAAAGTAACTGTACGGTAGCTTGTCCAACCGGGCTTTTATCATCACCATCAATCACAGATCCCGTCACGGTTATGCGCTTGCCACTTTGCGCCCAAGAGAGAGTTGCACAGGTACATACCAGTAACAACAATAATACTAACTTCTTCATTTTTTCTTTTTCCTTGAAATTTTAATGCCTAATGTCCTTTGGACACTCTTGTCGACAAAAGGTTTAACGGAAAAATGTATTTATTTCTTAAACAATCGGTCAACCCGGCTTTTTTGTACACCAAATTCCAGACAAATAACATTAAAAACCATATAAACTATAGCAATGGAATTATCCGCTTCTTCCAGATTTCCATTATATACTCCTCTGACCAACATTACAATATAATAAATGCCCAACAAATAAATAGCATAACAAATAGCCTTGATACGTATTCGGGAAATCTTCTCATTCTCATCCTTCACTTTTGCCAAGAAGATCATAAACAAAGAAAACCAGATAAGTAACTTGATAGAAGCCTTTGTAAACAACAGGTTACTATCGTTTATCATGCCAAACATAAACATGAACAACGGTACGAAAACAGACAACAACAGAACAACATATCCCATCGTCCTACAATAAACCGGTAAAATTCCTTTCATTATTTTATATTTTAACGTACAAAAGTAATTATTTGTAAGCAAAGAACGGTCATCTTTTTGCTTTTTTACCTAAATTTGCAGGCAAATAATAGAAAATATGAGTAAACAAGAAGTTATTATCTGCCATAACTTAGAAGAAAATCTCAATAAGGCAATAAACCAATGCCCACATGACAAATTATTTGTCTTGGCTGACGAACATACACGTGAACTTTGCATTCCTGTTGTATCAGAATTTGATTGTATTAAAAATGCCCATTTTATTTATATAGGGGCTGAAGATGTGCACAAAAACTTGGAAACACTGGCATATGTATGGAAAGAGTTGGGAGATAAAGGTGCAAGCCGTCATTCGCTACTTATCAATTTAGGTGGAGGGATGGTTACAGATTTAGGAGGATTCGCCGCATCAACTTTCAAACGAGGGATCAAATATATTAATATTCCTACCACACTGCTGGCTATGGTTGATGCATCTGTAGGAGGCAAGACCGGAATCAATTTCAACGGATTAAAGAATGAGATCGGAGTCTTCTCTCCTGCCGAAAGTGTATTGATTGACGCTAATTTTCTAAAATCACTGGATATTCGCAATCTATTGTCCGGATACGCTGAAATGTTGAAACATGGTCTTATCAGCACCCATGATCATTGGATAGAATTGTTGAAATTTGACTTCAACAATATAGATTACAAGGTCTTACAGACTTTAGTCGGAAAATCTGTACAGATTAAAGAAGATATAGTGGAACAGGATCCTTTTGAAAGAGGAATCCGCAAAGCTTTAAATCTGGGACACACCGTAGGGCATGCTTTTGAAAGTCTGGCATTAGAAACACAGCATCCGATATTACATGGTTACGCTGTGGCATGGGGAATAGTTTGTGAACTTTATTTCTCCCATATCAAAACTGGTTTTCCTAAAGACAAGCTACGTCAGACCATCCTGTTCGTCAAAGAACATTATGGAGTTATGCCTTTTAATTGCAAACAATATGAACGCCTCTATGAATTCATGAAACATGATAAGAAAAACTCAGCAGGCATTATCAATTTCACCCTATTAACTGAAATAGGAAATATACAGATTAATCAATCGGCAAGTAAAGACGAAATTTTTGAAATGCTGGATTTTTATCATGAATCCATGGGTTGCTGATCTCCCTTCAAACAGATGGAAAGGATTGTACAAACTTTCCATCTGTCCGATACAATAAAAACATCTTTTATTTATTCCCAATTATAATCGATCAAACTTTTAACAATCAAGCAATTAGAGTATTTATAATACATTAGTTAAAAAACAGGCCAATCATTTAAAAAAGACAAATATAAAGCACCTTTTTTCCGTAAAATTGTTCCTAAATACCATTAATCCACTTTTCAATGCTTCAGAAACCCTATTTTTGCATTATATAATTGGTTGGTATAAATGTTATATAAGGAATTTGAAAAGAATAGAGAAGATATATTAGAGAATGAATTTTGCATGCAATCTAATGCATCAACATTGCCCATTACAGATTGCCCTTCTTATACCCCTATATGTACTATTGGAATCTGTATACAAGGAAATGCTAAAATAAGAATGGATTCTCAAGAATATACTATACACCCACATGATGTTTTTGTCTTTATGCCGGGACTGCTAGTCTCAGTCATAGAGACAAGTCCTCATTTCACAACAAACTATTTTACACTTTCAAACACATTTTTCTATGATGTAATAAAAACTATCAGGAGTTTTTCTCCTCAATTTTTCTCTTACATGAAATCTCGTTTCCTTTATCCCTTGCCGGAACAAGAGATGCAGTATTTCATGAATTATTATACGTTACTGAAGAGTCGGATCAAACTTCCCAAAAGTTTTTCCAGAGAAGCAATTATAGCTCTGCTAAGAATTATATTCCTAGATTTATATAACGATTTTGAAAATTATATCAATCATAGAAATAATACAAGTACAACACGTAAAGAAGATTTAACGCATAGATTCTATACGCTAATGATGGACAACTACAGAGAGCATAAAGAGGTTATCTTTTATGCCGACAAACTTCATGTTTCTTCCAAATATCTGTCTGAAGTAGTTAAAGAAACCAGTGGAAAATCTCCTAAGGACTGGATTATAGATTATTCATTACTGGAGATAAAAGAATTATTGAAAAACAGTTCTCTTAATATTCAGGAAATAACAATCAGAACTAAGTTCCTGAACCAGTCTGCTTTAGGTCGTTTTTTTAAAAGACACACCAATATGTCTCCCTCTGAATATAGGGAATCGACTTATTAGTTTCATCAATACCTTGCATAAAAAGATGCACTTTTAATGTAAAAAAGTACAGAGAATATTTGCAAATACCAAAAAAAGCCGTACCTTTGCATCCGCAATTCGGGGTGTAGCTCAGCCCGGTTAGAGTACGCGTCTGGGGGGCGTGTGGTCGCTGGTTCGAATCCAGTCACCCCGACAAGCTGAGCATGAAGGAGTTTAGTGAAAACTAACTCCTTCTTTTTATTATACTACCCAACATTGATCTTACCTTACCGAAACCAATATTCGGGGCCCAGCGGAAATTTCGCATCATCAGATAAATAAAAGGGGCAGTTCTTATGTGTCTCTCTCGTATTCGTTATACAGAAATAACATTAATGAAAATATAACAAATAAAGCTGTTAAAGAACTCATCAACCAAAAACCTTTTTCATACCTTTGCTCTACAAATTTCATGAAGATGTCCGAACGCAAAATAATACATATCGATATGGATGCATTCTACGCATCGGTAGAACAGCGTGACAACCCCAAATTATGTGGAAAACCGCTTGCTGTGGGACACGCTGAAGAACGAGGTGTGGTAGCTGCTGCCAGTTACGAAGCCCGTCGTTACGGAGTACATTCCGCCATGTCATCACAAAAAGCCAAAAGACTTTGCCCAGAACTGATTTTTGTTCCAGGGCGGATGAATGTATATAAAGCTGTATCCCGGCAGATACACGATATCTTTCATACCTATACAGATATCATAGAGCCTCTGTCACTAGACGAAGCCTTTCTGGATGTAACTGAAAATAAAGCAGGCTTTTCACTTGCTATAGATATAGCCAAAGATATAAAAAAGCGTATCCGCAAAGAATTGGGATTGATAGCTTCAGCCGGGGTCTCTTATAACAAATTTCTAGCCAAAATAGCATCGGATTACCGCAAACCCGACGGATTATGTACAATACATCCCGACCAAGCATTGGATTTCATCGCCCATCTTCCCATCGAATCTTTTTGGGGAGTAGGTCCGGTCACAGCCCAAAAAATGCACGCATTAGGTATTCATAATGGTACCCAATTACAAGCCTGCACTTTAGAAATGCTTACCCGACAGTTTGGCAAAGCAGGTAATCTATATTACGATTTTGCACGAGGCATAGACCTCCGTCCTGTAGAACCCATAAGAATCCGTAAGTCCGTAGGATGCGAACATACATTGGAAAAAGACATTTCTCTTCATTCTTCCGCCATCATTGAACTATATCATGTAGTCACCGAATTGCTAGAAAGACTGAAACGCACTAATTTCAGTGGTAATACACTTACTTTAAAAATAAAATTCCATGACTTTAACCAAATAACCCGCAGCATCACTCAAGACAGTGAACTGACAAGCATGGATAAAATTCTTCCTTTAGCAAAAAAATTACTGAAAGAAATTGATTATGAAAGCCACCCCATCCGCCTTATCGGACTATCCGTATCTAATCCAAAAGAAGAAAAAGAAGAAATAAAAAAACAATGGGAACAACTTTCATTGGAATTTAAAGAGTGGGATGATTAAGGTACTGGATAAATGAATCAATATAAGATTCCATTGTTTCAAACCCTTTCACTCCATTCTTTAATTCTAATCCATAATATATTCCCGCCAGCAAACCTGTCAATGCTCCTACCGCATCACTTGACTTACCTGAGTTTATAGCCGAAAATACGCACTCCTTATAACTATTTCCTGCCATAAACCAATTGACCACTGACTCCACCGTATCTACAACAAAGCTTCCATTACAAAGATTTTGCCTGTTAACCTCCACATCACATCTCTGCTCAGCCTGCTGTAATGCCTGTCCTTTATCTTCATACTCCAACAGGCAACGAATAAACTCAATAAAAAACCAAGTATACTTAAAGCTATAACGACTATTATGAGTAATCTTAATAAAAGGAAAAATCTCCTCTTTAGATAAAGGCGAAAAAGCCAAAACACAACATCCCATCAAACTACGGTTGCCGCTATTAGAATCCGAAGACACTCCCCTGAAATTTTTCATGATTGCTTTTTGGGTTACCTGATCAATATCAAACTCAATGTTTTCTCCTGTATACTTTCTATTAAAATACCAATCTCTTAAATTCTGCTGATAAAGTTCCAAATTACAACGACTGTCCAAAGCACATAATAACATCGAAGTATTTCCTGAACATTTGTCTCCCCGAAGATAAGATTTTGTCCACATAGGTTTAAATGTCCCTTTTCCTTTTCCCCTGTAAGGCATTCCCAACCAATCTCCTAATATAAATCCCGTTAGTCCTGTTTTAATTCTTTTCATGGCATGTGTTTAATTACAAAGTACAAAAATAATAAAAAGAGAAACAAAACCTTGCCTTCCGCTGTTAAATTCATAATTAATGGGTATTGATAAGTATGTATGCTACAACTAATTTTGCCGCCAACAGAAAATGTATTACCGGGTAATAAAGAAAGGAGAACAAATGAAAAGAATCGTATTACTCCGCCATGGAGAAAGTACTTGGAACAAAGACAACCGTTTTACAGGATGGACAGATGTAGATTTAACCGAAAAAGGTATCGCTGATGCCAACCAAGCAGGTATACTCTTAAAAGAAAAAGGATTTCATTTTGATAAAGCTTACACTTCTTTTTTAAAGCGTGCGGTCAAAACATTAAACTGTGTCCTAGATAAAATGGATCAAGACTGGATACCTGTAGAGAAAAGTTGGCGCCTAAATGAGAAACATTATGGCGCATTGCAAGGATTAAACAAAAGCGAAACAGCTTCTAAATACGGAGAAGAACAAGTCTTGATATGGCGCCGTAGTTTTAACGTAGCCCCAATGCCCTACCGGAAGATGATCCGCGCAATCCGAAAACAGATACCCGTTATAAAGAAGTTCCTGACAAAGATCTTCCACGTACCGAATCTCTGAAAGAAACAGTAGAACGTATATTACCTTATTGGAAATGCATCATCTTCCCCAATCTAGCTACAGCAAACGAACTGCTGGTAGTAGCTCACGGAAACAGCCTCAGAGGAATTATTAAATATTTGAAACATATACCGGATGAGGAAATTGTAGGTCTTAATCTACCTACTGCTGTTCCGTATGTATTCGAGTTTGATAATGACCTGAATTTGAAGAAAGACTACTTTTTGGGAGATCCGGAAAAAATAAAAAAACTAATGGAAGCTGTAGCCGATCAAGGAAAAACCAACCCCGGTGGCAGGAAATAATTTTCCTGCGCTGTCCGAAACCTCCATCACAGAATGGAGAATACATCAAAATAGTGTTTTCAATAGTGCATTCAAACGCAATCATACGCTTTTATACTAGAAAGAAAACATTATGGATAAAAGATTATTAATCAATTAAAGAAAAAAGAGTATGAGTAAAATAACAAATTTATTGGGTGACCAAGCAGCATTTTATTTAGAGCACACCTGTAGAACTATAGATAAATCATTAATCATATCCCTTCTTCAAGCACCATTGATGATACTTGGATATCATCAGACCGCAATATTCGTACCCTGAGCAGTATTCAAACCCTGTTAGGACACGGGCGACTTGCAAATACAGGGTATGTATCTATTCTTCCTGTAGACCAAGGCATAGAACATACAGCAGGAGCCTCATTTGCTCCCAATCCACTTTACTTTGATCCGGAAAATATTGTAAAACTCGCTATTGAGGGGGGCTGTAATGCCGTAGCCTCTACTTTCGGAGTATTAGGTTCCGTTGCCCGCAAATACGCCCACAAGATTCCTTTTATTGCCAAACTAAATCACAATGAATTATTGACTTATCCCAATTCTTACGACCAAGTGATGTTTGGTACTGTAAAAGAAGCCTGGAATATGGGGGCTGTAGCAGTAGGTGCCACTATCTATTTCGGTTCTGAACAGAGCCGCAGACAACTGGTTGAAATAGCGGAAGCTTTTGAATATGCCCACGAACTAGGCATGGCTACTATTTTATGGTGTTACTTACGTAACAATGCTTTTAAAAAAGACGGTGTAGATTATCATGCAGCAGCCGATTTGACCGGACAAGCCAATCATTTGGGAGTTACTATCAAGGCAGATATTGTAAAACAGAAATTACCGGTCAATAACGGTGGCTTTACAGCCATTAAATTCGGAAAGACAAATGATAAAGTTTATACCGAACTGACTTCAGAACATCCTATCGACCTCTGTCGCTATCAAGTAGCCAATGGATACATGGGACGTGTAGGATTAATCAACTCTGGAGGTGAATCTCATGGCAGTTCTGATCTAAAAGACGCAGTAATAACAGCAATCGTCAATAAACGTGCCGGAGGTATGGGCCTCATAAGTGGACGTAAAGCCTTTCAAAAACCAATGAAAGACGGAATTGAATTGCTAAATACCATTCAAGATGTTTATTTGGATTCAAGCATCACTATAGCTTAACTTTCATTATATGTCCGGGCCGGGAACAAAACAACCACCTTTCCATGTTCCCGGCTTTTTTATACTCTCCGGCCTCCTTTTTTAAAGTAGCAACCTTCAAGTATTAAGATAATATTCCTACCTTTGCAATCCGATACACATTATTATATTATATAAGGTATGATGCAAATAAAAGTAACGGCACCCGCTCAAATACATACAACTATCCAGCTCCCCTCTTCCAAGAGTATCAGCAACCGTGCATTGATAATCAATGCACTGGGAAATAGAACATTCCAACTTGAGAACCTATCTGACTGCGATGATACCCAAGTAATGATTCACGCCTTAAATGACGGCAAAAATACCATAGACATTATGGCAGCCGGAACAGCCATGCGCTTTCTTACTGCTTATTTGTCCGTCACTCCGGGAACACGGATCATCACTGGTACACAACGTATGCAACAACGTCCTATCCAGGTGTTGGTCAATGCTTTACGTGAGCTGGGAGCAGAAATTGAATACATAATCAATGACGGATATCCTCCTCTGCGTATCACCGGGCACAAACTGCAGAAAGATACCATCAGCCTGCCGGGTAATGTCAGTTCTCAATATATCTCAGCCTTATTGATGATTGCCCCTATACTAAGTAACGGACTGACCCTTACACTGACAGGAGAAATCATATCCCGCCCTTATATCAACCTTACCCTGCAGCTGATGAACGATTTTGGTGCTAGAGCCAAATGGCTCAATGAATATCAACTAAAAGTTGAGCCGCAACCCTACCAATCCATACCTTTCTACGTGGAAAGTGATTGGAGCGCAGCTTCATATTGGTATCAGATAGCCGCTCTTTCCAACAAAGCGGAAATCATCTTACCGGGATTATTCGAAACAAGCTATCAAGGGGACAGTAAAGTGGCTGAAATTTTCCAGTTACTAGGAATCGAAAGTATTTATGGAAATAAAACGGTAACATTGAAAAAGACCGATAAAATAACCGAACGGCTGGATTATGATTTCATCAACCAACCGGATTTGGCACAAACGTTTGTCGTCACTTGTGCGTTAATGAATATTCCCTTCCGCTTCTCAGGCTTACAAAGTTTGAAGATTAAAGAAACAGACCGTATGGCAGCCTTGATACAAGAAATGGGAAAGCTAGGATATATACTTCATGAAACAGATGATCGTATTCTGTCTTGGGAAGGTGAACGATGTGAAATGACCGCTGATGTTGCCATTGACACTTATGAGGACCACCGTATGGCTATGGCATTCGCTCCGGCTTGTGTAGTAATGCCCGAAATCCGGATTAATAATCCACAGGTCGTTTCAAAATCCTATCCTTACTATTGGGAAGATTTAAAGAAAGCTGGTTTTATAATAGAGGAGGTATAAAGTTATGCTCATACTTATTATTGGTCTGATTATTTTGGCAGGTATCGCCATGACAGTGGGAGTTTTACACAACCGCCAGATACAAAAAAAAGATAGAAAGCGGAGAATTGAAGGCTGCTCCCGAAATAGTGGAAGCAGACGCTGAATGTTGTGGGCAACATGAAATTTGTGAAAAAGAAAGCCTGCTTGCCGCTGTCAGCAAAAAAATAGAATATTATGATGACGAGGAACTGGACCGCTTTCGCGGCCGTCCCTCAAATGGTTATAATGAAGAAGAAGTGGAAGAATTTCGGGAAATCATGTACACTTGTAAAGAAGATGAAGTAGCCGGATGGAGCCGTAGCCTGCAATTGCGTGGAATAGAACTGCCGGACGAGTTGAAAGACGAGCTTTTCCTGATTGTAGGTGAACGAAGATTCAAATAATCCGCCTACACCAAGCAAAGTCTCCATTTGAATAAAAACCACTGAAAAAAATATGGATATATTAGAACTTTTGCATTATACTTTCTTCCAACATGCCTTGCTAGGAAGCTTGTTTGCCAGCATTGCCTGTGGCATTATCGGCACATACATTGTGACGCGCCGTTTGGTATTCATCAGTGGAGGAATTACCCACGCCTCTTTTGGAGGTATCGGCCTAGGATTATACGCAGGAATCTCCCCTCTATTATCTGCTGCAATCTTCTCCGTACTCTCTTCCTTTGGGGTAGAATGGTTAAGCAAACGGAAAGATATGCGCGAAGATTCCGCTATCGCCGTGTTTTGGACTTTCGGTATGGCAGTAGGTATTATCTTTAGCTTTCTAGCTCCAGGATTCACTCCCGATTTATCCGCCTTTCTGTTCGGCAACATTCTGACCATTACGCCCACAGATATTCTGTTACTTGCCATTCTTTCCGTGCTGCTGACACTATTCTTCACTTTATTTCTGAATCCTATCATTTGCATCGCTTTCGACCGGGAATTCGCCCGTTCCCAACGTATACCGGTAGCTTTATTTGAATATATTCTGATGATGTTCATCGCACTGACCATCGTATCATGCCTCCGCATGGTAGGTATAGTACTTGCCATTTCCCTGCTGACTTTACCGCAAATGACCGCCAATTTGTTTACCCATAGTTTCAAGAAAATTATCTGGTGGTCCGTCATCACCGGTTATGCAGGTTGTTTAGGCGGACTGTTCATTTCTTATAAATTACAAGTTCCTTCGGGTGCAGCAATAATCTTTTTTTCAATCCTCATCTATACTTTTTGCAAAATGGGGAAAAGCATGTACCTTTGCAAACAAAAGAAACTCAATCAAACCAATGGATATGGAAATTAAAATCAATTCTTTAGACTCTATCCACGAAGCTGCCAAACAATTCATCGCAGCTATGGGTGATAATACCGTTTTTGCTTTCTACGGAAAGATGGGAGCCGGTAAAACAACATTTATCAAAGCTGTATGCGAAGAGCTGGGGGTAACAGATGTCATCAACTCGCCAACTTTTGCCATTGTCAACGAATACCGTTCGGATGAAACCGGTGAACTTATTTACCATTTTGATTTCTATCGTATCAAGAAACTGGACGAAGTATACGACATGGGATATGAGGATTATTTCTATAGCGGTGCCCTCTGCTTCATCGAATGGCCGGAACTGGTAGAAGAACTTTTGCCTGGCAATGCTGTAAAAGTCGAGATTGAAGAATCTGAAGATGGAAGCCGAATCATGCACTTTGAAGCTGAATAAAAGAAAAATATTCACTGTAGGGACGAACAAAATCTGCCCCTACAGCCAAATTCATTAAATTATGGGAATGCATTATCTGATCCAAGCCATATTCGTATTGGTAGGACTATTGTCCGTTCTGGCAGCCTTATTTAATTGGGAGTGGTTCTTTACCGCACACAACACACAGTTCATTGTCAGTAATGCAGGGCGTCAGCGTGCACGACTTTTCTATGCTATATTAGGACTATTAATGATAGCTACAGGCATTTATTTCTTTTTGAATGTACAAGGCATCGTATAAACACATAGTGAACAAAATCTGTGGATATTACATTCCCCTATCCACAGACATAAAACAAGTTTTTTAGGAAAGAGCAGGATTTCCACCCGCCCCCTGTTATAACAAAAATCCAAATCAATCTACAATTTCAGCCAACAGCCCCCTAGTTTCATCAAGATCAAATTCAGTAGGATCAAAATTATACCCCAACCATTCTTTATATTCACGCGCAGCTTTAGAGCGAGGCTTTTCTAAAGCTTTCAGCATTTTCCTATACCCCATATGCCATTACAATCTTCTGGCGGACAAGCATTTTCACCATCCAACAAGGCTATAACCGGAATTTCCTCTTTCTTATAGGACTGGCAGGATTCTAATATAATTTCATGTATCCAACTATCACCGAAATCATATTCATACTTAATTTTTGATCCCTTACGACTTAATAATTCACCTAAAGAAAGCATACCGGAATCAAACTGTTTGGGTACACCTTCAAAAAAACAATCATCTGCCCGATCTTTGGGAGGAAGATAATAAGTGTTCCCCTTAATAAAACGATGCAAATGATAACCATCCCATCCCATTGCCACTTCTACCACCTCAGAAAATCTTTCCAAACAAATATTCGAAGGAACCTCCAATATGCGCCAGACTAATGGTTCAGAGTCTTTCAACTCTATTTTTATTCTAAATTTTTTAGCAGGCTGATCCTCCATATAAAGCGGATCATCATAAATCTCCTCATCTTCTTCCTCGTCAGTAGCAACCTCGAAAACTTCAACTAAATAATCCTCTACCCGTTCCATTTCCAACCCATGCATTTCCGCATAAGGCATTTTTTTCTTTAGTTCATTAATACTTGGAATACCATAAGGTTTAATATGATAAGTCCGATAAATCTTTTGCAAAATAGGTAAAGTTTCTACCCCGCGAATATCCATCATGCAAGCTGTAACATGATCAAGCAGCAAAGTAGAACAAATATCATTCTTCTGCTCTTTCAGTACATCAAAATAATAACTCAACAAATTACCAAACCAATCCATCACTTCCTCTCTTCTGTCAGGATGAGTTATCACAATATGAGCAACAGCTCAATCACTCTATATTTAGACATAGGAAGCAGTCCGGGCTCTTTCATAAAGTCCATCAAAACATCTAATTGATTCTGTCCCAATTGATAGGTAATGGCAGACAACATTGTTTCATACAAATAACCGAAATAAAAATCATAAAAATCCAAATCTTGCCGCAGCACTTCCAAAACAATATCCAAACAATGTTCCATACGAAAATGCTCCATTATTCCTAATGCATACCACATTCTATATGAATAACATTTTTCGGGCATTTTCCGATATACGACAAAGATATTAAAGATAAAATTGCGGAGATCTCGTTCCAATGTTTCTTGTGGAATAACAGCACAAGAAGAGTAGATTTCAGCCGGTGACAGACTACTCATATCATCCATCGTCCACAAAGGCATCAGATAAGATGCGATCGGCTGCGCAATCAATCTATAATCGGGACACTGATGATGATAATAAATATGAGACAGTTCTTCATCTACCTGATTCGCTCCATCATTAAACAATTCAAATGCAATTTCTTGTTCTTCCGGGGTCAATAAAGACATGATATCCTCCAAAAGACCAGGCAGGAATTGGGAATTTTTCTTTTTAGCCATTAAGCAATGTTTTTATAGTTAAAATGAGCATGAGTGTTTTTACAAAGGTATTCTATTATTTTCTTTTACAAAAGAAATAAGAGAGCTAATAGTAGATACTACCTTGTTTTCAAGTATAAAAAAATGCGCATCCCCTACATAGAGATACGCATCTTTTATTTTATTATGAGACTTTCTTCTTAATCCACTTGTCCCAATGAATTCCCATATTCCATTTCCCCTTGGACTACAAAGAATACATCATCGGGGTCATAAGGCCCCATTCCGTCTTTCTTGGCTTCCTTGACTATGTAATTCACAATTTCATCTTGATCAATGTTAATGTATCCCTCTTCATCAGGTTGTACATCAAGGCATCCGCTGGAGGTATAGTAATCCACAATCACATCAAGGATATAATATAAATCATCCTCCGTGAATTTATCTTTCAAATCCTGAGGCAGATAATTTTTGATAAACTCTATCGTTTTTTGATCATCCTCATCTTCCAATAAGAAATCGTCTTCCATTCCCATAGTCGTATATATTAAAGGGGTGAATATTCTTTTTATTACAGTAAAGCTTTTATTTTTTCTTCCAGCTGAGCTTTGGTCACTGCACCTACAGTCTTATCTTTCACTTCACCGTCCTTGATAAAAAGAACAGTAGGAATGTTACGTACACCAAATTTACCGGTCAGTTCGTCGTTATCATCCACGTCGCACTTTCCAATTATTACCTGATCCTTATATTCTTCTGCCAAAGCTTCAACATCCGGAGCTATTTTTTTACAAGGACCACACCATGTTGCCCAAAAGTCCACTACTACAGGCTTGCCTGATGCCAGCAATTCTTCAAAATTGCTATCTTTAATTTCTAGTGCCATAATTATTATACTTAGTTATTTAAAATGTTAGCGCAAATATACTAATTAATTTTGTAAGAGAGCTGTGGTTGGCTCTTTAAATAAGTCATGATCTCTTTTTGAACTGAAATTTTCATAGTACGTGACATCAGATTGACATACATTTGTCCATCCTCATCCATCACATGAAAATAAAGCTCTGCATTACCGGGATGTGCCTTGATTAAGGCTGAAAACTCCGTTATCAGCTCTTCATCCAATGCAGACAAAGGAGCTGAAACTGTAAGTTTCTCAATAATCTTTTCCTTTACTTCCGGTAACAACTCAATAGTACTTATCTTCACCTCCCATTCTTCCTGCCGCCATTGTTTTGGCTGACATTTCCCTCGCATAAATAAAAACATACCGGTCATAAAAAAAGTTCTTCTTCTCTACCCATTCATTACCAAAGAAAGCAAATTCTGCTGAGCCCGAATAATCTTCCACTTTAGCAATACCGTATGGTTTTCCCGTCTTGGTATACCCCTCACGCACTGCAGTCACAATCCCTCCCATGGTTAAGTCTCTGTTCTGCAAAGGGGTTAAATCGGCAAGTTCCGCCATGTGGACATTGCATACATTCTCTAATATAACAGCATACTCATCCAACGGATGGGCAGAAAGATAGATACCTACCAAATCACGTTCCTTATTCAAACGTTCCAAATCCCCCCATGCAGGAGACGGAATGATTTCGGGAGTAGCAATATCCACCTGATTCTCACCTCCAAACAAAGAATTTGCAGCTGCGGCTTTATCCATCTGATACTTATTTCCATAACGTACCAACACTTCGGTAAAGGTTTCATCTTTAGCGTTCTTTACAAAGAAGTCTTCACGCTTTATTCCTGTGAAACTATCAAAAGCACCTGCCAAAGCCAAGTTTTCTATATTCTTACGATTGCAAGCCGAAAGATTTACACGCTGTACAAAATCGAAAATATCTTTATATTCTCCATTTCTCTCACGTTCTTCAAGGATAGACTGCACAGCACTTTCCCCCACTCCCTTAATGGCTCCCAGTCCAAAACGGATATCCCCTTTACGATTCACAGAAAACTTCAGATAACTTTCATTCACATCAGGTCCCTTGGTCATGATACCAGTCGCCTTACTCTCGTCCATCAATTTAGTAATTTCCGTGATATTCGAAATATTCCGGCTCATCGTAGCCGCCATATATTCCGCCGGATAGTTTGCTTTCAGAAAAGCTGTCTGATAAGCCACCCACGAATAACAAGTAGCATGAGATTTATTGAATGCATAAGAAGCGAACTTTTCCCAGTCCGTCCAAATCTTCTCAAGTACTTTGGGATCATGACCGTTCTTCCGTCCGCCTTCAATAAACTTAGGCTTCATATGGTCTAGTTTGTCCCTCAGTTTTTTACCCATTGCTTTACGCAAGGCATCGGATTCGCCACGAGTAAAATCCGCCAGCAAACGTGACAAAAGCATGACCTGCTCCTGATATACCGTAATACCATATGTATCTTTCAAATATTTCTCCATAATAGGAATATCATACTCAATAGGCTTACGGCCATGCTTACGGTCGATAAAGTCCGGAATGTAATCCATAGGTCCCGGACGATAAAGAGCATTCATCGCAATCAAATCCTCAAAAGTGCTAGGTTCCAATTCCCGCAAATATTTCTGCATACCGGCAGATTCGAACTGGAATGTACCAATCGTCCGTCCTTCACTATAAAGAGCATAAGTAGGAGGATCCGAAATGTCAACCTCGTCAATATCCAAGATAATCCCCTTACTATGCTTGATATTTTCAATCGCCTCTTTGATAATAGAAAGGGTCTTCAGACCCAAAAAGTCCATCTTGATCAATCCAGTATCTTCAATAACTGAACCTTCATACTGGGTCACCAGCATTTTTTCACCGGTTTCCTTATCATCTGCCGTACTTACAGGCACCCAGTCCGTTATATCATCTCGACATATAATAGTACCGCACGCATGCACACCGGTATTACGGACATTCCCCTCCAACATCTTTGCATACTTTATCGTATCACGCAAAATAGGATCGGGTGAGACTTCCGCTGCCTGTAGTTCGGGAACATAAGCTATGGCATTAGGCAAATTCATTTTTTTATCAGGAATCTTATCCGGAACCAACTTACACAAACGGTCGGACTCCGATAAAGGTAATTTCTGTACACGGGCTACATCCTTGATTGCCAGCTTGGTTGCCATCGTACCGTATGTAATGATATGCGCCACCTTTTCCTGACCATATTTTTCAGTTACCCAATTCAATACTCGTCCACGACCATCATCATCAAAATCCACATCAATATCAGGCAAAGAAATACGGTCGGGATTCAGGAAACGTTCGAACAGCAAATCGTATGCAATAGGGTCTATTTTAGTGATACCCAAACAATATGCTACGGCAGAACCTGCCGCCGATCCACGTCCCGGTCCCACAGACACATCCAATTCTTCACGCGCGGCACGAATAAAATCCTGCACAATCAAGAAGTAACCGGGAAAACCCATCGTCTTCATAATATGAAGTTCGAATTTGATCCGTTCCTGCACTTCCTCACTCAATACTTCTCCATAACGCTTGTGCGCACCTTCCAACGCTAATTTCTTCAGATAATCAGCTTCCAGTTTAATACGATAGAGTTTGTCATAGCCACCCAGTTTCTCTATTTTGGCTTTAGCGGCCTCCTCACTCATTACCACGTTACCGTTTTCATCTTGAGTGAACTCATCAAACAAGTCCTTTTCTGTATATTTCTTCCGATATCCCTCTTCTGTTCCAAAATCTTCAGGAATAGCAAAAGTAGGCATAATCGGTGCATGATCTATACTATAAAATTCCACCTGATCACAAATATCCACCGTATTTGAAAGAGCCTCGGGAACATCAGCGAAAACTTCATTCATCTCGGCACGTGTCTTCATCCACTCTTGCTTTGAATAGAGCATACGGTTAGGATCATCCAAATCCTTACCCGTACTCAGACAGATCAGCCTGTCGTGTGCTTCAGCATTCTCTTCATCTACAAAGTGAACGTCATTGGTACAAACCAGCTTGACATTGAATTTTTTAGAATACTCTATCAGCTTTTCGTTAGCAATTTGCTGCAATTTATAAGCTTCATGGTTCGCACGAGGAACCGTCGCTTTATGACGTTGCAATTCCAAATAGAAATCATCTCCGAATACACGTTTATACCATTGGATAGCTTCCTCAGCCTCTTCATATTTTCCAGCTATGATATTTCTAGGAACCTCTCCGGCAATACACGCAGTACAGACAATCAACCTTCATGGTATTTTTCCAATTCCACACGGTCAGTACGCGGACGCATATAGAACCCTTCCGTCCATGCCTTTGATACTAATTTTATGAGGTTGTGATATCCTTTTTCATTTTTAGCAAGCACAACCAAGTGATAACCACTTTGATCGGGTTTTCCTTCTTTGTTGAATAAACGACGGCGCGCCACATACATCTCACAACCGAAAATCGGTTTAAACAGTTTCTTCTTTGCCGTTTCCAATTTTTCCTTGCATGCCACAAGTTCCGTCTCGGGATTATCACATTCCACCGTACCTTTTTCCAGTCCGGCTATTCTTTTCTTCAAATCCTTTATCTCACTGTTAGTACTGCTATTCTTCTTATTTACATAGTTGAAGAATTCCTTGATACCGAACATATCACCATGGTCTGTTACGGCTATACCTTTCATTCCATCAGCATAGCCTTGTCTACCAAACGTGGAATAGACGCCTGGCCATCAAGGATGGAATACTGGGTATGGACATGTAAATGGACAAAATCCTGCATAATCATTACTCTACTAAAAAATTGTCTAAAGATACTCTGCTTTCATAAAACCTGCAAAAAGATAAAGAAGAAGTTATCAACATTCGCTTTTTTATCTTAAATGAAGTCGAAATAGGCATTTCTAACAACTTTTATTTGCAAGGTTTTCAAAATAAGTTTATTTTTGCACGATAATTGGTTTTATACAATCATGAACCGACTGAAGAAATTAAAGAAAATAAGACTACATAGAGAGGGAACAAGCATCTTAATTGTCAGTGCCATCCTGTTAATTGGTATCAATGCCCTATTGTTTTGGGGAATTGAGTGCAAAATTCCATTTTATATATTTGCCACCGCAAGTATCGTTGTTTACCTGTTAATGGTTAACTTTTTCCGTTGTCCCATTCGATTATTCGAGCACGACACTGAAAAAATCGTAGTAGCCCCGGCAGACGGAAGAATAGTAGTTATAGAAGAAGTAGATGAACATGAATATTTTCATGACCGCCGGTTAATGATTTCTATTTTTATGAGCATTGTCAATGTACATGCCAATTGGTATCCTGTAGACGGAGTAGTGAAACATGTAGACCATCATAACGGTAAATTTATGAAAGCATGGCTGCCTAAAGCCAGTACGGAAAATGAACGTTCTATGGTCGTTATTGAAACTCCTGAAGGACATACTGTCATGCGCGCCAGATAGCAGGAGCAATAGCCCGTCGAATCGTGACCTATGCCGAAGTAGGAGAAGATTGCTACATTGATGAACACATGGGGTTTATTAAATTCGGTTCGCGTGTAGATGTTTATCTCCCACTAGGAACCGAAGTCTGTGTCAAGATGGGACAAGCGACTGTAGGTAACGAAACCGTCATTGCTAAACTAAAATAAGAAAATCACCAATGGCAAACTGTATCACACGCCACATTCCTAACGCGGTAACTTGCTGTAATTTATTCTCCGGCTGTATTGCCAGTGTCATGGCTTTTAACGAAAACTATACCTTGGCCATCTCTTTCATTATACTAGGCGCTGTATTTGATTTCTTTGATGGCATGTTGGCACGTTTGTTCAAAGTATCAGGGCCTTTAGGAAAAGAATTAGACTCGTTGGCCGATGACATCACTTTTGGGTTCGCTCCTTCCGTCATTGTCTTTTCTTTATTTAAAGAGGTACACTATCCTGATTTTCTATTGCCTGTTGCCGATTATATGCCTTATACCGCATTCCTTATTTCTGTATTTTCAGCTTTGCGTTTAGGCAAGTTCAATATTGACCCACGCCAGAGCAGTAGTTTCATCGGTATGCCCACTCCGGCTAATGCTTTATTTTGGGGGTCATTGACTGTAGGAGCACATTCTTTTCTTATATCCGATTCTTTTAATGCGGCATATCTTTTCATCTTGGTAGTTATTATGTCATTATTGCTGGTGGCAGAAATTCCAATGTTCTCATTAAAATTCAAGAGTCTTGCCTGGAAACAGAACAAAGTCAGCTATATTTTCCTCATTGTATGTATTCCCCTATTGGCTTTCTTCAAAATCAGCAGTTTTGCAGCTATCATCCTGTGGTATATCATTCTATCTCTTTTAACTAAAAAAAGAGCGTAAACAATAAACGTGGCACGCTTGTTGTACGTGGTATATAAAAAAAGAAATTACTATGTTTGGATTTTTAGGCTTTCTACTTATTATTTTTCTGCTGATTATTTTTATCGGCTTCACTATATTAGGCAACATTCTGCGTGTATTGTTCGGGATCGGCAAACATCCCCCCTACCAGAATCGAACATCTACCCACCAAAAACAAAATACATATACCCAGACTCAAACGAATGACGAGAATGAAACTTTGCAGAATTCTCTTCATCTTCTTCAAATAGACATTCTCATTCATCGGGAAACAGAAAAAAAATCTTTGATGACGATGAGGGAGAGTATGTAGATTATGAAGAGGTGAAATAAGAATTATCGTTTTTTCTTAAAGAAATCTTTCATCAATCGGGCACATTCATCGGCGAGTATTCCTTTCACCACGATCGTCTTTGGATGCAAGGCATCGGGGGCATATTTTTGATATCCCCTTTTGGATCTTCAGCACCAAAGACAAGTTTTCCTGTCTGTGCCCAGGCTATGGCACCGGCACACATCACACACGGTTCCACAGTGACATACAAAGTACATTCATTCAGGTATTTCCCGCCCAAGGTATTAGCCGCAGCTGTGACAGCCTGCATTTCGGCATGAGCTGTAACATCATTCAATGTTTCTGTCAAATTATGCCCACGACCAATGATGCGGTCACGACAGACTACCACCGCCCCCACCGGAACTTCTCCTTGTTCAGCCGCTTTTACAGCCTCCATCAAGGCTTGTTTCATATAATAGGTATCATCTGCCATCTTATCTTCTCATATCATGTTCATTAAACAATGTAGGATAATCCTCTTCCATCTTCTGATGGATAAAAGTCAATACTGTTTCGCGTAACCAACGCGCCTTATTGGTTATCTTATACTTTTTAAGATAACAATCCACAATCCGTACCTCCTCTTCACTCATCAAACATACCATACGCTGCTTGCGTTTAGGGGTTGATGCCGGTACTTTTACTCTCTTTTTTACGTTGTTTGCCATATTCTCTGCAAAATTAGCTTTACTTCTGTAAATACAAAGCATAAAAAAGAGTATTTTTGTACAAAAAGAAACAGAATGGCAGAACACAACGAATTTGGCAAAGAGGGAGAAGAAGAGGCCGCTGCATATCTCATAGATAAAGGATATTCCATCCGCCACCGGAACTGGCATTGCGGAAAAAAAGAACTGGATATTGTCGCCGAATATCGGAACGAACTAATTGTTATAGAGGTAAAGACCCGCAAGAATACTAGATTCGGTAATCCGGAAGATGCAGTAACAGATAAGAAGATTCGCAGAATTATAGCTTCAACTGATGCATACTTGCGCAAGTTCTCAGTAGATTTACCTGTACGTTTTGATATCATCACCTTAGTGGGCGAAAAGACTCCTTTCACTATAGAGCATATTGAAGAAGCCTTTTTATCCTCCGAATTTGGTAAAAATATATATATTATAATATGGACATAGAAACAATACGCGATTACTGTATCAGAAAGAAAGGAACAACAGAAGAATTTCCTTTTGATAATGTCACCTTAGTATTCAAAGTCATGGGGAAAATGTATGCCTGCATCGGATTGGACAACCCGGAATGGCTATCTTTAAAATGTAATCCCGAATATGCCTTGGAATTAAGAGAACATCATTCCGGCATTGAAGGAGCCTATCACTTCAATAAGAAATATTGGAACCAAGTATCCTTACAAGGTGACATTGACGACAAACTTATTTTATCACTGATAGACCACTCATACGAAGAGGTTATCAAAAAATTCACCCGTAAACTTAAAAAAGAATATGATGAGATCCCCTAACTGGTCAAGCAAAATCTTAAAAGAAGAAACCGTAACCTCAACAAATGACCGACTTGCAGAACTTTGCCAGGAAAAAGAAATCAAGGAATTCACCACGCTTATGGCAGAATATCAAACCGCCGGAAAAGGGCAGCGTGGAAATTCATGGGAATCAGAATATGGCAAGAATCTGACATTCAGCACTGTATTTTACCCCCAAACAATCGCTCCCGCCAGTCAGTTCATTTTATCTATGGCGGTAGCTTCTGCCATTTGTACCGCATTGGCCCATTATGTCCATGCAGATTGCCTGCAAATAAAATGGCCCAATGATATCTATTGGAAAGACAAAAAAATAGCCGGCATATTGATTGAAAATGATTTAACAGGAAGCCAAATTTCACAGAGCATTATTGGGATAGGGATCAATATTAACCAGGAAGAATTTCATTCATCTGCTCCCAACCCTGTTTCATTAAGACAAATTACTAAAAAGGAAACAGACAGAATGGAAGTTCTGAACAGCGTATTGGAACATATCATAGATCTCTATTCCCGGATAGAAAACAGAGAAACCGATATCATTACCAAAATCAGGAATACTACCTGAAAGCACAATACCGCAAGGAAGGTTATCACCCCTATTGCGATGCAAAAGGAGAGTTTACTGCCAAACTGATCCGTGTGGAGCCCGACGGACATTTGATTCTGAAAGATAAAAACGGTTCTCTTAGAAAATATGCTTTCAAAGAAGTTAAATACCTCCTTTAGTTGTTCTTCTCTTCAGGAACCATCAACATTCCTCCAGTGGCATGACGTTCTGTCGATTGATACACAGATTCCCCCCTCATAATCGGTTGGGATAACGTATTCATGCTTCTGGCTGACCGGTTTATTCCTGTGATCAAGGAGATGGCCTTACCCAGCATGAATTCATCCGGATCACCCAATGGTAATAAAGCGTCTGTCGGATTCTGAGTCAAATCATACTCATTCCATTCTATATCCGGTTTAAAACCAGCACTGTAGTCATCATTCACCGCATTAGTCACTCTCAATGTGATAGGCCAATATATCCATTCATATTTATCATTCTTTTGCATCTCCATTCCTACATTTTTCCCTTCTGTCAATTCGCCAATAAGGGTAACATCCATAAATGGGTTGAGGCTGTTAATAACGACTTCCGAAGAAGAAGCCGTACTTTGGCTTGTCAATATATAAATTCGATTGGAATTAAGTTTCAAGTAACCTGCCGTTCCTTTCGTTTCCACACAAAAATCATTGGAATAGGATTGTCCCTTATTGTCAGAGAAAACAGCAAACACCTTTTTTCGAGAAGCTTCTGGAATGAGGAGTCCTGCGAGCATATTAGCAGAATTCTCATATCCACCTCCATTATAGCGCAAGTCCAGCACAAATTCATTCACACCTTGCGCCTGAAATCCGGCGAATATCTTCTTCATTTCCTCATCATAGGTACGATCCGAATATCCATTCGGTCCGGAAGTAAAATGATTATAAACCAAATACCCAATCTTCTTATCTCCCCGAGTATATACATTGTGATAGAACAAGGGATTGTCCTCCACGGCCCGGGAAGCTTCTATATCAATAGTTCTGACCTCTGTATCGCCACGTTTGACGAGCCATTGAGTCCTATCTCCATTTAATAAGATTCCATAATTATCGGAATTAATATTATTTTTTCCTTTAACACCCACGATCCAATCCCCTCTTTCCAAACCTGCACTTGATGCCGGACTATTAGGAAGAACATACAGAATACGGGCATAATAATATCCTAAAGGTTGATTACTATCGTTTACAACATTAAATAAAGTAAACTCCATACCATAAGTATCATCCGCATCAATGCTGGTACGTGCTTTATAATCTTTATTCTTCTCCATATAAGAATAATAATAAAGATGCTTTCCGTTTCTCGTCTTTCCATCTTTCAAACTGAGCATAGATCTAAAGAATGTTTGGGGATCAGCAGAGAAATCCAACTTATTTTGAGCAGGAATGTCGTTATTCCACAAATAATCACTGCGCATGACACTCTCTATCCACTCATTGACTTCCAACTCCGTGTTACCATTTCCCGGGTCATCTCCTTTAGCCGGAGTATCATCCGAACATGACATGCCTAACAGACATAACAATAAGCCCAACCAAATATGGATTTGAAAATTCTCTTTCATAATTCTCCTGTTTTGATCATTTTAATAACCGCAAATATATCTATATTCCAATGATATATCATCTTAAACAACAACTATTTTCAATTCAAATTTAAATTTTCATTGGTTATTTATGAGAAAGAGAGTACCTTTGTATCCATCTCTATCAATCTACACTCATGATTCAACTTAATAACGGAAACAAAAAAATACTTCAAATAGCCATCCCTTCTATCGTTTCAAACATTACAGTTCCTCTGTTGGGCTTGATTGATGTTACTATTGTAGGTCATTTGGGCTCTGCCGCCTACATCGGAGCGATAGCTGTAGGCGGAATGCTTTTCAACATCATCTACTGGATTTTCGGTTTTCTGCGTATGGGAACCAGCGGCATGACTTCACAAGCATACGGCAGGCACGACCTGAATGAAGTCACCCGGTTACTACTCCGTTCCGTCGGAGTAGGATTATTCATTGCATTTACTTTGCTAGCCTTGCAATATCCTATAGAAAGAACCGCCTTCACCTTTATCCAAACGACTGAAGAAGTAGAACATCTGGCGTCCCTCTATTTCTATATCTGTATTTGGGGAGCACCGGCTGTATTAGGGCTTTACAGTTTTGCCGGCTGGTATATCGGTATGCAAAATTCCCGTTTCCCCATGTATATAGCCATCACACAAAATATAGTGAACATTGCGGTCAGTCTTCTTCTTGTATATGGATTAGGAATGAAAATAGAAGGTGTCGCCATCGGAACGTTAACTGCACAATATGCCGGGCTAGTCATGGCATATTTGTTGTGGTTACGCTACTACAGCACCCTGCGGAAACGCATAGAATGGCATTCCTTCTTTGACAAACAGGCCATGTACCGTTTCTTCCAAGTAAACAGGGATATCTTTTTCCGTACCATCTGCCTGGTGGCGGTTACTGTCTTTTTCACCTCGGCTGGTGCGGCACAAGGAGAAGTGGTGTTGGCGGTCAATACATTACTTATGCAATTATTCACTTTATTCTCCTACATTATGGACGGCTTCGCATACGCCGGAGAAGCATTGGCAGGAAGATATATCGGAGCCAATAATCAGAAAGCACTCCACACGACGGTTCGCCAACTATTCGGCTGGGGAGTAGGATTATCGCTTGCTTTCACCTTATTATATAGTATAGGGGGACAATCCTTTCTCGGATTACTGACTGACGAAACAACTGTCATTCATGCTTCCGAAAGTTATTTTTATTGGGTACTTGCCATTCCTTTGGCAGGCTTCTCTGCTTTTTTGTTCGATGGAATATTCATCGGTGCGACAGCCACCCATCTGATGCTGAAAGCCATGATAGTAGCCTCTGTCAGTTTCTTTCTTATTTACTATGGTTTCCGGGGGGCAATGGGCAATCACGCTTTATGGATGGCATTCATTACCTATCTTCTACTTCGCGGAGTAATGCAAGGAGTCATGGGAAGAAATATTTTAGGATATAAAACAAGTAAAAAAGATTAATATTTTTATCTTTGCAAAAAACTAAAAGACAAACCAATATGGCAAGATTTAAAAGAATTCTACTGAAGCTGAGCGGCGAAAGCTGATGGGCGAAAAGCAATATGGTATAGACGAAAAACGTCTGGGTGAATATGCGCAACAAATCAAGGAAATACACGACCTTGGCGTACAAATAGGTATTGTAATCGGTGGTGGAAACATCTTCCGGGGGCTGAGCGGAGCTTCCAAAGGTTTTGACCGTGTAAAAGGTGACCAAATGGGGATGTTGGCAACCGTTATCAACAGCTTGGGATTGAGTTCCGCATTGGGAGCGGCCGGAGTCAAGGCACGTGTATTGACAGCTATCCGCATGGAACCCATCGGTGAGTTTTACAACAAATGGAAAGCGATTGAAGCGATGGAAAACAGAGAAGTTGTGATTATGTCTGCCGGAACAGGCAATCCGTTTTTTACTACCGATACCGGGTCTTCACTGCGTGGTATCGAGATAGAAGCCGATGTGATGTTGAAAGGAACACGCGTGGACGGCATTTATACAGCTGATCCGGAAAAAGACCCCACTGCTACGAAATTTGACGATATCACCTACGATGAGGTATTGAAGCGCGGTTTGAAAGTAATGGATCTTACAGCAACCTGCATGTGCAAGGAAAACAACCTGCCCATTATCGTTTTCGACATGGACACAGTAGGTAACCTGAAAAAAGTAATGACCGGTGAAAATATAGGAACACTGGTACACAACTGATTATCTCATCAAGTTCATCCATTTGTCATTCCTTATTTCCTTCTAGATGACAGATGGGTGAACAGTTTTTCTCTGTCTTACCATTTTTTCCACAAATTCGTTCTTTATTGACACATATTCCTTAAAAAAGAGACTCAACCGATAGATTTTCCATCTAAATGAACAATTATTCATGGACTTATAGCGTTAATTAGCCTATTTTTACATCAGCAAAAAATGTAAATCATTCAAAGACTATAAAAACGACAGGAAATACCATGAAAAATTACTGTTACATCTGTTTATTGACTGCCTGCATGGCTCCCATGTCTCTCCAAGCCCAAAAAGCAATTCCGTACAGTGGAGAAGTATGTGTAGCCTCTCTCCCTACAGTCCCCACAACCCTTCCCGGCATATCTTCCGACTCATATGCCCGGCGCTTTGCCGACTCTGAGATGCTCCGCTTTCCCAAAGCTTATCAGCTGGATCATGGCAAACGGCTCTTTTTCGGGTATTCACAAGGAGTAGGCTGTTGCGCCATGCTGGATATGTGGAAAAATACCGGTGACAAACGTTACTTTACGTATGTTGAGGAATGGACGGATAGTTTGATTAACGAAAAAGGAGAAATCCACCTCTATGATATGTCAACTTACAACCTGGATTACATCAATTCAGGAAAAGTACTGTTCGACCTCTATAAAGAAACAGGCAAAGAAAAATACAAAGCAGCCATGGACTTACTGGTAGAACAACTCAAAAGACAACCACGTACGCTGGAAGGTGGCTTCTGGCATAAATTGATCTATCAACATCAGATGTGGCTGGACGGACTTTATATGGCTTCTCCTTTCCTAGCCCGCTATGGAGCGGAATTCAACCGTCCTGATCTGATTGATGAGGCGGTAAAACAATTCACACTTTGCCACAAACATACCTATTCACCGGAAACCGGATTATATCATCATGCCTGGGACGAGAGCAAATCCCAACGTTGGCAAATCCGCAAGACGGTACTTCACCTAACTTCTGGGGACGCAGTATAGGCTGGTGGTTCATGGCCATGGTAGATGTACTGGACTATATTCCCGACAACCACCCGGACGTGCCTCGCTTATCAGTTGGATTCAAGGTTTGGCAGAAAGCCTGCCCAACTATCAAAGAGACGGGCTATGGTATCAGGTAATAGACCAGCCCGAACGTGAAGGTAATTTTCCCGAAGCATCCGTAACCACCCAATGTATGTATGCTTATGCCAAAGCGGTGAACAAAGGATATATAGACGCCCGATACCGGACCATCGCGGAAAAAGCCTTCAACGGATTAAAGAAAACATTGCTTCGCGAAAACCCCGACGGAACTCTGACGCTGACCCGTTGCTGTCAAGTAGGCGGACTGGGCGGCACTCCTTACCGCGACGGAAGCTTTGAATATTACATTGGCGAAAAGATGCGTGACAACGATGCCAAAGCTACCGGTCCTTTCATCATGGGTTGCCTGCAACTTGGCAAATAGAATCATATCGCATAAACAACAGAATTATCCATCTTTTTAAATTAGCTATATACAATGAAACACACCATTTATGCTCTGACAATGTTTGCATTGGCCGCTTGCACCTCTCCCCAAGAGGAAGCCATAGACCGCCATGCACTGGTAACACGCAATAATCCGGAAGTAACTGCCATGGATTCATTATCCTCCCTGTCGGTAGGAAACGGAGAATTTGCCTACACGGTAGATGCTACAGGATTGCAGACTTTTCCCGAAGTCTATAAAAACGGAGTTCCACTGGGTACACAAAGCCAATGGGGATGGCACAGCTTCGGAAATCCCGAAAACTATAAACCGGAGGAAGCCTTGGTGGAGTATGACTTCAGCCACGGGCACAAAGAGCTATATGCCACCCAACCCAAAGAACCCGGCAGAGCAAAGGAAGCATCCGACTGGTATCGTGTAAACCCACACCGCCTGCATCTGGGTATCATCGGACTCGAATTAGAAAATGAAGTACGTCCCTCGGATGTGCAAAACATACAGCAATCACTGGATATGTGGAACGGTATCATCAACAGCCGGTTCACCCTCAAAGAAACTCCCTACCACATTCAGACAGTCTGCCATCCGGAGCGTGACATGATTGCCGCACGCCTGTCGGCCCGACAACCTGCCGGCATCAAGTTTCACTTCCCCTATCCCACGGGCGGTCACTGTGACGATGCTTGTAATTGGGAGGCGAATGATAAGCATAGCACGACCCTGGTCAGTGAAGATGCACAATCGGCCGTGTTAAAAAGAACACTCGACGCAACCACCTATTATGTAACAATCAGTTGGGAAGGCGCTGCGAAGCTGAGAGAAAAAAGTGCAAACTATTTCGTACTCACGCCAACGGACAGTGTATTTACATTCACCTGCCAATTCACACCGCAAGCGTCCGCTGCTCCCATCCTGACTTTTGCGGAAGTACAACAAGCCTCTTCCGGACACTGGCAAAATTACTGGACACAGGGAGCTGTTGCCGACTTCTCACAATGTACGGATGTCCGTGCCAAAGAATTGGAACGCCGGGTCGTATTAAGCCAATATCTGCTCGCCATCCAATGTGCCGGATCAACCCCGCCACAGGAAACCGGACTGACTTACAACTCCTGGTTCGGGAAATTCCATTTGGAATGATCTGGTGGCATCAGGCACAATTCGCCTTATGGGGACATCTCGAATTACTGGACCGCACTTTATCCTGGTATGAAACCGTGGAACCCATAGCCCGCCAGATAGCGGAAAGACAAGGTTTCAAAGGCATACGATGGATGAAAATGACTGATCCCAGCGGTACGGAAGCCCCCTCTAAAGTAGGCAGCTTCCTGATCTGGCAACAGCCTCATCTCATCTACCTGGCAGAATTGCTCTATCGGGCTAATCCATCGGAAGAACTACTGAAAAAATACAATAGCCTGATACAGGAAACCGCCGAATTCATGTATTCATTTGCCACATACGAGGAAGAGCACGACCGTTATGTCTTGAAAGGCGCTATTCCCGCACAGGAAACGTTGCGCGCCGCCGAAACTGTCAATCCGCCTTTTGAACTTTCGTACTGGCATTTCGCCATGCAAGTTGCCCAAACATGGCGTGAACGTACAGGGATGGAACGTGTACCCGAATGGGATGTGCTGATAGAGAAATTATCTCCGCTGGCATACAACGACGAACAGCTGTATCTGGCAGCCGAGACCGCGGTGGATACCTATAAAGATATCCGTTTTACCTCAGACCACATGGCAGTGCTGGGCGCTGTCGGCATCCTGCCCATGAATCAGCTGATTCATGCCGGATATATGAAAAACACCCTGCACTGGATTTGGGATAACTGGAACTGGGACAAGACCTGGGGCTGGGATTATCCGATGACAGCCATGAATGCCGCCCGAATGGGTGAGCCCGAGAAGGCAGTCAGCGCATTATTGATGGACAAACGTACCAACACCTATCTGGTAAACGGTCACAATTACCAGGACGGGCGTCTGCGTATTTACCTGCCGGCAACGGTGGATTACTGACCACAGTCGCCATGATGTGCGCCGGATGGGACGGATCGGAAGGAAACAATCCCGGATTTCCGAAAGATGGCAAATGGAATGTACGCTGGGAAGGGTTACAGCCGTTACCGTAAGAACAGGAGTTAGCAGTTATTATCATGAAAACGACATATTTACTTCTATGCCTGTTGGGCATCGGTAGCGTTTCCGGCGCAGGACAAACCAAACAGCCACAAAAGATAGGTGATTTCATAGAATCCACTTCGTACAACGAACATCGCCGGAATGCCACCCGAAGCCTGCAATATACCCCTGACGGAGACGATTTTGTCTGCATCAACGGTAAGAATCGCTTTACCCGTGCCTTATACGGCAGCCACACAGCATTCCGGCTGGAAACAAGCGACCGGCCCGTATTCGCTGCTTATACCAAGGAGAATCCGAAGCACATCTGCTTTAAACTGCAAACCTCCGGAGGCACGGTAGCCCTTGACTCTACCGAACACTGCGAGTCCCGTTATACAGCGGGACGCCGCAGCTACAGTTTATCTGATCCGGCTTTCGGAGGCGGAAGCTTATCCATTACCACATGGGCACTTCCCGATAAAGAAGGGGCCATCTGGCAATTCAACGCCCGGAATTTCAAGGAATTCCATCCCGTTCTACTGGCATCCATTTCAGAGATACGTAATTCCAAACTAAACCGTAACGGAGACATGGGAGCCGACCCAGCCGACAGTTTCGAAGCTCCTCTCCAGCCTCAACAGTTACAATCCTTCCCGGTACAGATAGACGGAACACTTTATATGCTATTGGAAAACCAGGAACTACGCACACTGACGACTGCCGAAGGCGAAAACCTGTTTAAAAAGGCAGAAGCCGCCCGCTCCGAAACAGCCTCACGCATCCGCATTGAAACACCCGACCCTTATTTCAACACCTTAGGAGGCACGCTGGCTATGGCTGCCGATGGAATCTGGGACGGCGAAGTGTGGCTACACGGTGCCATAGGCTGGCGAATGCCCCTCAGTGGCTGGCGAGCCGCCTATACCGGCGATGTTTTGGGATGGCATGACCGTGCCCGGACCCATTTCAACGCATACGCGGCAAGTCAGGTCACCGAAGTGCCCAACACCCTCCCCCATCCGGCACAAGATTCCGCCCTGCATCTGGCACGTTCCGTCAAGAAATGGGGTACACCCCAATACAGTAACGGATACATCTGCCGTAATCCGCACCGCAATAATCAGATGCACCACTACGACATGAACCTTTGCTACATAGACGAATTGTTATGGCATTTCAAGTGGACGGGGGACTTGGATTATGTCCGCCAAATGTGGCCTGTCATCACCCGTCACCTCGCATGGGAAAAGCTGAACTACGACCCGGATAACGACGGGCTGTATGACGCATACGCCTGTATTTGGGCCAGTGACGCCCTTTATTACAATAGCGGAGCAGTCACCCATTCATCGGCTTATAACTACCGTGCCAACAAGACAGCGGCCCAATTGGCTGAAAAGATAGGCGAAGATCCCACTCCTTACCGCAACGAAGCCGAAAAGATTCTGAAAGCCATGAACGAGAGGCTATGGCTTCCCGACAAAGGACATTGGGCGGAATATCAAGATTTTATGGGTCACAAGCGAGTACACGAAAGTGCCGCTGTATGGACCATTTATCATGCTATAGACAGCGAAACAGCCAATCCGTTCCAAGCCTATCAGGCTACCCGTTATGTAGACACAGCCATTCCTCATATTCCCGTCACAGCCCATGGATTAAAAGAGAATGGCTATGCCACTATCGCCACCACCAACTGGCTGCCCTACTCATGGAGCATCAATAATGTCGCCTTTGCCGAAGTGATGCATACCGCATTGTCATACTTCCAGGCCGGACGTGCCGACGCCGGATACAAACTTTTGAAAAGCTCTGTTCTGGACGGCATGTATCTAGGAGACAGTCCGGGTAACTTCGGCCAGATCAGCTTCTATGATGCCGCACGCGGAGAATGCTACCGCGATTTCGGTGATCCCATCGGAGTCGCTTCACGAGTACTGATCCAAGGTCTGTTCGGTATCCTGCCGGATGCCCTGAACCAGCAAATCATCCTCCGGCCGGGCTTCCCGGACGACTGGGACAAGGCTTCCGTCAGCACTCCCGATATAGCTATCGCTTTACCCGGAAAGAAGATACGGATACCTATCATATCACACAACGGTTCCAGACTCCTCTCCATCCGGTATTGCACGTCAATGCCAGAAAAGAGAAGATCCGTTCAGTAAAAGTGAACGGTGTCCCTGCCACATGGCAATCCATCGAATCGGCCCATGGCTATCCTCTTCTTTCAATCCAGGCGGAAGGAACATCTTCAACCACCATTACCATCGAATGGGAAGGAGCACCACTTCACACGTTGGCAGTCCAGGAACCAGTCATCACTTCAAACGGGAAGTTGGCTTTGCAAATACCTTCGGGAGCATCCATCTCCCAAGTATATGATCCTCAGAGCGTTTTAGCAAATCACACTGTAGAAGCCACCGCTTTCAACGCACAGATAAAAGGTGAACCGGGACACCACACTTTCTTTGTTTACACCCATCAGGGAGAAATGGATTGGTGGCAACCTGTTAATATCTATATAGAGAACGTCCGGGAATCCCCCTCCTATACAGACTTTGCAGATATCCGTCCCGAAAAATGCCGGATGGTTGATTTTGACCGGCAACTGAATGCTTCCGTCACCGATATATATCAAAATGAATACCTGTCTCCCCGGTCTCCATACACTACGTTGCAACTTCCCACACAGGGAATAGGAGAATGGTGTCATCCGCTGCTGAGTGCTACCATAGACGACTCGGAATTACGCAGTCTTGTACATCATGATACTTTCCAAACGTCTTTAGGCATCCCCTTCCGTCTGAAAGAAAAAGGAAACAACATTCTTTTCACCTCCCTATGGGATAATTACCCGGACAGTTCCACCATCTCACTATCCGGCACTGCCTCACATGCTTATCTGCTGATGGCGGGAAGTACCAACACATGCAGTGCCACATTGCCAATGGAATAATACGCATACACTATGCAGACGGAACTTCCCAAGCAACGGAGTTGACCAATCCGGACAACTGGTGTCCTATAGAACAAGATTTCTATGTGGACGGCAAAGCATTCCAAGCAACTGCTCCCCGGCCGTACCGTCTGCACTTGAAAAGCGGTAAAGTAAGCCGTGATCTGGGTAAGGAACTCAACATCACCGGCGTATATGGACGTGAGATAGAAGGTGGTGCAGGCATATTGCTCGATATTCCTTTGGATCATTCCAAGGAACTAAAAGGGCTGACCCTGGAAACCCTGTCCAATGATGTGGTGATAGGAATCATGGGAATCACTTTGCAATAACCACGTGTTATTCAATGCGGAATTACGTTAACTTGAACCGGCGTAGTTCCGCATTATTCATCTTTGGCACACTACGTAAATGTTCCAAAGTCACTCCTTGAATGTGTGCCTGTACCGCCCTGTTTATCAGTCCATGCCCGACTGCCAACACCTGTTTTCCATCATATCGCTCTTTCAAGTAGTCCACAAAACGCCCCGCACGTTCATAGAGCATCGCCTCCGTTTCCACATCTGCCGGAAAATGTTGCAAATCAACTTCTTTAATGGCAAGACCTGTCCAACTCCCCCAATCGATTTCACGCAGCAAGACTGTTTTCTCCCAAGGCAGGTTCCGACCTTCCACCGCGATACGGGCCGTATCCACACACCGTTTCAAATCACTACTGACCACTGCATCCAAAGAGATGTTCCGCAAAGTATCACGCAACGCTTCAGCCTGTGCTATTCCTTCAACAGTCAGCGTGCCCGGCATATGTCCTTGGAAAATACGGGCGATATTCTCTTCTGTCTGCCCGTGACGGGCTAAATATAAAGTTATCATCTTTTTTAATGCAAAGATAATGCTTACCGGCCAGATTTACTTCAAAAGGGCAACCTTCTTATTCTCCTTTCCAAAGAAAAGCAATCTTCAGACAGATGATAAAAAAATAACAATCTTGCCTATAAAAGTATTCTCCCCGTAGATTAAGGGGTTTCTTCCGTACAGTTAAGGCCTTTCATGCGGTAACCTACTACAGACTCCGTCAGTAGACTGTACAGTCTGTTACATCAGACCGTACGGTCCACTACAATAGTTTATACAGTCCATTATCGGAGTCTGTAGTAGGTTACCGTATGAAAAAGCTTAATCATGCAGTAGAAAAGACTTAGTATACAGGGGAAAAAGGCTTAAGTATTCATCAAAAGCAGACAGCCACCTTCGAAATGTCACTCCGCCTGCAAGCTACAAATTATCCACCGTATCTTCCACTTCTATCACCCAGTCCCCGATAGTACGGGTGGCACTGTCGAAATTAATCCCCACCTTCACGATGCGCCTGCCATCCTTGCGATAAGGAACAGCATACAGCCTGCTGTTTATCTGCGCCAATGCCTCCCGGGCCGTACCGTCATATTTAAATTCCAGCACATAAATAGCATCCTGCATCTTTATGACCACATCCGCACGCCCCACCGCACTTTTCACCTCGCTGTCCACATACATCCCCATCAGACGGAACAACAAATAAAAGATGGTCTGGTAATGCTTCTCCGTCTTGTTCTCCAAATCATTGGGAATGGAAGCAAAGAAAGAACGCGTACGTTCCAAGCAGCTCTCTATATCTCCCTTACGAAGATCGCGAATGAAGGAAACGACATAAAAAGTACTGCTCTGACCCGGCAACTCAAGGTAAGCGGGCAACAGGGACTCGATGAAACCTTTACGCACCTCCGTTGGGATAGGCCAGCCGGTACACCTGGAACTCGGGATCATATCCCTTGATCGTCAGGTAACCACTTTGATATAAAACGGGGATAGGACTAGTTACACGTTCCGTCGGGGCATCAAACTGCTCGTCTGTAGCCTCCACCCCCTCCAGCTGGCGCACGTCAAAATCCGTTTCCTGCAACAAATCAATCAAGAAAGTAGGAGTGCCGGTAGAGAACCAGAAATTCTTGTACTCCTTTGCATCAAAGGCATTGAACAGACTGAAAGGATTGTAAATATCCTCACAATGCTTGCTGAAATGATACCCGTCATACTGCCGCTTCAGATGCGCACAGGCAGCTTCATACGTCTCGCCGTTCGCCAAAGCCATCCGCTCAATGTCCGGACGAAGCTCGTCCAGCAACTCCCGCTCGGTGATGCCGCATATCGCGCTGAAGTCATCCCGCATACTGATGTTCTTCAAATTATTCAGCTCACTGAAGATGCTCATCTGGCTGAACTTGCTGATTCCCGTGATAAAGAGGAAACGAAGGTATTGCCCCAATCCCTTGAGAGGACTGAAAAACTTACGCAGTTCATTCCGAAGCTCCTGCTGCAAGGGGATGTTGGAATTACTGTCCAAAAGAGGAGCGTCGTATTCGTCAATCAGGACAACGACCGGCAGACCGGTCTGTTCATACGCACGACGGATCATACCTTGCAGACGAGCAGCAGGAGTCTTTTCCTCCTTTTCCGCCCCATAAACCTTTTCACAACGAAGTAAAAACAGATTCAACTGTTCCTGCAAATCGAACAGGGTAGTATATTTAGTCAGACTGAAATCAATATGGAATACCGGATACACGTTCCAGTCCTTTTCCAGACGCTCCATGGCCAGCCCCTTAAACAAATCTTTTTTCCCTTGAAAGTAAGCCTCAAGAGTGGACACCAACAAGCTTTTCCCAAACCTCCGCGGACGGCTCAGAAAATACACACTGTCCGTGTTAGCCAATCGGTAAACCAGTTCGGTCTTGTCTACATATACACAATTCCGGTTACGCAACTGCTCAAAATTCTGTATACCTATGGGGTATCGTCTGTAATTTTCTTCCATATTCTCATTGTTTTCTAATTCTGCTTATGGGATAGAAACAAAGATAGCTGTTATCCGATAAAACACAAAAACTTTTCATTTGTTTTTAATAAAGCCCCAACAACTTAAACTGGTGATGATAAGGTAAAGAGCCGTTAGAAATATAAAATCATCTCTCTTTTATTGCAGATAATCAAAAAATAAATTACTTTTGTTTCACTTAAAACGAATCAATAAACAACTTAAATAACAGAACAGTATGATAGACGCAAAAACTTGCATCAACGACGCACAAGAGAAAATGGACATGGCCGTTATGTATTTGGAAGAAGCCTTAGCGCACATTCGTGCAGGAAAAGCCAGTACCCGGTTGCTGGACGGCATTCGTGTTGACTCTTATGGAAGCATGGTTCCCATCAGTAATGTAGCTGCCGTGACTACTCCCGATGCACGCAGTATCGCCATCAAGCCATGGGACAAAAGTATGTTCCGTATCATCGAAAAAGCTATCATGGACTCTGATCTGGGCATCACTCCCGAAAACAACGGTGAAATTATCCGTTGGGTATTCCGCCATTGACAGAGGAACGCCGCAAGCAACTGGCCAAACAATGTAAAGGCGAAGGCGAAACCGCAAAAGTAAGTATACGCAACGCACGCCGTGACGCTATAGACACACTGAAAAAGGCCGTTAAAGAGGGTATGCCCGAAGACGAGCAAAAGAATGCGGAAGCCAAACTTCAGAAAGTACACGATAAATATATCGCGAAGATTGAAGAACTTCTAGCAGAGAAAGATAAAGAAATTATGACGGTTTAATGAAGAACTTAAAATAATGAAGCAATAATAATGAAGAAGGAAGAATTGTCCTGCACAGCCTTGCTTTTGTCCGTGCGATCCAATTCCTCTTTCTTCATTTTTCATTCTTCATTTTAATTTATGAAAGGACTAGTAATAAAAAACACAGGCAGCTGGTATCTTGTCAAAACAGAAGACGGACGTACCATCGAATGCAAGATCAAAGGAAATTTCCGTTTAAAGGGTATTCGGAGTACCAATCCCATTGCTGTAGGAGATTATGTACAAATCATTATCAACAATGAAGGAACCGCCTTCATCAGTGAGATAGAAGACCGCAAGAACTATATCATCCGGCGCGCTCCAACCTTTCCAAACAATCGCACATACTGGCTGCCAATCTGGATCAATGTATGCTGATTGTTACAATTAATTATCCCGAAACCTCAACTATATTCATTGACCGTTTTCTAGCCACCGCGGAAGCATACCGTGTACCCGTCAAACTGATATTCAATAAGACAGACAGGTATAATGAGGATGATACACGCTATATGGATGCTCTGATAAACCTGTACACATACATCGGTTACCCTTGCTTCAAAGTTTCCGCACTGAACAACATAGGTACAGATGAAGTGAAAAAAGACCTGGAAGGGAAGGTCACTTTGCTTTCCGGCAACTCAGGAGTAGGGAAATCAACATTAATCAACGCCATTTTACCTGAACAAACTTTGAAAACAGGTGAAATATCCGATTACCATAACAAGGGAATGCATACCACAACCTTTTCCGAAATGTTCCCGGTAGACGGCGGCGGATACATCATCGACACTCCGGGTATCAAAGGTTTCGGAACATTCGATATGGAAGAAGAGGAAGTAGGACATTACTTTAAAGAAATATTTGAATATTCCGCTCATTGCAAGTATGGAAACTGCACCCACAGGCACGAGCCCGGATGCGCCGTACGCGATGCAGTGGAGAAACATCTAATCAGCGAGTCACGCTATACTTCTTACCTGAATATGTTGGAAGACAAGGAAGAAGGCAAGTATCGCGCCGCTTACTAAAAACCACAACTTTATGAAAAAACACCTCTTAGCTATTGCACTGTTTGCATTATGCACCACCGGGCTGAATGCCGCTTCTCCTAAAAAAGTAGCTCCTGAAAAAAAAGGAGTAGAAACCATTAACCGTGCCACAGCCGAAGCACATATCGCTTTTTGGCCTGTGACGAACTGGAAGGACGCGAAGCCGGATGGAAAGGTGGACGCATTGCAGGCAATTATATCATTTCCTGCCTGAAACAGATGGGAATAAAGCCACTGGACGGAGACTATATACAGCCCTTTGACGTGTATCATGCTGAACGGCAAGTGAAAGGGAAACGCTGGCAAGTACATCCCGATTCTATTGCGGAACTGAAAAAAGTGGTATATCAAAAATTGGCATTACGTAATATCTTAGGTAAAATAGAAGGAAAGAATCCAAATGAAATTGTCATTATCGGTGCACATTACGACCACATAGGCTACGATCCGATGCTGGAAGGAGATCAGATTTATAACGGTGCAGATGATAATGCATCAGGCGTTCAAGCCGTATTACAGGTAGCCCGTGCTTTTCTTGCTACCGGCGAGCAGCCGGAACGTACCGTTATCTTCGCCTTTTGGGATGGTGAGGAAAAGGGATTGCTGGGCTCCCGTTATTTCGCCATGAACTATCCGGATATTAAAAAGGTAAAAGGCTATTTGAACTATGACATGATAGGACGTAACAACCGGGAGGACCAGCCCGATTATTTCGTTTACTTCTATACCGCAGCCATCAGGCCTTCGGTGACTGGCTGAAAAAAGATATTGAGGATTACCGCTTGCAGTTATCCCCTGACTACCGGGCTTGGGACAATCCGGTGGGAGGCAGCGACAACGGCACGTTCGCCAAACTGGGAATACCTATTATATGGTATCACACTGATGCCCATCCCGATTATCACCTTCCGGGAGATGAAACACAGAAAATCAATTGGCTGAAGATAGTCGATATAACCAAAGCCTCTTTCCTTGCGATGTGGAAACTGGCAAACGAAAAAAAATATTAAAAAAGAACGTGGCGTTTAAACTGAACGCCACGTTTTTTTATCTAATCTTACATTAACGTATTTATTAAACCCATATAGAAAGGCACATGAACAAACGAATCAAATGGGGCATCATTATATTAATCGGAGCCGGCTTGGCCGGACTAGGCATCTATCAATTTACCCCTCACGAAAATGAAGAACTGACAGCCGCCGACGCGTTGCCTAAAGAAAACAAGCAACGCACATTGAAAGTCAATGCACAAGTCATAAAACCACACTTGCTGACAGATGAAATATTGGTGACCGGACGCCTGGTTCCTGACGAAGAAGTGAGTCTGTCTTTTGAAACCTCCGGAAAGATCACCGATATTTTTTTCACAGAAGGCACATTGGTAAAACGAGGAGAATTACTTGCCAAAGTAAACGACCGGCAGTTACAGGCTCAGTTAAAACGTCTGGAAGCACAAATACCTTTAGCCGAAGACCGTGTGTTCCGCCAAAACGCCTGTTAAAACGAGATGCGGTCAGTAAAGAAGCATACGAACAGGTAAAAACCGAACTTGCCACCCTTAACGCTGATATCGAAAATATCAAAGCCAACATTGACATGACCGAACTCCGCGCACCATTCGACGGTATCATCGGATTGAGGCAGGTCAGTACGGGAGCATACGCCTCCCCCACCACTGTAGTAGCCAGACTGACCAAAGTGACTCCATTGAAAGTAGAGTTCGCTGTACCGGAACGTTATGCCCGGGAAATAAAAAAAGGGACTAATCTGGAATTCAAAGTAGAAGGAAAACTGGATACCTATCATGCACAGGTTTATGCAACCGAATCCAGTATAGATATGGAAACCCATTCATTGAACATCCGTGCCATCTACCCCAACCGCAACGGCGAACTGCTGGCAGGCAGATATGCAGATATTCAATTAAAACAAAAAGAAATAGAAGATGCGATAGCGATTCCATCCGAAGCGATTGTCCCCGAAATGGGTAAAAATAAAGTATTTGTTTATCGTAGCGGAGTTGCAGACCCTGTAGATGTTATCATAGGTCTTCGTACCGAAGCCGAAGTACAGATTGTACGAGGATTGTCTGTGGGTGATACCATCCTGACATCGGGTACACTGCAATTACGTAAGGGAATGCCTGTGGAACTTCAGGCCATTAACTAACAACTAAAAAAATACTTTTATGAATATTTCCGAACTTAGTATCCGTAGGCCTGTGCTTGCCACCGTGCTTACCATCATCATATTACTTTTCGGACTGATCGGTTACAATACATTGGGAGTCCGCGAATATCCTTCAGTAGATAATCCGATCATCTCTGTTACCTGTAGTTACTCGGGTGCCAATGCCGATGTAATCGAGAATCAGATAACCGAGCCTTTGGAACAAAACATCAACGGTATTCCGGGAATCCGTTCTTTGTCCAGTGTCAGCCAACAAGGGCAATGCCGTATCACAGTGGAATTTGAATTATCCGTCGATTTGGAAACTGCCGCCAATGACGTACGCGACAAAGTGTCCCGCGCACAACGTTACCTGCCACGCGACTGTGACCCTCCTACTGTATCCAAGGCTGATGCCGATGCAACGCCTATCCTGATGGTAGCTATCCAAAGTGACAGCCGCTCTCTGTTGGAACTGAGTGAAATAGCAGACTTGACCGTAAAAGAACAACTGCAAACCATTTCGGATGTAAGCAGCGTATCTATTTGGGGAGAAAAACGTTACTCCATGCGCCTATGGCTCGACCCCACCAAAATGGCAGGATATGGTATTACTCCGGTAGATGTAAAGAACGCGATAACCAATGAAAATATAGAACTCCCCTCGGGCAGCATTGAAGGTAATACCGTAGAATTGACCTTACGCACCATGGGACAAATGCACACCGCTAAAGAATTCAATAACATCATATTAAAAGAAGTAGGCGGAAGAGTGGTCCGTTTCAGCGATATCGGTTACGCCGAACTAGGTCCGGCAGATATCAAGAGTTACATGAAAATGAACGGAGTGCCGATGGTAGGTGTCGTTGTCATTCCACAACCCGGTGCCAACCATATCGAAATCGCCGATGCCGTATACCAGCGTATGGAGCAGATGAAGAAGGACTTGCCCGACGATGTGAAATACAGCTATGGCTTTGACAACACTAAGTTTATCCGCGCTTCCATTGATGAAGTAAAAAGTACGGTGTATGAAGCGTTCGTACTGGTTATCATCATCATTTTCCTGTTCTTGCGCGACTGGCGCGTGACACTGATTCCCTGCATCGTGATTCCGGTTTCATTGATCGGAGCTTTCTTTGTGATGTACATAGCAGGTTTCTCCATCAATGTGCTGACCATGCTGGCGGTGGTATTGTCCGTAGGTTTGGTAGTGGATGACGCCATCGTTATGACAGAGAATATCTATATCCGCATAGAACGAGGTATGCGTCCGTTCGAAGCAGGAATAGAAGGGGCAAAAGAAATTTTCTTCGCTGTTATCTCCACCACTATCACCTTGGTGGCAGTGTTCCTGCCCATCGTATTTATGGAAGGAACCAGCGGACGTCTGTTCCGTGAGTTCAGTTTCGTTGTGGCAGGTTCGGTCATCATTTCTTCCTTTGCCGCATTAACGTTCACCCCTATGCTGGCAACCAAGCTATTGATAAAACGGGAAAAACAGGATGGTTCTACCAAAAGACAGAGCCTTTCTTTGAAGGTATGAACCGCATATATGCCCGTTCACTGAACGCTTTTCTTAAAAGACGCATATGGGCAATACCTGTTACAGTGATTATGTTGATAGCCATCGGAGTACTTTGGGTCCAGATACCCGCTGAAATGGCTCCGATGGAAGACCGGTCGCAAATAAGTATCAATACCCGTGCAGCCGAAGGCGCCAGCTATGAATACATCCGTGATTATACGGAAGATATCAACAATCTGGTAGATTCTATTATACCCGATGCCGAATCTGTAACCGCACGTGTTTCCAGTGGCAGTGGAAATATACGTATCACATTGAAAGATATCAAAGATCGTGATTACACCCAGATGGAAGTTGCCGAACGTATCTCACAGGCCATCCGCAACAAGACGAAAGCACGTGCCTTTGTGCAACAACAGTCTTCTTTCGGCGGACGGAGAGGAAGTATGCCCGTACAATATGTACTACAAGCTGTCAGTATAGAAAAACTGGAGAAAGTATTACCGGCTTTTTTAAGCAAAGTATATGACAACCCTACTTTCCAGATGGCGGACGTGGACCTGAAGTTCAGCAGCCCGGAAATGAGAGTGAATATTAACCGTGATAAGGCAGGTACAATGGGAGCACCGTGCGTGATATAGCCGAAACACTGCAATACGGTCTCAGCGGACAACGTATGGGCTATTTTTATATGAATGGAAAACAATATGAGATTTTGGGTCAGATAAACCGCCAACAACGTAATACACCGGCCAATATCAAATCTATTTACATACGAAGCGACAAAGGGGAAATGATTCAATTGGACAATCTGGTAGAATTTGTAGAATCCGTAGCTCCTCCTAAATTGTACCACTACAACCGTTTTATTTCCGCTACCGTATCTGCCGGACTGGCAGATGGAAAGACCATCGGACAAGGCTTGGAAGAAATGGATAAAATCGCCGCCCAGACTTTGGACGAAACTTTCCGTACCGCCTTGTCGGGAGACTCCAAAGACTATCGGGAAAGTTCATCCAGCCTGATGTTTGCTTTCATTCTGGCATTGATACTTATCTATCTTATTCTGGCGGCACAGTTCGAAAGTTTCAAGGACCCTTTCATCATCATGCTTACCGTTCCTCTGGCCATTGCAGGAGCACTGATTTTCATGTATGCCGGTGGCATTACCATGAACATATTCAGCCAGATCGGTATTATTATGCTGATTGGTCTGGTAGCAAAGAATGGTATCTTGATTGTGGAATTTGCCAATCAGAAACAAGAATCCGGTGAAAACAAGATGCAGGCCATACGGGATGCCGCTTTGCAACGCTTGCGCCCTATTCTCATGACAAGTGCCTCTACCGTATTAGGCTTGATCCCGCTGGCATTCGCAACAGGAGAAGGCGCCAACCAACGTATCGCCATGGGTACGGCTGTTGTGGGAGGAATGTTAGTATCTACTTTCCTGACCATGTATATCGTACCGGCTATTTATAGTTATATATCTACCAACCGAAACGTTAAAACAGAAACTGTATGAAACGAATCATTATAACTTTATGTATCTGTACTGCATGGGTGGCTTCCACCTATGCGCAATATCCTTATACGCTGAAAAAATGTCTGGAGGAAGGACTTGCAAACAATTATTCCATACGTATCACCCGTAATGAAGAACAGATCAGCCATAACAATGCCACATTAGCAAATGCCGGTTATCTGCCGACTGTTGATTTGTCTGCCGGATATACAGGAACGTTGGACAATACGGATACCAAGAGTAGAAGTACAGGCACCACAGCCAGTGAACGAAACATCTACGACCAAACCTTAAAGGCCGGACTGGATGTAAACTGGACTCTGTTCGACGGATTCAATATCAGCACCACCTACAAAAAACTGAAGGAACTGGAACGCCAGGGAGAAACCAACACGCGTATTACCCTTGAAGACTTCATAGCAGGACTCACTGCCGAATACTATAATTATGTACAACAGGAAATACGTCTGAAGAACTTCCTTTACGCTGTGTCTTTATCCAAAGAACGCCTGCGCATTGTAGAAGAACGATACCATATCGGTAATTTTTCCCGGCTGGATTATCAACAAGCCAAAGTGGACTTCAATGCAGACAGTGCACAATATATGAAACAACAGGAACTGGTGGTTACCTCACGTATCAACCTGAACGAGTTAATGGCCGTACAGGAAGTCAACCGACCGCTACGTGTCAATGACTCCATTATAACAGTGAATGATGCGCTGAATTACGATGAATTATGGGAATCCACCCTCAAGACGAATGCCAACCTGCTGAAAGCTGATCAAAATACAACAATTGCCCAATTGGATTACCGTCAGGTTCTATCCCGTAATTATCCCTATGTGAAATTGAACGCCGGTTATGGCTATACATTCAACAAATATGAAACAAACGCCACCAGCCGGAGAAGCAATTGGGGACTAAACGGAGGAATTACCGTAGGCATTAACCTATGGGATGGTAACCGTCGCCGTGAAAAGCGCAATGCCAGCCTGCAAATACGTAACTCGCAACTGGAAAGAGAACAGCTGGAATTGGGCTTGAAAGCGGATTTAAGCAATCTGTGGCAGGCCTATCGCAATAATTTACGTTTATTAAATTTGGAACGCCAGAATCTGGTTGCCGCCCGTGAAAACCATGAAATAGCCAAAGAACGTTATCTGTTGGGAGATCTCTCCGGTATCGAGATGCGTGAAGCCCAAAAGAGCCTGCTTGATGCGGAAGAACGTATTTTGTCTGCTGAATATAACACCAAAGTCTGTGAAATTTCCCTGCTCCAACTAAGTGGAAGAATAACGAAATATCTCGAATAATCGTTATAGCCTTTACTTATAGCTTGTAATTCAGGGCAGTTATCCGTACCTTTGCACACAATTATCACTAAATATGTTGTAAAAAGATATGGGATTATTTATCAAGAAGCCTTTTGCTGCATTACAAGCCGAAGCCAATGAATCTGGAAACAAGACCCTGAAAAGAGTCTTGGGACCATGGAGCTTGATCGCATTAGGAGTAGGTGTTATCATCGGTGCCGGATTATTCTCCATCACCGGAACAGTAGCCGCAGGATACACAGGGCCTGCCATTACTTTATCTTTCGCCATAGCGGCAATAGGTTGTTGCTTTGCCGGTTTATGTTATGCCGAGTTTGCTTCCATGATACCTGTAGCAGGCAGTGCTTATACATACTCATATGCTACAATGGGCGAACTTATAGCATGGATTATCGGCTGGGATCTAGTATTGGAATATACTGTTGCCGCTACTACCGTCAGTATCAGCTGGAGCAGATATCTCGTTGTTTTTCTGGAAGGAGTGGGGATAAATATCCCCCATGCACTTGCTGCTTGTCCCTGGGACGGAGGTATTGTGAATATACCGGCCGCACTGATTGTAGTGCTGATGAGTATTTTTCTGATTCGTGGAACAGAAGGAAGTTCTATCTTTAACGGCTTCATTGTGTTCCTGAAAGTGGCAGTGATTCTTATTTTCGTTGTATTAGGATGGAAATACATTAATGCAGAGAATTATGTTCCTTATATCCCTGCCAATACTGGTACTTTAGGCGAGTTCGGATTCTCGGGTGTATTGCGTGGAGCAGCGATTGTATTTTTCGCCTTTCTTGGTTTTGATGCCGTAAGTACAGCCGCTCAGGAAACAAAAAATCCGAAACGGGATATGCCCGTCGGCATTCTAGGTTCCCTGCTGATTTGCACCATTCTTTATATGGTGTTTGCTTACGTAATGACGGGAGTTGCCCATTATTCTGACTTTGCAGGACAACAAGGTATCGCACCTGTTGCCGTAGCGATTGACCACATGGGACATGCAGATGCCACAGGAGTAATTCATCCGGATTATCCGTGGTTGAACCGGGCCATCGTACTGGCTATCCTGTTTGGTTACTGCTCGGTTATTATGGTAACTTTGCTAGGACAAAGCCGTGTATTTCTAAGTATGAGCCGCGACGGACTGTTGCCTCCTTTCTTTTCAAAGATTCACGAGAAATACCGGACACCGGCACACAGTAATTTGTTATTCATGGTCATTGTAGGAGGGCTGGCAGCATTTGTTCCGGCACGTGTAGCCGGAGAAATGACCAGTATAGGTACCTTATTCGCCTTCACATTGGTTTGCGCGGCAGTATTGATCGTGCGTAAAAGTATGCCTGACGTACATCGTGCCTTTAAAACTCCTTTTGTTCCCACGGTACCGATTCTGGGCATCCTTACCTGCCTTTGTATGATGTTGTTTCTTCCGGCTGACACTTGGATCCGATTGGTATTATGGATGCTGATAGGTCTGGATGTTTATGCCTGCTATGGAGTAAAACACAGCAAACTGGAACATAACGTAAAACGACGCAAAGGACTCACCATATTGAATATGACAGGAATCGCCCTGTCTGTACTTTCAGTTATTACAGGATTGTGGCATCAACAGACAGTAGGCTGGGAAGAAGACAAGACATTGCTCGCTATTTCGTTCGTCTTTGCGTTCACACATTGCGCATTCTATATGGTACGTATCTGGAAACAGACATCCGAGAAGAAGAAGTAAGCGTTTTCCACACGCTATCTGTTTCCATAACTTTCATTCACCGTAAGGGGGTAAATTCAATCCACCCCCTACCGTGAATAAAGTTATCATAGTTTCATACCCATCGGTTCTGAACCCATAATCAAGCCTTATAACCTATGAAAGTCTTAAGTTATCCATAGTAGAAAGAACATTTAAAAAACTTCTTCAAAAATGTTTTTAGCTACTACCACAGTATTTCCTTCAGGAATTGAGGAATAGAATCCTGTTTCTTTAGTCCATGCTTCTTCCAAGGTATAAAAATCAAGTTCCTCCGGTTGCTTTCCATCCAGGACACAAGCTAAATAATCAAAATAAGCCTTCCATCTCATAAAATAGAAATCTTTCAAAATGCCATTCCATTCTTTATGAGCATAATCACGAAGTCCGCCTTGATCTGCCGCTACACGATTTCCCCATGTAGTAATCTGAACACGTGCATTCCATTCGTATAATGCTTTTTCTTCCTGGGTCTGTCCTGCTGAACGTGCCGCTTCAATCCAAGTTCCAACCTTGAATTCTTTCCGGGTACCCAGCAACTGGTCTTGCAATAGAATAAGATGCAGAAAATGCTGTGAAGCCAACTCAAATACTTGCTTGTCTCCTGCCCGGAACGCAGCCGTTACCACTTTTTGCATCAAACGCCCCTTTTCTGCCAATGCCTGCCGGAGCACATCCACCAAATCGAATTCAAAATTATTATTACCCTGATATTTATCAGCCACAGAAACCATCAGTCGGGCAGCCTCTATCACATCCTGCGGATTATAGTATTCTTTCATCTCCGACCAACTGGATACCTGATATACATCCAACCCCGGACGAGCGCAGAATACAGATTCATGCGTTCCCTGTTGTATCTTCTCCTTGGGACTATTATAAATACCGTTACCTAATAAATCCCAAGCTTGTTGCAAAGCCTCATCCTCTACCCCATAACGAGCATATACGTATCCTTTCAACCACTCATCACGAGTAAACCGATGTTCACGCCATGGCAATTCCATCACCAGCTCATACATAACCGGATTGTTCTCAATACCTTCCGGAGTCATCCCTACTCCACGCAATGTCCTTCCGGCATGAACATCTGCTTTCGCGTCATAAAAGCCATCAATCAGCGCATCCATTTTACCATGAAGCCCAATGTTACCACCAAAATTCAACAACATGCAGTACACCCACTCATGCTGCCCGTATCCTCCTTTGCGACACCACTCTGACGCCGGGTCCCCCCATTGCGGACGGCATTCGCTATGCAAGTCCAAGACTAACAGGTCTCCTGCTTCCAGATGCTCTATCATCGGAGTACGAGGATTGTCCTGCCATGCCTGAGCCACCCACACAGCATCCGGATTTGTTTTTTTCATGGCTTTCATGATGGCTTTACCGGCTGCATCCAAATTTACTCCTTGAGTACTTCCCCCTTCATGAAACGGATCAATAGCGTAAAAACCAGTTTTTCCATACAGTTTTGTCAGTTCTCTATAATACAAAGCAGAGATTTCTTCAAAGCGTTCATCCTCCGGCTGTAAAAAGGCAGGACGATGATAGCTGCACCAAAATCCGGGATCAGCAACATTCAATCCTAATTTCTCCTTTGCATTATGAGGAACCATGCCACAATATCCCGGCAACACAGGTTCGATGCCATATTCACGCATTCTTTTTACAATCTTCTTCTGAAGTTTTTCCTGACGGGTATACCAACTTTCAGGATTAGGTCCTCCCCACCCTTCCAGATTATTCATCAACCACCAAGCTGTAAAACCCGGTCCGGCTACAAATTCATTAATTTCATCCTTAGTATATCCCAGTTTTAGAAGTACATTTCTCCAAACCGACTCAGTTCCTGTCAATGCCAGGGAAAGATTGATACCGTGAAGCGCCATCCAATCTATCTCCTTTTCCCAACGCTCCCAGTCCCAAAAAGCCATGGAATAAGAGAAAGTACAATAATTCAGATCATAACGATAGGCAGATCCGTTTCATGCCGTTCCTTTTTAGTCACAGGGGGCAAAACAGCAGGCAGTTTTGCAGTCATTCCATTCCAAGAAAGATGTATGCCTGCATAATATTTCAAATACCAATTCAATCCGGTAGCAATATTTACATAGTCATTACCCCGGATAATTACTTTATCACCTTTCTGATCGAGTTCAAAAAAATCAGTTTCCGATTTCTGACGTTCAATAATAAATTTGGAGGAAGCTCCTTTGTCGATGCGCTCTAATAATCCTGTAACAGGAGAAGAAAATAAGTTGCTTGTCATCCATAACAGCACAAACAACAATCGTAGTTTTTTCATCATATTATTAAGGTAACGGATAACACCAATTAAATAAAAAACAGAACAGCCCCCTCGCCTTTAAAGGGAGGAAGGCTGTATTAGTATTATTACGGAATAATTTAATTATTTACAATTTCCAAGGCAACGCGGCTTCAACTGCTTGAAGAAGTCATTACCTTTATCGTCCACCAAAATGAATGCCGGAAAATCTTCCACTTCAATTTTCCAGATAGCTTCCATACCCAATTCCGGATATTCCACACACTCAATGCTCTTGATATTATTCTGAGCAAGGATAGCAGCCGGACCACCAATAGAGCCCAGATAGAAACCGCCATACTTCTTACAAGCATCCGTTACCTGCTGGCTACGATTACCTTTTGCCAACATTATCATGCTACCGCCATGTGACTGGAACAAATCCACATACGGGTCCATACGTCCTGCTGTAGTGGGGCCCATAGAACCACAAGCCATACCTTCCGGAGTCTTTGCCGGACCGGCATAATAGATAGGATGATCTTTGATATACTGCGGCAAATCTTCGCCACGATCCAAACGCTCTTTCAATTTAGCATGAGCGATATCGCGACCTACAATAATGGTTCCGTTCAATGACAGACGGGTAGCTACCGGATACTTGGTCAATTCTTTCAGGATATCCGCCATCGGTTGGTTCAAATCAATCTTAACCACATCGCCTTCACCGGCTTCACGGAGTTCTGCCGGAATCAGCTCACCCGGTTTATCATCCATCTTTTCAATCCAGATACCATCTTTATTGATCTTACATTTTATATTACGGTCAGCAGAACAGGAAACGCCCAGACCGATAGGACAAGAAGCACCGTGACGAGGCAAGCGGATGATGCGGACATCGTGAGCCATATACTTACCACCAAACTGTGCACCCAAGCCAATCTTATAAGCTTCTTCCAATACTTGTTTTTCCAGTTCCACATCGCGGAAAGCACGCCCGTATTCATTACCGGTAGTAGGCAACTCGTCATAATAGTGAGTAGAAGCTAGCTTAACAGTCAGCAAGTTCTTCTCTGCCGATGTACCACCGATTACAAATGCAATATGATAAGGAGGACAAGCAGCCGTACCCAAAGTCTTCATTTTTTCAACAAGGAAAGGAACCAATGTAGCCGGATTCAATACAGCTTTCGTTTCCTGATATAAATAGGTCTTGTTCGCCGAACCACCACCTTTAGTCACACAAAGGAACTTGTATTCCATACCTTCAGTAGCTTCCAAATCAATTTGTGCAGGCAGGTTACATTTGGTGTTCACCTCATCGTACATAGTCAAAGGAGCATTCTGAGAATAACGAAGATTTTCTTCCGTATAAGTCTTATAAACTCCCAAGGAAAGGGCTTCTTCATCACAATAGCCGGTCCATACCTGCTGACCTTTCTCACCATGGATAATAGCAGTACCCGTATCTTGACAAAGAGGTAATTTGCCTTTAGCTGAAACTTCCGCATTACGCAAGAAAGTCAATGCTACATACTTATCGTTATCACTGGCTTCGGGATCACTCAGAATCTTAGCAACCTGTTCATTGTGTGAACGGCGAAGCAAGAAAGAAACATCACGGAAAGCAGCGTTAGCCATAGCAGTCAGACCTTCTTTTTCAATCTTCAAGATAGGTTTTCCTTCAAACTCACTTACTGACACATAATCTTTAGTCAGCAAATAATACTCGGTTTTATCAGGTCCCAACGGAACATGTGCTGATAATGGAACGGAGGTGTTGCCATATTGATACTTATTTTAGTTAAAAGTTATTAGTGTGACAAAGGTAGTAACTATTATCGAAATTTTTCCTTAATTAGCGTGAAAACTTTCAAGGAATGTACTTACCTTTGCCAACTCATTAAAATAACATCACATTATACATGAAAAGATTAGGCAAATTCTTATTTATTACTTCATTACTGTTATGCTTTCTCATCCCTCGAGGATGGACACAAACCCAAGCAAAAAACCAACCGGACAGTATCGAACTCAAACTGAAGGAAATCTACACGAAACGAGAAGTCATGATTCCCATGCGTGACGGAATCAAGCTTTACACCGCTGTCTACGAACCGAAAGACAACAGCAGGCAGCATCCTATCCTGATGCACCGCAGCCCTTACTCTTGTTCCCCATACGGAGAAGGATTTGACCGTCATTTCAGAACTAATCTGAAAAACTATATAGAGCACCGATATATTATCGTCTTCCAAGATGTACGTGGACGGCATAAGAGTGAAGGAATATTTATCCAAGTACGCCCTCTCAACAAAAACAAAAAGGGTAAGAAAGATAAAAAGAATATAGACGAAGCTACGGACACATACGATACCATAGAATGGTTGATTCACAACACATATAATAACGGAAATGTAGGAACATGGGGAATCAGTTATGATGGTTTCTATGCCACTATGACAGCCTCCTCCAATCATCCGGCTTTGAAAGCTGTTTCTCCGCAAGCTCCCGTTACTGACTGGTTCCGTGGAGATGACCGTCATCACAACGGAGCCTTCACCCTGCTGCAAACCACTAATTTCCTTCCCAAACTGGAAGGACGCCACATGGGAAAAGGAGTGATGAACCAAATTGTAAAGAATGATGTTTACACAGATTTTCTGGCACTCGGTACCTTTAAGAATGTAGACGACCTGGTACGTGATACCACACAGACATTGTGGAATGATATCAAAAACCATCCTGATTTCGATGATTTCTGGAAAGAGCGCGATGCACGCACCTCCTGTTATAACTTGAAGCCAGCCATATTGGTGGTAGGTGGACTGTATGACTCCGAAGACTGTTACGGAGCCTGGAATCTTTATAAAGCCATCAAAGAGCAATCACCGGACACAGATTTATATCTGACATTCGGTCCTTGGTGGCATGGAGCATGGACAGTACGCGGGTTCCAAGGTTTCGGTAATCTGTATTTCGGTAAAAGCACTTCGGCTTATTACATGGACAAAATAGAATATCCTTTTTTCCGATATTTCCTGGAAGGAAAGGGAGAAAAGCCCAAGCATAAAGTAAATATATTCCATACAGGTGAAAACGAATGGAAAACATACAACGAATGGCCTGTACAAAAGACTGCCGGTACACCTTATTATATACATAAAAACGGATCAGTATCCACACAAGCACCGGCAGAACAAGAGTCTTATTCAGAATATATTTCAGATATGTCACGTCCGGTACCCTATACGGCAAACCCTACCACTTACCGGACAAAAGAATTCATGGTAGATGACCAACGCTTTGCTACTTCACGTCCCGATGTCATTACTTTCATGACGGAGCCGCTATGTGATACATTAACATTGGCCGGTCCTATAGAAGTGGAATTAATGACTGCCATCAGTAGTACTGACGCTGATTTTATGGTGAAAGTAATTGATGTATATCCTGAAAAATTTGAATATTCCAAAACTGCACGCAGTTATTTAAAGAGTGACTACCCAATGAGTGGGTACCAGCTGATGATTCGTGGCGAATTATTCAGAGGACGCTTCCGTAAGGGATTCGACAATCCCCTGCCTTTCAAACCGGAAGAAATAACTCCGGTTAATTACACACTGTATGATGTGGCACACACATTCCTGCCGGGACACAGACTGATGATTCAAATTCAAAGTTCCTGGTTCCCCATTATTGACCGCAATCCACAAAGGTTTATTGATACCTATCATTGTACGGTAGAAGATTTTGTGATGAAACAAAAGATCAAAATTTATCATCAGCAAGGAGCTGCAAGCAGAGTTATACTACCTGTGGTAAAAAAATAAAAAGGAAGTATCCCAACAAGCTCAAATGTCATCCAACAGCAAGAGCCGTATGACTACTCCAGCATTCATACGGCTCTTTTTATATGTAACTACCATCTGTAACTTTTCCGAAGGTTCATCTTAGTCTGGATACTCTCATCAAAAATATCATATAGAAGCAATCCGTTCTATCAACTCGTTACCCAACGCTGTTTTCGCTTCAATATGCTGCAATACCGCTGTCACAAACGGATTACTTTCAAATACCCCACGCACCTGTTCAAAATCCTGCTCCATTTCTTCACGTGATCCATCTGCACCGAACCCCGTCATAGCAGACAAAGAAAATTCCTTTTTCGCATCGGCATAGACCATTTTATCCAATCCGACAACAGCCTCCTGCCACTTCTTCACGATAGCAATAACATCCTTTGCCGTTATTTCATCGGAACGCAGATTATAAAACTCAAGCATCTTCTCGTACGCCCATGTCCACTCGTATGTATAATAATTACGATGCATCTCAACAAAACGGTCATGAATCTGATCCACATTAGTCAGGATTCCAGATTCTATATCTGCCATCAACTTCTCTATTTCACTTTTAGGAGCGATCAATCCGGAAATATCCACCCATTCTCCTGTCCCTATCTCTGTATCAGGAATCAACCGGGCACGGATTTCCTCATCACTGCTAAAACGAACCTCCTCCAAACGCTTGATTAATGAATTACCCAAAAATTTATGAATAGCCGTTTCATAAAAACGAATGCCATTATTTAAAGAAGAATTCTTAATTTTCGCACTTTGGTAAGAGTAAGTTTCTGAAGTTTCTCCGGATACTTTACGTAATTCTTTCAGAATACTACGCCCTTTCATCATTTTCTGAATAGTATAGGGACTCAACAGGTTATAATTAATCTGATCCAAACGGTTCGGATCTTTACGTTTGTCACGTTTAGGCCACTTTTGAGCATCCCGAATCGTACCTACACTCCGCAAATTCACCCCTGGCACCAGATAAGTGGTATTTTGCTGCTCTATCAGATAAGAAAAAGGCAGATTAGAAGTATCGGCATGATTCACATGACGCCCCATAACCAAAGAAAATGCACCTACACGTGCGGGCCATAAAATATAAGAATCGGAAGTAGTCTTCGCCCCACGCTCCATAGCCCCCTGATGAATCGGACCTAACTTATACATATGGTTGCTTTGATTAGAGCCGGAACCCGCATTCATAAAAGAGAACATTCCGGCAATCAGCAAAGTAGACTTATGATGAGTCACCGTAAAGGGTCCGGCAAAAATGGCACATGCCTCACCGTTCTCTTCTTGACAATTACTGAAAAACAAAGAATCAGATGCAGAATAGTTATGTCCCAAATGACATGCCTGGCTGATAAAGCAACGGGTCAACATAGTTCCATCTTCCACATTGGAGCCGCTTGATATAATAAAATCATCGCATACCACTCCATAGCCGATATGAATAGCGCTTGCTCATTACTGTTCAAGCTACCGTTTTTCAATCGTCCCGCCCCTTCTATCTTACAATAATCACCTATTCGTACATTCTTTATATATCCCGCATCAACAATGGTAACATGGTGGCCAATAGTACCTGTATCCGAAGCATTCTCTTCAGCATACCGGTCAATAATGGCTTTCATCCGGCAAATCAATTCAGGACGATGACGGTACAATGCCAGAATATAGGCCTGATGCGCTGACAGACGATCATGAATAGGCACTTCACGTCCACCCGTTTCATTCAATACAGCTACTTCAACGCCATTCCCAAACTTGCTCCGGCCATCTACCAGAATGATATCTACATTCTCTATAAATGCATAGTCCCCAATGATATAGTTGGCTATATAGTTCTTTATATTCTCAATACAACAATTATCGCCCACCGTTACATTATGCAAAGTCGCATGATACAATCCGGAATGTTTACGCATGCCACCTGCCAACGTAAACTCATCTTCAAAGACCCCCAATCTGACCTTTCCGGAAAAACGGGTATGATAAATATAGTCCGTCTTAAAGTTCTCTACTACTTCAATTTCATCCCAATCAACCGCAGTGCATGATCTCTCTTTTAATTGTTGTATTTCTTCTTGTGTAAGTGAACGATAAGTTTTCATCTTCTATATGTATTTATTCTTCATCATAGGTTTGATAAAGAAAATCGTTATAAGGATACTTCTGTACGTGTAGCTCGCGCACCTTATTATATATAATAGTCTTCAATTCATCCATATTTATTTTCTCTCTGGCAGAAATGAAGATACAATTATCATTCAATTTTGCCATCCATGTCTTCATCAGTTCTTCCAATGTAATATTCTCCCTGGTTTTAGGAGTCAAATCATCCTCTGCTTTCTCTATATAGGTATAAGCATCTATCTTGTTAAAAACAATCATGGTAGGCTTTCCACCTGCCCCCAAATCAGCAATCGTTTTATCAACCACAGAAATTTGTTCCTCAAAATCCGGATGAGAAATATCCACCACATGAATCAGCAGATCAGCTTCACGCACTTCGTCCAAGGTTGATTTAAAGGAATCAACCAAATCCGTTGGTAATTTACGGATAAATCCTACGGTATCTGTAAGCAGAAATGGCAGATTCTCAATAATCACTTTGCGTACTGTGGTGTCCAATGTTGCAAAAAGTTTATTTTCAGCAAAGACCTCGCTTTTTGAAAGCAAATTCATTAAAGTAGATTTTCCCACATTGGTATACCCTACCAAAGCTACACGTATCATACGCCCACGGTTTTTACGTTGAGTGGACTTCTGTTTATCAATTTCAGCCAACCGTTCTTTCAACAATGACATACGATTCAAAATGATACGACGGTCCATTTCCAACTGAGTTTCACCCGGCCCACGTAATCCCACAGAGCCTTTACCTCCACCGGCACCGGATCCACCTCCCTGACGCTCCAAGTGAGTCCACAAACGTTGCAGACGAGGCAGCATATACTTATATTGGGCCAGCTCACTTGTGTTTTAGCATTTGCAGTTTGAGCCCGCATGGCAAAAATATCCAGAATCAGCGAAGTACGGTCCAAAATCTTCACTTTCAGTTCAGCTTCTATATTACGTATCTGCTTGGCAGAAAGTTCATCATCAAAAATCACCATTCCGACTTCACGCTCATTTTCCTCTTCCTGATGAATATATTCCTTGATTTCTTCCAGCTTTCCTTTACCGACATAAGTCACGGAATTGGCAGCAGGCAGTTTCTGAGTAAACCTTTTCACCACTGTTGCTCCGGCCGTTTCGGCCAAGAACTCCAACTCATCCAAATACTCCTTGGTCTTACGCTCATCTTGTGTCTGAGTAATCAAACCAACTAAGATGGCAGTTTCAACCTGTGCTTCAGAAATTACAAATTCTTTCATTTATCTATCAATCTAAATAAGTTCGCGACAAATATAACAAAAAAAGAGGATGAACGTTGAACGTCATCCTCTTTTTTATTACAGTTATTCCCTATAGTTGTGGTTGTGGAGCAGCCGGATTGTTATCAGTGTCACTGATTCCGGAATTGGTTTCCATTTCACATTGCGGAATCCGATAGATCAGGATCTGCGCTTCTGCTGCTGAATTATATTGTACAGACGGGTCATAATTCGTATTCTTACGAACCACCGGCTTTTTCAAGCGTAGGATATCGAACAGTGAGAAACCTTCTCCCCAAAGTTCCATACGACGCTGCAACCAAACCTCATCCTGAAAATCCTGTGCCGAATTAGCTTTACTTGTAAAGGAAGGATCCCGATATGTCCGTACAAAATTTTCCAATGTACTCTTTCCGCCACTCAGATTACCACCCATGCTTCTGCCTCAGCCTTTATCAGATACATTTCTTCAACACGCATCAAAGGCCAGTCTGACGCATTGGTTGTGTTACCAAATATATTTTGATAAGCTCCGAACTTTGTATTTACATACGGAGTCAAACCAAAATATTCAACGATGGAAGTACCTCAATCTGCTCATTATCAATCAATGAAGATTTATTATCCGGAGACAAGAACCATTGTTTACGGATATCTGTTTCGGGTATTAAATCATATAATGCAGAATTCACCTTTCTATATCCATCAGGCACTCCTGAAGTATAACCGTTCCCGGTAAAAGAGCACAAGTGCGAAGGCCAGTTGATAATACCTGTCTGGACAACATCATTATCAGGCGTAATCATCACTCCCCATAACCATGAACTTGCCGATGCTGAATTAAAGGTAGGAGTAGATACCTGGGCTAAAGTCTGAGGTGTACCGCCAGCAATGGCACGTTCTGCATCTTTAGCTGCATCCGCCCATTTTTGCATTAACAGATTAGCACGAGCACGCAATCCGTAAACTACTGCCTCATCAATCTGATCTTTGTTTGAGCCATTATCATACCCGGTCAATAAATCAGCAGCCGTATTCAGGTCACTCATAATCTGGTCATACACCTGCTGTACAGTTGCACGCGGATTATTCTGCATATCTTCATCAGTCATTGTTTCTGTAACAATAGGTACTGCCAGGCTATTTTCATGACCTGCATAAGTAAACTGATAAATTTGAACCAAGTTCAGATAGTCATAAGCACGAGCAGCTAAAGCTTGGCCACGATAAACCTTCAAAGAAGAATCTTCCGTATCTGCCGCTATCAATTTCAATACATTGTTTGCAGCTTTCAAGTGATTATAGAACGTTTTCCAAATCAATTCATCGCTTGAACTATCGTATACTCTGTCACTATAATTCTGAGATGTATTAAACCAGTTATATCCATTAACCAATGCAACCAAGTCCTGCCCTCCAGATTCCAATATCATAGATACCGCAGGAATACCATAGTCATTATGATAAGTAGTGGCATCATCTGAAATCGTACCAAAAGTATTTAATTTGGCTGCCATAGCGTTCACTTCAGCAGTTATCAAATTAGGTCTGCCATTGATTATATCTTCTTTCTGTTCTTCAGATATGTAATCTCCTTCAGGAAATTTATCCAAATCGCAAGATGCCATTAATAAAGCGACACTTGCAAATGCTATATATTTATTTGACAATTTCATATTCTTAAAAATGGGTTGCTAAATTAGAAATTTAAAGATATACCTCCGGAAATTGTGCGGATAGGTGAATATACATTGTCAGCAGCCACATAACCTTGACGTGGGTCCAACCCTTTGCGAGCTGTCAGCAAAGCCACATTATCTGCAACAAAGAATACACGGACACCGTCAATCTGCATTTTACGTGTCAGACTCTTCGGCAAAGTATAACCCAATGTAATATTCTGCAAGCTTAAATAGTCCGAACTAGTCAAGAAACGATCTGTTAATCTGTTCGTATATTGGTCATTAATATTCATACGAGGAACATCCGTATTTTTATTTTCAGGAGTCCATGCTTTTAACATATCTTTATGCAAAGCACTGCCTGTGGCTGCCACATCCATCAATCCTTGATAAGTATAGTCCAGAATACGTCCACCAAGCTGGTATGCAAACGAAACAGAGAGATCAAAGCCATAGGCTGTAACACTTGTTCCAAAACCACCATAAACTTTAGGTAGAATATCACCTGATGCGAATCTGTTTTCAGAAGCGACAGAATAAGATTTCGTAACTGTATTACCATTCTCATCCGGAGTCACCAGCGCCCACAGACTCTCTCCTGTTTCAGAATCCACACCTACATATTTAGGTAAATAAAGCTGGTACATAGACTCGTCTTCACGATAAATCCGGGCACCGTCAATCAATTGTCCATTCAGTTCTGGAGATAATTCCAAGACTTTATTCTTAAAATGTGTAAGATTAAAGTTTACATTCCAGGAAAAATTCTTGTTTTCAATTATATTGGAATACAAGTCCAATTCAACCCCACGGTTTACCATTGAACCCACATTCTCGGGGAAACGGGAATAACCCATTGAAGCTGCTACCGGTTTGAAATAAAGCATATCGGTTGTTTTACGTGAGAAGTACTCAACAGAACCACCTAACTTACCACCCCAAAAAGCAAAATCAAATCCAGTATTAAAGCTGTGTGAAGTTTCCCAAGTAATTTCCTTATTACCTTTATAATATAGAGAAGTTGAAAAATCGCCATTACTGTTTGCCAATGTATACTGGTCTTGATACGGATAGTAGTTACGGTACAAACCACCTTGGAACATCAAGTTATCATTACCTTGCAAACCATAGCTGATTTTAAATTTCAACATATCAATCCAAGACTGGTTTTCCAAGAATTTCTCTTTGCTTAATAACCATCCAGCTCCTACAGACCAGAAGTTACCCCAACGATTATCCGGGTGAAAACAAGAAGAAGCATCACGACGGAAAGAAGCTGAAACAAAATACCGTCCATCATAGTCATATTGTGCACGGAACAGCCATCCTTCTGTTGCATAATTACGAGAATATGAATTATTGCTCTGGTTCATAATACCATTGCCTAATTCAGGAACATTCGGATCATACAATTTCTCACGTTGTCCGTACAAATATTGATATTTATAGTCATAACTTTCATGTCCGGCCAAAATATCCACATTATGAACATCATTAAATGTTTTGTTGTATGTCAACAAATACTGCTGATTTACACTAAATGTACGCTCACTAGATACACTGATCAAACCTCCGACTCCGCTAGTTTCAGAATACTGTCCGTAGAAGGGGTTAACCATCTCTGTAGCACGCACATTATTTACATCAACACCTATATTCACTTTTGCCTTGATTCCATTCCAAATATCAATATCAGCAGACCATTTTCCACTAACCACATCACCCGAATATTTCATTTTATCCAGCATATAACTAGCCAACGGATTTGCATTAGGAATCGTATTACGGCTACCATTTGAATCTTGTCCTGGCTTTCCATAATCATAACGAAGGAAACCTCGATTATCTACCATAATATTGCCCTGTGCATCACGAACATACATAGGATAAATGGCTCCCATAATATTTGATGCATAAAAGATGTTTGCATTTGATGTACCACCCTCAGTATCCTGTTCACGGCTATCATAATGAGTAAATGATACATTTCCTCCCATCTTCAGCCAAGGCTTCACTTGATAGTCAGCTTTCAAACGTGCAGAATAACGTTGGAAACCAGAGTTAGGAACAATTCCCTTATCATCCAAATAGCCGGCCGACATATAATAATTCATTTTTTCAGTCGCACCGCTGATACTTAAATTATACTCTTGACGCAGGTTATTTTCAAAAATTTCATCCGACCAATTATCCGGAGTATAATAATATGTACCATCAGAATAACCTAATGTCGCATTAGGATTCAATTTGCCATCCATACCGATCAGTTGCTGTCCTTGAGGAATGGAATACACTTGATATCCCAAATATTTAGAAGAAAGCATCTCTTGATTAGCGTACGCATTAGCTTTAGCCAAATCTCCGGCTGCCGCATATCCTTTCAAATCGGCATTATAAATAGAAGAATAGTTTAATTCATAGAATGTAGCCGGATCCGTAATTGTTTCATAATTAGGTACTCCACGTTTATTCACACCCCATTTAGCGTCAAAAGTGACACGGGCTTCCCCACTCTTACCACGCTTGGTAGTAATCAAGATTACACCATTGGCACCACGTGCACCATACAGAGCGTTAGAAGCAGCATCTTTCAACACTGTCATTGATTCTATATCAGAAGTACTGATAGCAGAAATTTCACCATCATACGGAACTCCATCTACCACATACAAAGGCTTGTTACTAGCGATATAGATCCAATACCACGAATACGCACTTCAGCATCTTTACCCGGCTGACCATTATTACTTGTAGTTTGTACTCCGGCTACTTGACCCGCCAAAGCATTTGTCACATTTGAAGTTTGTCTCGTCGCTATTTTTTCATTTTTTATAGTAGCAGCCGAACCTGTAAATGCAGATTTTTTCGCTGTACCATAAGCCACCACCATTACCTCTTCAAGCTGTTCTGTATCAGACTTTAATACAATATTCAAGTTTGCTTTAACTGGCACTTCTTGTGTAGCCATTCCGATAAAGGAAACTACCAAAGTCTTTGCGGAACTAATTATTTATGTAAATATTTGATAATCAGCACAAAAGTATTTCTTCGCTTTACCTGCTTTTCTGCTATATAAATTGTTTGAGAAGTATAAAAGAAATAATTTTCTACCTTTATTCTACTGAAATAAAGTGTTTACTTCATTTTTGTTTTAAATATATTTTGACTATATATTATAAAAGAACTGATATTCTCAATTTAAATGAAAATATCAGTCCTTTCCTTAGTACCAAATAACAATATTTGCTGTATATTAGTTATTTATATGCAGGATTCTGATCTGCTATTGTTAACGCACCGTTCGCATCAATTTCATCTTGAGGTATGGGCATTTCTAATTTGTCTGAACCGGCAGGAATCAATCCGACTCTGCTCCAATCCAATGTTAAATTTGAACGATCCATTGGTAAATCTCTGCGCTTAAGATCAAATAAACGGTGACCTTCAGCAAAAAGTTCACGACGACGTTCATTCTGTATCTCTGTTTTTAAAACATCACCTGTGCCTGAATATGCATTTATACCGCGTGCTTCCCTCACTTTATTCAAAGCAGCTAAGGCTTCATCTTCATGATTATTATCAGCGGCTAGTTCAGCTATAATTAAATACATTTCAGAACCACGCATCATATTATAATCACCTTCAGCAAAAGCTACTGTACCAGAGCCTTTTGTTCCATCGCTATCGTCATTCTTCCGGCTGTTAATTTTGCATGTGACATAGCTGCCATTGCGTTTGTAATATTTGCCATCTATCTTTACAAATAAAGTTTTACGGATATCTGTATCATCAAAAATATCAATCAACTCTTTTGCAACACCTAGAGAACTGTACCCGTCTTTTACATAAGTAGAATCTTGGTCACAATAGTACCAAAATGCTGGCAACGATAAGAATGATTGCTTGTCAGTAGAGGTACATGTAAAATACCATATTGTTTCAGTGTTATTTTCACAGAACTTGTTTTTATAATCAGCTTTTGACATCAATGTAATTTCTGATAAAGCTTTGTTTGCATGTGACGTTCCATTAGTGTAATCGCCTAAGTCTAAATAAATTCTAGCAGCAATTCCATGAGCTGCCTGTTCTGTTATGTAACATTTTGAAGAAGAGGATGTACCTGTCAATAAAGTACAAGCCTTTTCAATATCATTCACCATTTGAACATAGCAATCTTTTACCGTAGAGCGAGGTATGTCTGTAGTTGAAGATGTTAAACGAAGAATAACTCCTGGATTATCAGGATATTTATTAACAGGTTTTGCATACATTCTAATCAAATAGTGATATGCATAGGTACGCAATGCCAAAGACTCTCCTTCAATACGATTACGTTCACTACTTTCCGGTAATGTTTCTAAATTATCTAAAATAGCATTACAGTTATCAATTAAGCTATAGCAACCAATCCAAGGATCCACAGAATAAGTACTGCTTGGAGTAATAGAGTATTGATAAGGTGAAACAAAACGATTATAGTTACCTGTACTGTTTACCATTGCATCATCAGCCATCACATCAGGCATAAAGAAAATATATTGATTGGTATAATGAGCGTAATGGCCATTAGTAAACCAGTCATAAGCACCAATTAACACCTGCTGTGCTCCTTCAGTACTAGTGAAAACACTTGCATCTGAATACTGGTCAGAAGGAGTTACATCCAAAAAATCATTGCAGCCGCTTAATGAAGCAGTCAACAGTATAGAAGCAAAAATATAGGATATTTTTTTCATATATATCTGGTTTATAAGTTAGAAAGTTAGATTAATTCCCGCAGTAAATGTTCTCGCCAATGGAACTGTACCGCCTCCATCAAGCAAACCATCAACACCACCTAATTCTACATCATAACTTTTGAATTTTTTATCCAAATTCCAAGTTATCAAGTTATCTGCACTGACATAGATACGTACATTCTGTAATAGAATTTTTTTAATCAGTGATTTGGGTAGTGAATAACCTAAACTGATATTCTTTAACTTAATGAAATCTGCATTATGTAGATAGCGACTTGATCTTCCATTAGAAGTATTGGAATTATTTGGAATAAATTTTGGATTGGAAGCATTTGTGTTTTCCGGTGTCCAACTATCTGCTTGTTCTGTTATCAACTGATATCCAGTCTTATTTCCATCATTTAATAAATTTTCCTCATATACATCATATATCTTACCTCCAAATCCGTAAGTAAACATGAATGAGAAATCTACACCTTTCCATGAAACAGTATTAGTCAAACCTCCGGTTGCTGAAGGAAGTGCAGACCCTAATTTATATTTTGTAGCTTTAGAGTATGTATTGGTTGTGGTACGTTCTCCTGTAGGGTTGCCTTTATCATCAGTTACATCCATATACCACAGTGGGTCTCCATTAACGGGGTCTACACCAGCCCATTCTTGCATATAGAATTCATAGATACTATAGCCTACAGTCCGAATTTTGGTGCCAACCACTTCTTCTTTTTGAGGATAAGATGTTATTTTATTATTGTTAAAAGCAATATTAAAGTCCGTTGTCCAAGTGAAATCTTTCGTATTGATATTTGTTGAATGCAAATCAATTTCTATACCTTGATTACGCATACCACCTAGGTTTGATATAGCATTTTCAAATCCGGTTGAGGGCGCCAATGGTTTTTCAAGTAATAAGGCATCTGAAGTTTTATTGTAATATTCAATACTACCATTCAAACATCCAAATATTCCAAAATCAATACCTACATTAAAATTTTTAGACTTTTCCCATGATAATTCATCATTAGGAATTTGCAGGTGTGTAATGCCGTTTTGACCATTGTAATTGTTTCCTGTATCATATAAGCCTTGGAAGCCATACAAATAATCAGATTGTTTGTTACCTGAAGTTCCATAACTGGCACGTAATTTTAAATCATCAACCATTCAATACCTTTAAAAAATTCTCTTCACTGATACGCCAGTTGCCACCGATAGACCAGAACGTCCCCCAACGATGTCCAGGTGCAAACCGTGAGGAGCCATCGGTACGAATACTGAATGAAAGAAAGTATTTGTTTAAATAATCATAGTTTATGCGCCCGAAAAATGATTGCATACGCTCGTGATCTTTCTTTGATTTAGTTTCATAAGGAGTAGAGGCCATACTTAATTCAATCATTTCACTATTAGAAAAACCTGTAGCATGGGCATGAAGCATGGAATTAGTGTTCTTATATGCTTCATAACCGGCCAGCAAACCAATATGATGATCATTAAACAAAGAAAAAGCATAATTCAACGTACTGGTAAATGTGGATGTGATGTCACTAATAGCATATTTGCTTAATCGTCCATCTACTGCCGCACCATTACCATGTTCTGGATTATACCAACGCATTTCATCCATATTGGTATAGTCATAAGAGAAACTGTTACGCCAATGTACACCGAAAATATTCAAATCAATAAATGGACTAATTAATGCCCGATGCGTTTTAGTATTGTAGATATCCATTTTCGAAAAAGCCAGTGTGTTCATGTCATTGAACACAGGGTTCACATAGTTATAAACAGGATTGCCTTTTTCATCATAGATTTTATTAAAATCATTATCCAATTTATAGAGCGAGATAGCATTAGGGACAAAAAAAAGCATTGGTTAAAGGTGATGAACCACCTCCACCGCCCGGAGGGGTGTTTTGCTCATTGACTGACATTGTGGATGTTACACCGATTTCTGCCCAAGGCTTAATTTTACTGCTGACATTAATGCGGGCAGAATAACGTGATAAATCCGAACCAACGGCCAAACCATCTTGGTCCATATATCCCAAAGATATAAAATATTTAGATTTGTCACTACCACCACTGATGCTTAAATCATATTGCTGGGTAGTTGCTGTCTTAAACAGTTCATCTAAATAGTCTGTATTTATCATAGCTTTTGCACCACTTGCCAAAATTCCCTCTCCAGTAAAAGGATTAGCCATATTAAAAGGATTGGCTTTATACATATCTTGTACAGATGCATTAGCTGCAATACTAGCTGCTTCGGAAGTCATTCCGTCGCTTATGTTTTGAGTATAGAATCCTTTGTAATAAGTCTTATAATGTTCTGTAGAACTCATTAAATCATAGCCATTGGAAGGTAAATGTGAAGAACTTACTTGAGCTTTAAATTCGATCTTTGCTTGTCCGGAAGCACCTTGCTTTGTAGTTATCATGACAACCCCGTTAGCAGCACGCGAACCATATAATGAAGCGGCAGACGCATCTTTCAGAACCGATATGGATTCTATGTCATTAGGATTCAAATTGGATAATGGATTTACAGAAGTTCCATAACTATCTTCATCTGCGACTTTTGATATATTCTTTGATGAAACAGGAACGCCATCAATAACATACAAAGGCTGGCTGGATGCGGACATAGACCCAATACCGCGGATACGTACTTGGCTTACTGAACCAGGTTGACCTGATTGACTTTCTACTTGTACGCCTGCGGATAATCCTTGTAACGCTTTCTCAAAAGAAGCAGTTGGGACTTTCTCTAAAGCATCCGATTTCACAGTAGCTACCGAACCTGTTAATGAATTTTTCTTAGCAGCACCATACGCAACCACCACACTTCATCAAGAGTTTCAGTATCGGGTTTCAAACTAATATGTAAATTAGACTTGACATCCAATTCTTGACTCTTCATTCCGATAAAGGAAACTACCAAAGTCTTTGCGGAACTAATCATTTATGTAAATAATTGATAACCAGTATATGTATTGCTGAATCTCTTATTCGTTTTCCTTGATTTAAGCCGTTTAAAGAGTATGATAATAATAATTTTCTACCTTTCTTCTACTGAAAAAAGAATTGACTTGCAGCATTCCTGTTCGTTGTTACTCTGTTCATAAAATACCTGAAGTACTAAGATTGATATTTCTCAACTTTTTAAATATTTCAAAACTTCCAAAGATTGTTTGCACTTTAGATTACAAAAGAAGATAGTAGGACATGAAGTAAATTAGCAAACTATTATTATCATTTTCTGATATAGAATTTTATATGCGCATATTATATGATATACATATATGAATTTTGCAGAAATTCAATAACCTTGATACCTATTTTCTACCCGGTTAGGCTGAGATGGAAATATTGTCACATTTTATTTCTTTTAGTTTATCGTATTGCAATCACAACAAAAAATTATCATGTTCACAAAACGATAAACTTTATTAAGAAGATAAGGCTATATTCACTTTTGAAAATGATTCTTCTTCATCTTTATAAGAGATAATGTATAGACAATAGAGTTAATTATCTTTTTTGACATTTTTTCAAGTCTCGTATAATTGTACTTCCCATAACTTCTCCATAAATTTGTGTTGTAGCAAGGTTTTTATGTCCTAATAATTTTTGCACGGTTGTTATATTAGCACCTTTATATATCAATAAAGTAGCATTAGTATGCCTTGCAGAATGGAATGAAAAGTGTTTGCTTATTTTTGCCAATTTGCCAATTCGTATCAGCTCTTTATTTACACTTGAGTTATTTTTAATTGAAAAAAATGAGCTCCATTTTCCCTGGTATTTTTGTAATAAAGTTAAAGCCTTACCTTCAAACAGCAAGTTTAAAGGCAATTTCACTTCTGTACCTGTTTTGACAGAGTCAAAGATTAGCCATAATTTCCCATCTATTTTTACGATATTTTTCTCATTCAAATTCACAAAATCAGAATACCGCAATCCCGTATAGCAGCAAAATAAAAATGCATCAAGAGTATGTTCCAGACAACTATTTCTTCCTGTCAAAGACACTTCTTCCAATTTTTTCATTTCTTCCGGTAATAAAAAAACATGTTTTCCTTCCTTCATTTTAATTTTATATCTTCTGAAGGCATAGTTATTGGGGTCAATGTATCCTTTATTAATTGCAGCATTAACAAAAGATTTCAAATGTTTCATATGCTTGGCTACTGTATTTGTTTGATATCCAGATTCATAAAGAAATTTTTCAAAATCCGTAACGAAATTATAGGTTAAGTCTTCAAACTCAATTGTCGGTTTGAACGATTGTAAAAGGGATATTGTTGTTAAATGGTTGCGCTTAGTGCTATCTTTTAGCTGAGAAGACATTATTTCTTTACGCGCAAACCCTAAGAATGAAGCATCTGTATTCGACTTGAACTCTTCTTTTATGAGGCTTAAGGTTATTGTTTTTCCTTGCCTCCACAAACTTAATTCTTTTTTTCTCTAATTCAATAATAAATTCATTAAGCATGCCATTCAGCGCATCTTGGTTAGGATGATCTTTGATAATTTTCCTTTTTACATCCCATTGTTCTGGCCGTAAATAAACATGTGTGGAAAAATACACTTTCTTTTTATTCAAGTAGGCTTCAACTTGGACCAAAGCGGTCCCTCTGTCATTTAAACTTTTTTTTCGATTGTAAACGAAACGATAACTGATTTTCCTCATAATTTAATTCTTTAATTGAAATTCTATAATAAGACGCAATAAAGAAAAGTAGAAAAGCATTATCCTACTATTTTGTTCTCATCTTTATATTTATTAGACGATTCGTTAACATTTATAGGTTAATGTATGTTTACCTGATCACTTATAAATTGAAAGTTTCTCTTTTTAATGACTTAAAAAAAAGAATAAATATGAGGTTTATTTTCGTCTTTTGTGAGTTTTAAATGCCTAAAAGCATAAAAATATAGCAGTTTAGTATGTTTTTTACAATAATTTGTTTGATATTACAATTTTATTCATACCTTTGTCATTTGTTAGAGTGAATGAATTTATATTAATGTAAAGTTAAACTTTAAGAGAGAATTTTATGAAAAGAAAATTAATGCTGTTATTGACCTGCCTTTTTGTAGGTATAGGTTGGTAACCGCTCAGATCACGAAGGTAACAGGTACTGTTATTTCGGAGGAGGACGGATTACCCGTAGTTGGCGCCTCTATTTTAGTAAAAGGTACTACTGTAGGTACAGTTACTGACATGGATGGTAAATTTGCATTATCAAATGTTCCAAGTTCCGCAAAGACTTTGGTAGTTTCCTTTATCGGAATGGCTAGTCAAGAGGTTTCTATTAAACAGAATGTTAGCATCATTTTAAAATCTGATACAGAGATGCTTGACGATGTAGTGGTTGTAGCTTATGGTACTGCGAAAAAGTCATCTTTTACAGGATCAGCGACTGCTGTTAGTGGAGAAAAAATAGCAAAAATGCAGGTTTCTTCAGTATCTAAAGCCTTGGAAGGTGCAGCAGCAGGTGTACAAGTAATCAATACCAGTGGGCAGCCTGGAGAAAATGCTAAAATAAGAATCCGTGGTATTGGCTCTTTTAGCGCATCATCGGCTCCTTTATACGTAGTTGATGGTATGCCTTATGACGAAGAGTCGGTTAATGCATTAAATCCTGCCGATATTGAAAGTATGTCTATATTAAAAGATGCTGCATCTGCAGCCCTTTATGGCTCACGTGCAGCAAATGGTGTTGTGATGATTACTACTAAAAAAGGTATGGTAGATAAATCCAAAGTTACTCTTGATGCACGCTGGGGAGTAAATACTCGTGGTGTTCCAGAATATGATATCATGAAAGATCAAAGAGAATACGTACTAACAGCCTGGAATACTTTAAAAAATCAATCTACAGGTGCAGAAGCTTCCGAAGAATTAATAGGTAGCATTGGATACAATCCATTCATCGGTGTAGCTAATAATGCCATGGTTTCAGCAGATGGCGTAGTTAGTTCTGCGGCTCTACGCCATAATGACGATTGGGCTGATGC
>ENA-OQAZ01000004-OQAZ01000004.1-human-gut-metagenome-genome-assembly--contig:-NODE-4-length-87236-cov-8.791445_pt1 | contig 87236 bp, 77 predicted proteins | sample MGYA00242737_ERZ504531 | MGnify/ENA primary metagenome ERZ504531 (study PRJEB26092, sample SAMD00036244) | human gut metagenome | host: Homo sapiens | study: EMG produced TPA metagenomics assembly of the... | reverse complement strand
CACGGAGAAGGTGCTTACGAAGTTTTACGATGCGGTCTATTTCGGCCCGTTTCTTTTGCAGGATTTCGTAGCGGTCGGCTTTCACCAGTCCCAGCTGATAAGCCGTTCGGTCAGTCGCATGTCGGCATCATCCTGACGAAGCAAGATGCGGTATTCCGCTCTCGAAGTAAACATACGGTACGGCTCATCCACACCTTTGGTCACGAGGTCGTCAATCAGTACACCGATGTAAGCTTCGTCGCGTCCCAGCACGAATGGCTCGCCGCCGTGGCAGTTCAGGTGCGCGTTGATACCTGCAATGATACCCTGTCCGCCGGCTTCTTCGTATCCGGTTGTCCCGTTCACCTGTCCGGCAAAGAAGAGGTTTTTCACCATCTTCGATTCCAATGTATGCTTCAACTGTGTCGGGTCGAAGTAGTCGTATTCGATGGCATATCCCGGGCGGTACACCACCAGGTCTTTGAAGCAAGGAATCTTCTTCAGTGCCTCCAGCTGGATGTCCATCGGGAGTGAAGAAGAGAAGCCGTTCAGGTAAAGTTCCTGTGTGGTTTCACCTTCCGGTTCCAGGAACAACTGGTGTTGCGGCTTATCAGGAAAGGTCACGATTTTGGTTTCGATACTCGGACAGTAACGCGGTCCGATGCTCTGGATTTGTCCGTTGAAAAGGGGAGAGTCGGCCAGTCCTTTCCGGAGTGTGTCGTGCACCTCTTCGTTGGTAAAGCAGGTCCAGCATTGCAGCTGTTTCAGGTGGCGCGGTTCGCTGATAAACGAGAAGCGGTGGAAATCATTCTCGCCGTCCTGTGTGTCCATCAGGTCAAAGTGCACGCTCTTTCCGTCGATGCGCACCGGGGTACCCGTCTTCATGCGTCCGGCCGTAATGCCGTGGCGGGTGATGGATTCAGTCAGGTGATACGATGCCGGTTCCGCACAGCGTCCTCCTGCCAGCATCTTGTGTCCGATGTGCATCAGACCGTTCAGGAAAGTACCGGCAGTCAGCACCACACATTTGGCATGAAACGTCACTCCCCAGCAAGTCACCACGCCGGTCACTTCGCCATTCTCCACCAACAACTCTTCCACCGTATCTTGCCAGATATGCAGGTTGGGCAGGTTCTCCAGAATTTCTCTCCAGGCCCAGATAAATTTTCCTCGGTCGCACTGGGCGCGCGGACTCCACATGGCCGGTCCTTTGGAACGGTTCAGCATACGGAACTGGATGGCGGTCTTGTCTGTCACCAGTCCCATGTATCCTCCAAGGCGTCAATCTCTCTGACGATTTGTCCCTTGGCAATACCCCCTACGGCCGGGTTACAGCTCATCTGCCCGATTTTGTTCATGTCCATTGTAATCAGGCAGGTCTTTGAGCCCAGATTGGCTGCCGCAGCCGCTGCTTCACATCCGGCATGACCGGCTCCGATTACGATTACATCATACTTGAAATCCATTAGCTTTTATGTTTTTAATCCTTTGCAAAAATACGAATTACATGAAATCTTTCCGCATTTCCAGTGCTTTGTTTTCTGCGGCTTCCATGATTTCGCGTTCTCCCGGCCCCTTGTCATTGATGCCGCAAAGATGCAGTATGCCGTGTATGATTACGCGGTAGAGTTCCGTCTCATACGGCGCATTGAACTGTTCGGCGTTGGTGCGTACCGTGTCCAGGCTGATGAACAAATCGCCCGACAGTTTCTTGCCTTCGCAGTAGTCGAACGTAATGATGTCCGTGTAATAATCATGCTGCAAGTACTGGCGGTTCACCTCTAAGATCTTCTCGTCCGAACAGAAGATGTACGCTATTTCGCCCACCTTCTTGCCGTAGGTATCGGCCACGGCTTTGATCCATGCAGTCGTTTCGCGCTTCTTGATGGCGGGCATGTCTATGCCTCTGTCTGATAACTAATCATAGCTTATGTTAATTGAAAAATAAATATCCGATGAAAATGGCAGCTAGTATTCCGGTAAAGTCGGCTATCAGTCCGCAGCTTAACGCATGCCTTGTACGCGTCACGCTGACGCTTCCGAAATACACCGCCAGAATATAAAATGTAGTATCCGTTGACCCCTGGAAGATGCAGGCCAGACGGCCGACAAACGAATCGGCTCCGTAGGTGCTCATGGCGTCCACCATCAGTCCGCGGGCCCCGCTACCGCTCAGCGGCTTCATCAGTGCCGTGGGCAGTGCGCCGACAAACTGGTCGTCTATTCCGCAACTCCGTACCACCCCGCGATGCCCTGAATCAGAAAATCCATGGCGCCCGAAGCACGGAACACACCGATGGAAACCAGGATGGCCACCAAGTAAGGAATGATGCGCACGGCAGTAGAAAATCCTTCTTTGGCTCCTTCCACGAAGGCATCGTACACATTGATTCTTTTCCGCATGCCCGACACGATAAAGCCGATGATGACGAGAAAGAGAAACACATTGGCAAAGGTGGTAGAGTAGAGGTCAATCTGTTCCCGGCTAAGCTGAAGGAAAAGCCAGATGATGCCTGCAATGAGCAGACTGGCTCCTCCGAGAAACAGCAGAATAGTCCGGTTCAGCAGGTTGATGCGCTGGTACAGGCTGACCGCAATGATACCGGCCATCGTCGAAAAGAAAGTCGCCAGCAGAATCGGAACAAACACGTCCGTAGGCTGTGCGGCTCCCATCTGTGCCCGGTATACCATGATGCTGATGGGAATCAGTGTCAGTCCCGACGTGTTCAGCACTAAAAACATGATCATCGGGTTGCTGGCTGTATCCTTTCGTGGGTTCAGCTCCTGCAGTCCTCCATGGCTTTCAGGCCGAGCGGTGTGGCCGCATTGTCCAGCCCCAGCATATTCGCCGCCAGGTTCATGAAAATACTTCCCGTCACCGGATGCCCTTTCGGAATCTCCGGAAACAGTTTCGAAAACAGCGGACTCAGCAGGCGGGCGAAAAGCTGGATAACCCCTCCCTTTTCTCCAATCTTCATGATGCCCAGCCAGAGCGACAACACCCCCGTCAGTCCCAATGAGATTTCGAACGCCGTTTTGGAAGAAGCGAAAGTAGAATTGATAATCTCCGGAAATACGGCCGTGTCGCCTAAAAATACGAGCTTGACCAGTGCCACCACGAAGGCCAGAAGGAAAAATGCAATCCAGATGTAGTTTAAAGCCATTTCTATCTAAGTATAATTCATGATTAATCTGTGTTACAAAAATATATAATTTCTTTGTCACTTCCTTCACCTTGTCTGAAAACATATAACTTTGTGTATATGAAAAGTTTTCCCTTACGTTACGTACGTTGGACCGCAGAGGCCTTGGGGGTGTGCTTCATCTTCCTTTGCCGCCTCTTGCCCGATTGGGGCGAGATGTATGCCCGTCACTTTTATCCCGCTTTGTCCGCACTGTTGTCGGCCCTGGTTTCCTGGATACCCTTCTCCATGGAAGAATGGTTTTTTGTAGCCGCGTGTGTACTCCTTGCCGGACTACCGCTGTGGGGCTGGAAGAAAAAGAAAGGGTGGAAGTGGACCTTGCGTGCAGAAGCCGAGCTGCTGGTAGGAGTGTACCTCTGGTTCTATGTAGGCTGGGGAATCAACTATTTCCGGAAAGACTTCTTTACGCGTTCCTCTGTAGAATATGTGGCCTATCAGGATTCCACCTTTCAGCATTTTCTGGCCGACTATACCCGCCGCTTGAATCAAGCCTACACGCAGTCGCCTTTCCCTTCGCACGAGATCATCGAAAAAGAGGTGAAGCAACTCTTTGCCCAGGTGCCCTCCCGTTTCGGTCTTTCTTCACCGAGAAGCTACCAGCATCCCAAGCAAGTCATGTTCAACGCACTCTATTCCGGTGTCGGCGTGTTGGGCTACATGGGCCCTTTTTTTGCCGAGTCACAGCTCAACCGCGAGCTGCCTCCCTTGCAATGGCCGTTCACCTATACCCATGAATATTCCCATCTGTTGGGAATAAGCAGCGAGGCCGAAGCCAACTTCTGGGCCTATCAGATTTGCATCCGCTCCGTTTCACCAGCCGTCCGCTACTCCGGCTATTTCGGTCTGCTACCCTATGTGCTCTCCAATGCCGCTACATTGTTGGAAGAAGAAGACTACCGGCAACTGCTTGCTTCCATCCGTCCCGAGATTTTGCAGACCCTTCGTGAAAAGCAAGCCTACTGGCAGGCACGCTACAATCCGTGGGTAGGACGAGTGCAGGAACTGATGTATGAGTATTACCTCAAAGGCAACCAGATTCCTTCCGGACAGAAAAACTATGCCGAAGTGGTAGCCATGATTCTTGCCTTGCCCGGCGGCTGGTGGAAATAAACGCCGCGAGAATCTGAAAATCCGTCCATCCGTCGGGGAGAAGCTGATTTTTCAATTCTCAAGGGGAAAAGATGACTTATTTTACTGTCAAACAGTGGATTACCGGAATTACTGCTTTCTTCATTCTGGAAATGAAATGAAAAGATACCTTAAAATCCCATCAAATTTCTAATTTTCGTATGCCGTTTGCTTCTTGCGTAAAAAATCCTTAAAGTGTGAAAATCAGTGAATAGCCAGCTTTTTAGGAGAAAAAACACTATCTTTACAGCCTTAATTTTTCTAAACTCAAAGCGAACGAAAGAAAATTATACCACAATGACTATCACGATTAAAAAAGTCACTACGAAAAAAGAACTGAAGAAGTTCATTCGTTTTAATTACGAACTTTATAAAGATAATCCCTATTCCGTTCCCGATTTGTACGATGACATGCTGAATACCTTCAATCCCAAGAAGAATCCGGCATTTGAATTCTGCGAGGCAGAATATTTCCTGGCATACAAAGGCGAGGAGATAGTGGGGCGTGTGGCTGCATCATCAACCACCGTGCAAATGACACCTGGAACAAGAAAGAAGTCCGTTTTGGCTGGCTGGACTTCATTGACGAAGAAGAAGTGTCTTCAGCCTTGCTGAAAGCCGTAGAGCAATGGGGAAAAGAAAAAGGTATGGAAGCCATTGTCGGTCCGTTGGGATTTACGGATATGGATGCCGAAGGAATGCTGGTTGAAGGATTCGACCAGTTGAGTACGATGGCCACCATCTATAATTATTCCTATTATCCGGAACACATGGAGCAGTTAGGCTTTGAGAAAGAAGCCGACTGGGTGGAATACAAACTGAGCGTGCCCCACCAGCTTCCGGACAAGTTTGTGCGCATCTCCGAAATCATTCTTCAGAAGTACAACCTGAAAATTAAGAAGCTCAAGCGGAGCGAAATCAAGAAGCAGAACTACGGGCAGAAAATCTTCGATTTGATTAACGAAGCCTATGCGCCTCTTTACGGATATTCGCAGATGACGCAGGGACAGATTAACCAATATATAAAGATGTATCTGCCGCTCATCGACCTGCGCATGGTGTCGTTGGTAGAAGATGCGGAAGGCAACCTGGTGGCAGTGGGAATCGCCATGCCGTCCTTGTCGAAAGCCTTGCAGAAAGCCAAGGGAAAGATGCTTCCTTTCGGCTGGTACCACCTGTTAAAGGCCCTGTTCATCAAGCGTCCGCGTGTGCTCGATTTGCTGCTGGTAGGCGTGAAGCCCGAATACCAGAGCAAGGGAGTCAACGCTCTCTTGTTCTACGACCTTGTGCCTATTTTCCAGCAGATGGGATTTGAGTATGGGGAAAGTAATCCGGAGCTTGAGCTCAACAAGAAAGTACAGGCACAGTGGAGCGCATTCGAATCCGTGCAACACAAACGCCGCCGTGCTTATAAGAAAATGATTTAAAAAACAGAGGGGGAATAGATATGGAAGAACTCAATGAACAAACCGTTTCCTCTGTAGCTTATACCGAAGAGAACATTCGCCACCTGAGCGACATGGAGCACGTACGTACCCGTCCCGGTATGTACATCGGTCGCCTGGGCGACGGTTCGCAGGTGGAAGACGGAATTTATGTGCTGTTGAAAGAAGTCGTCGACAACAGTATCGACGAGTTCAAGATGGGAGCCGGAAAGCGCATTGAAATCCAGATGGAAGACAACCTGCGGGTGTCCGTGCGCGACTATGGACGAGGCATTCCTTTGGGAAGTCTGGTCGATGCCGTTTCCATGCTGAACACCGGAGGAAAGTACGATACCAAGGCCTTCAAGAAAAGTGTCGGTCTGAACGGAGTGGGAGCCAAGGCGGTCAATGCATTGAGCAGCCGTTTCGTGGCCTGGAGTGCCCGCGACGGACAGATGCGCAAGGCCGTGTTCGAACGTGGAGAACTGGTCAGCGACGAGACCTGCGCCACGGACGAAGAAAACGGAACCTACATCTTCTTTGAGCCCGACGATACCCTGTTCCAGAACTACCACTTCCGTCCGGAGTTCATTGAGACCATGCTCCGCAATTATACCTATTTAAATACGGGCCTTTCCATCTATTATAACGGACACCGCATTGTGAGCCGTAACGGACTGGAAGACTTGCTGAACGACAACATGACTGCGCCGGGACTGTATCCCATTGTGCACCTGACGGGCGAAGACATTGAGATAGCCTTTACCACAGTGCGCAGTATGGCGAGGAATACTATTCCTTTGTCAACGGTCAGCACACCACGCAGGGAGGAACCCACCAGAGCGCGTTCAAGGAACACATAGCCCGTGCCATCAAGGAGTTCTACGGAAAGAACCTGGAGTTTCAGGACATCCGTAACGGACTGGTGGCTGCCATTGCCATCAACGTGATTGAACCTACGTTCGAAAGCCAGACCAAAATCAAGTTGGGCTCACTGTCTATGGCACCGGAGAAAGATTCCGAAGGCAACCCCTATCCTTTGTCGGGCGTCAGCGTCAACAAGTTTGTGGGCGATTTCGTAAAAGAGCAGGTAGACAACTACCTCCACAAGCATCCCGATGTGGCCGAAGTCCTGCTGCAGAAAATCCAGGAATCCGAAAAAGAACGCAAGGCCATTGCCGGCGTCACGAAGATAGCCCGTGAGCGTGCCAAGAAAGCCAACCTGCACAACCGTAAGTTGCGCGACTGCCGCATCCACCTGAACGACCAGAAAGGCGGAAAGAAAGAAGAAGACGACCCCCGTCTGGAAAGCTCCATCTTCATCACCGAGGGAGACTCCGCCAGCGGTTCCATCACGAAAAGCCGCGATGTCAATACGCAGGCCGTGTTCAGCTTGCGCGGTAAGCCGCTGAATTCTTTCGGACTCACCAAGAAGGTGGTCTACGAGAACGAAGAGTTCAACCTCCTGCAGGCTGCCCTGAACATTGAAGAAGGGCTCGACGGACTCCGATATAATAAGGTAATCGTGGCCACCGATGCCGATGTGGACGGTATGCACATCCGCCTGCTGATGATTACCTTCTTCCTGCAGTTCTTCCCCGACCTGATAAAGAAAGGTCATGTGTACATCCTGCAGACCCCCCTGTTCCGCGTGCGTAACCGCAAGAAAGGGGTGTACGAAACCATCTACTGCTATTCGGAAGAAGAGCGTGTGGCTGCCATCGAGAAGTTGAGTCCCAATCCCGAAATCACCCGATTCAAAGGATTGGGAGAAATCTCGCCCGACGAGTTCCGCCATTTCATCGGTAAGGACATGCGTCTGGAGCAGGTCACCCTTCGCAAGACCGACGCGTGAAGGAACTGCTGGAGTTCTACATGGGAAAGAACACCATGGAACGCCAGAACTTCATCATCGACAATCTGGTGGTAGAGGAAGACCTGATTAAGAATGAGGAATGAAGAATTAATAATTAAAAACTGCCAGTCATCAGTGATGAAAAGAGCGATATTTCCGGGCACATTCGACCCGTTTACTATCGGGCACTATTCCGTGGTGAAGCGTGCCCTGACCTTTATGGACGAAATCATCATCGGCATTGGGGTGAACGACAAAAAGAAAACCTGGTTCCCCACCGAGAAGCGCGTAGAGATGATTCGCAAACTTTATGCCGACGAGCCGCGCATCAAGGTCGAGGCATACGACAACCTTACCGTTGATTTTGCCCGCGAGCGCGAGGCCGGATTCATTATCCGCGGCATCCGTACCGTACACGACTTTGAATACGAAGAAACCATTGCCGACATCAACCGCAAGCTGGCCGGCGTAGAAACCATCCTACTCTTTACGGAGCCCGAACTGACCTCCATCAGTTCCACCATCGTCCGTGAACTCCTGCAGTATGGCAAGGATGTATCCGACTTTCTGCCCGAAGGCATGGAAGTGGAATAAAATGAAAGAATGCACATGAAAATCAGAAAATACCTATTCGCTTTATTGGCAGGATGTGCGGCATGGACTGCCCTGCCTGCCCAGAACAAGCTGCTCGATTCGCCTTCGCGCAAACTGCAGCTGGCCGAGTTCGCCATCTCCAATCTCTATGTAGATAAGGTAGACGAAGACAAACTGGTGGAAACCGCCATTGTCAGCATGCTGGAAGAGCTCGACCCGCACTCCACCTATTCCGACCCGGAAGAAGTGAAGCGGCTCAACGAACCCCTTCAGGGAAACTTCGATGGCATCGGTATCCAGTTTAATATGGCTACCGACACCCTCTTTGTCATCCAGCCCGTATCGGGAGGACCTTCCGAGAAAGTCGGCATCCTGGCCGGCGACCGCATCATCGAAGTGAACGACACGGTCATTGCCGGTGTGAAGATGAACACTGACGAAGTGATGCGCCGCTTGCGCGGACCAAAAGGCTCCACGGTGACGGTAAAAGTGTTGCGTGCCGGTGTGAAAGAGTTGCTGCCCTTCACCATCAAGCGCGACAAGATTCCCGTATACAGTCTGGATGCTTCGTACATGGTAGAAGGAAAAATCGGTTATATCCGTGTGAACCGCTTTGCCGCTACCACCGGACAAGAATTTACCGATGCCCTCCACAAGTTGCAGAAGCAAGGCATGAAAGACCTGATTCTCGATTTGCAAGGCAACGGAGGCGGTTACCTGAATGCCGCCATCATCCTGTGCGACCAGATTTTGGGTAAGAAAGAACTCATTGTCTATACCGAAGGCCGCCGCAACCCCCGTTCAGAATTTGAAGCCAAGGGCGACGGCGATTTCCAGAAAGGCCGTCTGGTGGTGCTCGTCGATGAATTCTCGGCTTCCGCCAGTGAGATTGTCACCGGAGCCATTCAGGATTGGGACAGAGGTATCGTAGTAGGCCGGCGTACCTTCGGAAAAGGACTCGTACAGCGCCCCATCGATTTGCCCGACGGTTCCATGATCCGTCTGACCATCGCCCGTTACTACACCCCTTCGGGCCGTTGTATCCAGAAACCTTACGAAAGCATCGAGCAATACAATAAAGACTTGATAGACCGTTACAACCGGGGTGAGATGATGAGTGCCGACAGCATCCACTTCCCCGACTCGCTCAAGGCCAAGACCCTGAAGCTAGGACGTACCGTGTACGGTGGCGGAGGCATCATGCCCGACTATTTCGTGCCCATCGACACCACGATGTACACCAACTATTATCTGTCATTGCGCGACAAAGGCGCCATGGTGCAGCTGAACATCAAGCTGATTGACCGCCACCGGAAAGAATGGCTCCAGCAGTATAAGACGTTCGACCGCTTCAACCGCGAGTTTGAGGTGAGCCAGGCCATGCTCGATGAGCTGGTGGCACAAGGCACCTCCATGGGCATCACCTACAACGAGGCCCAGTTCCGTACGGCACTTCCGCTGGTCAAGACCCAGCTGAAAGCCTGCTGGCCCGCGACATCTGGGACATGAACGAATACTTCCAGGTGATTAACACGCTGAACGACAGTATGAAAAAGGCCATCGAACTGCTGCGCGAGCCTGGCATGAATTTCCCCAAAAGATAGGCTTCGGAAAACGTACTTGCGTTTTAAATCAAACGCAAGTACGTTTTCCCTGAAACGCAAGTGCGTTTGAATTGAAACTCTTTGGCGTTTTGATTCAAACGCACTTGCGTTTTTTTACGTGTGGCTCACGGCTTCCGATTACAGAATTTTTTCCATAATCTGTTGTGTTATCTCAATAAATCTTCTAATTTTGCATCATAATTTGGACCTTCGAGTGCGAATTTATAGTTCTAACAATTAAATAATTTAAATTCAATCATTTATGTGGTTAAGTAATTCATCTATTGGAAGGAAAGTGGTGATGAGTGTTACTGGTATCGCCCTTGTCCTGTTTCTGACATTTCACATGGCGATGAACCTTGTTGCATTGTTCTCGGGCGAGGCGTACAACATGGTTTGTGAGTTCCTCGGTGCCAACTGGTATGCGCTGGTAGCTACTGTCGGACTGGCTGCCCTGTTTGTAATTCACATCATCTACGCTTTCTGGCTGACGATGCAGAACCGTGCAGCTCGCGGTCACGAACGCTATGCAGTGACAGCAAAACCGAAAAACGTGGAATGGGCATCTCAGAACATGCTGGTACTGGGTATCATTGTAATCCTGGGTCTGGCTCTTCACTTCGTAAACTTCTGGTACAAAATGCAGTTCGCTGAAATCATCGGCAACCCGATGATGGGTGGTCTTCATGCAGCCGACGGTTACGGCTACATCATGCAGACATTCTCTAATCCGGTGTTCTTCGTGTTGTATATCATCTGGCTGATTGCCTTGTGGTTCCACCTGACTCACGGATTCTGGAGCTCTATGCAGACTTTGGGTTGGAACAACACCATCTGGATTAACCGTTGGAAATGCATCTCTAACATCTATTCTACCATCATCGTACTTGGCTTCATGCTGGTAGCCGTTGTGTTCTTCCTGAAAAACATGATGGGTTGCGGTGCTTGCTAATTTAAGTGTAACTGATTAAATTGAAAAAACATTATGACTAAGATAATCGATTCTAAGATTCCTGAAGGCCCGATAGCTGAGAAATGGACCAATTATAAAGCTCACCAGAAACTGGTGAACCCGGCTAACAAACGTCGTCTGGACATCATCGTGGTAGGTACAGGTCTGGCAGGTGCTTCTGCAGCTGCTTCTCTGGGTGAAATGGGATTCCGTGTGTTCAACTTCTGTATCCAGGACTCTCCTCGCCGTGCACACTCTATCGCTGCACAGGGTGGTATCAACGCTGCCAAGAACTACCAGAACGACGGTGACTCTATCTATCGTCTGTTCTACGATACAGTGAAAGGTGGTGATTACCGTGCTCGTGAAGCTAACGTTTACCGTCTGGCTGAAGTATCAAACAACATCATCGACCAGTGCGTGGCACAGGGTGTTCCTTTCGCTCGTGAATACGGTGGTACACTGGCTAACCGTTCATTCGGTGGTGCACAGGTATCTCGTACATTCTACGCTAAAGGTCAGACAGGTCAGCAGCTGTTGCTGGGTGCTTACTCTGCATTGAGCCGTCAGGTAGGTGCCGGTACTGTAAAACTGTACACTCGTTACGAAATGCTCGACGTAGTATTGGTTGACGGTCGTGCACGCGGTATCATCGCTAAGAACCTGGTAACCGGTAAGTTGGAACGCTTCGCTGCTCACGCAGTAGTTATCGCAACCGGTGGTTACGGAAACACTTACTTCCTGTCAACTAACGCCATGGCATGTAACGTAACAGCTGCCATGTCTTGCTACCGTAAGGGAGCTATGTTCGCTAACCCGGCTTACGTACAGATTCACCCGACTTGTATTCCGGTACACGGTGACAAGCAGTCTAAGCTGACTTTGATGTCAGAATCTCTGCGTAACGACGGTCGTATCTGGGTTCCGAAGAAACTGGAAGATGCCAAAGCATTGCAGGCTGGAACAAAGAAAGGTAGCGATATTCCTGAAGAAGACCGTGACTACTACCTGGAACGCCGTTATCCGGCATTCGGTAACCTGGTTCCGCGTGACGTGGCTTCACGTGCCGCTAAAGAACGTTGCGACCACGGTTTCGGTGTAAACAACACTGGTCTGGCCGTATTCCTTGACTTCTCTGAAAGTATCGAACGTCTGGGCTTGGACGTAGTTCGCCAGCGTTACGGTAACTTGTTCGATATGTACGAAGAAATCACCGACGTAAATCCGGGCGAACTGGCTCGCGAAATCAACGGTGTGAAATACTATAACCCGATGATGATTTATCCGGCTATCCACTACACAATGGGTGGTATCTGGGTAGACTACGAACTCCAGACTTCTATCAAGGGTCTGTTCGCTATCGGTGAATGTAACTTCTCTGACCACGGAGCTAACCGTCTGGGTGCTTCTGCATTGATGCAGGGTCTGGCCGACGGATACTTCGTATTGCCTTACACTATCCAGAACTACCTGGCCGACCAGATTACTGTTCCTCGCTTCTCTACTGACCTGCCTGAATTTGCAGAAGCAGAAAAGGCTGTTCAGGACAAGATTGACCACCTGATGAACATCAAGGGTAAGAAGTCTGTAGACTCTATCCACAAGGAACTGGGTCGCGTAATGTGGGAATATGTAGGTATGGGCCGTACAGCTGAAGGTTTGAAGACCGGTCTGGCTAAGCTGAAAGACATCCGTAAGGAATTCGAAACAGAACTGTTCATCCCGGGTTCTAAGGAAGGTTTGAACGTAGAGCTGGATAAGGCTTTCCGTCTGAACGACTTCATCACAATGGGCGAGCTGATTGCTTACGATGCATTGAACCGTAACGAATCTTGCGGTGGTCACTTCCGTGAAGAATACCAGACAGAAGAAGGTGAAGCAAAACGTGATGACGAAAACTTCTTCTATGTAGCTTGCTGGGAATACCAGGGAAGCGACGACAAGGCTCCGGTATTGTACAAAGAACCGCTGGTTTACGAAGCTATCAAGGTACAGACTCGTAACTACAAGAGCTAATCAGTGAAGTTAAACAATTAAAGAATCTAAGTAAAATGGATAAAAATATATCATTTACGCTGAAAGTTTGGCGTCAGAACGGACCTAAGGAAAAAGGTCATTTCGATACATTCCAGATGAAGGACATTCCGGGCGATACTTCCTTCCTGGAAATGCTGGATATCTTGAATGAACAGTTGATTGAAGACGGAAAAGAACCGGTAGTGTTCGACCACGACTGTCGTGAAGGTATCTGCGGTATGTGTTCTTTGTACATCAACGGACATCCGCACGGACCTGCTACAGGTGCTACTACCTGCCAGATCTACATGCGTCGTTTCAAAGACGGTGATGTAATCACTGTAGAACCGTGGCGTTCAGCCGGATTCCCGGTTATCAAGGACTTGATGGTAGACCGTACTGCTTACGACAAGATTATGCAGGCAGGTGGTTTCATCAGCGTACGTACAGGTGCTCCTCAGGATGCCAATGCTATTCTGATCCCGAAACCGGTAGCTGACGAAGCAATGGATGCTGCTTCTTGTATAGGTTGTGGTGCTTGTGTAGCTGCTTGTAAGAACGGTTCAGCCATGCTGTTCGTTTCTGCTAAGGTAAGCCAGTTGAACCTGTTGCCTCAGGGAAAACCGGAAGCATTGCGTCGTGCAAAGCTATGATTGCCAAGATGGACGAACTGGGCTTCGGTAACTGTACCAACACTCGTGCTTGTGAAGCAGAATGTCCGAAATGCGTTTCAATCAGCAACATCGCTCGTTTGAACCGCGACTTCATCAAAGCAAAACTGAAAGACTAATTCTCTTTACAGACAGATAACGATTCGCCCCGAAGCACACGCTGTTTCGGGGCGAATTCTTTTTGTCTTTTAAAAACTTTTAAGAAGCTGAAAATCAAGGGTTGAATATTTGCACAGAATAAGTGTTATTCTTACATTTGTCACGTGATTTTTTTCATAGTATTAGATTTAAGGTTAACAAGGTTGGGAGAAAGCGTTCTCCCATTTTTTATGCCATTTTGTAAACTCCTCCTGCCAGTGCACGGACCACGCCTTTCATCTCTAAGTTGAACAGCAGGCTGGTCATGCGGTTGATGGCGATGTTGCTTTCCACTACCAACGTATTGATTTGTATCCCGTCGGGATGTTTCTGTAAATGGGTGATGACTTGTTCTTCTTCGGGTGTCAGCTCCGGGAACAGCTGGCGCTGGACTACCTGAGGGGAAATGGGCATATGGTCCCAGTTCATGGCTTTTACCACATCTTCCGCGCCCTGTATCAAGGCAGCGCGGTTTTTTTGTATCAGCAGGTTGCAGCCGGTGGAGTAGGTGTCGCCTACGCGGCCCGGAAAGGCGAAGCAGTCGCGCTGGTAGCTTTCGGCTATCTCGGCGGTAATGAGGGAGCCACCTTTGGGGCCGGACTCTACCACGAGGGTGGCGTCGCTGATGCCGGCTACGATGCGGTTTCGCTTCACGAAGTTTTGCCGGTCGGGGTTGGTGCCGCTCATGAACTCGGTGAGCAGTCCGCCTGTGTCAGCATCTCGGTGGCGGTGCGGCGGTGTACAGCTGGGTAGATGCGGTCCAGACCGTGAGCCAGTACGCCCACGGTGTCGAATCCGTGGGTCAGTGCCTCACGGTGGGCATGGATGTCGATGCCGTAAGCCAGCCCGCTCACTATCAGCACGTCGGGAATCAGGGTGCTGAGTTCCTGCATGAAACGCTGGCAGAGGCCTTTGCCGTAGTCGGTGGCATTGCGTGTGCCTACGATGCTCAGGATGTGACGGCTGTTCAGGTTGGCCGAGCCTTTGTAGAACAACACGAGCGGGCCATCGGGACATTCGCGGAGGCGGGAAGGGTAGGCTTCGTCGTCTTCGGTCAGGCACTGAATCTGGTGCTTCTGGGCAAACGAGAGCTCGGCTTCGCACAGACGGAATACTTCCGTATGCTGAAAGGCGGTGGCTACTTTCGGAGTGACTCCGGGAAGAAGAGCCGGCAGCTCGCGGGCGTGTTCGAAAAGCATGGTCGCACTTCCGGCAGCCTGAATCAGGTGGCGGGCTCCTACCAGACCGATGCCGGGCAGAAGGGGAAGGGCCATGCGGCAGAGGAGTTCTTTTTCGTTCATTGGTTCAGGTAGGGAGCAAAGATTTCATTGAAGAGGGCGCTGTCACTCAGGCGTCCGTTGACTACGCACACGGTTTCTACGGTCGATTTGATGACGGGTTTCAGGTCGGGCAGGCGGTAGATGTCCTGCACAAAGACGTATTTGATGCCTTCCTTGCGGAGTGCCAAACGGGAGATGAACTCGTCGCCGCTGGTCAGCGGGGTTTTAAAAGCCATGTTCAGGCGGGCTACCACGGGGTCGATGCCCTGCTGGTGAAGCTGGGCGAAGCTGACACCGACGGAGGAGAGAAACTCGTGGCGGGTGTGCTCGATATAGTGCTGGTAATTGGCATTGTTGACGATTCCCTGCAGGTCGCATTCATAGTCGCGAACCTTCATTTTCAGTTCAAAGATGTATTTCTCCATGAGAGTGAAGTTTATGTATTTTCACAAAGATAGCGAATTATTCCTATATTTGCGGGATATGAAAGAGAATGTACCAGTAATTTATGCAGCCCCTTTGCAGGGCTTTACGGAAGTGGCGTGGCGCAATGCACATGCGCAGTGCCTGGGGTGTGTGGACGCGTATTATACTCCTTTTGTCCGGTTGGAGAAAGGAGAGATTCGTAACAAGGACAGGCGCGACGTGTCGCCTGAAGAGAACACGGTGCCCCAGCTGGTTCCGCAAGTGATTGCCTCGGAGCCGGAGGAGCTGAAAGTGCTGACGGACTTTTTGACTTCGCAGGGCTATCGGGAGATAGATGTGAACATGGGCTGCCCGTTTCCGCTGATTGTACGCCGTGGTAAGGGAGCGGGTATCTTGTCTTCTCCGGAGAAGGTGGAGGCGCTGTTGGAGACGATGAAGGTGTTTCCGGAGATTCGCTTTTCGGTGAAGATGAGGTTAGGCGGCCAGGATGCGGAGGAGTGGAAGGCGCTCGTGCCGTTACTCAACCGTTCGTGTGTGACGCAGGTGACGCTTCATCCGCGCATCGGGAAGCAGCAGTACAAGGGGACGGTGGACTGGGAGGCGTTCCGTGCGTTCTATGAGGCGTGTGAGCGGCCGCTGGTGTACAACGGTGATTTGCTGACGGTGGCCGACATCCGGGAGGTACTGGAAGCGTTTCCCCGGCTGAAAGGGGTGATGCTGGGCCGCGGGTTGCTGGCGAATCCGGCGCTGGCGCTGGCTTTCCGTGAAGGAGAATTGTCCGAGAACGAATTGAAGGCACGGGTAGCGCAGATGCACCGGCAGATGTATCTGTATTATCATCGGGTGATAGAGGGCGGAGAGGCCCAGCTGCTGGCCAAGCTGAAGACCTGCTGGGAGTACCTGTTGCCGGAGCTGGACAAGAAACAGCGGAAGCTATCTTGAAGAGCAATCGCCTGGATGGGTATCTGCGGGCAGTGGAAGAGGCATTGCGGTGAGAGGTATGAAGAACTGAAAAGACTTAACTTTTTTTACAGAAGTAGGATGGTGATTTTGGTATTTTCATCTGTCTCTATTTGAAATAGAAATCGATTTGCACATGGGAAGAGACAGATTAAATATAGATGAGTTATTCAAGTTTTATTATAGACCTTTGTGTTTGTATGCAACACATTATGTACAGGACGTAGAGATGGCCAAAGATATTGTGCAGGATTGCTTTTCGTCTTTGTGGGAGAAAATGAATAATGAAAAGTCTTGCGAGGTAAGTAATATGAAGGCTTATTTGTATGTGATGGTTAAGAACCGTAGCTTGGATTATTTGAGTCAGGAAAATCTGTTCAAATCGGGAGTCTCATTTACTGAATTAGAAGAAACCTTGTTGGATGAGGAGGTGGAGGAACGGAGTGTGATGGAGCGCGAATGTGGACTGCCATAGATGCCTTGCCTGAGCGTTGCCGTGAGGTCTTTCTTTTGCATAAACGGGATGGCCTGAAGTATCAGGAGATTGCTGAAAAGTTTCATATTTCGGTTCATACAGTCGACAGTCATATTCAGAAGGCATTTCGTTTGATACGTGAGGGGGCATATAAAGTGTATATGTTTCTCTTTAACTAAAATTCAGTGTTTTCACGTAGTGATTTTTGGGGTTTCTATTGTCACAGGGTTGAATGTATAATATCACCAGAAACATGAATGAATTAGAAGAAAAATGCCTTCGTTTTGTGTTGAGGCACTATCAAAAGAATAAATTGGACACACGGCAGGCTTTGAAAGTTTTCAAGGAAAAGCATGGAGTGGTTGGAAGGGCAGGCGGAAAGAACCGGTATTTCCTGTTTTTATCTGGGCTGGCTGCGGCTATATTGCTGGCGTTTATTGTCTGGGTGGGTATATCTCCTGAGAAGCAGTGGGCAGAATTGGCAGCATACGAACATGCAGTAAAGTACCAGTTGCCGGACAGTTCGGTCGTTACGGTATATCCCTATTCTTCTATTTGTTTCCGTACAAAGGATTATACAGATGTATGTCGTGAAGTGAAATTGACGGGGAAAGTTGGTTTTATGATAAAAAGAGATTGTACTCGTCCGTTTAAAGTAATAGGAAAGTTGGCTGAAGTTCAAGTGTTGGGTACTTGTTTCGTAATGGATGAAAGCCGTGCGGATACCGCATGGGTTCAGGTGGAATCGGGAAAAGTACGGTTTTCTGTACTAGTCAGTCGGAAGGTGTAGAACTTCTGGCTGGAATGGAGGCACAAGTAGTAAAAGGTCAGCATGTTCCGCAAATCATCCATCGTCCGGATTCTGTAAAGAAAGGAAGTTTTGTATTTGAGAATACTCCTCTTCCGAAAGTACTTACAGAGCTTTCCCATTATTATGGGGTAAAGCTGGTAGCTGACCGGACAGACAAACGGTTGACAGCCAATTTCGATGCACACAGTCTGGACGAAATCATCGAGATAATAGAAAAAGTATTAAAAGTGCATATTAAAAAGCAAGTATGATGAGTACCTTGTGGACTGTGGCGGCTGTCTGTTTGTGTTTAGGGGGACATCCTCGTTCTGAAACTTCAGAATTGAAGAAAGCAATCGTACGAATGCAAGACTTGTATCATGTGAATTTCGTCTATGATTCTTCTTTGGAAATGATACGGTTATCTGGCATTTTTTCTTCTGGTAAGTCATTGAAGGAGAATCTGCAAACAGTCTTTTCCGGAACCGGAATAAAATGGGAGATAAAAGGCAGCTATGTTTTGTTGTTTAAATCGAGCCAGTATACTTTCTCAGGACACGTGTGTCAGGATAATGGGGAATCACTCCTTAATGTCACGGTGTATGATCAGAATATGCATATCGGTACCTTAACGGATGAACATGGTTTTTTTAGTTTGACATTACCGGAAGGAAAGCATACTTTGCGTTTCTCTTATGTAGGTTATGAAGAGGTGGTGAAAGAATTGGACTTGCGTTCAGATTATTCTGGTACTATTTATTTGAAGGAAAGTTCCACTGCATTGGAAGGGGTAGTGGTAACAGCCGATTTGAATACTTCTCTTTTTACAACTCAGACTGGAAAGATTTCGTTGACTTCAGAACAGTTGAATACGGAATTCTCACTGTTCAGTTCACCGGATTTAGTCAAGGCAATTCAGCAGCTTCCCGGAGTATCTGCTGGCACGGAACTGCTCTCCGGGCTTTATGTACACGGGGGGAAGAATGATGAAAACTTATTCTTATTGGACGGCATGCCTCTCTATCAGGTGAATCATTTTGGAGGATTGTTTTCTGCATTTAATACGGATATAGTGAAGAACGTGGATTTTTACAAGAGTGGTTTCCCGGCACGTTACGGAGGGAGGCTTTCGTCTGTGACAGATGTCCGTATGAAGGAGGGGGACTTAAAGGAGTTTCATGGTATGGTCTCGTTGGGGCTGCTGGACGGAAGGCTACGTTTCGAAGGGCCTGTCATAAAGGAAAAAACTTCTTTTGTGTTCGGTATGCGCCGGAGTTGGTTGGACGTGCTTTCTGCTCCTGCTTTGCGGATTGCCAATCGTTTCTTTCCCGAAGAAGATATCAATGCCCGTTATGCTTTTCATGATATAAATGCGAAAATCACACATCGGTTTTCCAATGAGAGCAGGCTTTCTTTTAGTGTGTATTCTGGAAGAGATTTGTTTAAAATGAAGGATAAACAGCTTTTCCCGTCAGGAAATCTGCTCCATCAAGAGAAAGAACAGACCACGGATGAATATCATATCAGATGGGGAAATCTTTCTGCCGCGTTGTCATGGAATAATCAGTTCAATCATAAACTGACCGGTAACTTTTCTTTGGTATATGCCCGTAATCTGTCTAAATATGACTTTAGGTCAGATGATAGTTTTTATAAAGGGGAAGATGATAAAGAATATTCTGTAGACCGGATGCAGAGGGACAGTTATTCTACTATTGATGACGTAGGTTTTCGCATGGATTTTCATTACCTTCCTACGGCGAGTCATCATGTTCGCTTCGGAAGCGATTACTTGTATCATATCTATTGTCCGCAGCATACGCTATCACAGGATATAAGAGGTACGGAGGAAATGACGGATACGTTATTGTCATCAGTAGAGAGCCATTACAAGGGGAATGAATTCTCTTTTTATGCGGAAGACGATATGAGGCTGACCCGAAAGCTGCGGATAAACTTGGGGGGACGTTATACCATGTATCAAGTTTCGGGAGCAGTATATCATTCGCTGGAGCCGAGAATATCGGCAAGTTACCGTCTGTTCAGTCGTACCACATTAAAAGTTTCCTATACCGAGATGAGTCAGTTTGCGCACCAGTTATCCAATTCTTATTTAAACTTGCCGACCGATTGTTGGGTTCCTTCTACCTCCCGTATACGTCCTATGTATTCGCGACAGGTGGCAGGTGGTGTGTACATGGAACTTCCGTGGAGGTTGTGCCTGGAGGTGGAAAGCTATTTCCGTACTACCAGCCGAATGTTGGAGTACGAGGCGGGAGCAGTCTTACATTGCCTGCCGGAAACTGGGAACAGGTGGTACGGGTGGGAGACGGCAAATCGTATGGGTTGGAAACATCGTTGGTGTATCATGATGAGCAGAACCTCTTTCAGGCTGGTTATACTTTATCATGGAGCAAGCAAAAATTTGATGATTTCTATTCCGGTTGGTATCCCAGCAAGTTTGATAATCGTCATAAACTGAATTTTGTCTATCGTCGTAAATTCAGCCATCGAATGGATGTATATGCAGCGTGGACTTATCGTAGTGGTGACCATGCGACGGTTCCTACACAGTATGTGGAAAATCCTTGCCTATCTGGAACTTCGCAGTTGTCGGACTTAGAGCCGATGTATGGAAAACCTAACAATATTACTTTGCCTGCCTACCACCGGCTGGATGTGGGTATCAATTTCCGGCGGACTACCAAGCGGGGATTCGAGCGAATTTGGAATGTGAGTATCTATAATGCTTATTGCCGTATGAATCCTTTTTATACAAAGATAGAACGGCAGGTGGATGGAAGTTTCAGAGGAAAGGCTATCGGACTGTTCCCGATAATTCCTTCTTTTAGCTACACCTTAAATTTCTGAATCGGTATGCATTGGAATGTCATTGATTATAACAAATTTCTAAATATTGTATTTATGCATTTAAACAAACAGAATTTTATAATAATACTTGCAGCTTTCAGTCTGTTGTCATCTTGTGTGTATCATTTTGACTTGGATGAAATTTCAGAGGTTCCTAAATTAACGGTATATAGTTATCCTGGAAGTGGAGATACTACGGTGGTACGTCTTTCGCACAGTCTTCCAGTTTATGACAAAGGCATGAGAATGTATGGATTAAAGGGAAGGGACATCAGACTGGAAGTGAATGACATTGCTGTTCCTTTGTTGTGGACAGAGGATTCATTGCCGGGAGTCCCCGCCAAAAGTTATTATGTGGTGCAGCCCTATGAGACGAGTGACCGTGTCCGGCTTACAGCTTCGGTAGAAGGGGTGAAAGCAGTATCTGCCTTTACCATTATTCCTGCTCCTTTTCCCTTAAACGCTGTTAAAATAGAACGAAAACCCTCTGAGTTGAGTGTGCTCCAGCTTCAGATAAATTTTACCGATTATGCAAAGATTGAAAATTACTATGCGGTAACGGTCAAAGAAAGGGTGAAGTATTGGAAAGAGGGGACTTCGGAGGTGCATTATGGCAAACCGTCTTCTGCTTATATGGACTGGAGTGATGAGCCAATGTTGGATGCTTCTTCTGGTTTGGATGACATTTTTATGGGAAACTATGCGTACTATCAGAATCTGTATTTTTGGAGCGATGAGAAAATTCAGGGAAAGAATTACACACTTCGCCTGAATATGACTTACATACCTGATTACAAGACTTCTATTCAAGATGAAACTTTTATAAACAGAAAGCAATATAAGGTTTATTTATATAGTCTGTCTGAAGAGTTCTACCGTTATTTGAAATCACTTAATGAGCAGAAGAATAATGAACTGGGTAATGTGGAGCTGGCTCCTATGCGGGCTACTTACACCAATGTGGAGAACGGTTTCGGACTGGTAGGTGGTTGCTGCTTGCGGCAAACGGAGTGGATGGAACTGTCAGAGTCTGAAACACAGTTAGATTTTGACCATGCAGTGTTTAATGTTGAATATAATGTGGATTCGATAAAAAAGAATCACCCGTTTATTTCGCTGAATAATGAATCGTTAAGTAAATAAAACAGAAACTAGATTAAAAATAATAACGCTAATTGGAAATCAGTATGAAACGATTATCTTTTTTCTTATTCCTTTTCTTTTTATGGATGACAGTTCGTGCACAGATGCTCCGTTCTTCAGGCCTAGTGCTTTATGGAGGGAAAAATACCGTAAACTACCAGGTGGCTTCACCGGAGAAAGGATTACCGCCTTTCGATTTGGCAAACTCCCGTTTGGGGGCTGATTTTACTTTGGGTGCCGGATACCGCTGGCGGCTGAATCGTCCGGATACCGGCTGGTTCTTCGACTTGTCGTTATCGGCAAGATATGGCCGCTACAGCTATGGATTCCGTTATCTTTCTTCTGACGTGCATACGACGTATGTGGGCGGAGAAGGAATCCGTAATCTGTGGTCGGCATCTTTTGCTGGAAGTGTGGGACGGTACCTGTTTCGAGGATTGAATCTGTCGGTAGGAGTGGAGCCTACTTTTTATTTTTATGACAAAAGTTTCTTCGACTTGCCGGTATTTGCAAGATTGGCGTATGACTTCAGATTCATGGAAGTGGCTGTGCAATACAAATGGGGGATGACAAGGAAGTTCAATATGTCTCCTTTCTTGCGTAACCGACTTTCAGGCTGGGAGTGTTCGGTCTATATTCCTTTGTCAAGACGGAAATGATTTTTCTTTGAAAGGGATGGATTTTCTATAAATTTCTGTAACATATTGAGAAATACAGATTTAATAGTTGCCAGTACTTCCTTGTCAGTACTTGAGTACTTCCACGAAAGTACTGTAGTACTCCAAGGAAAGTACTAGAGTACTGCCAAGGAAGTACTGATTTAATGTGACTTGTGTGTAAGGGGTGGGAAGGGTTCTTAACCTTCTTTTTTCTTGAAATATTCGTATCCGATGCGGCAGAACAGACATTTCTTGGTGTCGCAGTAACTCTTTTTAAGCTGGATGAGTGCCTGACTGTCACCGGCATGGGCGGCTTGCAGACCACATTCTTTCCACAGTCGGATGATGTAGTTGTTTTCCGGTTTAAGTTGCTCCAGCAGGTTGCCGGCACGTTCGGTGAGCCGTTCCTCGCCTTTGTGCTTGCCGTAGGCATAGAGGAAGGGAATCACGGTATTGATAATCAGCAGGTCGATGGAGCGTCGCTGAGGGTTTTCGGACGGGCGGGCGAGGGTTCGCCGAAAACGTAGTGCGTCAGCCAGTAAAGGGAGGTACCTCCACGCAGCAGGTCGCGCAGTTTTTTCACCGTAGAGGCCAGCAGCAACTGGGAGAGCATGCCCTGGGAACGGTGGTAGAGGTTAGCCAGCTGGGCGATGCGTACGTGCGGAAAGTTGCCCGGACGCATGCGGAGCATCTTCCATCGAAGGTGTTCGGAGGGCTGTAGCTCGAATTTGTGGGCCAGGTAGGCGTATTCCCTGGTAAGCTGGGCGGAATAGTCGTCGGACGGGAGTTCCTGCAACAGGCCGGCCTGCCCGAAGAAAATGGCTTCTATCTGAAAAAGATTATCGCGGTGCTTGTTGACGGCTTGCAAGGGAATGGTCTGTGCCCATTGCTCGAAGGCGTCGCTGTTGGTGCCGAAACCGAAGTTGCGGGCTAAGGTGAGAAAAAAGGCTTGTTCCCAGTCGCCTTTGCTTTGGGTAAGCTGGGCCTGGATGCGCTGTGTCTTCTGCTCGAAACGTTCGGTCTGCAGGCTGGAGAGCCAGCTGTGGAGCAGGAGTTTGGGCAGGCGAGGGATAAGGCGGTAGCAGGCCGGGTAATGGCTGGTTTCAATCAGCTCGCGGTAGTTGTCTAACAGGTAGGGCGGATAGTGCAGCTCCATTTGCGGGATGGGTGTGCCGTCGGTGCGGAAGGTTTCGGCATCGATGTCGGAAGCCACATGCAGAATCACAGAGTCGTAGGCGCGGTCCTGATGATGGTGGTGGCGTTTCCAGTCGGAAGCGTGCACGTGGATTTCTACATTTCCCACCACAGAATGCCGTCTATCTTGATTTTCGCATTGAAAAAGTCGGGTCCTGCATCGGGATTGGGGAGTCCGGGGTCAATGACTTCCACGGTTTGTCCTTGCGTGGTATGCAGCGGAGTGAGCGGAAAAAGCTTGTGTTTCCATACAAACTGGAGTAGATGTTCCATGTTAACGAGCTGTAAATGTTGGGTAAATGTAATGATTAATACTGAAAAACACTATCTTTGCGAATAAAATTATCATCAGAATTATGAAAATTGCATTAATTGGATATGGAAAGATGGGAAAGGAAATTGAAAAGATTGCCCTTTCCAGAGGTCATGAAATTGTGAGTATCATTGATATAAATAATCGGGAAGATTTTGCTTCGGAGGCTTTCCGTTCGGCCGATGTGGCCATTGAATTTACGGCTCCTTCAGTGGCTTACGGCAATTGTCTGGAGGCGTTCAAGAATGGGGTAAAAGTGGTATCGGGCAGCACCGGATGGATGGGAGAGCATGGCGAAGAGATGCGCCGTCTGTGCCAGGAAGAGGGTAAGACGCTGTTCTGGTCGTCTAACTTCAGCTTGGGTGTCGCTATCTTTGCGGCGGTGAACAAGTACCTGGCAAAGATTATGAACCAGTTCCCGAACTACGATGTGTCGATGGTAGAAACCCACCACGTGCACAAGCTGGATGCCCCGAGTGGTACGGCCATTACACTGGCTGAAGGGATTCTGGAAAACCTGGACCGCAAGCAGAAATGGGTGATGGGCACACTGACTGCTCCCGACGGTACGGTGACGGGCACGACCGACTGTGCACCGGATGAATTGCCAGTGAGTGCCATCCGCGAAGGGGAAGTACCGGGTATCCATACCATCAAATATGAATCGGAGGCTGATTCTATCGTAATTACACACGACGCAAAGAACCGCAAGGGGTTTGCATTGGGAGCGGTGCTGGCTGCAGAATATACGGCTGCGCACCAGGGCTTCTTAGGTATGAATGATTTATTTCAGTTTTGAGTATGATACAGGCATCGCGTAAACAATGGATAAAGTTCGGCATAGTGCTGGTGCTTTACCTGATTTTCCTGATTTGGTTGAAAAGCTGGCTGGGACTGGTAGTGGTTCCGTTCATCTTTGACGCATATATTTCCAAAAAGATTCCCTGGACATGGTGGAAGAAATCGACCAACAAGACCGTGCTGACGGTGATGGGCTGGGTGGATGCCATCGTGTTTGCACTGGTGGCAGTCTATTTTGTGAATCTGTATTTCTTTCAGAACTACGTGATTCCTTCTTCGTCGCTGGAGAAATCGCTGCTGGTGGGTGACTATCTGTTTGTAAGCAAGATGAGTTATGGTGCCCGTATTCCGCAGACACCGCTCCACATGCCGCTGACGCAGCATACGTTGCCGGTGTTCAACTGCAAGTCGTATCTGGAATGGCCGAAGTGGGACTACAAACGGGTGGCCGGACTGGGAGAGGTGCAGCTGAATGACATCGTAGTGTTCAACTTCCCGGCAGGGGATACGGTGGCTACCGGCAATCCGGCAGAAGACATCTATCGCATGAGCTATGCCATTGGTAAGCAACTTTCGCAGCCTATTGACTTGGTCAGCCTGAACCTGGAGCAGCAACGGGATGTGTATGATTATTATTACTCGATAGGACGCAAGTATATTGACGAAAATCCGCAGCTGTATGGTGAGGTGATTACCCGTCCTGTAGACCGGAGAGAGAATTACGTGAAGCGTTGTGTAGGTATGCCGGGCCAGACACTGGAAATCAAGAACCGGATTATTTACCTGGACGGTAAGGCCAACAAGGAGCCGGATAATGTGCAGTATCGTTATTTCGTGCATACCAAGGGCATGCTGCCGGAGGATTTATGTCATGAACTGGGCATCAGCCAGGAGGACCTGATGCTTATTATACGGAGGAATCGGTGTATAACATGCCGTTGACTGAAAAGGCGAAGGCTGCCTTGCTGGCACGGAAGGACTTGGTGACTGCCATTGAAAACGTGCCGGATGATGATGCAGGCGGACTGTATCCGGATAACAAGCTGACGGGCTGGACAGTAGATAACTACGGTCCGATATGGATTCCGAAGAAGGGAGCTACCATAGACCTGACACTGGATAACCTGCCGATGTACGAACGTCCGATCAAGAACTACGAGGCAACAGCCTGGAGGTGAAAGACGGAAAAATCTACATCAACGGACAGGAAACGACGAAATACACTTTCAAGATGGATTATTACTGGATGATGGGTGATAACCGTCATAATTCGGCCGATTCACGTTTCTGGGGCTTCGTGCCGGAAGACCATATTGTGGGTAAACCTATTTTTATCTGGCTGTCGCTGAACCAGGATCGTGGCTGGTTTGACGGAAAGATTCGCTGGAACCGTCTGTTTAAGTTTGTGGATTCCATTAAATAATCTATGAACAAAGGAAAGTCCGGATGGTGGTGGTTGAGAGCGGCCGGCCTGACGGTGTTGACCGTATGGCTGGTGCGGACCCTGCTTGTGACGACTTGTGTAATTCCTTCTTCCGGGATGGAAAATTCTCTTTATCAGGGAGAGCGGATTCTGGTCAACAAGTGGAGCTACGGGCTGCGTTTGCCTTTTTGTTCGCTTTTCGGCTATCATCGGCTGGCATCTTCGCGTGCGGAGAAGGGGGATATTCTCTTGTTCAATAACCCTCATCCCCAGCAGGTGGAGAAAGGAATAGAGTGGAGAGAGCTGTTCATCAGTCGCTGTATCGGCACGCCGGGAGATACGCTGATGTTGGATGCCGACCTGAACTGTGTGGGCGGAGAGGTGCTCAGCCCGGATGCCAAATCGCTGTATGCTTATCCGGTGTCTTCGGAAGACTTGATGCTGACCGTGCTGTCGGTGCTGGGTATCAAAGGAAATACGCTGGCCGGATATACTTCCGACGGGGGGTATATACGGAGTTTCAGCCAATATGAATATTACTTGATTTCGCAGAAACTGGAGGGACGGATTCCGCTGGTTCCGCTGGATGAAAAGAACCGTACGGAAGTGCATCCGTATGTGATTCCGGCGAAAGGCGTTCCGGTGAAGGTATATCCCTGGAATGTGACCTTGCTCTGCAATACGATTGTGGCGCATGAACACCAGCCTGCAGAGGTTCGTCACGATACGTTGTATGTGAAGGGAAAGCCCGTGGAGGCTTATACGTTTGGCAAGGATTATTACTGGGTGGCTTCCAATGACCCGGTGAATATTTGTGATTCCCGCTTGTTCGGTTCGTGCCGGAGGACCACCTGATAGGGAAGGCTTGGCGCATCTGGTACTCTTCGCGGAAGGGGCGCTTCTGGCAGCGGATGCAATGACATAAACTAAGAAAGAATGAAGAATGAAGTGATTTTGGGGTCGGCCTATCTGGCTCCCGTAGAATATTATACCAAACTTTTTGCTTATCCTTCGGTACGTGTGGAGCGTTATGACCACTACATGAAGCAGACTTACCGCAACCGGTGCGTGATTGCATCGGCCGACGGACCGTTGGTACTGACCATTCCGACGGAAAAGAGTGACGACCTGAAGTGTGTGATGAAGGATGTACGTATTTCAGACCATGGCAACTGGCGGCATGTGCACTGGAATGCGTTTGTAGCCGCTTACAAGCATAGTCCTTTCTTTGATTACTATGCAGATGAGTTTCACCGGTTCTTTGAGCAGAAATATGAGTTTCTGTTCGAGTTTAACCTGGAGCTGTGTGAGTGGGTGTGCCGGCAGATTGACATTGAGCCTCGCCTGATACCTACCGAGGAATACATGCCGGAAGTGGAGTGTGCCGATGATTTCCGGGAACTGATTCATCCCAAACGGATTATCGGGAGGCGGACAAGGCATTCTTTCCTAAACCTTATTATCAGGTGTTTGACCAGAAGCTGGGTTTTCTGCCTAATCTCAGTGTGATTGACCTGCTGTTCAATATGGGACCGGAAAGCTTACTGGTGCTGCGTGACTCGGTGCGTGCGTTCAATGAAATTTAAGGATACATATTCCTTCAAACCCGATTTTATGTTGTACATTTGTAACTGAATCAATGATTTAACAATATGAATAATCTTCCAACAGTAACGAAAAACCTGCTTATTATCAATGTGCTCTGTTTCTTCGGGATGTTTGTGGCCCGGAAATACGGAGTGGATATAGAAAATATGCTGGGTCTTCACTTTTTCCTGGCTTCGGATTTTAACCTGGGGCAGCTTATCACTTACATGTTCATGCATGCCAATTTCTCGCATATCTTCTTCAATATGTTTGCGGTATGGATGTTCGGACGGGTGCTGGAACAGGTGTGGGGACCTAAACGCTTCCTGACGTATTACCTGATTTGTGGTATTGGCGCCGGCCTGATTCAGGAGTTGGTGCAGTATGTGGAGTATCTGGCGGTGTGGTCTAATTATGATTCGGTCAATACGGGACTGGGTATCATTCCTATGGATGTGTTCCTGAACCAGCTGACTACCGTAGGTGCTTCGGGAGCGGTGTATGGCATTTTGCTGGCATTTGGTATGTTGTTTCCCAACAGTCAGATGTTTGTATTCCCGATACCGGTGCCCATCAAGGCGAAGTATTTTGTGATTGGATATGCGGTGCTGGAGCTGCTTTTAGGATTGGGAAGCAACGATGGAGTAGCCCATTTCGCTCACCTGGGAGGTATGTTGTTCGGCTTGATACTGATTGTTTATTGGAGAAAGAAAAATGGCGGCGGACGGATTTATTACTGATTTGAAAAGAAAGTTCCAGCAGGGAGACATTGTGCTGCGTCTGGTGTATGTGAACGTAGCGGTGTTTCTGGCAGTGACACTGGTGCAGATTTTTCTGACCTTATTCAATGTGTCTGCTTCACCGTGGATGAACTATCTGGAACTGCCGGCATGGACGGAGGTCTTTATCCGTAGGCCCTGGACCCTGATTACTTACATGTTCATGCATGCCGGTGTGCTGCACATCTTGTTTAATATGCTGTGGCTATTCTGGTTCGGTCGTCTGTCTCTGGCTTTTTTCTCGTCGAAGCACTTGCGCGGACTTTATTTCCTGGGAGGTATCTGTGGCGGATTGCTTTATATGCTGGCATATAATGTGTTTCCTTATTTTCAGGATGCCGTGTATTCTTCCTATTTGCTGGGTGCTTCGGCTTCTGTGTTGGCCATTGTGGTGGCGGTAAGTGTACGTGAACCGAATTATCCGGTACAGTTCCTGTTTATCGGTACGGTGCGTCTGAAATATGTGGCTTTGTTCATGGTGGTGCTTGATTTGCTGTTCATGACTTCTGACAATGCAGGCGGGCACATCGCACATCTGGGTGGAGCACTGGCCGGATGGTGGTTTGCGGCAGGATTGCAGAGCGGCCACGATGCCACAAAATGGATAAACCTGGTGTGCGACTGGTTTGCAGGCTTGCGACGTCCGGTGAAGCGTAAACCCAAGATGAAGGTGCACTACGGAGGACGTCAGGCAGATTATGAATACAATGCCCGGAAAAAGGAACGTGAGGCAGAAATTGACCGGATTCTGGACAAACTGCGTAAGTCGGGCTATAACAGTCTGACGGATGACGAGAAAAAAAGCTTATTTGATGCAAGTAAGAAATGAGTATTTGGAAACATACGTTTAGAGGAGTCTTTATTTTAGGAAACCTGGTTGTCGGGACCGGATTTTTGTGCTGTGCTTACAGTCCGCTTCTATCGCCGGTGGCTCATCCGGTGCTGGCTTGTGCGGGGTTGTTTTTTCCCTTTTTCTTGTTGGCTTTGATTGTTCTTGCAGTAGTGGGGCTGTTTCATGGATGGAAGTTTATGTGCCTTCCTTTGCTGCTCTTACTGGCAGGAGGAGGGGCAGTCGCGACGTATACTCCGTTTGGAGGAGGGGAAGAACCTACGGACGGGGATGTACTGAAATTTCTGACCTACAACGTTATGAATATGTACGGAGATGCGGAAAATGAATCTCGTCCCGTGCAACATTATATTCAGGAAAGTGATGCAGACGTGGTTTGTCTGCAGGAGTATCAGTGGGATGCTCAAGAGACTAGGAAGGTTTTCCCTATGTATCCTTACAGAAAGTTGCTGAAAGCGTCTAACGGAAATGGGATGGCTTGCCTGTCGCGATTCCCGATTCTCTCGGTAGAACAGATTCCTTATGAAAGTGGGAGTAATGCCAGTTTTTTACTTCGGCTAAACATAAAAGGGGATACACTGACGTTGATATGCAATCATCTGGAATCGAATAAACTGGATGCGCATGATAAGGAAGTATACGAGGGATTGCTGAAATCGCCTGAAGAACAGAACGTGAAATCGGACAGTAAATACCTGTTGCATAAATTAGCTGATGCCGTGGCCATCCGTGACCGCAGGCTGATTCGGTGGCACAGGCCATCTCCCGGCAGTCAGGTAAGTATCTGCTGGTATGCGGTGATTTCAATGATTCTCCTATTTCGTATGCGCATCACACCATCGGAAAAGGATTGACAGATGCTTATCGTGAAGCCGGCTGGGGACCGGGATTCTCGTATAACCGGAATTTTCTGTATTTCCGCATTGACCATTTGTTTGTGAACAAAGGATTTAAAGTATTGAAATGCCGTGTGGACAATTCCATTTCAGCATCCGACCATTATCCGTTGTGGTGTTTGGTAGAGAAGTTATAACCTGATAATAAATAGAAGATGAAGAATTTAATTTTTGCAGCAGCTATGAGTTGTATGGTATGTGCCTGCGGTCAGCAGGCGGCAGATACGGGCAATCCGTTCCTGTCAGAGTTTGAGACCCCTTATGGAACACCGGACTTTGACCGTATCAAGGTGGAACATTATGAACCGGCTTTCTTGAAAGGCATTGAGCAGCAGAATGGGGAAATCAAAGCCATTGTAGAGAACCCGGAGGAACCGAGTTTTGAGAATACGATTGTGGCATTGGATAATAGCGGGGAGATTCTGGCTCGTGTGAGCGGTGTGTTCTTTGCTTTGACAGAAGCAGATACCAATGACGAAATGATGGCGCTGGAAGCAAAGATTGCGCCGATGCTGTCTGAACACAGTGATAATATTTTCCTGAATCAGGAGCTGTATAAGAGAGTGGCTGCTGTTCATGCTCAGGAAGAGGCTGGAAAGATTCAGCTGACCACCGAACAGCATTATTTGCTGGATAAATATTATAAGGAATTTATCCGTTCTGGTGCCGGACTGGATGCACAGAAGCAGGAACGTCTGCGTGAAATCAACAAGCAGCTTTCTACACTGACCATTGAGTTCGGTAATCATGTGTTGGCCGACAACAACGATTATCTGCTGGTGGTAGATAAGAAAGAAGATTTGGCTGGTCTACCGGATGCAGTTATTGCAGGAGCTGCACAGGAAGCCAAGGCACACGGAAAAGACGGTAAGTGGGTATTTACTTTGCAGGAATCCAGCCGTACTCCGTTGCTCCAGTATGCTCAGAACCGTGAACTGAGAAAGAATATCTATCAGGCATATACCAGCCTGGGTAACCGTGGCAATGCCAATGACAACAAGGAAGTGCTGAAAAAGGTGCTTGCTCTTCGTCTGGAAAAGGCACAGCTGATGGGATTCAACAATTTCGCAGAGTATCAGTTGGCTGACAACATGGCGAAGAACCCGAAAAATGCACTTGACCTGCTGTATGGCTTGTGGGAATATTCTATCAAGAATGCCAAAGCGGAAGCAGCTGAGTTACAGAAAAATCATGGACCGTGAAGGAAAAGGTGAGAAACTGGAAGCATGGGACTGGTGGTATTATGCAGAAAAGCTTCGCCAGGAGAAATATGATTTGAATGAAGATGCCATCAAGCCTTATTTCAGTCAGGAAGATGTGCACAATGGACTGTGTACGGTGGTCAACAAGTTGTATGGCATTACCTTGACTCCTTGTGATTCTATTTCTGTATATAATAAGGATGTGAAGACTTATATTGTGAAGGATGCAGACGATTCATTGTTGGGCGTGTTCTATAGCGACTACATGCCTCGTGCCAGCAAACGGAGCGGTGCCTGGATGAGTAACTTCCGTGAACAGCAGGAAGGGGTTCGTCCGTTGATTTATAATGTGGCCAGCTTTACCAAACCGGCTGGTGACCTTCCTTCCTTGCTGACAATCGATGAAGCACGCACCATGTATCATGAGTTCGGACATGCTTTGCACGGATTGCTGACTCAGTGCAAGTATAAAGGTGTGTCTGGTACTTCTGTAGCTCAGGATTTCGTGGAACTTCCTTCACAGATTATGGAACACTGGCTGTATCACCTGAAGTGCTGAAAATGTATGCCAAACATTACCAGACTCGTGAGGCTATTCCTGATTCTCTGATTGCCAAGATTGAAAATCAGGCATTGTTCAACCAGGGCTTTATGACTACAGAACTGTTGGCAGCTGCCATTCTGGATATGGAAATGCACTGTCTGACTACGATGGAAGGATTCGACGTGCTTCAGTTTGAAAAACAGCTGATGGACAAATTGGGACTGATCCCGCAGATTGCGCCTCGTTATCGTTCTACTTACTTCAACCACATCATGGGTGGTTATGCAGCTGGTTATTATAGCTATATCTGGGCTGAACGTCTGGATACAGATGCCTTTGAAGCGTTTAAGGAACATGGCTTGTTCGACCAGGCTACTGCTACCTCTTTCCGCAAGAACATTCTGGAAAAAGGTGGTTCAGACGACCCGATGAAACTGTATGTAACCTTCCGTGGGGCAGAACCCAGTCTGGATGCGTTGCTGAAGACTCGCGGATTGAAATAAAATGTCCGGATAGCAGAGAAAATCTGTACAGAGTATAACTAAAAGAGGGAGTATAGCTTCATTTTTGCAAGCTGTACTCCCTTTTTTAGGCTCTAAGCCTTAAATATTTACAATCCTTTCCGCATATAAATGAAAAAAAAACTATATTTGCAACCTTGAATAAACGTATCAAATTTTAAAAGTAAATATAATAAACTAAAGTAACATGCAAAACAAAGGATTTGTAAAGGTTTTTGCGGTATTACTGACCCTTGCGTGTGCTTTTTATCTTTCGTTCTCATTCGTTACACGTTATCAGATGAACAAGGCGACTGAGGACCCGAAAGGTTCGGCACATTACCTGGATCCATGCAGAATCAGAAGGTGTGGTTGGGGATTTATACGCTGAAACAATGCCGTGAGATGGAAATCGGGTTGGGTTTGGACCTGAAAGGTGGTATGAACGTCATTCTGGAAGTTCTGTACCAGATGTAGTGAAGGCGTTGGCCGACAACAAACCGGATGAAGCTTTCAATAAAGCTGTAGCGGAAGCTGCAAAATTGCAAATTAACAGCCAGGAAGACTTTATTACGCTGTTTATCAGAGAATACAAGAAACTGGCACCGGAAGGCAAACTTGCCGAACTGTTTGCAACTCAGCAGTTGAAGGATAAAGTAAATACCCGTAGTACTGACGCTGAAGTAGAAAAGGTATTACGTGAAGAGGTAAGTGCTGCTGTTGATAACTCATTCAATGTTTTGCGTACACGTATTGACCGTTTTGGTGTAGCTCAGCCGAACATCCAGACACTGGAAGGCAAAATGGGCCGTATCATGGTAGAATTGCCGGGTATCAAGGAACCGGAACGTGTGAGAAAACTTTTACAGGGTTCTGCTAACCTGGAATTCTGGGAAACATTTGAAGCAAAAGATATCGTTCCGGTATTGGCTTCTGCTGACAACCGTGCACGTGGTCTGCTGAATGCAGATGCTCCTGCTGATTCTGCAATGGTAGAAGCTGATACAACTGCTGTAGCTGAGGCTTCTGCTGTGTCTGCAAAAGACAGTCTGGCTGCTGCATTGAAGGGCGAAACTGCTACTGCTTCCAATACAAATATTGAAGAACTGAAGAAAGAACATCCGTTGCTGGCTGTACTGCAGTTGAATCAGAGCGGTGTAGGCTGTATCGTTGGTTATGCCGACTATAAGGATACTGCTGATGTAAACCGTATCTTGAACATGAAAGCTGTGAAGGAAGTAATGCCGCGCGACTTGAAACTGATGTGGGGTGTGAAAGCTTCAGATATGGACAAGACAGGACGTATCTTCGAATTGTATGCTATCAAGTCGACAGAACGTAACGGCCGTGCACCGCTGGAAGGTGATGTGGTGACTGACGCAAGAGATGAATACGACCAGTTCAACAAGCCTTGCGTAAGCATGTCCATGAATACGGAAGGTGCCCGCCGCTGGGCTGCCCTGACCAAGAAGAACATTGGCCGGGAAATCGCCATCGTATTGGACGGATACGTGTACAGTGCTCCGCGTGTGAACTCTGAAATCACCGGAGGAAACTCGCAGATTACCGGTAACTTTACTCCGGAAGTGACGAAAGACTTGGCCAACGTATTGAAATCCGGTAAGATGCCTGCTCCTGCACGCATCGTACAGGAAGACATCGTGGGTCCGTCTCTGGGTCAGGAATCTATTAACCAGGGTATTGTGTCTTTCATCGTGGCTCTGATTGCCTGATGCTTTATATGTGCGTGATGTACGGACTCATTCCGGGTATGGTGGCGAACGGTGCGCTGTTCATCAACTTCTTCTTCACGCTGGGTATCCTCTCGTCATTCCAGGCTGCCTTGACGATGTCCGGTATCGCCGGTATGGTATTGTCACTGGGTATGGCCGTGGATGCGAACGTATTGATTTACGAACGTACGAAAGAAGAGCTTCGTGCAGGAAAGGGAACCAAGCAGGCCCTGGCCGAAGGTTACAAGAATGCCTTCTCTGCCATCTTTGACTCGAACCTGACTTCTATCATTACAGGTATCATCCTGTTTAACTTCGGTACTGGTCCTATCCGTGGTTTTGCCACTACCTTGATTATCGGTATCCTCTGCTCATTCTTCTCAGCTGTGTTCTTGACTCGTCTGGTTTACGAACACTTCATGAACAAGGACAAATGGCTGCACCTGACATTCACTACAGGTATTTCAAAGAACCTGATGCAGAATGTACACTATAACTTCATGGGTATTACGAAACGTTCGTTTACTATCTGGGGAGTTGTCATCGTAGTATGTATCATTTCATTCTTTGTACGTGGTCTTGCACAGAGTATCGACTTCACCGGTGGACGTAACTTCGTGGTTCAGTTTGAACAGGTTGTACAGCCGGAAACTGTACGTAGCTTGCTGCAGCCGAAAGTGGGTGATGCAAACGTGCAGGCTATTGCTTTGGGTACAGACGGTAAGACAATCCGTGTGACTACCAACTACCGTATCAACGAAGATTCTCCTACAATCGATGCAGAAATTGAAGAGTTCCTTTACAATGCATTGAAAGAAGGTAATCTGTTGGGTGAAGGTACTACACTGGAAATCTTTATCGACCGTGATAATCGTGCCGGAGGTTCTATCATCAGTTCCCAGAAGGTAGGTCCTAGCATCGCCGACGATATTAAGACTTCAGCTGTATGGTCAGTTGTATTGGCTTTGATTGCTATCGGTCTGTATATTTTGATTCGTTTCAACAACATCGCCTTTAGTATTGGTGCTACAGTAGCATTGATGGTGGATACCGTATTGATTATCGGTGCATACTCTTTGTGCTATGGATGGATGCCGTTCTCTTTGGAAATTGACCAGACATTCATTGGTGCTATCTTGACTGCAATCGGTTACTCTATCAACGATAAGGTGGTAATCTTCGACCGTGTACGTGAGTTCGTCGGTTTGTATCCGAAACGCGACCGTACGCAGCTGTTCAATGATTCGTTGAACACGACTCTGGCCCGTACCATCAACACTTCTTTGAGTACGTTGATTGTGTTGCTGAGTATCTTCATCCTTGGTGGTGACAGCATCCGCAGCTTCGCATTCGCTATGATTCTGGGTGTAGTAATCGGTACATTGTCTTCATTGTTCGTAGCTGCTCCGGTAGCTTACCTGACAATGGGTCATAAGATGCCGAAACAGGCTGGTGAAGCAGAATAAAATAGAAATCTGATATAATGTTTGAAAGCGGCTGTTTTCCTCGTGAAAGCAGCCGCTTTTTTAATGTGGTTTATGAGCATGAAAAAACGCCTAGGCGTTCGGATTAAAACGTCTAAGCGTTTGCTTTGAAACGTCCTTGCGTTTTGATTCAAATGTACTTGTGTTTTGAATCAAACGTAAGGACGTTTTTTATAGCTGATTATTCATCGACTTTCTCATCAATAGATTTACCTGTCAGTTGCTTCAAGTAATCGGAAGCAGACATGCCGAACTCTTCTTTAAAGCACTGACGGAAGTATACGTTACTGTTGATTCCTACCTTGAATGCGATTTCAGAGATAGAATATTTTCCTTCCAACAGATACTTTTCAGCCAGCTGCATTTTGATTTTCCGGATATACTCGTTAGTTGACATACCCGTAAGTGCCTTTACCTTGCGATAGAGTGTGGAACTGCTCATGCACATCACATTGGAAAGTACGGTAATATCTATATTTTCTGCAGCAGCTAATCCTTCGGTAATCGTATTGGTGATTTTATCTAGGAATTCCTTGTCCAACTTGTTCATAGATTCCGTGATAATGGCCCTCTTTTCCTCCATGCTTTGTTTTTTCGGTTTGTCTGGACGGATGGCAAAGCGCTCTGATAAAAGTCGCCGCTGGGTCAGCAAATTGCTGATGCGGCTTTGCAGCAGACCGGCACTGAAAGGCTTCGTCAGATAAGAATCAGCTCCTGCCTGGTAGCCTTCCTCCTTGTCGGTAATACTGTCTTTTGCCGTTAATAGGATAACCGGAATGTGACTGGTACGAATGTCTGCTTTCAGCTTTTGACACATGACAACCCCATTCATTACCGGCATCATAATGTCACTGACGATAATATCCGGAATACAATCTGTGGCTATTTGTAATCCTTCTTTTCCGTTAGCAGCAGTCTTTATCTCATATAAGTCCGTAAACGAGTCGGCAATGTAGTCGCGTATGTCGGCATTGTCTTCCACCACCAGGATAATCGGGCGGGCATTTTTATCTTTATCTGCCACTTCTTGTTTCTCAATCGGCTCTTCTTCCTTTCCGTCTTGCTTGTCTGTATGTATATCTTCTCCGTGCAGGGCTTGAGGATAGGTATTGCCTGCCGGCAGGCGCAGATAGAAGGTCGTGCCGATTTCCGGCAGGCTCTTTACTTGAATGTCCCTTCGTGCAGCTTCACCAGGTTTTTCACCAGTGCCAGTCCGATGCCTGTTCCGGAAGCCTGATGTTCTCCGCTCTCCTGATAATAGCGTTCGAAGATATGTGCCAAAGCGTCCTGTCCGATACCATAGCCGGTGTCTTCTACGGACAGTTGCGCATAGCGTATGCCATTTTCCGTAACCCATTCGGCGCGGATACGGATATATCCTTTTTCTGTGTATTTCAACGCATTGGAAATCAGGTTGTCCAGAATCATGGTGATGACTTCCTTGTCGAAGAACAGCACCATGTTTTCCTCTTCCACCTCTATCAGAATCTGAATCTCCGGCTTGTTGTTCAGTTCCTTGTATTTCAGTCCGGTTTCATAGACCGCGCTGGTCAGGTTCCCTTTTGTCACACACAGTCTCTTGTTCTGTGTTTCTGTCTTCCGGAAGTCCAGTATCTGGTTTATCAGATTCAGTAATCGTACGGCACTCTGATGAATAACAGAAATCCGATGATGGTCTTTGCTGGAAAGTGTATTGCTTTTTACCAAATCTTCCAATGGGCCTAAAATCAGTGTCAACGGAGTGCGCAGTTCGTGGGTAATATTGGTATAGAACCGCAGACGTTCGTCATTCAGTTCTTGTTCCTGTTCATGACTTTTCTTTTCGGATTCATATAAATACTCTAAATTTAATTTGCGTTTGTAAGCCCATAGTCCGGTGAAAAGCAGACCTACACCACTAATTACATAGAGTAATTTAGCCCACCAGGAAAGCCAGAGTGGGGGAGCAATGATAATTTCTATGGATGATATTTCGTCTGACCATTCCTGGTTTCGGATACGAGTCTTGATCATGAATTCATATTTTCCGGGGGGTAGGTTGCGGAAAGTGACGTTGTTAGGATCCTTTACAGTGTACCAGGAGTTTTCCAGCCCTTTTAGCATATAGGCATATTCTACTCTTTCATTCAGTGAGTAATCTTGTATGCTGAATGAAATATTGAAATTGTTTTGCAGGTGTTTTAACCGTACACTTTCTTTGTTGATTAAAGAAATTTCGGTTTCATTACTGTTTTCGGAAACAAGAGGTTCAAAAACGGTTATCTTTCCGATAATGGCTTTTGGAGCCTGTCGCTTTTCCAGAATATAGCTGGGAGTGAAGTAGCAGAGCCGTTCGTGGAGCCAAAATACATAACTCCATTTTTGCCCTTGCAGACGCTTCTTCCGGTGAAACTTGCCATTGGAATATTGTCCCTGAAATCGTAATTGTAGATATTTTCTTCATTTCGAACAAAACAGCTGATTCCCTGATTGGTGCTGAACCAGATATTCTGGTTTTCATCTTCCTCAATGGCCCAGATAAAGGTATTGGCCAATCCCTCATTGCGCTGGTAGACTTTATATTTCCAAGGTGAACTGTTCTCGATTTGGACAAGACCTTCTCCTGTTGCAGCCCATATACATCCCTTTGAGTCTTCAAAAATCTGGTTGATGGTGTTGGATGGGAAGTTTAGGTAGGTGTTGAATTCTTTTAATCGTTTACCATTGGAAGCATAAAGAAATATTCCTCTTCCGAAACTTCCTACCCATATCTGTCCTTTTTTGTCTTTCATAACCGAGCGGACCAAATTGTCAGGAGCATTGGCATTCATGTGCTGAAGAATCTTTTTAGACTCTCTGTCTATTTGAAATACGCCGTTGCTTGTTCCTACCATATAGTGCCATTATTATCTTCGAAAAGCGAGCGTACATCCTGAGTAGATTCTTTTTCTGGGAATATTTGCTGAAATGATTTAGTCTGTATGTTATAATACATTATTCCTCCGTTGAAAATGCCAAACCAAAGATTTCCTTTTTGGTCGCATAGAGCAGTTTGTACGGAATTCCCACTAAGATGTCCACTTTCTTCTGTGTAGGTGGCTATTCTTTGTCCGTCTTTCAATACATTAATTCCTCCTCCATCTGTGCCAATCCATAATAATCCCTGTTTATCGATACAGACAGCACTGGCAATTTGTGTGCTGAGAGAGCTTTCTGGCGAATTGGGCGAATAGCTAAATGACTTAAATAAAGCACCATCCGAACTGAGGAAGTTGATGCCTCCTCCCAGGTTCCAGCCCAGATATTTTGATGAGAGTCTTGAAATAAACAACGAACGGTTGAATTGTTTAGATTATGTTCATTATTTCCTGCTTGGATTACATGTATCTCTTCTGCCGTATTGAACAGGGTTTTTGAAAGATCTATAATGGCAATACCTCCCAGTTCTGTAGCTACCCATAATTGGTTCTCATTGAATTGCTGAATATCATAAACGAGATGTGACAGTGATGGATTTTTTTCTCCTAACCAGATAAACTCTTCTGTATTAGGGTTAAAAAGAGCCAGTCCTCTTCCTGTTCCTGCCCAGATATTACCTGTGTTATCTTTGAATATACATTGAACATTGTTGTGGGGAAGTGTTTTCTTGTTGTTTGGGTCGTGTGTAAAGTTTTTGACCTTCTTGGTCTTTAGTGAAAGTATACTCATCCCATTTTCTGCATGGTGTCCTATGTATAAATTGCCTTTATTATCATCTAACAAGGTCCATACGGTATTGCTTGGGAGTTCAGGTATAGTCGTTTGATTATAGTGCGTGAATTTCCCCGTTTTTTTATCTAAATAGTCAATTCCCTGCCAATAAGTTGTAATCCATAGATTCCCGTCTGAGGTGGGATATATGCCAGTTATATCGTTTGTACAAATGCTATTTGGATTTTTTTTGTCATGTTGATAGATTATTTGTTGGTTGGTTTGATAATTGAATGCATTTAATCCGCTTCTTTGGGTACCAATCCATAAAATAGGTTCTGTCGGGTCGTCAAGTAAGCAGTTTAATTCGTTTCCTGTCAGATTTAGCACTTTACCGCTTTTCTTATAAAAACTGGTAAAATGATTTCCCTCTAATTTGTTCAATCCTTCTTCTGTGGCAAACCAGAGGTATCCTTTTTTATCTTCTACAATGTCATTGATATAATTGTTGGATAACCCTTTTTCTAAACCCAACTTTTTGATTGTATAAGGTTGTGAAGATATTTCAGCAATGCACAAGAACAAATAGAATGTGATAAAAAAGTATTTCATGCTTTATTAAAATTAGGGTGAATTCAAAAATACTAATATTTATTGGATAAAATTCTTTTGGATACGAGAATGATTGATATGAAATCGTTTAATGATTGATTTGTGATTCAAAGTAAGGTGGGCAAGCGTCTCATAATGCGCTTAGAGGGCTTCTTGTATGTTTGTATGGCTTAGTAAATACAATTAAACTGCGGATTCTTATCCTTTTATAAATAAGGATAGATCTATTTGATAATGCTCTTTTTGAACTGTTATTAATCTTACATTGCATCATTTCTTATTCATTAATGCATAATTTATTTACTCATTTTTATTCCTTGTTTACATATCTTTGCGTTCACATTCATTAACTCTAATAACCTATGAGGAATTTAAAATTCTTATTATCCTGCTTTATGCTACTCATGTCTGTAGTAGCATTTGCACAAAATCAAGTTACAGGTCACGTAGCAGACGCTACCGGGGAACCTATTATTGGAGCCAATGTCACAGTGAAAGGAACAACAGTTGGAACAATCACAGACATTGACGGTAATTTCACACTGGAGGTGGGTTCCACCGACGGTACTCTTGTGGTTTCTTTTATTGGTTATAAATCAGCTGAGGCTGCAATTAAGGGGAAATCACCTATTAATGTAATACTACAGGAAGACACAGAAACTTTGGATGAAGTTGTGGTTGTAGGTTACGGTACACAAAATCGAAAAAGCCTGACCGGTGCGATCAGTGACGTGAAGTCTGAATCATTGACACGTTCGGTATCTACCACTACAGCCGGAGCGCTTTCCGGTAAGATTGCAGGTATCTCAACTCGTGCAAAAGATGCCCGTCCTGGTAAAGGAATCAGTTTGGAGATACGTAACATGGGTGCTCCTTTGTATGTAATTGATGGTATTCCGTATGGTGGTAACACCGGAAATGACTGGTTGGTCAATTCAGAAGTATCAGGAAATGATGTTTTTAACTCCTTAAATATTGAGGATATTGAAAGCATTACCGTATTGAAAGATGCTTCTGCAGCAATTTACGGTTTGCGAGCTTCAAATGGTGTTGTATTGGTAACTACAAAAAAAGGTAAGAAGAACGAAAAAGTCAGCATCAATGTAAACGGATATTATGGCTGGCAGAATTTGACTCGCTTCCCTGAGCTTGCAAATGCTGAACAATATACAAGAGGTTTGGCCGAAGCTGCTCAGAATAGAGAGAAGATCCAAACTCAGTGTATACAAAAGAAGAACTGGCTAAATGGGCTGCTGGAACAGAAAAGGCTATAAAAGCTATGATTATTATGACATGATCATGAGAAAAAATGTACCGCAGTATCATGTAAATGCAAGTGTGACCGGTGGTTCTGAAAGAACTAATTATTATCTTTCTGTAGCGCATACAAGTCAGGAAGCCATGATGCCTGATTTTAATTATCAGCGTACTAACTTCCAGTTAAACCTGGATACAAAAATTACCAATCGGTTTACTATCGGTGCACAGGTAAGTGGACGATATGAAAAAACAAACGATGTTGGTCTGCCTGGTGGTGATGGTTATTACTCTGCAATCTTGGCAGTATTTAAAATGCGTCCTATTGATAGCCCGTATGCAAATGATAATCCTAATTATATCAGAAATATTGACTCTTATCGTAACGGATATAACCCGGCTGCATTCAGACGTGACATTGCCGGTTATAAAGATAGCATGACTCGTTACGCAAATATCAATGCATACGCTCAGTATGATTTCGGTTTTGGATTGACAGCAAAGGCTACATTCTCTTATGGTTATACTAACAGCCGTTTTGACGGTTACCAGTATGCATATCAGATTTATACTTATGATGAAGCCTCTGATACTTATAATGGTACTAATGCAGCAGGTCGCTGGAGATTGCAAATTGACCGTAGCGTGCCGACCCGTTACATGCAGTTGCAGTTGAACTATAATAAGCAGATAAAGGATCATAATATTTCTGCAGTATTAGGTTATGAAGCTTCTGATTATGATTGGAGCAAGAAAACTTACGGAACTGAACCTTCTACAGACTATTTGCCGTTGCTGCAGATGGATGAAATCAACAGTTTTGGTGATGAATGGAGCTATGAGGCCCGTGCTGGTTGGCTGGCTCGTGTAAACTATGATTATGCTCATAAGTACCTGGTTGAATTGTTAGCCCGTTATGATGGTTCTTATCTTTATGCTCCCAGTCAGCGTTGGGGATTCTTCCCTGGAGCTTCTATCGGATGGAGAATCTCAGAAGAAAACTTCTTTGCTCCTTTGAAATCAGTAGTAGATGATTTGAAGATTCGTGCATCTATTGGTCAGACTGGTACAGAAAGTGGAGTATCTTTATTCGGTTATCTGAGCGGTTATAACTGGAATCAGGGAAGTGCCGTTCTGGATGGAGAATATGTAACTGGATTGAATCAGAGAGGTTTGCCTGTAACAAACTTGTCATGGACGAAGAATACTACAAAGAACATTGGTTTTGACTTGACTATGTTTGGTAACCGTTTGACAATCAGTGCAGATGCGTTCCGTAAAGATATTACAGGGGTTCCGGCAGCACGTTACGACGTATTGTTACCGAGTGAAGTAGGATATTCCTTGCCGAACGAAAACCTGAACAAGCAGGCATATGTTGGTACTGAAGCAATGGCCACTTGGACAGACCACATTGGTGATTTCAACTATAGAGTAAGCGGTAACATTACTTTCTCTCGTTACAGAAATATTGAGTCATACAAGCCGAGATTCAGCAACTCTTGGGATGAATACCGGAACTCTTCTGAAGACCGCTGGGGAGGTATTTATTGGGGATATCAAGTTATCGGACAGTTCCAGTCTGAAGAAGAAATCAAGAATTATCCAGTAAACTTGGATGGACAAGGTAATACCACATTGTTACCGGGTGACCTTATCTATAAAGACGTGAACAATGATGGTGTAATTAACGGTATGGATGAACGTCCTATCGGTTTCCCTGAAGGCTGGGCTCCAATTCTTTCTTTTGGTGGTAATATCGGATTGGAATGGAAAGGAATCGATTTGAATATTGATTTCTCTGGAGGTGCTATGCAGGGATGGAGACAGAACTATGAGTTGACCAATGCATATCATAACGGTGGTAACTCTCCAGCTTATTTGCTGGAAGACCGTTGGCATCGCTTGGATCTTTATGATCCGGAAAGTGAATGGGTTCCTGGACGTTATCCGGCAATCCGTAACGGTGAATTTGCTTACAATAATAAGAATAGTGATTTTTGGTTACATAATGTACATTATTTGCGTATCTCAAATCTGGAAATCGGATACAGCTTACCGACCTGGATGCTGAAGCCGATTCATGCACAGAAGGTACGTATTTATGGTAGTGTGTCTAATCTGTGTTCATTTGATAATGTACATCAGTATGGCATTGACCCGGAAATTACAGCTGCCGCAGCTGTTGTATATCCTCAGCAGCGTACTTTCCTTGTTGGATTTAATGTTACATTCTAAAAAACAATCATTAAGATGAAAAAGAATTCTATAAAACTATTGATAATAGGAACTGCCTTCGCTTCTGTTTTGTCGGGTTGTGGTGATGGCTGGTTCGAAAGGGATCCTAAAAATATTCTGACAAATGAGCAGGTATGGAATGACCCCAATATGGTAAAGTCGCAGTTGGCAAACTTGTATAACCGTATTACGCATCTGCACGGAGATTTTAATACCGGAGGTATGACCGAAATTGATGATGCCATGTGGTGTGGTGCGTTAGACGGAAACGGAAGAAATAATTTCCAATATGGAAATGATTATGGCCGCTTATGGGATTACGGTCTGATGCGCGATATCAACATGTCCATTGAGAATCTGGAAACTTATGGTACAGAATTGACAGAAGAGGAAAAAAGCTTGTTTAAGGCAGAGTTCCGTTTTATTCGTGCCTACATTTATTTTGATATGGTAAGACGTATGGGTGGTGTTCCCTTGATTACCTCTACACTGGAATATGATTATAGCGGTGATCCTTCTTACCTGCAGCATCCACGTGCGAAGGAACATGAGGTTTATGACTTCGTTTACAGTGAATGTGAGGCTGTGAAGAATGACTTGAAGGCAAATGCCGGAAGTCAGACAAGAGCGAACTATTTCACGGCATTGGCTTTGGAAAGCCGTGCGATGTTGTATGCTGCTTCAATTGCCAAATACAATGCCTTATATACTCCTACACTCGTAACAGATGGCGGTGAGGTCGGTATTCCGGCAAGTATGGCTGATGATTATTATAGAAAATCTCTTGCTGCTTCTAAAGAGATTATCAAAGACGGAGGATATGACTTGTATAATAAGAATGCAGATAAAGGTGTAAACTTTTATAAGCTCTTTATGGATAAGGAGAAAAATCCGGAGATAATCTGGGCCAAAGATTATAAGAATCCTGTTAAGGTTCATAGCTTTGGTTTTGATAATGTAATCCAGCATTTGAAAGAAGATAATGAAAACTCTTCTTGCATCGGCCGTCATTGGGATTAGTTGAAGCTTTTGATTACCTGGATGGAACTCCGGGAAAGCTGAAGTATATGGATGAGAACAATAACTATAAGGTTTTTGATAATCCTGCAGACCTGTTTGCCAATAAGGATGCACGTCTTTATGGAACCGTTATCTATCCGGGTACAAAATATAGAGGTTCTGATGTAGACATACAGGCTGGCGTAGCTGTTTGGAATGATGAAAAACAGGATTACGATCTGTTGTCTGACCCGACACTGGGTAGTACCTATACGGATGGTAAGACTTATGTTGGTCAGGATGGTCCTTTGGATGGAGCACAGAATGTAAGTAATACTGGTTTCTATATTCGTAAATATATAAGCGAAGAAGTTGGCTTTACATTGAGAAACTACGAAGAAAACTGGTGGCCCTGGTTCCGTTTGGGAGAAATTTATCTGAATGCAGCAGAAGCATCCTTTGAATTGGGAGATGAGGATCCGGGAGCATTGTTCTATATTAATAAGTTGCGTGAACGTGCTGGATTCCCTGCAAACAGTCTGACAAGCCTGACACTGGAAAAGATTCAGAATGAACGTCGAGTTGAAATGGCATTTGAAGACCAGCGTTACTTTGACCTGAAACGTTGGAGAATTGCAGATGATGTATGGGATGGAGATGAAAGTGAAAACAGTACAGCTGTGGTATATGGCCTGTATCCTTATCGAATTGCTAAGGCAAAACCGGGAACGAATGATACAGATAAGTATATTTTTGTGAAACATCGTTCAAGCCGTTTCATCCTGGCCCGTATGTTCAGAATGTCAAATTACTATTCATCTATTGCAGATGATGTAATTAATAATAACCCGTTAATTGTAAAGAACCCGCTTCAATAAAAAAAATATGAAAAAGATAACATCATTTTTTACTTTGTTGTGCTGCCTTTTAGCAATAAGCAGCTGTAGATATGATAATTATGATGAACCTCAGTCTTTGTTGACGGGTAGAGTCATTTATGATGGTGAGCCCGTTTGCGTACGTGCCGGAGGTGCTGAATTCGTTCTTTATCAGGACGGATATGCCTTTCATAACTCTATTCCTGTGTATGTTAATCAGGATGGAACTTATTCTGCCGTGCTTTTTGATGGAGAATATAAACTCGTACGTATGGGTAATGCTCCTTGGGAACGCCCTACAAATGATACGATTCTTATAGAAGTACATGGAAATACGGTACAGGATATTCCTGTTACTCCTTATTTTGTGATAAAGAATGCTTCGTTCACTAAAAACGGTTCTAAGGTAACTGCGAAATTTACGGTGAAGAAAGTTTCTGAAGGTGCTGCATTGGAAGATGTACGCATATATTTGGGAGAAACTCTTATCACAGATAATAATACGAATCGTGCAAGCCTTAGCTTAGGATCAAACATTACATTGGATCAAGAAATTACTGCTGAGATTGATATTCCAGAAAGCTTAGCTTCTGAGGATTATTTCTTTGCACGAGTAGGAGTAAAATCTGGACAGGCATCTGAATATTGTTTTACGCAGTCTACTAAGATTGAATAAGTCTGTTATTGCTAAGATATAGACTGTTTAACATGGAGGCTGATTCCATTGAGGAGTCAGCCCTTTATAATTAATGGATATGCTCCTGATTCAAAGATTTTTATATAGAGATTTTATTATTTTGTTTATAGGTCTTGTCCTTTATCAGAAAAACATCTGTAACTTTAGCTTTTCTAAAAATGTACTCTTGTAAGCTTATTCTGAGCTTATGCAAATAATTTGTATGATTAATAAAAACGGTTCTATGGGAAACAGATTCTTTTTGTTTTGTTCATTCATTCTGCTTGCATGCTTTTCAGTGCAAGCCCAAGTATCTTTTGGCGAAGCCAAAAAATTCAATGAGAATTGGTTGTTCAGCTTGTCAGACGATAGTCTGGGTGCTTCTGCATCGTATGATGACAGTAAGTGGCGAAAGCTGGATTTACCGCACGACTGGTCGGTAGAAGGACAGCTTTCTCCTTCACTGGCAAGCTGTACCGGTTATTTGCCGGGTGGTATAGGCTGGTATCGGAAACATTTTCAGGTTACCGATAAGGCCGCACGCCATTATATCTATTTTGAGGGAGCATATAACCGCAGCGAGGTTTATCTGAACGGACACTTGCTTGGTAAACGTCCGAACGGATACATCTCTTTTATGTATGACATGACTCCCTACCTGAAGGAAGGAGATAACGTGCTGGCAGTCCGTATTGACCACAGCCGTTATGCCGATTCACGCTGGTATACTGGTTCTGGAATTTACCGGGATGTGTGGATGATTTCTGCTCCTGACATTCATTTTGCCCAATGGGGAATAGCTGGCACGCTACTTCGCTGACCGATAAGCAGGCGGTAGTGGCAGTCGATATGGAAGTAGAGAAACATGTGAAGGCTGCTGGTGCATTGGAGGTTTCTGCGGCACTTTATGATGCAGAAGGTACACTGGTAGCACAGGGCCGTAAGAAAGTGGCGGATAAGGCTGAAGGTATTGCGAAAGAAACAGTATCATTGAAGGTGAAGAAACCTCGCCGCTGGAATTTGGATGCACCTTATCTGTACACGTTGAAGACAGAGCTGCTTTGTGACGGCAAACGGATAGATGGCAGTTCGACGAATGTAGGTCTCCGTACGTTGAAGTTTGATGCCAACAAGGGATTTGCCTGAACGGAGAGTGGATGAAGGTGAAAGGAGTATGTCTGCATCATGATGCTGGTGTACTGGGAGCAGTAGTTCCTCCTGAGGTATGGGAGCGCCGTCTGAGAAACCTGAAAGAAATAGGTGTGAATGCCATCCGTATGAGCCATAATCCGCAGGCACCGGTATTGTATGATTTATGTGACCGAATGGGCTTCCTGGTGATGGATGAGGCTTCGGATGAATGGGAGTTCCCGAAACGGAAATGGATAAAGGGATGGAATGTCGGTGAGCCAAGCTATGACGGAACATTTGATTTCTTTGAAGAATGGATTGAACGCGATGTGACGGATATGGTGCGTCGTGACCGGAATCACCCTTGTATATTCTTGTGGAGTATCGGTAATGAGGTAGACTATCCGAATGACCCTTATTCTCATCCGATTCTGGATGGCACAACCATCAATCAGCCTATGTTCGGAGGATACAAGCCTGATGCGCCGGATGCCATGCGTATCGGTAAGATTGCAAAGCGTCTGGCTGCCTGTGTACGTGCGGTAGATACTTCTCGTCCTGTTACCGGTGCATTGGCCGGAGTGGTAATGTCGAATCAGACAGAATATCCTGAAGCAGTAGATGTAGTAGGATATAATTATACGGAAAACCGTTATGATGAAGATCATGCTACTTATCCTGACCGTGTGATTTACGGTAGTGAAACCGGTGTGGGAATTGAAGCCTGGCATGCGGTACGCGACAAGGAATTTATTTTCGGACAGTTCCTCTGGACGGGTACAGACTATCTGGGTGAATCAGGCAGATGGCCTTCCAGAGGTTTGTATACCGGTTTGCTGGACTTTGGCAGCTTCCCTAAACCACGCGGATACTTCCGAGCTTCGCTTTGGAGTGAAAAACCTGTGACTTACATCGGTACATATCCCAAGCACGACTGGGTATCAATGGATGCATGGGATTTGTGGAACTACGAACCGGGCCAGTTGATTCGGGTAGTTTGTTATACCAATGCACCGCAGGCTCGTTTGTTGCTGAACGGAAAAGAAGTGGGCCAGATGAAGCCTTACGATGATAAGAGTGGTATCATTTACTGGGATATTCCTTATCAGGATGGAGAATTGCGTGCAGAAGGTTGTGATGCAACAGGAAAAGTGCTTTCATCTTATGCCATCAAGACCTCTGGACGTCCATCCGCCTTGCGGGCTACTGTGGATAAGGAAGTCTTGTCACCGGATAAGGCTACTGCACATGTAACGATCGAAGTGGTGGACGAACAAGGTACTATCGTAAAATTAGGCGATAACGACGTAACTTGTCAGATTGAAGGTCCGGCACGTTTGTTGGGACTGGAAGGTTCTAATAACGGAGATATGAGTGATTATACAGATAATCACCACCGTGCTTTCCACGGACGTTTGCTGGCTTATATCCAGACTACAGGTGAGAAAGGTGAGATTCGTGTGAAACTGACTTCTCCTCTTTTGAAAGGAGCGGAAGTGGTATTGAAGGCTGAGTAATCCTTCTTAGGCAGTACTGCGGTACTTCCGTGAAAGTACTGGAGTACTGCCAGGGAAGTACTACGGTACTGCCTAAGAAGTACTGAAAGCGTGCCGGCAGGCTGTCTGAAAAGCGCCTGCCGGCACGCTTTGTTTTCCGGCACCTGATAAGGTGATAGCCTGTTCGTGTTTCTGGAACAGGTGGTTTGATTTTACAGGGAAGCCGGATAGTTTAAGTTTTCTTCGGTGAGTTGTTCCAGCACCTCATGCAGGAACTTGGCTGCCTCCCATTTGGCCATAGGAAGATTCATCATCAGGTAGTTTCCGCAGTCTTTTGCACTGGCTCCCGGCACTTCACCTTCATAATCGGCGATGAAGCGGAAGGTTTCTGTCATCAGCGGAGCAATGTCTTTGGATTGTAAATCGCCTTTTACTATCAGGTAGTTTCCGGTCAGACAGCCCATTGGTCCCCAATAGATAATCTTGTCGGCCCATACCGGATGATTGCGCAGGAAAGTCGCTGCCAGGTGTTCAATGGTGTGGATAGCGGCAGGACCTAAGGCCGGTTCACGGTTAGGCTCTTTCATACGAATATCGAAGGTGGTAACGATTTCACCTCCAACTTCATCTTTGCGTGACACGAAAATACCGCGTTGCAAACGAATATGGTCTACTGTAAAGCTTGGTATCTTTTTCATAAAGCGATTATAGTTTGTTGGGTAATGCTTTCAGGAAAGTTTCAGTGACGTGGAAAGAACGGTCGGCCATTTCCCCCCAGAAATTCTGGTATTGTTCAAAGTGCTTGTCAGCTCCCGGAGTGTCACTGATGATGCGGAAACTGATGAAAGGAATCTGATAGAGGTAGCACACCTGGCAATGGAAGCCGATTCCATATCCACAGCCAGTCCTTCCGGGAAGTTATGCTTGATTTCGTCCAGTTCGCTGCGGTCAGTAATAAACTTGTCGCCTGTACAAATCAGACCTCCGTGGATAGCCGTTTCTGTATCGAGTGAAAGGGCACACTGGAAGAGGGTTTCATTTCCCTGGAAGAAAGTAGGGAGACCCTGAATCTGTCCGTAGGCATTGCCTTCGCCGCACCATACGTCATGGTACACAATCTGCTGGCTGACTACTACGTCCATCACTTTCAGGCAGGTGTCGATTCCTCCGGCTACTCCGGTACTGATGATGCAGTCGGGCTGGAAGTTGCGGATAAGTTCGACCGTTCCGGCAGCGGCATTCACTTTGCCGATGCCACATTGCATCAGGATGATGGTATTTTGCTTGATGTTTCCTTCAATGTAGGTGAAGGGGCCTTCTTTGCGTTCAGTCTTGTTCTCGAGTTGATTAGCCAGTTGCTTCTGTTCGGAAGACATGGCCGTAATGATTCCTATTTTCATGCGTTAAAAAAGATTTTCAGCGGCAAATTTACGACTTTTCAGGCAGTATTGTGTTATCTTTGCCTGCCGAAAACATTAATTATGAATAATATGAACTTGTTCAAGAAACTATTACCCGATGTAGTGGTAATCGTGCTTTTTGCCCTTATTTCGTTTGCGTATTTCTATCCTGCGGTAAATGAAGGACGAATTCTGGCTCAGCATGATGCAGTAGCCGGCATCGGTTCTGGACGTGAAATGAGTGAATACCTGGAGAAGACGGGGGAACGTACGCGCTGGACAAACTCCATTTTTGGAGGAATGCCTACCTACCAGATGTCTCCGAGCTATGACTCTACCGATACGTTGGGCTGGATTCAACAGGTATATCATCTGTTCCTGCCTACTTACGTGTGGTATGTATTTGTCATGCTGCTGGGTTTCTACATCCTTTTGCGTGCATTTGATTTTAAGGTGTGGATGTCAGCCTTGGGGGCCATTATCTGGGCGTTCTCGTCTTATTTCTTCATCATCATTGCGGCCGGTCATATCTGGAAGTTTGTAGCACTGGCTTATATTCCTCCTACCATTGCCGGTATGGTGCTGGCTTATCGTGGTAAGCTGTTGGCTGGGGGGATTGTGACAGCCTTGTTTGTGGCCTTGCAGATTGTGGCTAACCATCCGCAGATGAGTTACTATTTCTTGTTTGTCATGCTGTTCATGGCCATTGCGTATGGGGTGATGGCATGGCGGGAAAAGAAGATGCCTCAATTTATCAAAGCCAGTGTGGTACTGGTAGTTGCCGGCCTGTTGGGCGTGTGTGTGAACTTGTCAAACCTATATCATACGTATGAGTACAGCAAGGAGACCATGCGCGGCAAAAGTGAGCTGGTAAAGGAGAACAGTGCAAACCAGACCAATAGCGGGTTGGAACGAAGCTACATCACACAGTGGAGCTATGGCATCGGAGAAACCTTCTCGTTGCTGGTTCCGAATGTGAAAGGAGGTGCTTCTGTTCCTTTGGCTCAAAATGAGAAAGCCATGGAGAAGGCCGACCCTAACTATATGGGATTGTATAGTCAGTTGGGACAGTATTGGGGGGAACAGCCGGGTACTTCCGGTCCGGTATACGTAGGTGCTTTTGTTATGTTCCTCTTCATTCTGGGATTGTTTATCGTAAAAGGACCGATGAAGTGGGCACTGGTGGGTGGAACCGTATTCTCCATATTACTTTCCTGGGGACATAACTTTATGGGCCTGACAGATTTCTTTATTGACTATGTGCCATGTACAGCAAGTTCCGTGCGGTATCTTCTATTCTGGTTATTGCAGAGTTTACCATACCGTTGCTGGCCATTATGGCGTTAAAAGAAGTGGTAGAACGTCCGCAGTTGTGGAATGAATCACGTAAGTCTTTCTATATTACTTTTGCTTTGACGGGAGGTCTTTCTTTGCTGTTTGCATTGGCGCCAGGCTTCTTCTTCCCTTCGTATGTGTCTTCTGCCGAAATGAACGCATTGCAGAATGCGATTCCGGCCGATCAGCTGGCTCCGATTTTAATTAACTTGGAAGAGATACGTAAGTCCATCTTTACTTCGGATGCCTGGAGGAGCTTCTTTGTCGTATTGATAGGAGCTGTGTTGTTATGGGGATACTGTGCCGGAAAACTGAAAGCACAGCTGCTGGTTGGTTTGCTGGCTTTGCTTTGTCTGGTAGATATGTGGAGTGTAAACAAGCGCTATCTGTATGACGAGCAGTTTGTGGCAAAGGGCACAGAAATGCAGCCTTTCCTGGAACCTTCGGAGACAGACAAGCAGATACTTCAGGACAAGTCTCTGGATTATCGTGTATTGAATCTGTCGGTCAATACCTTTAATGAGAATAATACAGCCTACTGGCACAAAAGTATTGGAGGGTATCATGCAGCGAAGCTTCGCCGTTATCAGGAAATGATTGATGAGCACATTCAGGGTGAAATTACGGCTCTGTATAAGACTTTACCCTCGGTAGGAGCTGATTTAAGTCAGGTAGGTGATACGTTGACTCCGGTGCTGAATATGCTGAATACACGTTATTTCATCATTCCGTTGCAGCAGGGCAAGACTATTCCGATGTTTAATCCTCATGCATTAGGCAATGCCTGGTTTGTTAACGAGGTGCAGTATGTGAACAATGCCAATGAAGAAATAGAAGCGTTGCATCAGGTAAATCCGGCCCACGTAGCAGTGGTAGATAAAAAGTTCCAGAACGAAGTGAAAGCTTCTGTAGGTGCCGACAGCCTGAGTACGATTGTATTGACCAGCTATGAACCTAATGCGTTGAAGTATGAGGTAAACTCTCCGAAGGGCGGTACGGTAGTCTTTGCTGAGATTTACTATCCGGGATGGCGTTCGTTCATTGATGGAGAAGAGGTATTGCATGGCCGTGCAGATTATATCTTGCGTGCGATGAATGTACCAGCTGGAAAGCATGTGGTAGAATTTACCTTTGACCCGCAATCACTCCATGTGACGGAAACTATTGCTTTCATTGCATTGGGCATATTGGGCTTGGCAATATTGGTCGCCATTGTGCTGGCTCTAAAGAAAAATAAGAAGTAAACAGGCCGGGAAGTTTGTTTGAAGAAATAAAAGCGTTCCAGTGAAGAGGCTCAGGCCACTTAACTGGGACGTTTTTTAGTTTTCAGGGCCCGGATGACAAACCAGGCATGACGCAGTACGGTAGATACTACACCGTAATGCTTGCACATGATGCGGAAACGTTCTTTTAGGGAAGCTTTGTGGTTGCGTGTAGTCATTCCTTCATTCAGGTAGTCGATAAGCACCAGATGAGTGTGGTGGAGTACCTGGCTTTTCTTCATGATGCGGATGCACCAGTCAAAGTCTGCTGAAAAACGATAATGAAGGTTGTAGGGCTCTACAAGGTCACGTCGTGCGAAGAAAGCCTGGTGACATACGAGCATGCCTTCCTTGAAACTTTTCCAGTTCAGGTTTTCTGGAGGAGCCAAGCGGCGCATGTGCAGGAAGTGTCCTTCTTCGTCCACAATGGCTGTGTCACCATATAGCACATCCGGAAGTGTGGACTCTGTAATGGAGTGTACCATCAGCTGGAGAGTATCATCTCATGCAGTTCGTCGCCTGCATTCAGGAAGCAAAGGTAATCACCGGTGGCCAGCTTGATTCCCTTGTTCATGGCATCATACAGTCCTTTATCCGGCTCACTGATTACGGTATGTATATGTTCCTTGTATTGTTCAATGATTTGTAAAGTTCTGTCCTTGGAACCTCCGTCCACGATGATGTATTCCACATTCTTGTAGGTCTGGGTGATGACACTCTGAATAGTGTCCTCCAGTACGGCTCCGGCATTATAAGTAACCGTGATGATGGAAAACTTCGGATGTAAATGATGAATGTTATGCATTTTTTCCGGTGATGTGGTTGTATATTTGAATGTATTGGCTGGCTACAGTTGCTTCAGAGTAGGTTGTCACAGCCTTGCGATAGGCTTCGGAGCTTAATGTTTCGTAGTCTCCCTCTGTCAGCGTCCAGCAAATGCCGTTGGCCAGGTCGTCAGCCGATTTATATTGGGCCACGTAGCCATTGTGTAAATGGTCAATCATTTGCGGAATACCTCCTACATTAAATCCTACACAAGGAATGCCACAGGCCATTGCCTCGACAATGGTATTTGGTAGGTTATCCTGCAAGGAAGGAGTGACGTAGAGGTCGACGGCATTGTATATATCTACCAGCTCTTTTTCATTGCTTACGTAATTCATGGGATAGATAGGGAAGGGGAAAAGTGATTTGCACTGTTCGGCCTGACTTCCTAATACCACTACTCCTAATTGCTGACTCAATTCCGGTTCCTGTTGAGCCAGCAGTTTGCATGCCTCAATCAGGTAGTCTATTCCTTTACGCTTATCCGTAATCTTCATGGAGCCGAACAAAAGAAGCTTCTTGTCGCAGGTAGATTCAGCTTCTCGCGTGCGAATTTCTTGGTACGTGGTTTGAACAGATTAGTATTAATCGCATTAGGAATGTTTGTAATGGTGTGTCCTTGCAGCAGGCTGCTTCTGCGTGCCATAGATTCCAGCCATCGGCTACAAGCTATAAACGTAATGGGAGCCGTAGCGTAGAGCTTTTGCTTTTTATGGAACGTCTTTTCCGACAAGTCATGATGATGAGGCTTCAGTAGAAGCGGACAGTCATGACATTGTGCAGTGTATTTCTCGCATTCTCCGGAATAATGGCAGATACCGGTGAAAGGCCACATGTCGTGCATGGTCCATACTACAGGTTTCCCGGAAGCAAGAATGCGCTGGATATCTTTCAAGGAAAGCATGCCTTGGTTAATCCAGTGCAGGTGAATCACATCTGCCTGACGGAACTCCGGTAAGGAGGTAATATCTGTACCCGTGTTGGCAATATCCATCGCAAAAAGGTTATGCCGTTTGAAGCCGTTGGCTGCCCAGATGACAATTCGTTCCCATGTGAACTGCCAGATTCTGCGCCATGATTTCTTGAGGGCAACCACTGTCACCTGATCGGTTTGCTTGTTACGGACCAGCATCTTGGCTTTTATTCCGTTGTTCTTTAAAGCTTCCATCAGTCGGTTGGCTGCGATGGCAGCTCCTCCGATGCGTTCTGCGGTATTGATGATCAGTACTCTCATTAGTCTGTCGGCTTAATTTTATTGCAAAGGTACATTATTCTTTTTTGAAAGCATGCTACCGGTTAAATCTTTTTAGCAGGACTTCCGAAAGTTCACGGCTGTAATTTTCCAGGTTGTAGGTCGTTTCTGCAAGTTTTCTACCGTTTTCTCCCATTTTGAGGGCTTGTTCCGGATGGTCATGCAGATATTGTAAAGCCTTTTCCCATCCTGCCACATCACCGTAATCTACTAACATACCGGCTTGTTCCAGTTCCAGATTCATTTCAAATTTGGTGTTTCGGGTTGAAATGATTGGAAGCCCGAGTGCCAGTGCCTCTACCAGCGTAGTTAGTCCGACAGTGTAAGGATAGTTAAGGCAGGAAATGACGACAACTTTTGAGCGAGCTACCTCCAGTGCTAACTGATACGGTATGATACCTTCTACTATGTGGATATGGATATTGTTTTTCCCTTGAAACCGGTTGGTGATTTCCTCATATTTCTGGTCACCGTTAGCTGGGGAAGTATAGAGGTCGAATTCCAGTCCGGTATGGCTGAAAGCCTGGAGTAAGGTTGCCAGATCTCGATTTTCCTTTCCTGTAGAGATGAACTCTTTGTCTTTCGCCTCATTCCGCATGCGGTCGTAGAAGTCCAGATCGGCCCCCCAATGGATAAGGTACATGTCTTTTTCTTTTACCTTTCCAGTTTTCAGGGAATCGTCTATTAATGCCTTGCTGAAAAAGAACATACAGTCTATACCCTTATAGAAAAGGCGGGAAAGAAGATTTTTCAGCCAACCTTTGCTTTGGGGGACGGCTTGGTGATGCCAGACGGCTATTGGTTTACGGAACAGGCCGAGAGCTCGTAAGAATATGAGAAGTTCCAGTCCCCGGTAAGAGGTGCCATAAACTACATCATAATTTTCTTTACACCTCAGAATGGCGTGTAGGTTATACCACATCAGTTTCCAGCGTGAGGTGAAATGTTTGTATGGGTGAAGCACTGGGTCAATCCCGTTTTTAGGGAAGTGGGTAAGTCCGTATAGGATATGTCCAGGATGTGTATGCTCCTTCCATTCTTTTAGGGCAGAAGCAATAGGTCGGGTGTGGTAATAGTATATTTTCATGCGCCGAAGTCTCCTTTCAATGTACGTTTGATGCGTCGTATGGCCTTTGCCATGAATGAATTGGTGCGGGCATAGTAGCGGACATAGGCATTACGTGCCTGTATATTTTCTTCTATAGGGGAAATCTTTTTTACAGGAAGTCGCTCCATGTACAATTCGGATGCGTACAATCCTCCTCCGCCGCAGTTGGTACCGCTTCCATCGAATCCTTCGTTTTGCACCAGCGATTTCCCGACGTTAAGCGAGAGTATGCCTTTTAGAAAAAGTGAAGCATTCCAGCGAATGGCCCATGAATTATTTTTACCTTCAATTTGCCGGCGCAGCATACGGGTGTAACCATATTTGCCGTTAAAGTCGAAGGTATAGGTAAGCTTTCTGCTTTCCAGTTCTGTCAGCAGTGCCTTTCCGTCGGCATTGAAATGTTTCCAGGCGCGGTCCCAGGTACCCCAACCCCAGCTTCCGGTCCATTTAATGAGAAAAGTATCGGGCAGAGAGGGGTCATGAGTAAAATCACAGGCCTGGATATGACCTACCCGCTCTTCATCACGATAAGTTTCCAAGGCATCATTCATGAACTGCAGGAAATGAGGGGCCACGACGAGGTCGTCTTCCAGTACGATGACACGACCGTAACGGTTTATCTGGGTTGTCACTCCATCGATGATACTACGGGCGAGTCCCCAGTTTTCCGCACGTTCGGTAATGGTTATTTTCTTGAATCCTTGTATTGACCGGATAAAAGCGCGTACTTCTTTTACGGCAGCCTGTGATGTTTCGTCTTTTGCCGCATCCGAATAGATAAACAATTCGCTTTCGGCTGCCAGTTCATTTTTCAGTACTGCCTGGATATTCCGGCGGACATGTTCCGGACGGTTATATACAAATAGCAGGATAGGTGCGTAGGTGTTCGTCATTTTATTTGAGGGATTTTACTAATTTAATGATTCGGTTTCCGAAGTGCTCCCAGTTGTTTTCATTCAGAAAGCTCCGATAGTCTTCAAGGGATATGGGAGTCGTTTTATAGCAGGCGACCGTTTTTTCTATATCCTCGTAGTCATGAAACGTGTAGACGTTCAGGCGCTTTTCACGTGCATAATCCTTAAATGAACCTACTTCTGGTCCGATAATCTTGCTTCCGAAAGAGAGTGAATCCATCAGAATTCCTGAACTCAGCACCGAATCAGGACAATAAGGGGCAAGCACAAACGCCGATTTCCGGATATAGTGTGCCAGTTCCTCGAATGAAGGGCTTTCACAGATAAAAGTGACGTTCGGGGGCGCTATCTGGCGTATCTCATTGGCTAATGAATTCGGTGAACATTTTCCAATAATACATACTTTGAGGTCTTGCGGATTGTTCTTCAGATAGGAAAGATATTCTAGTACTCCTTTATAGGGTGAGATGTTTCCCCAGATAAGTATGTCGTATTCCGGCATTTCTGCAGGTAGTGATTCCGGCAGACGGTTTTTGGTAGGATGATGAAGGAAATGTATCTTTCCGGCGGCATAGGGATAATGAGCCTCAATCATTTTCACACCTTCGGTGGCATGCGTCAGGATAAGGTCCGATTTTTGTGCGATGAAGCGGGTGAGGAATTTTTTCAATCGTGCATGGCCTCCAGCATGAGGCTTTTTGTTGTGTAATACCCATACTATTTTCCGTCCGCATAGTTTCAGCAGTATGACGAAGCAGACTGCCACAACAGACTGCAATGGTCCGTATTTGGAATCGGGAATACTTTCGAACCAGTTAAATATAAATACATCTCCCCACCGTTTGGGAGGCAGCAGGCTGAACAATGGGTTCTTGTGTGGCGGATTGACCACTTGGGATACATTTTCCTGCTCTAATGCAGCTACAAAATCACGGATATAAGGATTGGCCTTCTGGTGAGGAAGGATGCGCAAACGTGGAAAAACGGTGAAGCGAATCATATTCTTACGATTTTAACAGATGATGAATTGGCTGCAGTCGCGAATGAAATACAATGGTGTGAAAAATGACTTGATACATGATTGCAGCGGGTTGTGATAGGGATAAAGCTGTTTACGGTTGTGGCAGCAGAGCATACAACTTTGCAGAATGCCCCATAAATTCCCTTTTTTCATGCAACGTATAATTTTTGCAGCTGCATAGTCTGTAAAGGGGTAATCGCTTAGAGCCATGAAATAACGTTGGGTAATTTTGCGCTTATCCTTATTGCTTAGGGTTTGTACTGCGGATACCAATCCTTTCAGCAAGCTGTAGTGGCTGCTGCTCAGATAAGAAGTGGCTTGGGGATGACGGCGCCAGTACACCAATGCTTCATTTATGAATCTTATAGGTCCGCAGGTCACGGCTGCCAGCATCAACAGTGAATCGTAGGATATACGATGTTCCTTTTCCACAGCTTCCATGAAGCGCGGAAGGATGGTGCGACTGAAAAAGCATTCATGACCGGGCACATAGGGTTTCATCAATAGGAAAAGCGGGTTATAAAGCACGTTGGATGCATTTTTCATTCCCAGGGAGTGTGTGATGTCTGTTGTGAAGAGCTGGGAATTGTGGAATAACAGGCTGTAGCCTTCGACGTGTTTCATCAGTACCTCAATCTTGTCGGTACGCCAAATGTCATCCTGGTCGGTCGAGGCAATGTATTCTCCTGTAGCCCGGGTGAAAGCGGTTGAGAAATTATAGTTGAAGCCCAGTGACTGTTCGTTCACAAACAGCTTTACGCGGGAATCCTTCTGCTGGTATTCGCGGACAATTTCAACTGTACGATCGGTAGAACGGTCATCCTGGATAATCAGTTCGTAAACGGGGCAGGTTTGGTTCAGGATGGATTCAATCTGTTCCCGGAGATATTTCTCTCCGTTATAGGTACACATTACTACCGAAACTTTTACCTGTGGCGTAAGGGCTTCTTTCATAAAAGGTTTTATTTGTAATTTCTATCTGCAAAAGTAATAAAGATAGATAAACTTATCTTATTTTTTTCTTGTCTTCTTCAGCAGATAGCTGAGGCTTTCCTTGAAGGTTTCTGAACCGCATATCCACATCAGTCCTCCATAGAGTATGGCTGTAACGGTTATCTTGGTAAGGATGAGCAGATAGATGTCAGTTATATGCCCAGTGATAAAGTAGGCCGCAGCTATGGCAAGTAGAGCTATACCAGCATACGGAACTACATCTTTTAGTGCGGCCCATAGAGAAAGTTTTATCTCACGGAACACAAAATAATGCCATACAAACAGCCATCCGATATTAATAGCCACATAGACTGTCAGCATGTTTTTCAGTCCGTACGGGCTGAGTATCAGCATGGCAATCAATTGCAGGATGCCCAATGTGATGGTATTCCACATGAAGATATTGGATTTCCCTTTGCTGATAATAAGGTTTGAATAGAGGGCTGTAATGGGGATAAATGCGCCACCTATTGCAAGTATTTGCAGGATATGTGCGCTTGGTAGCCATTTGGCTGTGATGGTAATCGTAATCAGTTCTGGAGCGATGAACGATAATCCCAACATGGAAGGAAAAGCAATGAAGGCTGTGAATCGGAGCATTTTGCGGAAAACGCGCTGCTGGCGTGTCTGGTCGCTTCCTACCTGATTGAACATGGGCTGTGCCACACTGCCTACCATGCTGCTGATAAGGAGTTGCCCATGTAGTTCCATTTGTTGGCTTGGTTAAATTGTCCAACTTCTTTTTCGGAATAGTATTTCCCTAAAATGATGGAAAACAAGTTATTGTTGATATGATTGAAGATATTGGTTATCATCAGTTTGGCACTGAAGTTTACCATCCCTTTCAGAGGTTTGAAACTGAATTTCAGGGTGGGTCTCCAGGGTGAAAAACTCCACAGGCAGATGTTCAGGACGCTGATGTAGACAATGCTTTGTGTTGCAATGCTCCAGTAAGAACATCCCAAGCAGGCCATAATGATTCCTACGATGCCTGAAACGGCTAGTCCGCTGATGCTGGCAATGGTTTTTTGTTTGACCATCAGGTTGCGGAACAAATAAGCGTTCTGTGAAATGCCCAGGCTGGAAATAACAAAGCCTAAAAAAGCATATCGAGCCAGAGGAATCAGATTTTCATTGTCGTAGAAATCGGCTATCAGTGGGGCACAGAAAAACAAGATGAGGTAGAGTGTGACACTTATGGCGCTGCTGAACCAGAATACAGCGTTGTAATCTTCGTGGCGGATTTCTTTCTTGTTGCAAGTGCCGAAGTGAATCCGCTTTCCTGAAGAGATGCTGCAATGAGAGAAAAGATACTCAGCATACCTATCATACCGTAATCGGTATCATTCAGAATGCGTGAAGTCACGATTCCGAATATCAGGTTCAAGAGCTGCATAGCACCGTTATTGATGCCACTCCAAAACAAGCCTTTCGCCGTTTTTTCTTTAAGTGACTCTGCCATATTTGAGGATTGTGTGGAGTTTATGAGGAAAAGAAAATTGAGAATGGCGGGATTCTCTTATCCGCTCATTCTCAATTTCTTTAATTATTTAAAGTAGATTATTTTACTTCGCTTCCTGGTTTTACTTCGTTCAAAGTAGTGGTAACGGACAATGAACCGTCAAAGTTTTCTGCGCTGAGAATCATACCTTCGCTCACCAGGCCGTTTTTGAACTGACGAGGAGCTAAGTTGGCGATAAACAGCACTTGCTTGCCTACCAAGTCTTCCGGTTTGTAATGCTGAGCAATACCGCTGACAATGGTACGGTTTTCCAGTCCGTCGGCAATCTTGAATTTCAGCAGCTTCTTCATCTTAGGTACATTTTCGCATTCCAATACAGTACCTACACGGATGTCGAGTTTCTCAAATTCTTCGAAAGTAATGGTCGGTTTAATCGGATTAGCCTTGTAATTGGCTGCTTCGTTGGCCTTCTTGGTAGCCAGCAATTTATCTACCTGTGCCTGAATAACGTCGTCTTCAATCTTTTCGAACAACAGTTCAGGCTTGTTCAGCTGATGGCCTTCTGCCAGCAAGTCTGTACGTCCCAGCTGTTCCCAGTCGAAGCTTTCCATGTTCAGCATCTTGCGCAGTTTTTCAGAACTGAACGGCAGGAACGGTTCAAAAGCAATGGCCAGGTTGGCAACCAACTGCAATGAAATGTTCAGGATGGTAGCCACACGTGCCATGTCGGTTTTAGCCAGTTTCCATGGTTCTGTATCTGCCAGGTATTTGTTTCCGATGCGGGCCAGGTTCATGGCTTCTTTCTGTGCGTCGCGGAATTTGAACACGTTCAGCAGTTTTTCTACTTCTTCTTTTACGTCGGCAAATTCTTCAGTGTTTCACGGTCGTAGTCGTTCAATTCACCACAAGCCGGAACCTTTCCATCGAAATATTTGTGAGTCAGCACCAGGGCACGGTTTACGAAGTTACCGTATACTGCTACCAGTTCGTTGTTGTTACGAGCCTGGAAATCTTTCCATGTAAAGTCGTTGTCCTTAGTTTCCGGAGCGTTAGCAGTCAGCACGTAGCGCAATACATCCTGTTTGCCAGGGAAATCCTGCAGGTACTCGTGCAACCATACTGCCCAGTTGCGTGAAGTTGAAATCTTGTCACCTTCCAGGTTCAGGAACTCGTTAGAAGGCACGTTGTCCGGAAGAATGTAGCTTCCTTCTGCCTTCAACATGGCCGGGAATACGATACAGTGGAACACGATGTTATCTTTTCCAATGAAATGAATCAGGCGTGTTTCAGGGTCTTTCCACCATTTCTCCCATGAATCGGGCAACAGCTCTTTTGTATTAGAGATATAGCCGATAGGTGCATCGAACCATACATACAATACTTTTCCTTCTGCACCTTCTACCGGAACCGGAATACCCCAGTCAAGGTCGCGGCTCACGGCACGAGGCTGCAGCCCCATATCCAGCCAGCTCTTGCACTGTCCGTACACATTCGGACGCCATTCCTTGTGGTCTTCCAGAATCCATTTGCGCAACCAGCCTTCGTGTTTGTCAAGTGGCAAATACCAGTGTTTGGTTTCCTTCATGACAGGCTGGCTTCCGCTGATGGCACTTTTCGGGTTAATCAGTTCTGTGGGAGAAAGTGTACTTCCACATTTTTCACACTGGTCACCGTAAGCACCTTCTGCATGGCAGCGAGGGCATTCTCCCGTAATGTAACGGTCAGCTAAGAATGTGTGAGCTTCCTCGTCATAATATTGCATGGAAGTTTTTTCGATAAACTCATGCTTGTCATACAATTTACGGAAAAAGTCAGATGCTAACTGATGGTGAGTAGGTGAAGAGGTACGTCCGTACACATCGAATGAAATACCGAATTCTTTAAAAGAATCCTTAATGAGGGTGTGATAACGGTCCACAATATCCTGTGGGGTTACACCTTCTTTTTTAGCGCGGATAGTGATGGGCACTCCATGTTCATCCGAACCTCCGATAAAGAGCACGTCTTCTTTTTTCAGGCGCAGATAGCGCACGTAAATATCGGCCGGCACATAAACCCCTGCCAGATGGCCGATATGGACCGGACCGTTGGCGTATGGCAGAGCCGATGTAACGGTCGTCCGTTTAAAGTTCTTTTCCATATACGTATATAGTTTATTCTAAGTTGCAACCTTACGATGTGCAAAGATACGATTTATTTGGAAATTATTCTTTTTTGAGGCGTACGAAGCGAATTTTTCGGGATGGGTTTAAGATATATTGGTTTCAAAACTTTGAAGGTAGAATCCGGTGAATGTGTTTATAAGAATTTATGGAGTAGTCGAAATCTTTTTGTAACCTTATTGTGCCATAGTTTTAATTAACCTGCAATCATTGTGCAATGCCCCCCTCATACTTTTGCACAGAAATTTTATTCTATTAACAGGTTATGAAAAAAGTAATTAGATTGTTTTGTTTAATTGTCTGTATGACAGGATTTTTTACGAATTCTGCTCAGGCTAAAATTTTTGAAGATGATTGGGTTCAAGGTCTTGTTGTCGACCAAAATGGAGAGGCCGTAATCGGTGCCAGTATTTTTGAGAAGGGAACTCAAAATGGAACGGTAACGGATGTGGATGGAAAGTTCAGATTAGATGTACAGAGCTATGAACATACGCTGGAAATATCTTATATCGGTTATACCACACAGCGTATAAAACCGAAAAAGGGAGATAATCTGCATATTGTATTGGTTGAGGATTCTAAAACAATGGATGAGGTTGTGGTAGTAGGTTATCAGACCATGCGTAAAACAGATGTGGTGGGAGCTGTTTCCAGCATCAAGTCAAAAGAGTTAAACGTAACTACACCTACAGTTGGGCAAAGTTTGGTCGGAAAGGTCTCTGGTGTACAGATTGCTCAGGTAAGTGGTGCACCTTATCAGAGTACAAAAATACGTGTACGTGGTGTGGCCTCTATTAATGCGAGCTCTGACCCGTTATATGTTATAGATGGTTATCCTTCCAATGAAGATTTGATGTTGAGTCCTGAAGATCTCGAGTCTATTGAAGTCTTGAAGGATGCAGCCTCGGCAGCTATTTATGGTTCACGTGCAGCTGGTGGTGTTGTGTTGATTACAACTAAGCGTGGAAAAGAGGGAAAAGCGAAGGTAAACTATAATTTTCAGTTTAGTGTAAATCAGCTGGCCAAAAAAGTGAAATTATTGAATTCTGCACAATTTGCAGATTTGGTTGTTGATGGACGTAATAATGCATATAAAAATTTCATGGTTAATGCAGGAAAAGCATGGGATGATGCTTACTTTAGTGATACGAATGATGTACGTGCACAGCGTTTAGGTTCTAGTAATAGTGCAGCTATGATTCCAGAATTTTTATATGATTTTGAGAATCAGCGTGTAATCACACCGGAATATGATACAGACTGGCAAGATGAGTTGTATCGTAATGCTCCTTCACAGCGTCATCATATCTCTGTAAATGGGGGTACAGATAAAATTCGTTATGAAGTTAGTGCAGCTTATCAGAATCAGGAAGGTATTATTCTTTCTACGGGACAACGTCGCCTGAATTTACGTGGAAACTTAGATATACAAGTAAGCTCTAAGTTTAAGGTAGGAGCTAATTTTTCCAATACATCTAACTGGAATCGAGAAGTGGAAGAAGGGCGTTTTGATCATGGACCGATTCTTGGGGCTTTGATTTATGCACCGATTTTCCGTTGCTATGATGAAAATGGTCAATTGGTAAAAGGTGAGATGACAAGTTATTCAAGTAATTATGGATTCCAGCAGATTGAGAATCCGGTAGCATTAGCTACGGAAACAAAAATCAGAAGAAACGGAGTACGTAATACATATAATTTGACAGCAAGTTATGAACCGTTGAAAGATTTATTCTTGAAGGCAAATTTAGGAATGTATAATTATAGTGAAAAATACGAGTTTTATCGTCCTACCAGTTTATCATCCGGGGCAAATTTACCAGGAACAGATCAGGCCAAAGCTGCGGCTAATTCTATAGCAAGAACTTCTTTGCAATCAGATTATTTGGCTGAATTTACAGCAAACTATAATAAGAGCTGGAATCAGGTACATAATTTCAGTGGTGTTGCAGGTTATTCTATTCAAAAAAATATGTATGATATTTTGGGAGTAAAAGCTACTGGTTATCAGGATGATCATATTACAGAAGTGACAGGTCATGGTGCTGATCCTAGTGATATTACATTAAATAGTACTTCAAAATCAAACTGGACAATGATTTCTTATTTTACACGTTTGAATTACAATTTTGCAAATAAGTACTATTTAACTGCTTCATTCCGAGGTGATGCTTCTTCTTTGTTTGGCCCTGAAAATCGTTGGGGATACTTCCCATCAATCTCTGCGGCTTGGACTGTTTCAAATGAAGATTTTTATAAAGCTGCTTTTGGTGATAGTTCTTCATTGAAAGTGAGAGCAAGTTGGGGTATGAGTGGAAATAACAATATTGGTAATTATCAATATGCTGCAGTAATGAATTCTCCATCTGGGACTGTGATTGGAAATGGAACGATTGTATCAGCTATGTATCCAGGTGGAGTAAAAGATAATGCGATTGGCTGGGAGTCAACTTCTCAATATAACGTAGGTGTGGATTTGGGCTTGTTTAATAATCGTTTGGCGATTTCTGCCAACTATTATTTGAGTCATACTCAAGATTTGTTGTTCGAGCAGCCTGTATCTGCAATTTCTGGTGCAACTTCTATGCTCACAAATCTTCCGAATTCTAAGATTCGTAATACGGGATGTGATATTCAAGTAGATGGTAGAGTATTGAGTGGAAAAGATTATAGTTTTAATATTAGTGGTAACATTTCTGTTAACCGTAATAAAGTATTGGAATTAGATGGTGGCAATACCATTATTACTAATGGTGCAGAACGTTCTTATAAAACTCATATTACAATGGAGGGACAGCCTATTGGAATGTTTTATGGGTTTAAGGTAATTGGAATGGTTACAGAAGCAGATATGGCTGGAATTCAGGCCGATGATGCTGTTTATAAAGCAAATGGAAATAAATTCCCTGAAGGATATAAATTAAAAGGTCCGGCTCGTTCATTGTCACAATCTATTGCGCTCCAACCGGGCGACATTTATTTTGAAGATGTAAATGGAGATGGGGTTGTAGATGACAATGATAAAACAGTGATTGGTAATCCTCATCCGAAATTTACTTATGGACTAAACCTGAGTGGAAGTTATAAAGATTTTGATATGAGTGCTTCTTTCAATGGCTCATACGGAAATAAAGTATTGGATGGACAAGATTACTATTTATTTAATATGGAAGGTTCTGGTAATCAATATGTGGAAGCAGACCAGCGTTATCGTGATGTAGAAAATCCAGGAAATGGTTGGGTTTATAAAGCATCTCGTGGAGGAACACAGAGTAATAGTACTCGTTTGTCTACTTTCTATTTGCAGGATGGTTCGTTTTTCAGATGTACAAACATTAGCGTAGGTTATACATTCTCCAATGTAAAGAATTGGTCAAAAGGAGTAATTAGCAACTTACGAGTATATGTGGCAGCTGATAATTTGTTTACTATTAGCAAATATAAGGGATACAATCCAGAGGTAGATTATAATGACGGTGCGAATTTGACTCCGGGGGTAGATTATGGAAAATATCCATTGGTGAGAGCATATAATATGGGACTTCAATTAACATTCTAAGAGATTACACAATGAAAAAAACAATATTATTTACTGCAATTCTGGCAGTTGGACTTAATTTAACTTCGTGTGAAGATTTTCTGTCAGAAGATAATCCTAATAAAATACCAGTAGAGAATTATTTTACTACTGAGAATGATGTTGAACGTGCTGTATACGGTGCTTATATGGCATTACGTTCAGGGTCTTGTATGGGCGAAGGAAGTACTATGTATACAGAGGAACGTTCAGATAATACAGGACGTTTGGATAATCAGTCTTCTGCCGGTGAGCCTTTTCAGTTTACAGACTTTTCATTACTCCCTAGTAATACTTATTTGAAAAGTCATTGGCAGGCGATGTATAAAACAGTCAATAATGCAAATTTTGCTTTAAAAGGTATTCAGACTGTGACTTTTAGTGATGAAAAAGAGAAAGATAATTATGAAGCTGAGGCCCGTTTTGTGCGTGCGCTAGTATATTTTGATATTGTGCGTAAGTGGGAGATGCTCCATTAGTAACATCTTATCTTGCTACTCCAGCTGAAATTGAAGCGCATACTTTCCGTGAGGATAAGAAGAAGATTTATGAGCAGATAGTAGAAGATTTAGAGTTTGGAATTGAGAAAAGTACCTTGCCAAATCATCAGCCTGAAGGTAATAAAGGGCGAGCAAATAAAGCAGCTATGGCAGGATTACTTGGAAAAGTATATTTGACAATGGCCCATGTGCTGGATACCCAGAATCGGAAAGAATATTTAAACTCTGCAAAAACGTATCTCGAAATGTGCTTAGGAATGAAGCAGTTTAATCGCCTGAATGAAGTTACTTATGATGACAATGCACAGACTGGTTTATTTGCTGTTGCTAACAAGTCTACTTGTCCTGAAATTCTTTTCCAGATTGTATATAAACAAGGGGATAAAGATTACCATTCTTCGATTGCGGCAGATAATCAGTCAATTGGTATTACATGTAATTCGCAATATCCTTCAAAAGGTCAGGGAACTTATGTAAATGAGGATTTGATAAATGAATATGAAGCTACTGATAAGCGAAAAGCATTCTCAGTTGTTTATGCTGATAATCCTAAAGCAATGGCTTATTGCATTACAAAGTTCCGTGATACTAGTGACGCTGCGGGTACTTTAGCTTATGGAGCAATGATTGGATTATATTACGTTATGCCGATGTTATCTTGATGATGGCTGAGGTTTATGAAGCTTTGGGTGAAGAAACAAAAGCAATCCCTTATTTGGATGAGGTACGTGAAAGGGCAGGATTACCAGGTTATATTGAATCTATCCAAAATACCGACTACAGAAGTAAATATCCGACACTGAAATTAGCTATTCTTCATGAGCGCCGTGTAGAGCTTGCTTTTGAGAATCAGCGTTGGTATGATTTACTCCGTTTCTTTACGATTGATGAATTAGTAACTTATATGCATGCAAAGGATCCGAATTGTTATGGTATCTCCAATTTGCAGAACTTCAATGAAAAAGATATTTATTATCCGATTCCTTATGATGAGTGGAAGTTGAATCCGGAAGGAATGTATCAGAACGAAGGATATTAATCATTAAATAAAATTTGAAGATGAAGAGAATTACTTGTATGATTTTTCTTCTCTGCACAGTCTTTGTACTCTCTGCTCAGGAGAGTGCAAAGACTCTTGTGGTAGATTTGAAGAGTCATGAAACGAAGAAAGTATTGGTAGTGGCTCATCGTGGCGACTGGAGAAATGCACCTGAAAACTCATTACAGGCCTTTCAAAATTGTATTGCGATGGGAGTTGACATGATTGAGATTGATTTGAAGATGACAAAAGACAATCAGCTGGTAATTATGCACGACAATACTATAGACCGTACGACCGACGGAAAGGGAAAAGTTTCGGATTATACGTTGGCAGAATTGCAAAAGTTTCATCTGAAAAATGGATTGGGAAGAGTTACTTTTCATTCAATTCCGACTTTGGAGGAGGTATTGGAACTGACAAAAGGAAAAATTCTGATAAACATAGATAAGGGCTATGATTATTTTCAAGAGGTGTATAAGTTATTGGTAAAAACACAGACTATAGACCAGGTGGTAATAAAATCCGGATATGCTTATGAAAAAGTCAAGGCTGAAAATGGGGATGTACTTGACAAAGTTATCTATATGCCGATTGTAGAATTGAACAATCCTGATGCAGAGGCGTTTATAGAGGGGTATAGACAGATGAAACCTGTGGCAATGGAATGCTGCTTTTCAGAAGTAACTCCGGAAGTTTTACGTTTACTTCAAAAAGTGAAAGATAATGGTTCTAAGATTTGGCTGAACGGATTATGGCTTCATTGAATGGTGGGCATGATGATGACCGTGCTGTGGAATTGAATCAGAAAGATGAAAGCTGGGGATGGTTGTTAGAAAAAGGAGCTTCATTAATTCAGACAGACCGTCCTGTGCAGTTACTGCAATATTTAAAAGAGGAGGGCAGACGATGAAAAAGATAGGTATATGCTGTTTGGGTTTACTGTTTTCCTTATGCTCGTATGCACAGGTTCAGAGAGAATACCATTTAATTTCTGCAGAGAAGATAGAGAATAAAGCATATTATTTTACAGCTCTGTTGCGTGAATTTGGTGAAGTAGATTCTATGATTTGTCATGACCTGTTTTGAAAAAAATGGGGCTGAAGAAATTAGAGCGTTTGCATGAGGCAAAAACTTCGCAGGAACGGGTGGAAGCGATGAATTTCTCTGCAGAAGAGATTACAGAAGCTGCAAAAGCATTGGCAAGTCTTTATAAGCCAGGAAATCCGATTGATCGGTTGTTGACAAGGCATATAATCCCTTCCGGTTGCTATCAGCAGTATAAAGAGAATGGGGCAGAGTTCTTGAAAAAAATCTGGGAGCAAGATGCAGAAGGAATGAACTATGCGATAGAGGTGTATGCAGCAGCCCGGAAACCTCATTATCCTCAAATCGATTCTATTGGCTTTTACATACATAGCCGCCGGTTTATCGAGGAAATTCTTCCTGCTTGTCAGCAAAATATTGCATTTGAGGTAAAAACACATCCTGTTTTTTATTCTGTACCTATGGCTGCTGTTAAGGCTTTGCTTGATGTGAACGACCGCCGTCAGTCGATTGATTATGAGCCTCTGTGTTCGACAGAAAACAGAATGGCATATACTCAGGTTAGCCAAACAGAATGGAACAATTATCCTTATACAGCCATTTTAGTGTTAGGCGCAGGACCCGAGGAGCCCAATGTATCTATTAGCCCAGAAGGGAAGCTTCGTTCTGCCTATGCAGCCATGATGTATCGTCAGCATCAGGCACCATTTATTATTGTATCGGGAGGAAGAGTACATCCATATCATACTCCTTACAATGAGGCTTTTGAAATGAAAAAGTATTTGATGGACGTTTGGCAGATTCCGGAGAGTGCCATTATTATAGAGCCTCATGCGCGACATACTACCACGAACTTTCGTAATGCAGCACGTATTATGTTCCGTAACGGTTTTCCTGTAGAAAAGGCCGCAGTGGTAACGTCTTCTTTTTCTCATTTAAATTTTGTGGAAGGAATGGATTCACGTTGTCTTCGTGAATTAGGTTATGTACCTTATCGTTTAGGGAAAAGGCTGAATGAGCGTATGATGGAATTTTTCCCGTTGCAGGAGTCATTAATTATTCAGCCCACAGAATCCATTGACCCTTGAGTAGGAATTATAACTTGAAACGAGAATTAGTCTTATGAGGATAAAAGCATTTTTGTTTTTTCTATGGTGCCTGTTTCCCCTTTTGTTATCTGCGACGCCTCATAACATTGCCTCTTTGGCAAAGGTCTCTTGCTCTTCAGCTGCAGGGAAGGAGATGGATGCAACACGTGTGTCAGACGGGCTTATACGTATACTGAATACAGGAGAATGGCGTTCAGGTAGCCGCCTGGATATGAGGGGCAGAGTTCGTCCCTTCCCCTGGGTACAATTGGATTGGGATTACCCTGTAAACATTAGCCAGATTATTTTATATGATTGTCCGGATATAAGCAGCCATACGGCGGCAGGTACTCTTTCATTCAGTGACGGAACTTCGATTGATGTAAATTTAATTGCTAATGATGGTGCACCTAAAGTGGTTGATTTTGACTCTAAAAGAGTCAGTTGGGTACGTTTCCAGGTAACTGATGGTGAAGGGGAGAATCTTGGCCTGTCCGAGATAGAAGTCTTGCCTTCTCCTGAATCTTATTCAGACTATGTTTCTTGGGTAAATCCTTATGTGGAAACAGCCAAGGGACGTTATTTCTTTTTTGTGACCGGAAGTCTTCCTTTTGGAATGATGAGCTCTGCTCCTCTGACGCGTAATATAAATCAAGGCGGTGGGGGATACAGTTATAACTCTACCCGGGTTTTAGGTTTTCCTCAGATTCATGACTGGGTTATATCAGGTTTGAATCTGATGCCGATAACAGGTCAGATTGATACGCGTAAAGGTGAAAGTGGGTGGAGCTCTTCTTTTTCGCATGATGGAGAAATCGTGCAGCCAGGCTACCATCGGTTATTTTTGGATAGATATGGAATATGGGTAGAACAGACAATCACTGAACGTGTGGGATTTTATCGACTGACGTATGCACAAGAGTCACTGGCGAAAGTCTTGCTGGGACTTGGCGGACATATATCTACTTCTACGATGGTGGGTGCACACGCTTCGCGCGTAAATGAAACGGAAATCGCAGGATATTTTGACACCACAGGAAGAGTATGGGGAGGAGTCGATAAGGCGCGGGTTTATTTTGTAGTCCGTTTTGAACGTCCTTTTCGTACATTAAACAGTTGGACTGGAAATGAAAGACAATGTGATATTACTCAGATGAACGGCTCTACAGAGGTGTATACCATACCAGGGTCTTCTTTTAAGCAGTCACCAACTTCTGGAGTAGAAGCTGATTTTGGGGGGGTGAAGCCTGGTGAACAGATTTTGGTGAAAACGGCCTTTTCGTATGTAAGCATAGAAAATGCAAGAGAGAATATGGACCAGGAATGTCCTCATTGGGATTTTGAGCAAGTGAGGACTGAAGCATTATCTGTCTGGAATGAGTGGTTGGGTAAAATTGATGTAAAAGGTGGAACCAACCAGCAAAAGATGAAATTTTATACGGACTTATGGCATGTGCTGCTGGGAAGGCATAAAATTGATGATATAGATGGCTCTTATCCGGATTATTTGAAGGGAGGGACAAGAGTAGGAAAAGCTACCCGTATCCACACACTTTCTCCAGAGTATAAGTCACGTATGCTGCCAAAAGGAAAGGATGGAAAAGTGGTTCATCACATGTATAATTCGGATGCATTGTGGCTGACTCAATGGAATTTGAATACATTATGGGGATTAGCCTATCCTTCTGTATTGGATGAGTTTTCTGCTTCATTTCTTGAATATGACAGGAATGGAGGGTTGTTGCCTCGTGGTCCGTCTGTAGGTGCATATACGTATATAATGACAGGTTGTCCGGCTACTTCGATGATTACAAGTGCATACCAACGTGGCATTTATCGTAAGTGGAATCCGGAGAAAGCTTTTCAGGCGATGAAAAGGAATCATGAAAAAGGAGGAATGCTGGCTTTTGATATGGACCGGGAGCTGGATTTTTATGTAAAACATGGATATTGCCCGAATGATGCCGGTCTGACCATACAGTGGGCTTTTGAAGACTGGAGTTTAGGGCAGATGGCTCTAAAAATGAAGAAACAGAGAGAGGCAAAGTATTTTCAGAAACGTTCTATGGGCTGGAAAGTTTCCTTTCATCCGGAGTTAAAATTAATGATACCGCGAAGTGAAAATGGTGATTGGCTGCATACGGACCTCTGTCGGAAAAGGGGTTTGTTCAAGCTAATGCATGGCAGGCTACTTTTGGTCTGTCGCACGATATTCAGGGTTTAGCCGTATGATGGGAGGAAAAGATAGTCTGGCGGTCAGATTGGATGAGGCTTTTCGAAAGTCGGCAGCAGATGATTTTCTGTTCAGCTATGTAAGTTATGCCAATCAGCCGGGTTGCTCAAGTGCACATGTGTTTTCGCATGTAGGGTATCCTTGGCTTACTCAGTATTGGGTACGTCAGGTTGGGAAGCAAACGTATGGAGCTATCACTCCAGAAAAGGGATATACTGGAAATGATGAAGACCAGGGACAGATGGCCGGTGTCAGTGCTTTGATGGCAATCGGATTATTTAGTCTGGACGGAGGTTCTTCCTCGCATCCATGCTATGACATCACAAGTCCGGTGTTTGATGAGATTACGATAAAGCTGGATTCTGATTATTATGCTGGAAAAGAGTTTAAAATTGTGACTCATCATAATTCTGAGGTAAACTGTTATATACAAAAAGCTACGTTGAACGGGAAAGCTTATAATTTCTATCAGTTGCTCCATCCAGATTTTGTACATGGGGGAATATTAGAATTGTGGATGGGGTCTGCTCCTAATAAAAATTGGGGGAAATCTATGTCGGAAAAGTAGTTTGGTAATGATATGAAAATATTTTTTCTTATGACATAAAAGCTACTTTTATGACAGAGTAAATACAAAGTGAACTCGTGACTGGATAACGATTCCTTGTTTTTCCTTGTGTAAGGAGAGGCAAGGAATTGTTGTTTTTATCAGTGTGCTAAGAAGAGACTGAAATGTCTTTATGTAAATCTCTGTTTATTGGAGGGATTTTTATGTTTCCCATGAGGGAAACATAGGTTTCTCAATGCGGAACCGTATGTTCCTGGTTCGGAAAACGTAGGTTTCTCTGTGGGGAAACGTAGAAAATGTAAAGGGATTCTTCAAAAAGGGCAGAAATGTTCTATGTTTCATGGTCGTAAGCATGTTCCGTTTATTTCCGAATCTTATTAATAGATATTTTTAAGACTTAAAAATCAGTCTTTAAAAGTGATGAAGAGAAGAAAAATACATATTTTTGTATTCGAAACTAAAATCCATAAATAAATAGTATGAGAAAAATCGCTGGTTTTATTTGTTCATGGTTTAGCGTTTCCTTAATCAATATAGATTATAATTTTTAGTATGAGTGTCGTTGATTTCTGCAGAAACGGTTATTTCTTAAGATAAATATGTAAACTTTAAATTTGATACAATGAGACATCTGATTCTATGTAGTGTGATGTGGTTGTGTGGACTGATGATGGCGGCAGGCCAGAATGTGCCACAAGTGATACCTGCCTTGCAGCAGTGGAAATCGGCAAAAGGAAAACTGGTGCTTCCCGAAAAGGGAAAGGTGATTATCTCCCGGATGAGGCGAAGGAGCTGAAGGAGGGAGCTGAAATCCTGGTACAAGACCTGAAGGATATGTTTGGCTGGGATTATCGTGTCGTAACGGGGAAAAAGGAAAAAGGAGCGGTCTGCCTGGCATTAGGCAAGCCGGACAAGACGCTGGGCGAAGAAGGATACCGGATGGATGTCTGGAGTGAGGTCACGATTGAGGCTCCTACTTCTAAAGGTGTTTTCTGGGGGACGCGTACCTTGCTCCAGATGATTCATAACCAGCCGGAAGGACTGATGAAAGGTCGGGCTACGGACTTCCCGCTCTATCCGAACCGGGGATTCATGATTGACGTGGCCCGCAAGTTCTTTACGATGGATTTTCTGCGTGACTATGTGAAGATTCTTTCGTTCTACAAGCTGAATGAGTTGCAGGTGCATCTGAATGACAACGGTTTCGTGCAGTTTTTCGGAAACGACTGGAACAAGACCTATGCGGCTTTCCGTCTGGAAAGCGAACGCTTCCCGGGGCTGACGGCGAAGGACGGTTCCTATACGAAGGAAGAGTTCCGCGACTTCCAGCTCATGGCCGCCCGCTATGGCATTAATGTGATTCCGGAAATCGACGTGCCGGCTCATTCATTGTCCTTCACGCACTATAATCCGCGTCTGGCGGCCGATAAAAAGGAATACGGAATGGACCATCTGGACTTGTACAAGCAGGAGGTTTATGATTTTGTCGATACATTGTTCGATGAATATCTCTCGGGCGAGAACCCGGTGTTTGTAGGTCCGGAAGTGCACATCGGTACCGACGAATATAACCGGAAAGAGTCGGAACAGTTCCGTCATTTTACGAATCATTATCTGGATTTTGTTTCAAAATATGGCAAGACTCCGCGTTTGTGGGGAAGCTTGAATGTCATGAAAGGCAATACGCCTGTCGATTTGAAAGGCAAGGTGGTGAGTGCATGGAACTATGACTGGATGGATGTGCAGACCTGTCTGGATGCAGATGCCAAGGTGGTGAACTTGTGTGACGGACTATTGTATCTGGTTCCTGCCGCTCATTATTATTATGACTATCTGAATTACCAGTGGCTGTATGAAAACTGGATGCCGGAGATGATGCGTCCGGAAGACCCGAAGATGACCGTCCGCCATCCCAATTTCCTGGGAGCGATGCTGGCTGTGTGGAACGACCATGTGGGCAACGGCATCAGCCAGCAGGATGTGCATTGCCGTACTTTCCCGGGATTGCAGATGGTGTGCGAGAAGATGTGGAAAGGAGAGAATAAGGATAAAGTGCCTTTCGAGCAGTTCATGGCACTCTGTGCCACTACTCCTGAAGCTCCCGGCGTGAACCTGCTGGCAAAAGTGGACAAGCGTACGGAGCTGACCGAAACGGGCAAGGAAGTGACATTGTCGGGAACGGAAGCGGTCACTACGGAGGTGGACGAAATCGGTTATCCTTATGCGGTGGAGTTCGAGCTGTGTCCGGATTCAGCACCTAATATTGATGCGATACTGTTCAAAGGCCCGCATTCGGAGTTTGTATCCAACTGGCAGAATACCGGAAAGTTTGCTTTCGTCGTGACGGCTATGAGTTCGTGTTCCATTCTTATCGTCTGCCTGCCGGACAATGGACGAAAATACGTATCGAGGGAGACGCGAAAGGCACTTCCCTGTTTGTCGACGGGCAGCTTCAGGAAAGACTGGAAGGCCGTGTAAGCGAGCATTATAACGAAGTGCATAAACGGAAAGACCGCATCTGGTATCAGGAAACCTTGATTTTCCCGTTGAAACAGTTGGGAGATGCCAGGATGGGATTTAAGGGAAAGGTAAGAAATTTAATATGTATACCTCTTTAATATTATAAATGCCATGATGAAATTCTATCGTTTTTTGATGGTTCTGGGGCTTCTGGTATGGATGGCTCAGAATGTATCTTCGCAGAGCAGATACGATAAAGACAAGCTTTATAATCTGTACCCGGCAAAGGTCTCAGATAAGGTGCTGGGCTATGATGCGGGGGCGTCCGTGATATTGAAGTCATTGAGCGTGATGACCGGAAACAGCAATGGAACATCAACGAGTTGTCGGGAAGTTTCCGGCTGGTGAATGTGTTTGAAGACAAGGCGTTAAGCAGATGTGGACCATAAGACACCGATGATGGCAGAGGTGAACGGAAGCGACGAGGCACAGTTGTGGAGCATACAGGATGCAAAGAATGGAGTAAGACTTGTTCCGGCCAACACTCCGTCGCTCATGCTGGTATGCCAGAAAGACGGCCGTCTGAAGCTGATGGACAGAAAGGCAGCCGAGGCTATGGAAGCATCTTTGTTCCAGATACGGGTGAGTGAGGTGCCTATGCCTGCGGGAACCGGCATGGCCGCACGTGAAAAAGTGTACTGGGAAGATGAAACCCGCTTCGAAGAGAATAAGGAGGTGGGACATGCCACGTATATGCCCTATCCTTCCGAAAAAGAAATGCTGGCGGACAAGGCTTTCTATGACCGTCCGTGGGAAGAAGTGCATAACCCGGCTTACATGCTGCTGAACGGTACATGGGCTTTCCATTGGGTGTCAGAACCCTCACAACGTCCGTTGGATTTCTATAAGGAAGATTTTGATACTTCGGGATGGGACAGCATTCCTGTGCCCTCTAACTGGGAAATGCAGGGTTACGACCGTCCGATTTATGCGAACGTGGAATTTCCGCATGCCAACACGCCGCCTTATATTCAGGCACGTAAAGGTTTTAACGATGGCGGAAAGAACTATGGTATCAATCCGGTAGGTTCGTATGTACGTACGTTTAATTTGCCGGAAGGCTGGGATGGAAAACGTACTTTCATTCATTTCGGTGGTATTTACAGTGCAGCTTTTGTGTATCTCAACGGAAAATATGTGGGCTATTCACAAGGAGCAAACAATGTAGCTGAGTTTGATGTGACCAAGTACCTGAAACCGGGCGAAAATCGTCTGGCTGTGCAGGTGTTCCGCTGGTGTGACGGTTCTTATCTGGAATGTCAGGATATGTTCCGCATGAGTGGTATCTTCCGTGATGTATATTTATATAATGTACCGCAAGTCAGCGTGCGCGACCATTACATTACTTGTCTATTGGATAAAGACAAGAACTATAAAAGTGGAACCATGAATGTGAAGTTGTCTTTGGATAACCGTGACAAGCTGAAGGGTACCAAGAATCTGCTGGTGCGTCTGTTAGATCCGGAAGGCCGTAAGGTAGCCGAGTCGGAAGTGGCTGTGAAATACGCTCCTTCTTCTCCGGTAAGTACGGTTAATGTGTCATTCGATTTGACAGATTTGTCTTTGTGGACTGCTGAAACTCCTACCTTGTATACTGTGCAAGTGATACAGCGCCAGGGAGGAAAGGACGAAATGGCCTTTTCTACGAAATACGGTTTCCGTGACATCGAAGTGAAGGGCTCGTTGCTTTATCTGAATGGCAAGCGGGTATTCTTTAAGGGAACCAACCGGCATGATACGCATCCGATGTACGGACGGGCTGTGACGACGGAGTCCATGTTGTGGATGTGCTGACCATGAAGCGGAACAACATCAATACGATTCGTACGTCGCATTATCCGAATGCCGCTAAAATGTATGCCATGTTTGATTACTATGGCCTGTACACGATGGATGAGGCTGACTTGGAAAACCATGCCAACCAGTCTATCAGTGACATGCCTTCATGGATACCTTCGTTTGTAGACCGTATTGACCGGATGGTATTGAGAGACCGTAATCATCCGAGTGTGATTTTCTGGAGTCTGGGCAATGAAGCCGGAGGAGGAGCGAACTTCCGTGATTGCTATGACGCGGCCAAGAAACTGGACAGCCGTCCGGTGCATTATGAAGGCACGCGCGACGGGAAATCATACGGAGGTAACCGCTTCAGTGATTTCTATTCCAAGATGTATCCCAGCATGGACTGGATGGATGAGCATGTCAGTGCGTTCGATAAACCGCTGTTTGTGTGTGAGTATGCCCATGCCATGGGAAATGCCATCGGTAACTTGAAAGAATACTGGGAAAGCATTGAAGGAAGTACTGCTACTATTGGAGGGGCTATCTGGGACTGGGTGGACCAGGCTATTTATGAGCCTCATGAAATGAAGAAAGGCATTTATCGTCTGCATACGGGATATGATTTCCCTGGACCTCATCAGGGTAATTTCTGTTCAAACGGCATTGTGCCGGCTACGCGTGAGGAAACTCCTAAACTGAAAGAGGTGAAGGCTGTTTATCAGTATGTCGGATTTAAGTGCATGGGTACGGATGCTTCCCGCAATCTGGTGAATGTGCAGGTACGCAACAAATATGCATTCTTGTCGCTGAAAGGCTTTGACCTGAAATGGGAAAGCGTGAAGAACGGAGTGATTGTGGGAGCAGACAGTCTGACGTTGGAAAATATTCTTCCGGGAGATTCTACGGTGCTGAATTTGAAACTGTCTGGAGTAAATTTGGCAGATGCCAAGAAGGCTGGTGATGAAGTGATGGTCAATTTACATGTACGTATGTTGGCACCTACTGTATGGCAGAAGCTGGACATGAAGTAGCTGCTTGCCAGTTTGAATTGCAGAAGAGAGCTGATTTACCGCAACTGACGTTTAAGAAGAAGAAAAATGAATGGACCATTCAGGAAACCGATAAACTGTTGATGCTTTATAACAAGCACCTCCGTGCAGCTTTTGATAAAGCTACCGGACAGATGGTACAATTGAACATGGCTGGAAAGGAAATCATCAGTCATAATGGCGGTTTCTTGTATGATAATCACCGCTGGATTGAGAATGACTTGTTTAAGGAAGTTGCTAACGGACTGGATGCAGCCGGTACGTGTGAGGTAAGTGTGGATAAAGGAATTGTACAGGTAAGTACCTCTCGTGGCGGTTCTTTGTGTGCAACCAACATTGTGTACACATTTATGCCGAATGGAGTAATAGACATGGATGTACGTTTCTCTCCTCAGACTGCGAACTTACGTCGCTGTGGATTGGTTTGCCTGCTGGATTCTACTTTGACTCAGGTAGACTATTATGCACATGGTCCTTGGGAAAACTATGTTGACCGTAAGGATGCATGTCCTGTGGGACGTTACACACTGGATGCAAATGATACCGGCAAGTATGTGAAACCTCAGTCTATGGGTAACCGGGAAGGTTTGCGTAGCATGGATTTGAAGGATGCTTCAGGAAAGGGTATCCGTATCCAGACACAGGGTAATGTTTCTTTCTCTGCTTTACGTTATACGGATGAAGACTTGATGAATACCAAACATACTTGGGAATTGCAACCGCGTCCATACGTAGTGCTTCACCTGGATGCAGCTTTGCGTGGAATAGGAAATGCTAGTTGTGGTCCGGAAACCATGCTGAAGTACCAGATTCCGCAGAAACCGATGAGCTATAAGCTTCGTATATCTGCTTTGTAAGAATAGAATAACCTAAGTAGACTTATGAATAAATTTTATCCCGTTGCCGGTATGGTTGCTTTATCGGCCGTAACTACAGCCTGTCAGCAAGCTGACAAGCAGGAAAAGAAGCAATACAACATTGTGTACATCATGACCGATGACCATACGGCACAGATGATGAGCTGTTATGATACGCGCTATATGGAAACTCCCAATTTGGACCGCATTGCCAATGAGGGAGTGCGCTTCACGAACAGTTTTGTGGCAAACTCGTTGAGTGGTCCCAGCCGTGCCTGTATGATTACAGGCAAGCATTCTTGTGGCAACAAGTTCTATGATAATACTACTTGTGTGTTCGACAGTGCACAGCAAACTTTCCCGAAACTGTTGCAGAAAGCCGGTTATCAGACGGCGATTATCGGAAAATGGCATCTGGAAAGTCTGCCTTCAGGGTTTGATTACTGGCAGATTGTGCCGGGACAGGGGGATTACTATAATCCGAACTTCATTACGCAACAGAATGATACCATTCAGAAGCACGGTTACATAACCAACATCATTACCGATGATGCCATCGACTGGATGGAACACAAGCGTGATGACAAGAAACCGTTCTGCTTGTTCATTCATCATAAGGCTATCCATCGCAACTGGATGGCAGATACTTGTAATCTGGCCTTGTATGAAGACAAGACCTTCCCTTTGCCGGATAACTTCTTTGATGACTATGAGGGACGTGAAGCGGCTGCCGCTCAGGAAATGAGCATCGTGAAGGACATGGATATGATTTATGACCTGAAGATGCTTCGCCCGGACAAAAACTCTCGTTTGAAGACATTGTATGAAAGTTTCCTCGGCCGAATGGATAGTGCCAGCGTGCAGCATGGGAGAAGTTCTATGGTCCTATTATCGAAGATTTCTACAAGAAAAATCCTCAAGGAAAGGATTTGGCCAACTGGAAGTTCCAGCGTTACATGCGCGACTATATGAAGACGGTGAAGTCGTTGGATGATAATGTGGGTCGCGTATTGGACTATCTGAAGGAAAAAGGATTACTGGAGAATACGCTAGTAGTGTATACTTCCGACCAGGGATTCTATATGGGAGAACATGGTTGGTTCGACAAGCGTTTCATGTATGAAGAATCCATGCGTACTCCGCTGATTATGCGTTTGCCGGATGGGTTCACTCGTCGGGGAGACATTACTGAAATGGTACAGAACATTGACTATGGACCTACTTTCCTGGATTTGGCAGGAGTAGAAATTCCGTCTGATATGCACGGAGTGTCTTTGTTGCCGTTGCTGAAAGGTGAACACCCGAAAGACTGGCGCAAGGCTTTGTACTATCATTTCTATGAATACCCGGCAGAGCACATGGTGAAACGCCATTATGGAGTGCGTACAGACCGTTACAAATTGATTCATTTCTATAATGACATTGATACATGGGAATTGTACGACTTGCAGGCAGACCCGCACGAAATGCACAATCTGTATGGGCAGAAGGAGTATGAGGCAGTGGTTGACGAGTTGAAGGCAGAAATGCTGAAACTGCAGGAACAATATGATGACCCCGTGCGTTTCTCGCCGGAACGGGATAAGGAATAATTTGTAAGAAGATAGTTATAAATGAAAAATGTCCGGAAGGCTTTAGTGAGCAGTCCGGACATTTTTTGTGGTATGCTATAGAAACTTAGCTTCATTCTCAGCAGCTATTTTCTTAATTGCCTGTTGCGAGGCGATGAAACCGCCTCCGAGTACACGGTTCCCTTCGTAGAACACTGCCGACTGGCCGGGAGTGATAGCGGAAGCTTCTTGCTCAAACCGGACTAATAGTTGCCCGTTGTCCAGCAGAATTGCACGGCAGGGAATCGAGCGGCTGCGGTAGCGGATACGTACCGAAAGCTCCTTGCAGTTGAGTAACTCCTCCAGGCTGGCCACGTTATAGTCTTCCACTAACATGTAGTAAGTTTTGAGCTGGTCGGCATCTCCTAACATGACCGTATTCTTGGCCGGATTGATTTTCAGCACATACGCCGGTTTGCCCAAAGCAATCTCCAGACCTTTTCGCTGACCGATGGTGTAGTAGGCAAACCCCTTGTGCTGTCCCAGTTTCAGGCCTTTGCTGTCCACAAACCATCCCGGACTGATTCTCTCGTCAATGTCGGGACAATGCTCTTTCAGGAATTCCCGGTAATCTTTTTCGATGAAGCAGATTTCCATGCTTTCTCCTCCTCGTGCTTTGGCTTCAAAACCTTTGGATGCCAAATAATCACGCACGCTGGCTTTGGTCATTCCTCCCAGAGGAAACATCATGCGTTTCAGAATTTCTTGCGGAAGTTTCCACAAGAAGTAGGACTGGTCCTTCAGCGGGTCGTCTCCGGTCAGGATGTAACGATAACCGTTGAGGTCTTTCAGTTGGCAGTAATGCCCCGTAGCAATCCAGGCACAGTTGCATTTGTCTGCCCATTCACACAGAATCCGTTCCTTAAATAAAGGATTGCACATGACACAGGGGTTGGGAGTGCGTCCACGCATATATTCGTCGATGAAATACTGCACGATGACCTGCCGGAACTCCGTACGGACATCGGCCACGTGGTGTTCGATACCTAAACGTGCCGCCAGTTCCTGAGCTTCTATGACTTCATTGGGTTGGTCATTCCCGGGAGTGAAATGAGAGGCCACGTCCCAGGTACGCATCGTGACACCTACTACCTCATACCCTTGTTCCTGAAGCATGATGCAGGCAGCCGAACTGTCTATCCCACCACTCATACCGACCAGTACCCGTTTTTCTCTTTCTTTCATGTAAACAAGTTTTGTGTTAGAAGAATAATTCCGGCTGACGGCGGGCACTGAACTTCTCGTGAAGGATGGCTGCAAACGGGGTGCTGAACTCGCGGGCTTCGTTCGGACAGCATTTCACGCAGGCACAGCATTTGATGCATTTGTGAATATCTGTTTCAATGGAGCTTTGGTCTTCACTGAAATAGATGGCATGTGTAGGGCAGACTTCAATACATTCTCCACAAGCAAAACAGCCGTCTGTGCAAGTTGGGCAGGCGGGGGCACCGGGTGTCAGTTGTTTGTAGGGGAAATTTCCTTTTACCGTCAATTCAGTGACAGGGGTTCCGGCAGCTTGCAGTTTTTCCCATTTTTCCAGACTGCTTTTTCCAAACTCACGGGCCTGTTGCAAATCATCTGCATCCGGACGTCCGGCAGCAATGGGAAGTTCCGGTGTACTAAAACTATGTTCCCCGATGAACGCACCTGCAGTGAGAGGTACAAAACCGAGTTGGACAGCGGTGTTACGGAGCTCCAGTAAGGCATCCTCGTAATCACGGTTGCCATATACCACGACAAGGATGGCGGGTGAGCCGTTGCCTTTGAGTCGTTGCAGACGTTGGAGTGCCGTAGCGGCTACACGGCCACCGTATACCGGAACGGCGATGACGCACAGTTCTCCGTTCATTTCAATAGGGGAGGTTTGTTCATCCAGCGTCAGGTCTGTTTCCATTCTTCTTCCCATGCCGATACCTTCTCCGATAGCTCGTGCAATCTTGGCCGAGGTATGTGTGGGTGAGAAGAATATCAGGCGGGTACCATTGAGTTGGGTTGTTGCTGATGTCATAAGCTTATTCTAATAGGTTTTGTAGTAGACAAAAATACAATATATAAACGAAAATCGGGATTCTTCATCGGGGATTCTTCTTTTATTCGTACTTTTGTGGTCATACTTTTAAAGAATTTATGGAAGAACAATTTGACATACGCGATTATAAACCAACCGGAAAAGAGCGTGATTTTGAGAATGCTCTTCGCCCGCTTCAATTCGAAGATTTTAGCGGACAGGACAAGGTGGTGGATAACTTGCGCATCTTTGTAAAAGCGGCGAGACTTCGTGCAGAAGCGCTTGACCATGTTTTGTTGCATGGCCCTCCCGGATTAGGTAAGACCACACTGAGCAACATTATTGCCAATGAATTAGGAGTGGGATTTAAAGTGACTTCAGGACCGGTGCTCGACAAACCAGGTGATTTGGCCGGAGTACTGACCAGCCTGGAGCCGAACGATGTGCTGTTTATTGATGAGATTCACCGTCTGAGTCCGGTAGTGGAAGAATACCTCTATTCTGCCATGGAAGACTATCGCATCGACATCATGATTGACAAGGGACCTTCAGCCCGCAGCATACAGATTGATCTGAATCCGTTTACATTGGTGGGAGCTACCACACGCAGTGGTTTGCTTACAGCCCCGCTTCGTGCCCGCTTCGGCATCAACCTGCACCTGGAGTATTATGATGATTCAGTACTTTCACGCATCATCCTGCGCTCCGCACGCATCTTGGATGTACCGTGTGATGCAGATGCGGCAGGAGAGATAGCTTCCCGTAGCCGTGGTACCCCTCGTATAGCCAATGCCTTGTTGCGACGTGTGCGCGACTTTGCACAGGTGAAAGGTTCGGGAAGAATTGATTTGGAGATTGCCCGTTTTGCACTGGAGGCCCTGAACATTGACCAGTATGGACTGGATGAGATAGACAACAAGATTCTGTGCACGATTATAGACAAGTTCAAGGGAGGTCCCGTAGGGCTGACGACTATTGCTACAGCTTTGGGTGAAGACCCCGGTACATTGGAAGAAGTGTACGAACCCTTCCTGATAAAAGAAGGCTTCCTGAAACGTACCCCTAGAGGACGCGAAGTGACAGAGCTGGCATATAAACATTTAGGAAAAAGTAAATACAATAGCGAAAGAACGCTGTTTGATTGATAGAACATTATGGCCGGAATAAAATCTTTGGCAAAGGATACTGCCATTTATGGACTGAGCAGTATCGTAGGACGTTTTTTGAATTATTTGTTGGTTCCTCTCTATACGGCAGTACTTCCTGCTGCTTCCGGAGGATATGGAGTGGTGTCGAATGTATATGCCTATACGGCACTGATTTTAGTGTTGCTGACCTTTGGTATGGAAACGGGATTTTTCCGTTTTGCCAATAAGTCGGACGAGGATGCGCAGAAGGTATATGCCAATTCCCTGCTGTTTGTGGGAGGACTCTCGCTGCTGTTTGTGGTGCTATGTATGGCCTTTTTGCATCCGCTCTCAGCCTTGTTGGAGTATCCGGACCATCCCGACTATATTGTCATGATGGTGTGTGTGGTGGCTCTCGATTCCTTCCAATGTATTCCTTTCGCCTACCTGCGTTATAAGAAGCGGCCTGTCAAGTTTGCGGCCATCAAGTTGCTGAACATCATAGGAAACATTCTGCTGAATCTTTTCTTCCTGTTAGTTTGTCCGTGGCTCGATGTCCATGCGCACGAAACCGTCAGCTGGTTCTATAACCCCGATTATCTGGTGGGATATATTTTCGTGTCCAACCTGATTATGTCGGCCTTGCAGATGTTCTTCTTCATACCCGAGCTGCGCGGTGTGTCCTACCGTATGGACAAGGTACTGATGAAGCGCATGATTAACTACTCTTTCCCGATTCTGATATTCGGGCTAGTCGGTATCCTCAATCAGACGGTCGACAAGATGATTTATCCCTATCTGTTTGATGACCGCTCGGAAGGACTCGTACAGCTGGGTATCTACAGTGCCACCAGCAAAGTAGCCTTAGTAATGGCCATGTTTACCCAGGCTTTCCGTTATGCCTACGAACCCTTTGTCTTCGGCAAAAATAAAGATGCTGACAGCAAGAAGATGTATTCTTCTGCCATGAAGTACTTCTTTATTTTTTCTCTTTTAGCATTCTTGGCTGTGATGGGCTACATGGACATCCTGAAGTATATGGTAGCCTCCGATTACTGGGAAGGACTGAGCGTAGTAGCCATCGTGATGCTGGCCGAGATAATCAAAGGTATCTATTTCAACCTTTCTTTCTGGTATAAGCTGACGGATGAAACCTATTGGGGAGCTTATTTCTCTCTTATCGGGTGTGCCGTGATTTTAGGTCTGAACATCTGGTTGGTACCTACTTATGGTTATGTAGCTTCGGCCTGGGCATCTGTAGCCGGATATGGTGTGATTACTCTGTTGTCTTATTTCATCGGGCAGAAAAAATACCCTGTGGCTTATCCGTTGAAGCGGATGACCACCTACTTGATTTTGGCCTTGATGCTTTATGTCTTGTCGCAAGAAACACCTATTGCCAACCTTTGGTTACGTTTAAGCTACCGCACCTTATTAATATTGGTTTTTGTGGCATTTATTATCAAAAAAGATTTACCTTTAAGGAGTCTTCCATTTGTCAATCGTTTCTTTAAATAAGAAATGTGGGGTGGGGCATATAGGCTGAATTGTAAATTATAAATCGGATAAGTATGGAACTAGGGAACAAGAGGAAATTCCTCCTTCGTAAATTCTTCAATGAGTATTTGGACTTGAACCGGAGCAAGGAAGATGAGCAGCTGACGGTAGATGCCATCCGCAGTGGGGTAGAGTTTAAAGGAACCAATCTTTGGGTCTTGATTTTTGCTACCTTTATCGCTTCATTGGGACTGAATGTCAATTCTACGGCGGTAATCATCGGTGCCATGTTGATTTCTCCTTTGATGGGACCTATCATGGGAGTGGGCCTTTCTATCGGACTGAACGATTTCGAGCTGATGAAACGCTCACTGAAAAGTTACCTGGTAGCCACGCTGTTCAGTGTGACGACCGCCACAATTTATTTTTCTTTTACTCCGCTGGATGAAGTTCAGTCGGAATTGCTGGCACGTACCTCGCCTACCATATACGATGTGTTCATAGCCTTAGTGGGTGGTCTGGCCGGTATTGTGGCATTGGCCACGAAGGAAAAGGGAAATGTAATACCTGGTGTAGCCATTGCTACAGCCTTGATGCCTCCGTTGTGTACGGCTGGTTTCGGCATTGCCACGGGTAATCTGTTGTATTTCTTAGGTGCCTTCTATTTGTATTTTATCAACTCCGTTTTCATCAGCCTAGCTACTTACATCGGGGTGCGGGTGATGCACTTCCAGCGCAAGCAGTTTGTGGATAAAGCTCGTGAAAAGCTGGTAAAACGTTATATCATCTGGATAACCATCGGTACGATGTGTCCGGCAGTCTACCTTACTTATAATATTGTGCGGGAAACCTTTTACCAGTCTGCGGCAAACCATTTCATTGCAGAAGAATTGCAGTTCCCTGACTCTCAGATTTTAAGTCGGGAAATTTCCTACGACAAGCGTGAAATAAAGGTCGTGTTTGTGGGAAAGGAAGTCTCAAAAGACCAGATTGCAGCCGCCCAGCATCGCCTGGCAGATTATAATCTGGCAAAAACCAACCTGGTAGTATTCCAAGGAATGGGAGACGGCAGTGCGGTAGACATCAGCAACATCAAGTCGATGGTAATGGAAGATTTCTATCGGAACAGCGAAAAACGCTTGAAGGAGCAGGATGAGGAAATCAATACCCTGCGTAAGCAGTTGGCTGACTTTTCCGGTTCAGACTGGATGGGTAAGCAGTTAGGGCAGGAATTAAAGGTCTTGTTTCCCGAAATCAAAACTCTTTCCGTTTCAAAGAGTCTTCGTCTGTCGGTTGACAGTTCCGGATAGACACCTTGACATACGCCATTATTGATTGCCAGCGGATACCTGATGCAAAGAGCCGTGACAAAATCGTGAAATGGCTGAAAGCAAAGACGGGAGATGCTCATTTACAGCTGATTGTGGAATAGTCCGCAAGCCGGATTTTATTGCATAAAAAAACGTCTTTACGTTTAGTTTAAAACACAAGTACGTTTTAGATTAAACGCAAAGACGTTTCGATTCAAACGCAAGTACGTTTTAGTTCAAATGCACTTGCGTTTTTTTGTCTTCAAAAATTAGCTTACTTCACCTTCTTTGTACAGCGGATAGCAGTCACTTCCTGAGCCTGTGGGTTGGTTGCTTTTCGCGTGCAGTAATCAAATTCTGCCGATTTCTCTCCGCTGAAAGAATTCCATTTCAGTTTCAGTTTGACAGTCTCTCCTTGCGTATCGGTCAGTTCATCCAGTTTGAAAGCAACCAGTGCATCTCCCATTTTGCCCTCTGTATCGCCAAAAGCATTGTGGCGGAATTCTACTTCATAAGAATTGTCCGGGTTCTTTGTACTGATCAGGTTGACAAAATGCGGTTGTCCGTTGCCCCAACGAGTCGCAAACCGAAGTGTCAGGTACCCGTCCTCTGCAATGGTTACCCAGTCATTCAGTATTTCTACCGGGTCGTTTCCATACGTACGATTGTTTTCCTCCTCTCCCAAATTAGGAGCCATCGGTTTGGTCAGTATACTGTCTATCCAGTTGATGAATACAGCTTTGTCATACTCCTGAGGAGCCTCGTCGCCAATTCAATATTGGCCAGTGCTCTTACCTCTTTCTCGCCAAAGGGAGAAGTTGTCATATTTACCGGACGCAAGGTTGTGCTGTCATCCAGTTGCAGATACGGTGTATTATCTGCACTCTGTTTTACAGTGACAAGCGCATTGGCGTAATAGTGTGAAAGAGAAAGGTTGTTATCGTCATCGTCCAGACACGATTGAACCCCCATAGATAAACACAGAGCTGTCAGGATGAAGAATCCTTTGCGAATGAATGATTGAGCTTTCTACATATTCCGGAGCATACCCGTTCACTTTCCGGCAGCTTATTAGGGTATAAAACCATACCTTAAAAGCGTAATTTTTATCCGTTCATCCCCTAAAAGGATGAAAAAATGGATAACCAGACATTAAAATCTCAATTTTTCCGGAGCATATCCGTTCACCTCCGAGAATTGCAGGTTGTAGCACCCTTTTTCCGGAGCATACCCGTTCACTTTAGACGTATGCTTTCAGAT